>Ga0351853_1095_pt1 | contig 23660 bp, 15 predicted proteins | sample BONcelHFGM3001C8_FD_206799 | JGI IMG/M metagenome (GOLD analysis project Ga0351853, IMG submission 206799) | Enriched cells from coal bed in the Powder River Basin, Montana, United States - BONCAT cells FGM rep2 HSBNCT.FGM.300.1.C8 ... | reverse complement strand
ACGGCCAGTATTCAACCAAGTCCTCAACCACCTTGACGGCCGCGTCGAGCATCGGCATTTTGGCTGCGCTGATTCGCGGACGTTCCTTTGCGCCCCGTAGGCGGATCGTGCGCGTTGTGACGACTGCCTGTTTGAGTCTCGCCTCGATCAGAGCTTCGTACGCTTCCTCGGGGTTCGTGCTGACGAGCTCTTCGCGCAACTTTTCCAGATTCGTCTTGTTACGCTGGCGGTTGTGTTCGCGCAACAGACGCATGAAGCGGTCGTGATCGTCGTCTTTACGGAAGGGTTCGACCACGCACCGCAAGGTACGCAGTCCTGCCCGTCGGGCGGCGACGTGCCGGCGGTGGCCGGAGATAAGGAAGCGGTCTTGAGTGACGACCAGGTCTTCGAGCTGGCCGTCCGCCTTAAGGCTCTCCGCTAGCGCGACCGTATCCGGGTCGGCGGGGTCGATCGGCCGATAGAGCTTCGAGTTCTCTGGCGACTGGAAAATGTCGTCGATTTCCAAAATCCGGACTTGTCTGGTTTTTCCATCTGACTGCCGGATCATCGGTCACCCTCCCCTCGCACGCGGAATAGGTCACTTCGGCGGATCCGGACCGATCGCCCGAGGCGGAGGGCTGGTAGCCGGCCGTCGGCGATCGCGTCGCGGATGACGTGAGGCTCCGCCTGGATCATGGCGGCAGCCTCCGGGATCGAGAGGGCGAGTTGCGGGAGAGCAGTCAGGCGCCGCTCGAGGATATCGGCCACGGCCGGCGCAAGGGCCTCGGCGATCGCCTGAATCTCCGCGGCGTCAAGACGCATCGGCCTGCCCTCCGTGTTGGACCAATACAGGCCGCTTATGGGCATCGACCCATCGCCGAAGGTCGTCTGGGTCAAACCGGATTTCGTCCCCAGGGAGATGAACGGCGGGAAGATCTCCGCGTTTTGCCAGCCTGATAACCTGCCTTGGTGTGAGTTGCAGGAGTTCGCTGACTTCAGAATTGGTCAATAGCTGTGTCATGCCCCAATTGAATCAGGGGCAGGCCGGACAAAACCAGACCGGACAAGCCGGACAAACGGCCGGACATTCAGGACATTTTTCCGTTTTTCCGTTTTTTCGCTCGGCTAATGGCTTTTTCAACCGCCGACACTGAAACTTTGCTGGGCGACCCCTCGCATATTGCTCGCCTGTCTTCACTTCGCATCCCGTTCCATTCAGTACGGATTGTCGCCGGGCTGTGGTGCGTGTCAGTGTCGACCGCGTCGTATTGTTTTAGAAACCAGTCGTCACGGGGAGCCGCCCCCTTGCCCTTCAGTGAATCGTCGACGGACTTCGTGGAGTCACAGGCCTTCAAAACGGCCAGCACGTCACAGATGGAGTACCCGGCCAGCTCGGCCGGCGCTTGCCCCATGCCGATGAGGACTGCGCGGAGTCGCTCCCAAGGGACTGCCTCCGGAACGATGCCGGGCAGGACCTGGGTTAAGACCTGGACGTCTTCAGGGGTCGGGAGGAACACGTCGACGTTAGCGCCCTTGATGAGGTCCCGTCGCGCAGCGGTCATTCCAGCGCGCAGAATCTGCGAGTCTGCAGCGTCCTCGACATACTCGACGAAGCGTTTGGATACAACCCACTGCGGCCGTAGTGGGCTGAACGGGTAGAGGGGCCAATAAGGGCCTGGTTGCCGGGGCGGGCCGTATCCACTGAACATGATCTCGATTCCTTCCTGAGAGGCCGGCCCGGCCGGAGTCAGCCGCGGGAATCGAGTACCGCAGCCGCCTCCGGCCAGTACGCCGTCCGTCGACGGCAACCGGCTCATTGATTTTGTCTCTGCATCGTCGGCCGGTCAAGCCGACTTCGCCGGCAGATTGAAACGCCCCCTATCTGTGTTGTCGTTTTGTTGCTGTTTCGGTCCTAAATAGTCCAAGCGTGACGCTGAAACGCTTCAGTCTAAATCGACGAAACTACCGGAGAATACAGGCGTTATGGCGTTTGACCCTGAATGTCTTCAGCCTACGGGTCAGACCCCGAATCCACCGGCAGCCTGCCTTCACAGCCCGAAAAACCCGCAAAATCGGAAAAAGACTCCTATTTCGTGCAATCGTGTACCGATACCCAGATTATCGAGTGATAGTCTCCCTGGGGCGGGTTTGCGCGGATGGTTTCTTCCGGCCCTCCTCGATGCCCGCAGATGACAAAAAGAGGCAAGACATGCGAACGTGGTCTCTTCTGCTCCCGATGACGATCTGCGTGCTGGCGTCGGTGGGACCGGCTCGGGCTGAGGACCGGGAAATCGCCGAACAGATTGCGCGCAAGCTGCAAGCAAGCGGGCAACTTCGAGCTTACAACATTCTTGTGAAAGTCGAGCACGGCACTGCGTGGCTCCGTGGCCGCGTGGCCGACCAACAGCAAATGAACGCGGCCGTAGAACTCGCGCTGCAAACAAAAGGTGTGGAACAAGTTGCGAACGGGCTAACCATCCGGACGGGCCCTGAGCAACGGCTCGGAACGGCGACAATCGCATCGCGGCAACCGGTGGATTCCGCGGTCGGACAGGCCCGGCTCATGCCACGTGCGCCCGCTCCCGTGCCGATTGCCGCAGTGCACCCCACACCCGGGCCCTCAGCACTCCAGCGTCCAGTAGTCCCCAAGTCCGCCCCGTACACAAGCAAAGTCGATCAGGCCTCAACGCTCGCCGAAACCGCCTCCCCCGACCGGAGCGTTTCGGCCCATCGGGTCCGAAGTCCAGAGTTTTCGTCGAGCCTTGAGGCTATGCCATGCACGGTCCAAAAGGCCTACTATTGCGCGTCCGCAGGTCCAATGCATGCGAAGGACCTTCACACTGTGGCGACTTTCACCGGTGCGGCCGAGTTGATGCTCCTGCCCGACGACAGCGGTGCATTGGCAGGCGAGGCTTTCGCCAGCGACGGCAGCGAAGGTCCACCTGCCCTCCTGGACACAACTCGCGAAGATCGATCCACTTCCTGCACTTCGTTGGTGAACTCTACCCAGCCCTCGTTGAGCCAACCGCTGCCCGAGCCTTCCCGTCGCACATGGGCTGAAACATTTCGCCAGCGCGGCACACCGACAATGCAGGCTTTGCTTGAGAGTCAGCCCTGAGTTCTTCATGCCGCCCGATAATCTTGCGGTGACACGAGTTGCGGCAACTGGCCGTTTCTGGCTCGCCTGTTCTTCTCCCTTCTCCCACCGATGACGAGAACAGTTTCGCGACAGACTCCTCGTCGCGCTGTTATTCTGTGGAAAGATGCGGGCTCAGTTCTGGGAAAAACCGCGTCCGGTGGCGTCTTCTTTGCAGACACCGAATAAACCCCGCAGCACGACGATGATCGGATCGGAAGTCCTGACAAGTCTCTTCGATGAGCACGCTGCCGCGTTGGTCCTTTACGCGCGGCAGTGGACGGTTTTGCCGGAGGACGTCGTCCAAGAGGCTTTGGTTCAACTTTTTCGGCAGGAAGTCCTCCCCTCCGACCCGGTTGCCTGGCTTTTTCGCGTGGTTCGCAATGGTGCGATCAGTCAGGCGAGACAGCAGTCGCGACGGCGCAGCCGAGAGGCTGCTACGGCCCGGGCACGGGATCCATGGTTCTGCGATTCGTCCGACGGTCGGCTCGCGGCGGAAGAAGCCACAGAAGCGTTGAGGCGACTGCCCACCGAAGAACGCGAGACGGTTGTCGCCCGGCTCTGGGGCGGCCTTTCCTTTGAACAGGTAGGCCAGTTGACCGGGGTGTCAACCAGCACGGCGCACCGCCGGTACGCGGCCGGACTGACTACATTACGAAGGCTCATGTCCGAGACCGAACCCACAACCGCGCCGGCCCCGGAACGTTAAGTCTTCTGCTTGATGAGTGGAGCAGGATCGATCGCTCTTTGGCACGTCCCGAAGTCGCGATCATCCGAGCGCAAAGGACAATCGGATGGCCGATCAAAACGTGAACCAGCCAAATCGGGAACTCTCACCCGAACTCCAGGCCTTCGAGGCTCAACTGGCATCGCTGCTGCCCAGCACGGGTCGTCTCGAACGGGACCGTCTCATGTTCGAAGCGGGCAAGGCGGCAGCCGAGGCGGAGCGGAAAAGACCGACGTTCGCCGCGCGTTGGGCCCGGTCGGCCTCTTCGATTCTGATCACTGCCGCCGCCACTTTCCTCCTGACGAGCTTCGTCCTGCAGCCGGCCCCTGTGGCGGTCAACGGCTCGTTGCCGAAGCCACAAGTGCCCCCGGAACTCACAATCGATACGCGGCAGCCGCTGACGGCTCCGTCCGTGCCGGAAGCTGTGTCCCCACCGGACGAGCAGGCGGAGGACTTGTTCCACACACTGCTTACCTCGGTATTCCCCGGCACAGACAGGATCAATGGCAAAACCAACGCCTCGTATTTCCAGCAACGCAATAAACTGCTCGCGTTGGGAGCCGACCGTCTTCCGGAACTCACGAAGACACCGCCTGCGTATGGCGCGCATTCAAACACCCGGGTGTCGTATAGGGACCTTCTGGACGAGCTCAAGCTGGAGATGCATGGACTGGCACCCGGCGATAGCGGTTCAGACCAATTGAAACCTTCCAAGCAAGGAACCGACTTATGAGTTGGAGCCGCATACTGCATTTTGCGATGTCGTCCGTATCTTCCGTGCTCGTACTGAGCGCCGGAAGCGGATATGACGGACTCGCGGCCGAAAACGTTCCTGAGGGAAACATCGAAATCCGCGAGCTGACGGTCCATCCGGCGCCGGAGCCGGTACCGGCACTCAAGTATCAACTCCTGCCGACTCTCCCTGACCGAACGCCCGGCAACGCCGCCGTGCTCTACAATCGGATTCTCATCCAATTGCCCAACGCAATGAACGAAGAGACGTCGGAAAAGATGGCAAAATGGGCCGGAGCCGACGTCCCGCTCGAGGATCTGCCGCTCGCGGAACTTCGCCGGACACTGCAACCTCTCCACTCGGTGATGGGCGAACTCGCGATTGCGGCGCGGCGGGAGTCTTGCCAGTGGGATGTGCCGTTCCGAGAAGGGCAAAACCCATTTGCAGTTCTCCTTCCCGAGCTTCAACAGCAGCGGCAACTTGCCCGGATTCTCGTGGTCAATATCCGCTTGGCAATTCGTGAGGGCCGAATTGACGACGCGATCGAATTGCTGCAGACCGGTTTTGCCCTTGCTCGCGACGTGGGCAACGGTCCGACGTTGATACACGGCCTCGTTGGCACTGCGATTTGCGGATTATTGACCGGCGAAATAGAGGAACTTGCCCTACAAACCGAGGGCCCCAACCTTTATTGGGCTCTGACGGCCATGCCGCGGCCATTGATCGACCTGCGACGAGGACTCGAAACGGAGATGCACGTGCTCGATCTCTGGTTTCCTGCTCTCAGAGATATCGAAAGCACCGGGAACGATCCGTCCTTTTGGGAAGCGAAGTTCGAAGAAATAGCCTGGGGGTTTCGCTATGCCACAGGGGGACCGGAGCCGGAAGCAGGCTATCGGGCCCTCCTCACCTTGCTTGCTCTGAAGGGATATCCGAAAGCGGTGGATTACATGGTATCCCGGGGATATTCGGAAGAAGAAGTGGCGGCCATGCACACCGCCCGCGTATTGCTGATCGCCGCAATCAGCACCTATCGAGAACAGCGAGACGCGTCGTTCAAATGGCTCTACCTGCCCTACAACGAGGCCCGGGGAGGACTGGAGGAGTGGGAGAACCGGTTCAACCGCGACGGTCGTGATCAAGAAGTGCTTCCCCTGGCAAGCATGATTCTGCCTGCCATTGGTGCGGCGAAACTCGCGGCGGCTCGGCACCACCGATCGCTCGAGATTGCGCGGTTGATCGAAGCAATCCGCCTGCATGCGGCCACCCACAATGGCCGACTGCCTCGCAGCCTGGCCGAAATCACCGACGTACCCGTTCCCACCGATCCAGTTTGGGGAAAACCGTTCGAGCTGACGACCGATGGCGAAACGGTGGTAATCCAGTCGGCGCCCGTTCCGACCCAGGGCGGTGAGCGACACGGTCTGCGTGTCGAAGTCCGACTTGCCAGGTGACGGCAATCCTGCTTCCGAGTCCCGACATTCACGTTCATGACAAACCGAGAATACCATGAAGACATACACCTTCCCATTCGCGATTTTACTGTCCGCTGCGGCTGCAACGCTCGTTGCAGCAGCCGAAAGGCCGCAACCGGCTCAGATCGCCGCAACGATCGCTCCGCTCCTTGACGAACAGGCGATGCTTGTGGTCCACGCCGATTACGGAAGCCTCGACACCGAGGCAATTGTGGTGCCGATCGGCAAACTGCTGGGGGAGCACGCAGCGATGGCTGAGGCGGCACTCCGCCCAGCGGTTGTTTTGTTCCAGGCGCTCAAGGATGCCGGCTCGAAGGAAGGCTTCTTTGTCACGAGCGTTGCCGACATTCCCAAGTACCCGGGGCTGGTCATGGTGCCTTTGCCGGACAATGCCGACGCCAAAACCGTCGGGGCGAGTCTCGGCAAGTTGCCGGTCAACGAGGGCTTTCGCGTCGAACAGATCGGCAACGCCATGATTTCGGCGGGGCCGGAGACATTAGAGCGGTTGAAGAAGATCATTCCCGACGCAAGGCCTCACCTTGTCGACGCATTGGCCGCCGTGAACGACGCGCCCTTGAAGATCGTGTTTACGCCGCCTACCTATTTCCGCCCCGTCATCGAACAGACTCTTCCCGAGTTGCCGGAAGTTGCCGGTGGTGGTCCCAGCACGATTCTGACCGCCGGCGTTCAGTGGGCTGCCGTTGGTGTCATGTTGGAACCCCAGCCGAGCATTCGCGTCGTGGTCCAGTCCGAATCGCCGGAAGCTGCCGCAGCGGTGGCGAAGAAGTTTGGCGAGGTGTGCGAACTGGTACGCAGGAATGAAAAGGTGCGTACGCGTCTTCCGGAAATGGACCAGATCCTTACAATGCTCTCGCCGAGCGTAGAGAATGACCGGGTGGTGCTTATTCTGAATGAAGAGAACGGCCGTCTCCCCAAACTGGTCGAATCCGTTCTGCCCAAATGACGACTGAGGTGTCGATTGTTCTTGTAGGGCGGGTCTGTAACCTCTCTCTGACATGCAGAAACCGCAAGCCTCACGGTGCGACGGTTGATTCCGGGGCGAGCGCAAGACGCCACGGCCTGCGGACCGACCATATCTTGTTGGTAGCGTGAGGTTTACGAGATTCCGGATATCCAGGCGAACCTGTCTTTCCCGCGATACGTATCAAAGACCGTCGACGCCTGGTTGGAGCAAACCATCCTGGACCGCCGCTCCGGCCGGGCTCGACGACAAGATGACGGAACCTCCTGACGGAAGTGGAACGGGAGGGCTGCGTCGCGCTGCCCCCAAACCGCCGCAGCCCTCTCGCTTCTGCCCGTCCAAAGTTCCTTGCTCGGAAGCACACAACCCTTCACGGAAGATACGCGATGACCGCTGATGTCGATCATTTCCTTCAAGAGTGCCCCGTTTGCGGACGGTCTCTTCAACTTTCCTCCGACTTGTCCGGACTCCGGGTCACCTGTCTCCACTGTCGCGGCCGATTTCTCGCTTCCTCCTCGGCCGCCGATTCTCTCTCGCCAACCAAGGGCGCGTCCTTCTTGCTACGGCGCGCCGAGGAGCTGATCGAGATCGCATCGCGCAGAGTCGAGTTGTGTGCGGCCGGGACTGTGGATCAGCCTGTGCAAAGGTCGTTCGCACCGGGTTCTCGGTTGCAGAGCGTGCTCACCCCTGAAGGGCGAAGCGTCAAAGCGCTCTGGCGCGACCTCCGAGATCCTGGCCGATTCAGCCTCTAGCACGCGTCTCGTCTCTCTTGCTGCCGCGAGGGCGAGCCGGCGCTCCGGATGGGCCTCCAACGGAACGTCGTGCTCGCCCTCGTGTGTTTACATCAAGCCCTAAGCCGGGTTTCTTTCGCTGGACCGCCTGGCAATGGCTGCGTTGCGAGAGGTGGAAGATTCAGAAACCCGGCTTTTCGCTCCTCTAGAAGCCGGGTTTCTTTCGCTGGACCGCCTGACAATGGCTGCGTTGCGAGGGGTGGAAGATTCAGAAACCCGGCTTCTTCAACCCGGCTTCTTCACTCCGGCTTCGCCGCCGCCTTATCCCTTCGGTTGAACCGCGTCCGCGGCAGCCTTCGTCTCGGACGGTTGCGGCGGCCAAGGCTTGGGCCCTTCCACCCGCATGGCAGCGGCTGCGCGGCGTCCGGAGGCCAGTTCCACCGCCTCGATCTCCCATACGCCGGGAGAGTCGTTCGGCGCAACGTCGAGTATCAGCTCCAATTGTCCGTCGACGGCCGCGTACGATCCGCTGAACTCGGCGGGCCGTCCGGCGGAGTCGCGAATCGTCACTTGAACCGGAACCACTGCGGCAAGCGCCTTTCCCGATTGGTCGACAACCTCCACAAGCCATCTTGCCTGTCCGCCTCGCGCAACCGACTCGGGGCCCGTCACCCGAACGCCGTCCACAGCACGGTCCGAGACCATCAGCAGCGCTCCGTCGCAGGAACCGAGACGGAGATCGAAACTGATTTCGCCGGAACCCTGCGAGGCACTCACGCCGCGATGCCTGACGAGATCGTAGACGTATCCGCCCGAGCGAGCCAGAGTGACGCGAGTTTGTTCGGCCAGTCCGTTTTCCATGACCAGTCCGTGATGGCCCACGTAGTCACCGTATTCCCGCCGATCGTTGACCAGGAACACGTAGTCTGTCTTTTCGTAACGCCGCAAGTAGGGAATGATGTCCGCGCTCGTAGTATCCACTTGTCGTTTGTAGCGGGGGTCAAGTTGCGTGCGAAGTTCGCTCGCCAGTTTCTGCAGGGCGGCCTTGTCGGCATCGGCTCGCCCGCTTCGCTCGCAGACGGGAAGTAGAATGTCCGGTTTGACCGCCGGACACGTGCGCTCGTCGCCGACGATCAGTCCACCCGACCTCTGGAACTCGTTGATCCGTTCGGCCGCCGACTCGGTGAGCACGTCGCAGTCGGGCATGACCAGAACCCGGTACCCGCCGAGACCACGATCGATGATCGTTTCGTCGAACACGATCTCGGGCTGGAGCCTCGCGTACATGAGGGCGTGGTAGACGTCGCCGGCCCAGCCTCCACACCATCCGTAGGTTCCCCGTCGAGCGAACATCTCCGCTGAGAAAGATTCGAGAAACGCGACGTCGCTCTGAATCCCCGGCACGCTCAGCAAGGTCGGGCCCAGCGGTTCGACCACGCTCTCAATCAACCGCTTCAGCTCATATCGCGTCTCGGGGTGAGTGAATCGGTAACCGCTGGGCGAATCCGTGGGCACAAGGGACTGCCAGCCATGGTACATAATCCCCTTGATGGGGCGGGCGATCTTGCTCCAAAACGCTTCACGCAGTTGCATGGGCGCGATCGTGATGAACGGTGCGTCGGGCTGCTCGCGTTCCCACGCGGCCTCATACCCTGGCGCAGGCTTGCCGGGCACGGGTTCCGGCGCGGTCCGACTCCGGTACCAGATAATCTGAGTCATCTTCATGACCTGCTGCCCCTCCGGGCCGCCGCGAGCCATGGCCATTAGTTCGTCGGTTGCCAGTCCGATGCGGATTGGATCGGGATAGGAGTAAGTCCACTGAGAAAGATAGTCCACGTCGCCGCCCGAACCGTAGACGCTCGCCACGCGGACCGCAGGGTCGTGAAACGTCCAAAAGTCGTCGCGTCCCGCCGTCTTCAGGCCGCGAACCAATGCGGAGTTCAATTCGTTCCAGCCATCGCCCTGCTTCCAGTACCAATGGAAATATTTCAGAATGGGATGATCGTCGGGGATCACGCGGTTCTTCGGGAAGTCGGCCAACCGCTCATAGGCGACGCCGCGCGAACTGCTGACCTCCGCAGGTATCTCCGCCCCACTCACCGTTCTGTAAGCCGCGCGATCGTGCTCGTGGAAACACGGACTCGCGTGATCGCGAACTTCGGTGTGGATCAGCGCCGCTCCGAAGGCGGGATGATTGCCGAAGCTCTCGGATACGCTTGTTCCTACGTTCTCGCAGTACTTCTGCAGTTCGGGAAACAACCCGCAGATATCCTCACGCGACATCGGCTTGCCGTCGCGTCCGACACGGCGATACTCCACCTTCGATCGCATCGACGCCCCGGGTGATAGCCCGGCGATCAAGGTCAGGCCTTTGGAGAGTGCTTCGTCGAGGACCGCACGCGTCTGGCTCAAACGCTTGTCGTCCAGTGCCGCCGTCGGGCCTCCCGCCTCCCAGATGCCGCCGTAATCGGTCGACAGGCCGAGCCCGTGGGTGAATCCGATTTCCTTGGCACGGTCCAGATCCCCCGCGATCCCGCCCCACATGACAACGGGCATCCGTTTCGGCAAAGGACGCGGCACGATGCGAACGACGACCTTTTCGGTCGTGTCGATCGGCTCGGGTTCGTCGGCGCGAAGCTGCATCGAGAGGGCGTAGTCTCCGGGCCGAAGTGTTGTGTCGAGTAAATACGGCAGATCGAAAGACGCGCCGGACTGGAGAGCCGGAATCTGTTGCTCTCGCGGCTCCGACCCGTCAAGAAGAATTGTCACCTTGGCGCCGGGTAGCGACTGGCGGCACAAGTTGGTGATTCGAAAAAGTTGGGCCGCTTCACGCTCCATGCGAACGAAGCAGAAACGATCCGAGACCCTCGCCACCGCCAGTGCACGAAATTCGAGCACGCCCCGGCAGATCCGCACCTGGTCCAGAAGTCCAGGGAAACCGTGATAGTAGCTGCCGTTGCGGTCGCCGATCGTCAGTGGCTGGGTGCCGGGCGCGACGGGGCCGCAACCTGCGTTTTGCTGGGCACCCCAAGGCGCTCCGTTCAGATAGAAACTGCCGGTACCTTGGGCGTCGTAGGCAAAAGCGATGTGGAGCCACTTCCCGGTCTCCAACTTGAGCGGATCGGAGTACCAGTTGGCCGAACGGGTTCCGAAACCGAGGCACGCCCGCAACGTTCTCGATCCGTCCTTCGAGGGCCCGCTCAGGATGAGTTGATAGTCCGTATCGGAAACATATTTCTTGTCGAGCAGGAAGGCTTCGGGATAGTCCGAATCGAGTTCGGCAGCCGGGCAGAGCCACATCTCGATCGTGAAAGCGTCGGGCGGCGACAGCCCCGGTGCGTCGGTGCAGCGTGCGCAGTGAGCGGAATCGGTGACCGGCCATCCCGGCTTGGAGAGCAAGGCGCCGCCAAACCTCCCTTGCGAATCAAGTTCTGCCCCTTGAAGCTTGAGATTGTGTCCATTGCCGGAAGCATCGTCCAACGGCTCGTTACCGTCGAACGTCCACAGGCCCATGACGTGTTTGCCGGACGCATCCTCGCTCGTGTAGATCTCGTTCCAGGATTCTCGCAGCCGGATGGCTGATTCTGCGGCGAGAGATTCAAAGGGAGCCACGGCGACCATCAAGACAACGCCGGCAAACCATTTCAAGTTATCCATTTTCGATTCCTCCTGCGGCACGGTAAATGCTGCCTCGCGTCGATCGTATCTGAACGAAGTGTCAGTCTAGCAGCGCCACGAGCGCGATTCCAGCATGGTTGGCGACTCGACGAAAATCGTTGCACAGGGCGGCAGGGCCGCCGGCCAATACGAGCTGCCGCTCGGCTGAAATGGTCTGCTCCCGTTGGTCGCGAATCTCTGTGAAAAACTTCACAATCTTTGAGGTTAGTGGTACAGGGCGGCAAGGCCGCCGGCCAATACGAGCTGCCGCTCGGCTGAAATGGTCTGCTCCCGTTGGTCGCGAATCTCTGTGAAAAACCTCACGATCTTTGAGGTTAGTGGTACAGGGCGGCAGGGCCGCCGGCCAATACGAGCTGCCGCTCGGCTGAAATGGTCTGCTCCCGTTGGTCGCGAATCTCTGTGAAAAACTTCACGATCTTTGAGGTAGTGGTACAGGAGGATGTCCGCCGCTATGATGCGCGTTTTGCGAAACCATTGTGCCGCTTCACTTTCGGAGAATCCGCTGCCATGAAACCATGCAGAAAGTCTCTCGCTGTCGCGCTGATCGCCTCGTTTTCAGTGGCGATGCTCGCGTCCTCAACGCAAGCAGTTGATCGCCCCAATGTGATTATCATTTATACGGACGACCAGGGGACGCTCGACGCCGGCTGTTACGGCGCGGAGGACCTCCAGACGCCGCATATCGACGCACTGGCAAAGAGCGGCGTTCGCTTCACCCAGATGTACGCACCATCGGCGATCTGCTCCGCCTCCCGGGCCGGGTTGTTGACCGGAAAGATCCCCGCTCGGGCCGGCGTGCCGGGCAACGTCAGTTCCCAGGAAGGTGTCGCCGGAATGGCACAGGAAGAAGTCACCATTGCCGACATGCTCCAGGCAGCCGGCTACGCCACGGGCCACATCGGCAAATGGCATCTTGGCTACACCCCTGAGACGATGCCCAACGGCCAGGGCTTCGATTACTCCTTCGGCCACATGGGCGGCTGCATCGACAATTACTCCCACTTCTTCTATTGGGAGGGGCCCAACCGCCACGACCTCTGGAGAAACGGTGAACACATCTGGGAGGACGGCCGCTTCTTCTCCGACTTGATGGCCGAAGAGTGCGAAACCTTCCTGGAAAAGAATCAGGATCGGCCTTTCTTCGTCTACTGGGCGAACAACGTGCCCCACTACCCGCTCCAAGGCACCGCCAAGTGGCGCGAGGTTTACAAAGATCTGCCCTCGCCGCGCGGCAAGTACAACGCGTTCGTATCCACGCTCGACCAACGCATCGGCCAGGTGGTCGCCAAGATCGACGCGATCGGCCTTCGGAAAAAAACGCTCATCATCTTTCAATCCGACCACGGCCATTCGACAGAGGAGCGAACCTTCGGCTCGGGCGGCTACTGCGGGCCGTACCGCGGGGCCAAAGGTTGCCTGTTCGAAGGCGGTTTGCGGATCCCCTCGATCGTATCCATGCCGGGCACGATCCCCGAGGGGCAAACGCGCGACCAGATGGCCGTCGGCTGCGACTGGCTCCCCACCATCGCCGATTTCTGCGCAGCCCCGCTCCCGTCGGCCAGGCTCGACGGCAAAAGCCTGAAAAACGTCATTCTCAGGAACGCTCCCAGCCCGCACGAATCGTTCTATTGGCGACTTGGACGTGGCAACAACGCCCAATGGGTCGTTCGCCAGAGTAACTGGAAGCTGCTCGGCAACCCGAAAGACAACAGCCAAAAGGCCGAGTTGACCAAGGACGACACGTTGTTTCTCGTCAACCTCGGCGAGGATGTCACCGAGATGACAAACATCGCCAAGGACCATCCGGAAGTCGTCGAACGGTTATCGCGCATTCATGACAACTACGAATCGGAGCTCGATCAGTGACCGAGCCGGGCTCTTGAATCTCCCAGTTCTCGCCAGGGTCACGTGAAGCACCCGGTCCGAGTGAGGTAGCCCGGCTTTTGGTTTCACGGGCGACAGTGAATCACCCTGGACCCGGCAGAAAGCGCGGCAACTGCCCCAAGCCACCCCAAGAGCCCGTCTGCGGCCGTTCACTTCTTCCAAATATCCACCGCAACCGCATTCTTCTGCGGCTCGCCCGGCGTACTTCGCCCGTTGGCGACGTAGCGTTCCAGCAGAGCCGTGAGCCGCTGCACCACCTCGGGATGCTCTGCCTCAAGGTTCTTCTCTTCCGCTGGATCGGCCTCCATGTCGTAGAGCTGCACGCCGGGCAGGCCTTGCTTGACGGCCTGCAAGTCGCGGGGAGCACTCCAGCCGCCGCTACCCGGGCAGAGTTCAAGCTTCCAGCGACCCTGACGAATCGAGAACTTGCCGCTGATCGAATGATGGACCAAGGCCTCGCGCACGCGCTCCTTCGTCTTGCCGAGCAGGATCGGCAGAAGGCTCACACTATCCTCCGCGGCATTGTCCGGCAGATCTGTGCCTGTAACTTCAGCGCAGGTAGCCAGAAAATCGACCAGGCTCACGAGTTGATCGCTGGTTGATCCGGCTTTCACCTGCCCCGGCCAACGAACCACCAGCGGCACTCGGTGTCCGCCGTCCCAGATGTCGGCCTTGTGGCCGCGGTAGATGTGGCTCGGGTTGTGTCCCTTCTCCGCCAGGGCGGGAAAGTCCGCCTGCGGGGAGCATCCGTTGTCGCTCGTGAAGAACACGAGCGTCTTTCCTGCCACACCGCATTTCTCCAGGGCGTCAAGAACCTGTCCCACGCAGTCGTCCGTCTCCATGACGAAGTCGGCGTAGGGATTGAGCCCGCTTCGGCCTTGCCACTGGGGCGACGGCACGATCGGGGTGTGGGGCGATGCCAAAGGGAGATAGAGGAAGAACGGCCTGCCGGAGCTCGCTCGTTTGCCAATATACTCGACGGCCTTGCCAGTCAGGTCCGGCAGTACGTTCATGGCGTCGAATTCAGCGGCCGCAGGCCCGCGCCGGGTTGTCGAGTCTTTCCCCAGCATCATCGGAAACGCATTGTCGATCGTGGGAAGGACCGTCACCCGATCGTTCTCGATGTAGGTGTAGGGAACCATATCGAGTGAAGCGGCGATTCCGAAGTAATAGTCGAAGCCCACGCTGTTGGGACCGTTCGTAATGGGCCTGGTGAAGTCGACGTTCCAGCCTTCAGAGCCCTTTTCGATCACATCGCCAAATGTTTCGGTGTCCGGTTTTCGGGCCCAGTCCATCCCCAGATGCCACTTGCCGATGCAGGCCGTGTCGTAGCCCTTTTGCCGAAGCATCTCCGCCACGGTAAGCCGATCGGACTCAATGAGCCGCTCCGACAGACCGCCGAGCACGCCCGTCTGCAATCGCGACCGCCAGTTGTACCGCCCCGTGAGGACACCGTAGCGGGTCGGCGTACAAACCGACGACGTTGTGTGGGCGTCGGTCAGTCGCATCCCTTCGGCCGCCAGCCGATCGACTCGCGGCGTCGGAATCTTGCATTGGGGGTTGTTGCAGCCCACGTCCCCGTAGCCCAAGTCGTCGCACAGGATCAAGACGATATTCGGAAGCTCGCTTGCGTCTGCTGCCGGTGATCCGGCGGACGCCAGCAAACCGCTCAAGACCGTAACAAAAACCTGTATCCTGATTCTTTTCATGGCAAAAGACTCCTGCGATTCTGTACCACTAACCTCAAAGTTTTGCAAAGATCGGCGACCAACGGGAGCAGACCATTTCAGCCGAGCGGCAGCTCGTATTGGCTGGCGGCCCTGCCGCCCTGGGATCGGTTCATTTCAACCGCTCTGGTGGTTCTTCGGCACTCAACGCTCTCGGATGAACTGTCACTTCGTCGATAAGTCCGCGGCAAGGCTTCTTCGAGATCGACTCCACGACGGGCGAGCCGATGTCGGCGCTGATCGGCAACCCGCCGTTCGGTCTTGCCCCTGCATCGGCGCTCGGTTCGGTTCCCACCGTAGCCCTATCCTCGGTCCGGACCGAGTGCCATTGTAGCAGTTGGACAACCGACGGGCACTGGCTTGATGAGGGAGGAAGGGTCGTTCTGCGCCGGGTTACGACCGGCTACCTTGGCAGCGGGACGCCGATTCGCAGCGACAGCAGGAATGAGTCAGCCCCCCAGACTTGCCATCGAACTGGCAATTGCCGCATCTGCCTCCCCGCCAGATCGAGCACGGTCGGCCTTTCCCCCAGATTTCTTTGCCGCCAGACTTCCACGACCGAGCGGTCGTAGCGGCCCGGGTTGGGGCGCAGTAGGCGTCCGGCGCAGCCGTCGTTCGACGCGATGAACGAGTGGATCGGGAACAGGGAAACAGTGTCGAGCAAGGCACGAAAGACGCCCTCGCCGAACAGGATCCGTTCCGGATCCCGTGACCGGCGAGCGGTGATTCAACCCCGGCTCTCGCCTTCTTCCGTCTCCAGCACGTCGCGGAACAAGGCTCTCAATTCCTCCAGATGACCGCCCGTAGCGGTGTGGATGATCAGCGCCCGACCCGTACCGGCACTCTCCACCCTGCGCACGCCAAAGCCGACACCTCGCAGTCGCTTCCGCACCTGCGAAGGACCAAGCCGCACGTACAAATGGTCGCCTTTGATGTCTGGCATGGCTGGATTCGGGCTGGAAAAACGAACTCAACGAAAAGTTGCAGCAGCGATTCGGTTTCGAGTAGGCTGGGAAAGTCGAGTTGTCTGGTCCCGCTCCAATTGTCTGGTATCGATCACATGAACTTCATCTCACGACAAGCTGCCGTCTTCGCCTGCATCGTGTGTTTTCTCACGGTTCTCTCGGCTTCTGCCGACGACTGGCCCCAGTGGCGAGGCCCCCAGCGCGACGGTGTCTGGCGCGAGACCGGCATCGTCGATGCGTTGCCTGCCGTGCCGACCTACCGCTGGCGCACACCTATCGGAGGCGGATTCGCCGGTCCTGCCGTCGCGGAAGGCAGCGTTTTTGTCTTCGATCGCATCCTCGGCAAGAGCCAAGGCGATCCGGTCAACGCCTGGAACGTCGCCGATCCGGTCGAAGGCGGCGAACGGGTCCTTTGCCTGGAACAAGCGACGGGCAAGATCCTCTGGCAGCATCAATACCCGTGCCGTTATCAGATCAGCTACCCTTCGGGGCCGCGGGCGACCCCCACGCTCTCCGACGGACGCGTCTATACGGTCGGGGCCATGGGCGACCTCTTCTGTCTCGATGCCTCCTCGGGCAACGTCCTCTGGGCGAAGAACTACGTGCGCGACTTCGGCACCAAGATCAATCCCTGGGGAATGGCCTCCGCCCCGCTGCTTGATGGCGAGCGGGTCATCCTCCTTGTCGGCGGGGCCGACGGAGCCTGTGTTGTCGCCCTCGATCGAATCTCGGGCAAGGAGATCTGGCGAAGTCTCGACGCCGAAGACCCCGGCTACAGTTCACCCATTCTCATTGAAACCGGCGGCACACGCCAGCTCATCGTCTGGAACTCGCTCGGCGTTTATTCCCTCGATCCGGCCACCGGCAAGGTCTACTGGAGCCACCCTTACGAGACCAAAATGGCCCACTCCGTCTCCACGCCCGCCTACGATGCCCAGCGGCGGCTCCTCTTTGTCTCATCTTTCTTCCAGGGCCCCAGGATGCTCCAGCTCGCCGCCGATCGCCCCGACGCCACGCTCCTCTGGCGCGGCTACAGCGAGAGCGAACTGCCCCAGAACACCGACAAGATCCACTGCCTCATATCGACGCCGGCCTTCTTCGGCAAACATCTGTTCGGCGTCGACAGCTACGGCATGTTACGATGTCTGGAACTGACCCAGGGCGACCGGATCTGGGAGACCCTCGAAGCAACGGGCGAGGCTCGCTGGGCCAACGCCTTTCTCATTCGCCACCAGGACCGTTTCTTCCTGTTTAACGAACACGGCGAGTTGATCCTCGCCCGTCTCTCGGCCAGCGGTTACGGCGAGATTTCCCGGACAAAGATCCTCGAACCCACCCTCACCATGCAGCGCCGCCAGGTGGTCTGGTCCCATCCGGCCTTTGCCGGCCGCTGTGTCTTCGCACGAAACGACCAGGAAATCGTCTGCGTGGATCTGGCATCTGCCCCCCGAGAAAGGTAATCTGAACAGAAGCCGGGTTTCTTACGTTGAAGCAACCGAAAAACGCCGCCTTGCCGGAGATGGAAGATTCATAAACCCGGCTTTTTCAATTACTCCAGAAGCCGGATTTCTTTCGTTGAAGCAACCGAGATACGTTCCCCTCCGCGATGTGGAAGACTTGGAAACCCGGCTTGTTTTCGATCACCTCCTAACGCGTCCTTCATAGGAAACCCAACGTGCCGGAACCGCCAATCAATCCCAGTGTTCGCGAACTGCTTCTTTCCGGGAAGTTCTGCTACGGAGCCGAAGTCGTCACCACCCGAGGGTTCACGCCCCCGGAGGATCCCAACCATCTCCGCCAATTCGCCGAAGACCTCTTGGCCGATCCCCGTATCGGCTATATTTCGATCACCGACAGCCCCGGCGGCGCTCCCATGATCCCGCCCGACTGGCTCGCCGGACTGGTGGCCGACCAACGCCGCCGGATCGTCCTGCACCTGACGTGCAAGGACATGAACCGCAACGGCCTGGAATCGACCGCCTGGCGATATGCTTCGATGGGACTCGAGAATGTCCTGGTCCTCACCGGCGATCTGCCGACTACCGGGTTCGGCGGCGCTGCCCGGGGAGTGTTCGATCTGGACTCCCTCGGCCTGCTGCGGCTCATGCAGTCGATGAACGAGGGCCTCGTCGTCCCGGGCCGGCGCGGTGAGCCCCAGAAGCTGCCCGCCACGGATTTCTTTCTGGGATGCGCTGTCTCCCCCTTCAAGTTCCACGAACGCGAGCTGATGCCTCAGTATTTCAAGCTCTTGCGCAAGATCAAGGCCGGCGCCCGCTGGGTCATTCCCCAACTGGGTTACGACATGCGCAAATTCAACGAAGTCAAGCTGCTCCTGACGGCACGAGGGATGGAAGTGCCGGTCGTCGGCAATGTCTACCTGCTTACCAAGACGGTGGCCAAGATGTTCCACAGCGGCAAGCTCGCCGGGTGTGTGGTAAGCGACTCTCTGATGGACGACGTGGAGAAGTATTCCGCCGGCGAAGATAAAGGCCGCCGATTCTTCCGTGAACTGGCCGCCAAACAGCTTGCCGTCTTCAAGGGCCTGGGCTTCGCGGCGGGCTATCTCGGCGGCATTGCCAAGCCGGAGGCCTTTGCCGAAATCATCGACATGGCCGAGTCTTACGCCTCGGAGGACTGGCGCGATTTCCTCAAAGAAATCCGCTACGACCGGCCCGGCGAGTTCTTCCTGTTCGACCACGACCCCGAAACCGGACTGGGCGACCCCGCGCGGGTCAATCCCGAGTATCTGCAGTCGCTCAAACGCCCGAAACGCAGCAGGCAGGTGACCCTCGGTTACCGCGTTTCCAGAACGGTGCACGACATCGCCTTCACGCGAGGCAAGGGCCTCTGGAGCATGATGCACGGAATCTACTCCCGGCTCGATAATTCCAAGCTCATGAGCGGCATGGCCCACTGGTTGGAGCATCAGGCCAAACAGCTTGGCTACGGCTGTCAGGACTGTGGCGACTGCAGCCTGCCGGACTGCGCCTACCTGTGCCCGCTGGCAAGTTGTTCCAAAGGCTCCAGGAACGGTCCTTGCGGCGGCTCCTGCGACGGCGAGTGCGAGGCGGGAGACAAAGAATGCTTCTGGACTCGCGTCTACGACCGTCTCAAATACTACGGCGAGTCAGAATCGATGGCCGAAATGCCGATCATCTACTATAACGCCGACTTGGAGCACACCTCCTCCTGGGCGAATACCTACCTCGACCGCGACCACCATGCCCCAAAAGAAGAAGAGAAGAATGACGGCGCTGCCCAGTGAACCCGGATCGGGTTCGCCATGTCCAAAACACTTTGGACTGCCATCGGAACGACGTTGACGAGCAAACGTGTTTCTGGTGTAATGCGCCCTGTCGAATTTGTCGAGAGATTCCCGATCTCGAAGCCGACTGCCTCGGCCGAACGGACAACGCAACCGTCACACACGGTCACCTCCCCCGTCGCCCTCCTCGAGTCGTTAAGTCCCTCAATTGCTTTTTTGCGTACCCCGTACGCCTTTTGCGCCAGCCTTTCCTGTCATGGTAACCGGAACCCTCGCCCCCCGACACATTCGCCAGCCAGCCTCCACCGATCAGCCTGTCGCTGCTCCGCCCGGCCCGTCTTACCGCCATGGTCTCACGAGCGACCGCACCAAGGGGAACCTCCGCAAGGACTTGGTTGCCGGTCAGTTGGAGGGTGCCGCTTTTGGGGGAATGGTCGGACTTGGCGAAACCTACCTGCCCGCATTCGCGCTGGCCGTCGGTTTGGGCGAAATCACGGCCGGTATGGTGGCTAGTCTCCCCCTCCTCGCCGGGGGGCTCATGCAGACCTTTTCGCCGCTGGCGATTCGCCGGCTCGGCTCCCACAAGCGTTGGGTCCTCGTCTGCGCCCTCGCCCAGGCAGTCAGCTTTGTGCCGCTTGTTCTTGCAGGGATCGCCGGGACAATCTCGACAGCAGGTATCCTTGTGGTCGCCGGTATCTACTGGGGCACGGGCCTGGCAACCGGCCCGGCGTGGAACACGTGGATGGATGCCCTCGTTCCACGTCCCGTTCGGGCAAGTTTTTTTGCCAACCGCACCCGCGTGTCCCAGTTCATGTTGCTTGCCGGACTCGTTGTCGCCGGCCTTACGCTGCAATGGGCCAATGCCTACGGTGCCGCCCCGATCGCTTTTGCCGGGATTTTCTTGGCCGCCGGCATCTCTCGGCTCATTTCCCTCGGACTGCTCGCGATCCAGCGTGAACCGGCGCCGTCGCGAGCCAATATGCCTTCCGTGTCGGTGCGCCGTGTCTGGGACCAGATCTGCCACGCGGGCAGCGGCCAACTGGTGCTCTACCTGGTCGTTGTCCAGGGGGCCGTCCAGTTTGCCGGTCCCTACTTCACTCCCTTCATGTTTCGCTGGCTCCACCTCTCCTACACCGGCTACGTGCTGCTGATCGCCACGGCATACCTGGCGAAAGTCCTCACGTTGCCTGTTTGGGGCAGCCTTGCTCGTCGGCTGGGAGCGATGCAACTCCTCTGGATCGGAGGAATCGGCATCACTCCGATAGCCGCCATGTGGCTCGTCTCCGATAACTTCGTCTGGCTCCTCTTCATTCAAGCCCTCGCCGGAATCACCTGGGGGGCCTACGAACTCGGCTTCTTCCTCATGTTCTTCGAATCGATCCCCGAAAGGGAACGGACGGGCGTGCTCACCTTCTACAACCTTGCGAACTCCACCACATGGGTAGTTGGTTCCGCACTGGGAGGTTTGGTTCTCTACAGCCTGGGAACGGGGCCGGCGGCCTATCTGACCTTGTTTGGTGTTTCGTCAGCCGGCCGCGGCGTGGCCCTGCTGCTACTCAAACGTGTGCCGACGACCCAGGTGCCCGCCGCCGGTATCGGGGCGCGCACCGTTGCCGTCCGGCCGGTATCGGTCTCGCTCGACGCTCCCATTCTCCCCAGCCTCCCCGACCAGTCGGGCGAGCCCAAAGAAACCGCTCCCGTCGTCTTCACCGCGTCGTAAAAAGCCGAAAAAGCCGGGTTTCTGAATCCTCCACCTCCAGCAGGGCAGCGTTTTTCACTGACTTCACCGCAAGAAACCCGGCTTCTCAGCAGGATGAAAAACAGCCGCGTTGAGCCATCCTACCCGTCGGGCAAGGCAGCGTTTTTCGGTGACTTCAACGTAAGAAACCCGGCTTCTGATGTTGGAAAAGCCGGGTTTCTGAGTCTTCCACGTCGCGCGTTGCGGCGTCTGGCACTAACTTCAGCGCAAGAAACCCGGCTTCTGATGTTGGAAAAGCCGCGCTTCTGAATCCTCCACCTCCAGCAGGTCAGCGTTTTTCACTGACTTCACCGCAAGAAACCCGGCTTGTCAACCAACGCATCCCCCGCCTCCTTCTGCCAGGCCTCCAGTCTGATCCGCAGATCCGCCACGACCGTTCCGTAGCACGGCCGGCCGAACAGGTTCTCTTTCTCAAACGGGTCGTTCTCCAGATCGAAGAGCTGGTAGTGCTGGATCTTCGGATAGTGGATCAGTTTCCACTTGTCGGTGCGGATCATCCGCTGTACGTCGCGGAAGTGACCAAACACGTGGTCGTAAATTCGTGCCTCCGGATCACGAATCGCCGGCGCCAGGCTCCGGCCCTGGACGGATCCCGGAACGGTAATCCCCGCCAGCTCACACACGGTCGGGTACATATCGCGCAAGTAACAGGGCGTTCTGCGAATCTCGCCCGCCGGGATTCCCGGGCCCGTCATCAACAGTGGCACGCCTACGGTGTGCTCGTACATGTTCTGTTTCCCTCGCAGACCGTGACTTCCCACAGCCAGCCCGTGGTCGCTGGTGAAGATCACGTACGTTCGCTCGGCCTGCCCCGTCTCGCGAAGCACGTCGAGCATCCGGCCCAACTGCTCGTCCATGTGGGATATGACAGCGTAGTAGACAGCCAGATCGGCTCGAACGTCTTCCGGCGTTCGCGGAAATGGCAGCAACAACTCATCGCGCCCGTCCAGATTGCCGTGATCGAACGGATGCCGGGGCAGGAAGTTCTCCGGTAGCGGGATTTCGTTCGCCTCGTACACACCCTCGTAGCCCGGCGGCATCAATAGCGGGTCGTGAGGGGCGGTGAAATTGACGTGAAGGAAGAAGGGCTTGTTTGATTCGGCCCCGCGGCGAATGAACTCGATCGCCGCGTCGGCAAACCGCACACTGATCTCCTTGGTCAGGCCCACCCCCAATTCGGGCAACTTCGTGCCGTCGTCTTTCTGGAAGACCCACCCCGTATAGCCGGTGACCGGCCGGCCATGATAGTCGACCGTTTCCTTCCACCACTTCGCTCCACCGCCGGCAAACAGGCCGAGCGTTTCGTCGTATCCACGGGTGGTCGGCTTTCCGTCGTTCATCCACTTTCCCACATACCAGGCGTGGTAGCCGCCGCCTCGCATGGCGTCGCCCCAGAAGATCAGGCCGTTTCGGAATCGTCCGCCCATACTGCTCACGCCGTTGGCCAGTCCGCTGCACCCGGTCAGGATCTCCGCCCGGCTGGGCACGCAAAGCGGATCGGGCGCGATCGCCCGCGTGAAGGTGAGCCCTTCGCCGGCGAGCTGATCCAGCCTTGGCGTGCGGATCGCGGGGTTCCCGAGAGCCGAGATCGTGTCCGGTCGCTGGTCGTCGGTCACCACGACGAGGAAGTTGGGTCGTGCCGTATCGACTGATTCGGCTGCTATGGCGACCCTGGCATGACCGACGAGCAAAGCCGCGATCACTACCACCCACCCACGCCAACCATCCCCGTCAATTTTGCACACGGTTTCATCCCCCAGTAAACTAGTGGGTTACACCTGCCGGGTGTCAACTGCCCAGCCGGGCTTCTTTCCGATCCATTCCGGCACTCGTTGCACCGTCAGGCAACGCGGTGGCGGAAGCCCGGCTTTTTTGTCTCCAATCTGCCGAGCCTCAAGAGCCCGGCTGCCAGTCAAACGATTTCAGCCGCCGCTACGCCTCCTCTTCCCTCCGCTTCACCATCCGCACCTCGTTCCCCGCCTCGTTGAAATGCACTTCGCTCATGAACAGCTGCATGAGCAACACGCCACGCCCGCTGGCCCGCACCAGGTTCTCCGGGTCCGTCGGGTCCGGAAGCGATGAGACGTCAAAACCTTCTCCCTCGTCGCGAATCACGAACTCGCACGCTTCCCGCGTCCAGCGGGCGTCGACGAACACACGGCGGTCGCAGTAGGGGTGATCGTGCGATCGCTGTTTGACCTGCGCGAAGAAGATGTTGAGGCCCTGTTCTCGCAGTTCGGAACTCACACCCAAATTGCCATGGAAGATCGCGTTCAATAGCGCCTCGGTCAAGGCGACTCCCAGTCTTGTGCGATCCGTCTGATCGAACAGCCCCATGTAGGTCACTCCGTCCTGGAAGAACTTGACAAACGTGTTGATTCGCTTCCAGTCGTTGCCCATCGAAAGAGAGAATTCGGCATTCGACATCCGCCCCATCACGTGCTCGAAGTCGGCACGGCTTGCAGCAATGTTCAGCAGGTTGTGGACCGTGTGCCTGAGATCGGTCTCCAGCCGGCTCTTGGAGACGTACCCCGCCGCTCCCCGTTTGAGTGCCTCGGAGGCAATTTCCTCGTTTCCCCGCGACGTCATCAGCACCACCGGGACGGCCGGCCAGCGACG
>Ga0351853_1093_pt1 | contig 23957 bp, 14 predicted proteins | sample BONcelHFGM3001C8_FD_206799 | JGI IMG/M metagenome (GOLD analysis project Ga0351853, IMG submission 206799) | Enriched cells from coal bed in the Powder River Basin, Montana, United States - BONCAT cells FGM rep2 HSBNCT.FGM.300.1.C8 ... | reverse complement strand
TAAAACGCTCCTGATCATGGCGGCGGGCATGGGTTCGCGCTACGGCGGCGACAAGCAGGTGGACGGTATGGGCCCGCACGGCGAGATCCTGCTGGAGTACTCGGTCTTCGACGCGCTGGCGGCGGGGTTCACGAAGGTCGTGTTCATCATCAAGCGCAGCTTCGAGCCGCTGATCCGCAGCATGGTGGGCGACCAGCTCGCAACGCGCGTCAAGGTGGAATATGTCTATCAGGAGTATGAGTCGCTGCCAGCTTGGTACCGCGTGCCCGAGGGCCGTGTGAAGCCCTTTGGCACGGTGCACGCCGTGCTGTGCGCACGCGATGTGATCCGTGAACCCTTCGCCGTGATTAACGCGGACGATTATTATTGCCGCGAACCCTACGGCATCGTGGGCGGACGCATCGAAACGCTGGCCCCGCAGCAGGAAGCCTGCATGGTGGGCTACTACCTCAAAAATACCGTGAGCGAGAACGGCCACGTGACGCGCGGCGTGTGCGAAACGGACGCGCAGGGCCAACTGAAAAGCGTAACCGAAACCTACAAGATCGCGCCGTTTCCGGATGGCACCATCCGCGATACCCATCGCGACGAGCAGGGCGTGATCCTCGACCCCAACAGCCTGGTGAGCATGAACCTCTTCGGCTTCACGCCGTCGATTTTTGACGCCGCGTCGCGGCGCTTCGACGCGTTTCTGCGCTCGCTCTCGCAGGACGAGATAAAAGCCGAGTACGTGCTGCCCGTGCTGATCGACCAGCTGATGAAGGAAGAGGGCCTGCGCGTGGACGTGCTCAAAACCGACGCGACGTGGTTTGGCGTGACCTACCAGCAGGACAAGCCCTTCGTGCAGAAACTGCTTAGCGATATGCACGCGGCGGGCACCTATCCCGAAACGCTGTTCTGATCAAATAAACCGTGGGAGGCAACAGCATGTCCATACTGCTCACGGGCGGCGCGGGCTACATCGGCTCGCATACGTATGTGGAGCTGGCCAACGCCGGATACGAGCCGGTGATCGTAGACAATTTTACCAACAGCAGCGAGGCTGTGGTAGCGCGGCTGGCCGCCATCACAGGCAAACCCGTCGCTTTGCACCGTGCCGACGTGTGCGACCTTTCCGCGATGGCGCGTGTGTTTGACAGCCACGAAATCGAGGCGGTTATCCATTTTGCGGGTTTCAAGGCCGTGGGCGAGAGCGTGCAAAAGCCGCTTGACTACTACCGCAACAACTTGGACAGCACACTGACGCTGTGCGAGGCGATGCGCGCGCAAGGCGTCAAGCGCATCGTGTTCAGCTCCAGCGCTACGGTGTACGGCACGGCGCAGACCATGCCGCTTTTGGAGGATATGCCCACCGGTTGCACCAACCCTTATGGCTGGACGAAGTACATGATCGAGCAGATACTGCGCGATGTGGCGGCGGCCTACCCCGACTGGGCGGTAGCGCTGCTGCGCTACTTCAACCCCATCGGTGCGCACGAAAGCGGCCAGATCGGGGAGGACCCCGTGGGTATCCCCAACAACCTGGTGCCCTACATCGCGCAGGTGGCCAGCGGCAAGCTGCGAACGCTGCGCGTATTCGGCGGCGATTACGACACCCCGGACGGCACGGGCGTGCGCGACTACATCCACGTTGTGGACTTGGCGCGGGGTCATGTAGCCGCGTGCGAATACCTGATGGCGCACACGGGTTGTGAGGTGTTCAACATCGGCACCGGCATCGGTATGAGCGTGCTGGATGTGGTCAAGACGTTTGAGCGCGTGAGCGGTGTGGCGATCCCCTACGAGGTGGTACCGCGCCGCCCGGGCGACATCGCCACCTGCTATGCCGACGCGGGCAAGGCGAAAGCCCTGCTGAACTGGCAGGCAACCAAAACGCTGGAGGATATGTGCCGCGACACGTGGCGCTGGCAACGTGCAAACCCCATGGGCTACCCCAAGGCCTGAGTCAAAAGGCGGGTGCCGCATTCCAACTGGAATGCGGCACCCGTTTTGCCATGCCTGTTCGGTTTTCGTTGCGCTGATGCCACCCCGCCCGTCGATTAGCTGCCGCTGCGGGTACGGCATGGCGGCGTGCTTGGGGTCGCCGTGCTGACGTCGTGGCGGACATCCGTTTATGAACGAACTCCGATACGGCGGGGTTTCCAGTCTCCGCCGTTTCCGGCGTGTGGTGGCTGCACACTTCTTTACTCCACCGTCACGCTTTTTGCCAGGTTGCGGGGTTTGTCCACATCGCAGCCTCGCGACACGGCCATACAGTAGGCGAACAGTTGCAGCGGGATGACCGCCAGCAGCGGGGTCAACAGATCGTCCGCGGCGGGGATCAGCAGCAGTTCGTCCACCTCGCCCACGACGCGGTCGTAGAGGTCTTCGCGGCAGATGCCCAGCACGAACGCGCCGCGCGCCTTGATTTCCCGAATGTTGCTGAGTGTTTTGTCTAGCAGGGCAGGCTGCGTGATGGTCGCCACCACCAGCCGCCCTTCCTGCAACAGCGCGATGGGGCCGTGCTTGAGCTCGCCAGCTGCATAGGCCTCGCTGAACACATAGCTGACTTCCTTCAGTTTTAGCGCTGCCTCCATCGAAAGGGCGAAGTCCAGCCCGCGCCCCACGAAGAACACGTGCTTTTTCTGGCTCACGGTGCTGGCGAAGCGCTGTATCTGCTCTTCGATGGCCAGCGCCTGCTCCGCCTTTGCGGGCAGGGCTACGACTTCACGGCGCAGGCGCAGGGCTTCCTCCGGCGATATGGCGCCGCGCATGTCGCCCAGCGCGAGGGCGATCAGCAGCATCATCTCCACCTGCGTCATGTAGGCCTTGGTGCTGGCCACGGCGATTTCCGGCCCCGCGTAGGTGTAGAGGGTGTTCGCTTCGCCTACTTCGCGCGCGATGGTGGAGCCCACCACGTTGCACACGGCGATCACTTTCGCACCGCGCCGCTTGGCCTCGCGCAGCGCGGCCAGCGTATCGGCGGTTTCGCCGCTCTGGGATACGGCGATAAACAGCTCGTTTTCGCCGATGATGGGGTCGCGGTAGCGGTACTCGCTGGCGATATCCGCCGCGACGGGGACGCGTGCGAGCTTCTCGATCACATACTTGCCAAACATGCCTGCGTGGTAGGCCGTACCGCACGCCACGATGCTGATTTTGCGAAGGGCTTTGGCCTCCGCGGGCGTGACGGGCAGCCAGCGGTAGTCGTGCGGGTCACCGTTGTTGCGGGGGGTAAAGGTGCTTTGCAGCGCCGTGGGCTGCTCATGGATCTCCTTGAGCATGTAGTGAGCGTAGCCGCCCTTTTCCGCGCTGCTCAGGTCCCATTCCACGTGGTAAAGCTCGTGATGGCGGAGGGTGCCGTATTGGTCGTAGACCTCCATGCCCTGCGTGCTGAGCACAGCCATCTCCCTATCCTGTAAAAACACCACATCCCTCGTGTGGCTTAAAATGGCGGGAATATCGCTGGCGATGAACGCTTCGCCGCCCTTTGCACCCACGACCAGCGGGGCTTCGTGCCGCGCGCAGAAGAGCTTGTCCGGCTCCTGATCGCAGATCACGCCCAGCGCGTAGCTGCCTTCCAGCATCCCCAAAGCCTTGAGCAGTGCCGTTTTCATGTCGCCCTCGTACAGGGTGCTCAATAGATGGGCCACGACCTCGGTGTCGGTCTGGGATACAAACACGCAGCCGAGCCCTTGCAGGTGGCGGCGCAGCGAATCATGGTTTTCAATGATACCGTTGTGCACCACCGCCACGCCACCCTTGACGTCGGTATGGGGGTGGGCGTTCAGGTCGCTGGGTTCGCCGTGCGTGGCCCAGCGCGTGTGGCCGATGCCGCGCGTACCGGCGAGCGGGTCTGCGCGCAGGATATCCTCCAAGTTTTCCAAACGCCCCTTGGCCTTGCGGATGGTCAGCCTGCCGCCGTCGCCCAGGATGGCGACGCCCGCGCTGTCATACCCGCGGTAACTGAGGCGGGAAAGGCCTTCCATGAGGATAGGGCTGGCCTGCTGGTCGCCGATATAGCCAACGATGCCGCACATATTGTTTTCCTCCTGACAAGTTGATATCAAACGTATTGGATTGTATCATAATGTATTAGAATTTGCAAGCCCGCGCGGTAGACGTTACAAATCGCCAATCAACCACCGGACAAAGCTGCGCAATGGGTTTGCCGCGCCCGCGTGACGCGCGGAAGCCCAAAAACAAACGATTTACTGGCTGTGCGGCGCGTGAGAGCGGCGCAAGCCGTATGCAGCGCGGCACAAGCGTGAAAACCCGTTGCGCGGTGGCGTAAAAATTGTTATGATAACCCCTGTACATAAAGGGGATGAAACCATGGCGAGAATTCTGGTTACGCATGGGGTGCCCGGGGAGCGCTTCCGTCGTTTGCACCCCAACGAGGTGCTTATACCGCAGGCGGGGTTGGCCTACAGCCGCGATGAATTACTCGCTCTGCTGCCCACTTGCGACGCGGTGGTTGCTTGCGGCGCGATGGACGGCGCGCTGATGCACGCCGCGCGGAACACAAAGTTAATCGTGTGCTACGGCGCGGGGTACGATTCGCTGGATATCGCGGCGGCGACGGCGCAGCGCATTCCCGTGGCCAACGTGCCTGACAGCGTGACCGAAACGACTGCGGAGCTGGCGATGGCGCATATTCTTGCGCTCACGCGGCGGGTGTGCGAGCTGGACAGGTATCTGCGCGCGGAGGGCTCCACGCGGGCGCAGTTCACCATGGGGCGCTCGATGGGCGTGTTGCTGACGGGCTGTACGCTGGGCATCGTGGGCATGGGGCGCATCGGCGCGCGGGTGGCGGCGTTCGGGCGCTTTCTGGGGATGCGCGTTGTGTACCACAGCCGAAGCATCAAGCCCTTTTCGCTCACTGGCAACGCACGTCGCCTGCCGCTTCATGAGCTGTTGCGCGCCGCCGATGTGGTGTCGCTCCACTGCCCTTATGCCCCGCAGACAGACAGGTTGATCGGCGCTGCCGAGCTGGCGCTGATGAGGCCTACCGCTGTGTTGGTGAACACATCGCGCGGCAAACTGATCGACGAGGTGGCGCTGATCGACGCGCTAGAGGCGGGCAGGCTGGCCGGGGCCGCGCTGGATGTGTTCGCCACCGAGCCGGAGGTGAACCCGCGCCTCAAGACGCTGCCCAATGTGGTGCTGACACCGCACATCGGCAGCAACACGCTGCGCACGCGCAACCAGATGGCCGAGCAGTGCTGCGACAGCATTCTGGAAGCGCTGGCGGGGCGGGAACCATTGAATTTGCTCAACCCCGCTGTTTGGGGGTTGGCACGGATGCCACAGGAGCCGTAACGGACTTTGCTCGTCGCGGTAGGTGGCGGGCTGCTGGGGCTGGCGGGCTCGCCGTGCGGCCAGGTGACAGGCACATGTGGGATTCGGTTCATGCGTGCGTTGAGGCTCACGGGCGATCGTTTTCTGTGGCGAGGAGCGCAAGCAAAAGCGTAGTGGGGCGATGCTGACTTTTCGCGACGAAGTCGTGGGTTACAAGTGCTTTTAGGTTGAAGCATATATGATGTGAAATCGTATATAAAGTGCCCGCGCAAATCCGGCTCTGCCGTTATGCGCGGGCACTTTGCTACGTACAGGGGCGGGACGCGCATGGACGGCGGGCAGCCGCACGGTGCGCCGGAGCATTGCCCTCTGCTTACATGCGCGCGCAGCGCATCGCGTTGCAACTGTCGGGCGGTAGCGGCGTATCGTCACGTGGCAGCCTGCGCTGCACCGTCAGATAGGTGCCCGCGTGGAACAGCGCGGCCAGCAGCCAGGAGAGTGGGTAGCTCCACATCAGCGTTTCAATGGTGGGCGAAATACGGAAAACCGTGTATATCCAAACGATACGCAGCACGCACACCAGCACCAGCGTGGCCACGGCAGGCACGATGCTGTACCCAAGCCCGCGCAGTTGGCCAACCAGCACCTCCATGACACCGCAGACAAAGTAGGTGCCGCAGATGATGCTCAGGCGCTTGACGCCCTCGGCGATCACTAGCGGGTTGGGGTTGTAGATGCCGACCAGTTGTGATGCCAGCAGCACGAACAGGCCGCCCAGCGCAAACCCCACCGCCAACACCGTGACCAGGCAAACCCAGAAGACTTTGCGGACGCGGCGATATTGCTTCGCGCCGTGGTTCTGGCTCGTGAAGGTCAGGCAGGCTTGATAGATGCTGTTCTGTGAAGTGTACACAAAGCCCTCTAAGCTGCCCGCGGCGGCGTTGCCCGCCATCACCACCGAGCCAAACGTGTTGATGGACGATTGGATGAGCACGTTGCTGATGGAAAACATGGTGCTCTGCAAGCCTGCGGGCAGACCGACCTTGATGATGCGGGCGAGGCTGTCGCGGTGGAAGCGCATATCCGCGGGGGAGAAGTGCACGCTGCCGTCGCTGTGCATCAGGCAGCGGATCACCAACGCGGCGGACACACCTTGCGCGATGATGGTCGCCAGCGCCACGCCTGCCACGCTCATGCGCAGCGCGATCACAAACACAAGGTTGAGCAAAACGTTGATAACCCCCGCCACGGTCAGGAAGGCGAGGGGCCGCTTGGTATCGCCCACGGCGCGCAGCACGGCGGCGCCGAAGGTATACAGCATGTTGACGGGCATACCAAGGAAGTAAATGCGGATATAAAGGGTCGCACTGTCGATCACATCCGGCGGGTTGCCCATCCACCCAAGCAGCGGCCGGGCAAACACAAACCCCACTGTGCCAATGCCAACGCCGCTCACCAGCGCCAGCGCCACGGACGTATGCACGGTGCGCTGCACGGCGGCTGTGTCGCCCGCGCCGTAGCTCTGCGCTACGGCCACGCTCGTGCCCACCGACAGCCCCAGAAACACGTTCACCAGAAGGTTGATCAGCGAGCTGGTGGAGCCGACTGCCGCCAGCGCTTCCTTGCCGGAAAACTGCCCTACCACAATGACGTCCGCCGCGTTGTATAACAGCTGCAAGACGCCCGTGAGCATCAGCGGGATGGAAAAGCTGATCACCTTGCGGATGATCGACCCGCTGCATAAGTCCATTTCATACTTGCCTGTCTTCATGCATTCCGGCGAGACGCCGTTGTCCGCCTCCTTTCGATATTGGGTATGATAGCACGTTTTGCGATGTTTGACCATGCGTATGGTGCATATGGATGGCGAGAAACCGAATGCGGCATGGCTGTGCGCTGCGGGCGACCGGAAAAACGCCGCAAGGCGCGCGCGGGTGAAGCGGCAGTGTTTCACGCGCCGGTTTTCCGTTTATGTTTGGTACATCCGCGTGCTGTAACATATCCATTGGCGCGGCCGGCCCGGCAGGGTTTGCATCGCGCCTGCCGAACCGGAATAGATGAACACAATGCATGAAAGAAGGGATACCGTGAAGGTTTCACAGTCGCCCCGAAAACCGATGATCTTCTACTATATCATTGCCATGGTGGCGCTGATGCTGCTTAATGCGCTGGTGTTTCCCATGATCAACACCGTGCAGGTTAATGAAGTGGGCTACAATACGTTTTTGAAGATGGTGGACGAGAAGCAGATCGACGAGGTGTCGATGGACGATACGCAGATCGTCTATACCGTCAAGGGTACTGACGGCAAGCCCATCTACTACAAAACGGGGCGCTTCCCCGACGATACGCTGGTGGACCGCCTCTACCAGAGTGGCGTCACGTTTGCCGCGCAGATCCCCACGCAGGCTTCGCCGCTGGTGGATTTCCTGACCTCTTGGGTGCTGCCGCTGGTGTTTTTCATCGGCATCGGCCAACTGCTCACCCGCTACATGACCAAGCGGATGGGCGGGGGCAACGCGCTGTCGTTTGGCAAGAGCAACGCGAAAATCTACATCGAAAGCCAGACTGGTAAGACCTTTGCCGACGTGGCGGGCGAGGACGAGGCCAAGGAAGCCCTGCGCGAGATTGTGGACTTTTTGCACAAGCCCGAGCGGTATAAGGACATCGGCGCGAAGCTGCCCAAGGGCGCGCTGCTGGTGGGCCCACCGGGCACGGGCAAAACGCTGCTGGCCAAGGCGGTGGCGGGCGAGGCAAAGGTGCCGTTCTTCTCGCTGGCGGGCAGCGAATTTGTGGAGATGTTTGTGGGCATGGGCGCAGCCAAGGTGCGCGACCTGTTCAAACAGGCGACGGAGAAGGCCCCATGCATCGTGTTTATTGACGAGATCGACACCATCGGCAAAAAGCGCGATGGCGCGAACGGCTTTGGCGGCAATGACGAGCGGGAGCAGACCTTAAACCAGCTGCTGACCGAGATGGACGGCTTTGACGCCACCAAGGGCGTGGTGATACTGGCGGCCACCAACCGGCCGGACAGCCTTGACAAGGCGCTGCTGCGCCCGGGCCGCTTTGACCGGCGCATCCCTGTGGAGCTGCCGGATCTGGCGGGCCGCGTGGCCATCCTCAAAGTGCACGCCAAAGATGTGAGGATGGAAGCGGATATTGACTTTACCACCATCGGCCACGCCACCAGCGGCGCAAGCGGCGCGGAGCTGGCCAACATTATCAATGAAGCGGCGCTGCGCGCGGTGCGTATGGGGCGCGAAACCGTCACCCAGCAGGATCTGGAGGAGAGCGTGGATCTAGCGCTGGCCGGATACCAGCGCAAGGGCGCGGTGATCAACGAGAAAGACAAGAAGATCATCGCCTACCACGAGATCGGCCACGCGCTCGTAGCCGCCCGCATCAAGGACGCGGCGCCCGTGCACAAGATCACCATCATCCCCCGTACGTCCGGCGCACTGGGCTACACCATGCAGGTGGAGGAGGAAGAGCGCGTGCTCATGAGCAAGGAGGACGCGTTAAGCCAGCTCGCCATCCTGACCGCCGGGCGCGCGGCGGAGGAAGTGGTGCTCAAGTCCATCACCTCGGGTGCCAGCAACGACATCGAAAAGGCGACGGGCATCGCGCGCGCGATGGTCACCCGCTTTGGCATGAGCGAGCACTTTGACATGGTGGCGCTGGAGCAAGTGGTAAACCCCTACCTGGGCAGCGATGGCAGCATGGTGTGCAGCTCGGAAACCGCCGCGCGGGTCGACAGCGAGGTGGGCGACATCATCCGCTCGGCGCATAAGCGCGCCATCGACATTCTGGAAAACAACCGCGCGCTGATGGACAAGTTGGTGGCGCATTTGCTGGAGAAGGAGACCATCACGGGCGAGGAGTTTCAGGCGATTCTCAAGGAGTTTGACGGGGCCGCGGCCTGACACGATTTCAAAACCCTGCCGCTTCTTTCTGGCGGCGTTGTACCTTCTTGCATCAGGGCGAAGGTGCTACGTAGCCTGGAAACGCCGCTACCTTTCGCGCCTCGTCATAGCACAAAACCGCTTACGATCAACAATGTATGAAGGATACGTAACAATATGCCATGGCGTGGCAGAAACATAGGAATACGGCGCGCGGCGATGAATGCCGCGCGCCGTATTCGTTTACACCCCGTCAGTACGCTACGCTGATGCCGTGCGCGAGCAGGCGATGCGCAAAACGTTATGGCATGGCGAAGCCGGGTGCCCGCTACGGCTGCGCAAGTTTCGCCAGCGCATCGCCCGCAAGCCGGTAGGTCGTCCACTCGTCCATGGGCACGGCACCCAGCGAGCGGTAGAAGCCGATGCTGGGCGCGTTCCAGTCCAGGCACGCCCACTCCAGCCGCCCGCAGCCCCGCGCCAGCGCGACGTGCGCCAGTTCGCGCAGGATGGCCTTGCCGCAGCCGTTGCCACGGTGTGCGGGCTTTACGTACAAATCCTCCAGATAGATGCCTGCGCGGCCCAGAAACGTTGAGAAATTGTGGAAGTACAGCGCAAAGCCGACGGCTTCACCATCCGGCGCGAGGGCGAAAAACGCCTCGGCCTTCTGCTTGTCAAAAAGCCATTCCGTGAGCACCGCCTCGGTAGCCACCACCTGGTCGAGCATGTTCTCGTATGCCGCCAACTCGCGGATAAAGGCCAGCAGCAGGGGAACGTCCTCGCAAGTGGCGGGGCGGAATGTGTATGGCATGTGAACCGCCTCCTTACGTGTTTTGGGGCATGAGCGCATTATAGCAAAGGCGGAAACGGGCAGGCAAGGGAGAACGCTGTCGCAGTTGCTTATCCGCTGTTCTTTTCGGACGCGCGAAAGAAAACCTGGCGACCAGAACGATGTGCATTCCAATAATTTGCGAAGAGTAATCGTTTACTCAACTTGTGCATAGTGAAAAGCGCAAATACGGATGGCTTGAATACCGCCACGAAACCGATTCGGTTGACATGCGCAAAATATTGATATATACTTTAACTACAGCGCGTGGTAAGATATGCCCACTGAAGGAGAACATGCAAACGGTGAGTAAACGATTACCCTTACGCCATACGCAATGAGTAAACGATTACCCAACCGCGTGCGCCATCCTTCCCAGCAGCCGCACAGGCTAATAACAGTAAGGAGGATCCCCCATGAAGAAACTGATTTCACTGGTACTGGCCCTACTGATGTGCATGAGCCTTGTCAGCTTCGCGAGCGCGGAGAGCAGCGAAGCGGAGATCGCCATCGTGCTCAAGACCCTCGGCAACCCGTTCTGGGAGACCATGAAGACGGGCATCGAAGCCAAGGCCGCCGAGCTGGGCGTGAAGGTTGATATCTTCGCCGCCAACAGCGAGGACGACGTGGAAGGCCAGCTGACGATCCTGGAGAACGCCGTCAGCAAGGGCTACAAGGCCATCGGCGTTGCGCCGCTGAGCCCCACCAACTTAAACAACGTGATTGCGCAGGCCATGAAGGACGGCATCTATGTTGTCAACATCGACGAGAAGGTAGACGTCGACGCCCTCAAGGCGCTGGGCGGCAACGTGATGGGCTTTGTGACCACCGATAACGTGGCTGTGGGCAAGCTGGCAGGCGCGGACATCTGCGCCAAGCTGCCCGACGGCGGCGAAGTGGCCATCATCGAAGGCAAAGCGGGCAACGCGTCCGGCCTGGACCGCCGCAACGGCGCTGAGGCTGCCTTCAAAGAGCAGAGCAACATCACGCTGGTGGAAAGCCAGCCCGCCGACTGGGACCGCACCAAGGCCTATGACGTGGCCACCAACTACCTGACCAAGCACCCGGAACTCAAAGCCATCTACTGCTGCAACGACACCATGGCCATGGGCGCGCTGGAAGCTGTAAAAGCCGCTGGCGCCAGCGTGATGGTGTACGGCACTGACGGCAACGACGACGCGGTGGCGGCTGTGAAGGCCGGCGAGCTCGCTGGCACCGTCGCGCAGGACCCCGCCGGCATCGGCGCGCGTGCGTTTGAACTGCTGGTTGCCATGGTCAAGGACGCGACCCCCATCGATCTGGCTGCCGATGTGCCCGTGGAGTTTGTCTCCGCGCAGCTCATCCTCAAGTAACAGGGCTTGAAACAGGCGGGGGAGGCTTGCGGCAATCAAGAGCCTCCCCCCTTCCCTGCGGCGGCGGGCTGTCCGCCGTGCACAGTGCCGTTGCATAGCGGCGAAGCGCGCGTGTTTTTCCTTTTTCATGCGCCATTTGATACCGCCGTTTTGCCGCGGCGCTGTGCAGGGCGGATACATACCAACGCAACGCAATACAGCAGTTGGGGTGGGACAATGGAAGAAACAACCTTGGTAGCCATGCGTGGCATTGAGAAGAAGTTCCCCGGCGTGACCGCGCTGAGGAACGTGAATTTCTCGCTGCGGCCCGGCGAGGTGCATGTGCTGCTGGGCGAAAACGGCGCAGGCAAAAGCACGCTCATGAAAATCCTCTCCGGCGCGTATGAGCCCACGGCGGGCGAGATCGAGGTAAACGGTCAGCGCTTTGCGCGCCTTACGCCACGGCTTTCGCAAGCGCTGGGCATCAGCATCATCTATCAGGAGCTCAGCGTGATCGGCCAGTTGAGCGTGCAGGAGAATATCTTTCTGGGCCGCCTGACCACGCGCCGCAAGCTGGGTGTGACCGTGGTAGACAAGGCGGGCATGAACCGCGAAACCGAGCGGTTGCTTGCGGAAATCGGGCTCAAGTGTCAGCCGCAGAGGCAGGTGGATACGCTTCGCATCAGCGAAAAGCAGATGGTGGAGATCGCCAAGGCCGTGGCGTTCAACGCGCAGGTGATCATCATGGATGAGCCCACCTCGTCGCTGACCGAGGAGGAGATCGCGCAGCTGTTTGCCATCATCCGGCGGCTGAAAGCGGCGGGCAAGGGCATCATCTACATCAGCCACAAACTGAAGGAGATTAAGGAAATCGGCGACCGCGTGACCGTGCTCAAAGACGGCGAGTATGTGGGCACGCACAACGTGGCGGACGTGACCATCGACCAACTAGTAACCATGATGGTGGGGCGCGAGCTGCAAAGCAAATACCACGCCAAGAGCCGCGACCACGGCGAGCAGGGCAGGCCCATTTTAGAGGTCAAAAAACTGACGCGCCGCGACGGCTACGTGAAGGACATCAGCTTTACGCTGCATCAGGGCGAGATACTGGGCTTTTCGGGGTTGGTGGCCAGCGGGCGCACCGAAACGATGGAAGCCGTTTACGGCGCGGTGCCCGTGAGCGGAGGCGAGGTGCTGCTGGACGGCAAAAAACTGCGCATCCGCAACACGTACGACGCGCTGAATAGCGGCATCGCGCTGGTGACCGAGAACCGCCGCGAAACGGGTTTCTTCCATAACTTTAGCATCCGGCGGAACCTATCCATCGCCAAGCAGCTCAAGGACAGCAAACTGGGCGGCCTGTACGGCCTTGTTTCCCCAAAGCAGGAGAAGGCCATCAGCGCGGAGCAGGTGCGTGCCATGCAAATCAAGTGCGCCACCATTGAGCAGTCCATCACCGAGCTTTCGGGCGGCAACCAGCAGAAGGTGATATTGGGCAAATGGCTGGCCGCAGGCAGCCGCGTGATCATCTTTGACGAGCCCACCAAGGGCATCGACGTGGGCACCAAGAGCGAAATCTACAAGCTGATGCGCGCGCTGTGCGAGCAGGGCGTGGGCGTGATTGTGGTTTCCAGCGAGATGCCGGAACTGCTGGCCGTGTGTGACCGCATTCTGGTTTATTTTGAGGGGCGTATCAACGGCGAATACCTGACCCGGGACGCGACCGAGGAGAAGCTCGTCTACTCCGCGACTGTGGACCGTAAAGACGCGCAGGCGACCGCCTGAGGGGGAGATGGAGAACCATGCAGGATAAAAGCGTGCTGCCGAGCGCAAAACCCAAGCAGAGAAAGACGTTTAGCGACTACTGGGCCAGCTATTCCACGGTGATCATCATGGTGCTGATGGTGGTCGTGTTCGGTATTTTGGAACCGCAGGCGTTCATGTCGGTCAAGAATCTGGTTAAGATCATTGAGCAGAGCGCCATTACCATTCTGCTGGCATGCGGCGAGTTCTTCGCCATTTTGCTGGGCGGCATCGACCTGTCGGTGGGCAGCACGATGGCGCTGTCCGGCGTGGTCAGCGCCCGCCTGATGGGGTTGGGCTTTGGCACGTGGGAGGCCATGCTGGTGGGCATCGTGCTGCTGGGCGCGGTGCTGGGGGCTATCAACGGCGGCCTTATCAACCTGACCAACCTGCACCCGTTCATCATCACGCTGGGCACGCAGAGCATCTTCCGCGGCCTCACGGTCATTTTGGCGGACAGCCGCCCGGTGGCCGCCACCGGCTTTTCGCAGGTGTTCGGCGGCAAGCTGTTCGGGGTGGTGCCCATCCCCATTCTGGTGGCGCTGCTGGTGGCGCTGGCGCTCACGTTCTTCACCTTTAAGTGCAAGGCGGGGCGCAACCTATACGCCATTGGCGGCAACAAGCAGGCTGCGTGGTTTGCGGGCATCAACGTGAAGCGGCACACGATGATGGCGTTTATGATCTCCGGCGTGTGCGCTTCGCTGGCTGGCATGGTCAATATCGCGCGGCTGGCTTCTGCGGAGCCCGCTGCTGGCACGGGGTATGAGACGTTCGCCATCGCGTCGGCCATCATTGGCGGCACCAGCTTCTTTGGCGGCATCGGCAAAATCCCCAAGGTGGTGTTGGGTGGCCTGATCATCGGCATCATCAACAACGGCATCAACATGGTGGGCTTGAGCAGCTACTACCAGCAGATTTGCATGGGTTCCCTGATCATCCTGGCCGTTACGCTGGACCGGTTCTTTGGCGTGAGCAGCAAAAAACACTGAGGCTGCCGCCAATACCAAAGGAAATGAGGATAAGCAATGAGCAAGGTACTGTTTGCCCCGTCGCTGATGTGCATGGACTTTTTGCGGATGCGCGAGCAGCTGGAGGTGCTCAACCGCCGCGCCGACCTGCTGCATGTGGACATCATGGATGGCCATTTCTGCAAAAACATCACCCTCTCGCCGGACATGATTCGCACGTTTGCAAAGGTGGCTACGGTGCCAATGGACGTGCATTTCATGACCACCAACCCGTCGGATTGGCTGGAGGTGTGCGCGCAGGCGGGCGCAAAGGTGTTAAGCCCCCATGCTGAAACCATCAATGTGGACGCCTTTCGCACCATGAACCTGATTGAAAAGCTGGGCTGCAAACCTGGGCTTACCTTGAACCCCGCCACACCGGTGGACACCGTGCGCCACTATATCGAACGGGTCCACATCCTCACCATCATGACGGTGGACGTGGGCTTTGCGGGCCAGCCCTTCATTGAGCAGATGCTGGGCAAGATCGAGGAAGCTGCGGAACTCAAGGCGCGGAAAGGGTATCAGTACCTGATCCAGATCGACGGCAGCTGCAACGAGCGCACCTACAAACGGCTTGTGGACGCGGGCGCGGAGGTGCTGATCGTAGGCACCAGCGGCCTTTTCAACCTGCATCCCGATCTGGACACGGCCTATGATATGATGTTGGCGGCGTTTGCGAAGGCGACCGCGAAGTAAAGGAGCCTTGACCATGGCCCCAACCATCCTTGGCATGGACATCGGCGGCACGAACCTGCGCAGCGGCTTTGTGAACGATCGGTATGAGCTGAACGGCTTCCGCATCTCCTCCAGCCAGCTGATTTGCGGCGAAAACGCGCCGGAGAAGATCGCGGCCTACATCCGCGGCGAAATGGCGAAAACGGGGCAGCTGCCTGCGGCAGTCGCCATCGGTTTTCCCTCCACGCTGGACCGGGCGCGCAAGCGGCTGCTCTCTACCCCCAACCTGGACGGCCTGAACGACCTGAACATGGTGGAACAGCTGGAGGATTCGCTGTGCCTGCCTGTGTATATCGACCGCGACGTGAACCTGCTGTTCCTCTACGACTGTTACGCCAACCGAATCGACGGCGACGTGATCATCGGCTGCTATGTGGGAACGGGCTTTGGCAACGTGATCGCCATCGGCGGTGAGATACTGGTGGGCAAAAACGGCGTGGCGGCGGAGCTGGGGCACATCCCCGTGCGCGAACTGGGCCTGGACTGCCCCTGCGGCAACAAGGGCTGCGTGGAGATGATTGCCTCCGGCAAGGCCCTGAAGATGTTGCAGGAACGCTTCTACCCCAACGACACCATTGCCAGCCTCTTTACGCTGCATATGAACGAACCGCCCGTGCAGGGGCTGCTTAACGACCTTGCACTGCCCATCGCCACCGAGATCAACATCCTCGACCCTGACGAGATCATTTTGGGCGGCGGGGTACTGCAAATGGAGGGTTTCCCGAAAGCGGCGTTGGAAGCGGCCATCCGCGAGCATACGCGCAAGCCTTACCCAGAGCGGGCGCTCAGCTTCCATTACTCCAGCGAGAAGCAGGAAAACGGCGTGATCGGCGCTGCCATCCTCGCTTTCAGGCAATTGCAAAAGCAGAAAGGATGATACGCTTGATCGCACTGGCAAGCGACCACGTGGCGATACCGCTGAAAGAGGAAATCAAAGCCCTGCTGGACGAGATGGGCCTGCCTTACCGCGACTACGGCACCCTGACTGACGAGCGTACGGACTACCCGATTTACGGGGCGCGCGCAGCCCGCGCGGTGGCAAGCGGCGAGTGCGAGCGCGGTATCATCTTGTGTGGCACCGGCGTTGGCATATCGCTGGCCGCCAACAAGATACCGGGCATCCGCTGCGTGGTGTGCTCGGACTGCTACAGCGCCGTGCTCAGCCGCCAGCACAACGATACCAACATGCTGTCGATGGGCGCGCGCGTCGTGGGCGTCGATCTGGCCAAGATGATCGCCCGCCTGTGGCTGACCACGCCTTTTGAGGGTGGGCGGCACCAGCGGCGCGTGGAGCAGCTCGCGGCGTTGGAACGGGGCGAGGCGATCGAGTAATACAAGGCTTAGGGTTAGGTGTGTTTGGATACGGCGCTGATGCGCGCGGGGCAGGGCGAAGCGCCTTGCCCTTTTGTGTTACCACCAAGGTGAAAGGAGGCGAAACCATGCCGGAAGCGCAAGTGCTGGCTTATTTGCACCGACATTATGTGGCCTGGCTGCTGCAAGGCCAGTGGGACCCTGAGCTGTCGCTGCCTGAGGGCACCTACCCGACCGACGGCGAGTGGATGCTTGTAACCTGGCGTTGCGCGTCGCCGCTGAAGCGGGCGGGGTGGAGCGCTGCGGAGGCGCTGGTGGAGCAGCGCTTCGCGGGGGTATGCGACGTTTGGCCGCTGTGCCGCGGCGAGCAGGTATCGGCGCTTGCCATGGCGAAAACCTTATCGACGCCCGCGATGCAGGCGATGGTATGGGTGGCCGCGACCGCTGTTGCGGAAGAGCTTTCCGGCGCGGGCGACAGCCCCGCGCAGGTGTGCCTGGGCGACGTGTGCCAAAGTTATACGGCGCTTCCCACCGCAACTCTGTCTGAGTTGAACGTGTGGTGGACCGTTCGCTCGCGGCTCAGCCCGCAGGAGCGCCGCGAGCACCGCAAACGCATTCAGAATTACCTGAAAAAAGGGCAATACGGGCATATCAGCGGGTACGCAGCACGCTGCCTGCAACGGGATGGGCAGCGCGACGGGGCGTACTGGTACTGGATTCCGCTGGTGATGGAGAGCTTCTGGATGCAGACGAGCACGCCGATGAGCCTGCTGACGGCGTATCTGGACAATGCTGCGATCCTTCGGGACGGGGCGGATGCTATGGTCGCGTGGCTGCACAAGACATGTGCCGAGCTCAAACGCACATCCGTGCCGGATGACCCCATTCGGCGCGTGATGGACAGCATCAGCAGGGATTGCTCGCTGCCCTATTCGCAAACCAACCTGGCGGAGGGGCTTGGCCTGACGCCTGCGTACTTCTCGAGGCTGTTTGAAAGGCGTGCTGGCGTGCGGTTTACGGATTACCTGACACGTGCGCGCATCGAGCGCGCGCAGCAATGCCTGCGCGGCGGCGCGTCGCTTGGCGAGGTGGCACAGGCCAGCGGTTTTCAGCGCAAGAGCTATTTTTGCGAGGTGTTCAAGAAGCAAACCGGTATGACCGCGCTTCACTACCGCGCCATGCACAGAAAGGGTGACGGCCAGTGACGAAGAAAGGCCTGTCGATCAAGCAGATATCGGAGCTCTCCGGCGTGTCGACAGCGACGGTTTCGCGAGTGATCAACCACAACGGACGCTTCAGCAAGGAAACGGAGGAGCGCGTGCTGGGCGTGATCGAGCAATGCCAGTACGTGCCTAACATGGTGGCGCGGGGGCTCAGGCGCAGCGCATCGCAGATCGTCGGCGTGATCGTGCCGGACATCACCAACGAGTTTTTTGCGCGCATCGTGCTTAAAATCCAGATACAGTTATTTGAACACAACTTTTCAGCGGTGATCTGCAACACCAATGAGAACGAGCAGCTGGAGATCAGCCATTTGCAATTCCTCAAGGCGCAAAATGTGAGCGGGATTATCTTCATCTCCGGCAACCCAAGCCATGTGCAGCCCAGCGGAAGCCTGCCGACCGTGTTTATCGACCGCAGGCCGCAGGATGTGCGCGCGCGCGATACCATCATTATCGAAAGCGACAATGTGCGCGGCGGGTATCTGGCAGGGCGCGCGCTGGCGGAAACGGGGGCAAGCCACATTGCCACCATCATGGACAGCCGTATGCACACCGCGGGCGAAACGCGCTTTGCGGGCTGGAAACAGGCGATGGATGAGGTGGGGCTGCCCATCGACCCCGCGTTGCAGATGCGCGTGCGCGAGGTGGGCTTCAGCGCCGCTTACGAAAGCGTGACCGCGCTCCTGCGTGAAGGGCGCACCTTCGATGCGCTTTTTTGCGGCACGGACTGGCTGGCGATGGGCGCGCTGGCAGCGCTGCACGAGCGTGGGGTGCATGTGCCCGCTGATGTAAAGGTGGTCGGGTTTGACGATGTTTCCATCGCAACGTTCAGCAGCAAGCCCATCACCACCATCCACCAGGACGCGGAGCGTATGGGAGAGCTGGCGGTGGAGCTGCTGCTCAAGCGCATGGAGGGGGAGAAAATCGAAGAGCCGCATCGAGTTTTGGCGGTGCAGTTGGTCAAGCGGGCCACCACTTGACGCATCGACCGAACAAACGCGTGGTATTGCGTGGAAACGTATGCATTGGGACGAACGAATAGCTGATTATACTTGATAGCTATATGGATGCAACAAAAATGTCGCAAAGTTTTGAAAAACAGCGAAATTCAGTGTTGACACGGAACCCGTTCGATGATATTATTAATAAGCTCGCTAAAGAGCGCCGAACCTTGAAAATGATACAGAGCGATAGCAAACGCAAAGCGCAGTCAATAATTTGAGTAAATGTACTTGACCCTTGGGGGCCGAGAGGCAACCTGAGGGAAGAATCAAGAGCATACAGGATTAAACATAAGAGTTTGATCCTGGCTCAGGACGAACGCTGGCGGCGTGCCTAACACATGCAAGTCGAGCGGGGACAGTAAGTAGCAATACGAGCTGTTCTAGCGGCGGACGGGTGAGTAACGCGTGAGCAACCTGTCCCAAACAGGGGGATAACGAACCGAAAGGTTCACTAATACCGCATAAGACCACGAGGTCACATGGCCTTGAGGTCAAAGGAGCAATCCGGTTTGGGGTGGGCTCGCGTCTGATTAGCTAGTTGGTGGGGTAACGGCCCACCAAGGCGACGATCAGTAGCCGACCTGAGAGGGTGATCGGCCACATTGGAACTGAGACACGGTCCAAACTCCTACGGGAGGCAGCAGTGGGGAATATTGGGCAATGGGCGAAAGCCTGACCCAGCAACGCCGCGTGAAGGAAGAAGGTTTTCGGATCGTAAACTTCTATCCTTGGTGAAGATAATGACGGTAGCCAAGAAGGAAGCCCCGGCTAACTACGTGCCAGCAGCCGCGGTAATACGTAGGGGGCAAGCGTTGTCCGGAATGATTGGGCGTAAAGGGCGCGTAGGCGGCCTGGTAAGTCTGGAGTGAAAGTCCTGCTTTTAAGGTGGGAATTGCTTTGGATACTGCTGGGCTTGAGTGCAGGAGAGGTAAGTGGAATTCCCGGTGTAGCGGTGAAATGCGTAGAGATCGGGAGGAACACCAGTGGCGAAGGCGACTTACTGGACTGTAACTGACGCTGAGGCGCGAAAGTGTGGGGAGCAAACAGGATTAGATACCCTGGTAGTCCACACTGTAAACGATGAATGCTAGGTGTAGGGGGTATCGACCCCTTCTGTGCCGGAGTAAACACAATAAGCATTCCGCCTGGGGAGTACGGCCGCAAGGTTGAAACTCAAAGGAATTGACGGGGGCCCGCACAAGCAGCGGAGCATGTGGTTTAATTCGAAGCAACGCGAAGAACCTTACCAGGTCTTGACATCCAGTAAAATCTGTAGAGATACAGTGTGCCTTCGGGCGTACTGAGACAGGTGGTGCATGGTTGTCGTCAGCTCGTGTCGTGAGATGTTGGGTTAAGTCCCGCAACGAGCGCAACCCTTGTGATCAGTTACTAACGGGTAATGCCGAGGACTCTGATAAGACTGCCGGGGACAACTCGGAGGAAGGTGGGGACGACGTCAAATCATCATGCCCCTTATGACCTGGGCTACACACGTGCTACAATGGCCACTACAGAGAGCCGCGAGACCGCAAGGTGGAGCCAATCTCATAAAAGTGGTCCCAGTTCGGATTGTGGGCTGCAACCCGCCCACATGAAGTCGGAGTTGCTAGTAATCGCGGATCAGCATGCCGCGGTGAATACGTTCCCGGGCCTTGTACACACCGCCCGTCACACCATGGGAGTTGATAGCACCCGAAGTCGGTGAGGCAACCGCAAGGAGCCAGCCGCCGAAGGTGAGATCAATGACTGGGGTGAAGTCGTAACAAGGTAGCCGTATCGGAAGGTGCGGCTGGATCACCTCCTTTCTAGGGAGAAAACCCAACGAGAAATCGAAGGGTTCATTCCAAGGTCGATGCCGACGCCAGCAATGGTGTTGGTCAAACAAAGAACCGTCAGGTTCAAAATGATTGCGCAAACGTACAAATATCGCTCTGTATCATTTTCAGGGTTCGCCGTATGGCGGGCAGGGCGCAAGCCCCGCACCTTGACAACTGTATAGGAAGGACGAGATTTAAAAGATCAGATCATTTCTGTTCCAGACCGGTGAGCAATCACCGGACGCGAAGAAGATTGGTCTTAGGAGAATCGACGTAAAAATCAAGCGAATAAGAGCACAGGGTGGATGCCAGGGCACCATACGCCGAAGAAGGACGTGGCAAGCTGCGACAAGCTACGAGGAGCCGCAAGCAGGCATTGATTCGTAGATATCCGAATGGGGAAACCCGGCTGGGGTCATGCCCAGCCATCATGAGATGAATCCATAGTCTCATAGAAGGGCACCCGGGGAACTGAAACATCTTAGTACCCGGAGGAAGAGAAAGAAACATCGATTTCCTAAGTAGCGGCGAGCGAAAGGGAAAGAGGCCAAACCAGGGAGCATGCTCTCTGGGGTTGCGGGCCGGCATAAAGGCATTGAGGTAAGGTAGCAGAAGCGCGTTGGAAAGCGCCTCCAAAGAGGGTGAAAGACCCGTACGCGAAACCTGAAGACAGCCAGCCGGTACCAGAGTACCGCAGGACACGAGAAATCCGGTGGGAAGCAGGGGGGACCACCCCCCAAGCCTAAATACGATATGGTGACCGATAGCGCATAGTACCGTGAGGGAAAGGTGAAAAGAACCCCGGGAGGGGAGTGAAAGAGAACCTGAAACCCTGTGTTTACAAGCAGTGGAAGCACGATAGATGTGCGACCATGTACTTTTTGTAGAACGGACCGGCGAGTTACGTTATGTTGCAAGGTTAAGGACTGATGGTCTGAAGCCGAAGCGAAAGCGAGTCTGAATAGGGCGGCAAGTAACATGACGTAGACCCGAAACTGGGTGACCTATCCATGGCCAGGTTGAAGTGGGAGTAAAATCTTATGGAGGACCGAACCAGACGTCTGTTGAAAAAGGCGGGGATGAGCTGTGGATAGCGGAGAAATTCCAATCGAACCCAGAGATAGCTGGTTCTCCTCGAAATAGCTTTAGGGCTAGCCTCGTATTAGATTATCGGAGGTAGAGCACTGAATGGGCTAGGGGACCCAAAGTCTACCGAACCCTATCAAACTCCGAATGCCGAATAATTGATGTACGGGAGTCAGTCTGCGAGAGATAAGTTCCGCGGGCAAAAGGGGAACACCCCAGACCCGCCGCTAAGGTCCCTAAGTTCACGTTAAGTGGAGAAGGATGTGTGATTGCACAGACAACCAGGATGTTGGCTTAGAAGCAGCCATTCATTCAAAGAGTGCGTAATAGCTCACTGGTCGAGTGGTCATGCGCCGAAGATGTACCGGGGCTCAAACGTGACACCGAAGCGCGGGATTTGCATTTAGATGCAAGTGGTAGAGGAGCATTGTATCAGGGCTGAAGCCAGATCGTGAGGACTGGTGGACATGATACAAGAGAGAATGCCGGTATGAGTAGCGAGAGGCATGCGAGAAACATGCCCGTCGAATGCCTAAGGTTTCCTGGGGAAGGTTCATCCACCCAGGGTCAGTCAGGGCCTAAGCCGAGGACGATAGTCGTAGGCGATGGACAGCAGGTTGAGATTCCTGCACCGCCATGAGAATGAAGCAATGACACAGAAGGATACCGTGAGCCGGGTGATGGTCAACTCGGTTGTCAAACGAGGCTGGTAGTTAGTCAAGTACGGCTACCGCGAAGGCTGAGTGAAGACGAGAGCGAAATCAAGTAGCGAAACACGGGATTTCACGCTGGCGAGAAAAGTTGCTGGTATATTGAAGTGGCGCCTGTACCGCAAACCGACACAGGTAGGCAAGGTGAGAATCCTAAGACGGACGGGAGAATCCCTGTTAAGGAACTCGGCAAAATGACCCCGTAACTTCGGGAGAAGGGGTGCCGATAGAGATATCGGTCGCAGAGAATAGGCTCAAGCGACTGTTTAGCAAAAACACAGGTATCTGCGAAAGCGAGAGCTGACGTATAGGTGCTGACACCTGCCCGGTGCTGGAAGGTTAAGGGGAAATGTCATCGCAAGAGAAGCATAGAACCGAAGCCCCAGTAAACGGCGGCCGTAACTATAACGGTCCTAAGGTAGCGAAATTCCTTGTCGGGTAAGTTCCGACCCGCACGAATGGTGTAACGACTTGAGCGCTGTCTCAACAGGGAGCCCGGTGAAATTGAAGTATGGGTGAAGATGCCCATTACCCGCGACTGGACGGAAAGACCCCGTAGAGCTTGACTGTAGCCTGATATTGGATTTCGGTAACGGATGCACAGGATAGGTGGGAGGCAAGGAAGCGAGAACCCCGGTTTTCGTGGAGCCACCGTTGGGATACCACTCTTCTGTTATTGAAATTCTAACATAGCGCCGTAAACCGGCGGATGGACAGTGTCAGGTGGGCAGTTTGACTGGGGCGGTCGCCTCCGAAAGAGTAACGGAGGCGCCCAAAGGTACCCTCAGAATGGATGGAAACCATTCACAGAGTGTAAAGGCAGAAGGGTGCCTGACTGCGAGAGTGACAATTCGAGCAGAGACGAAAGTCGGGCTTAGTGATCCGGCGGTATGAGAGTGGAATTGCCGTCGCTTAACGGATAAAAGCTACCTCGGGGATAACAGGCTGATCTCCCCCAAGAGTCCACATCGACGGGGAGGTTTGGCACCTCGATGTCGGCTCGTCGCATCCTGGGGCTGAAGCAGGTCCCAAGGGTTTGGCTGTTCGCCAATTAAAGCGGCACGCGAGCTGGGTTCAGAACGTCGTGAGACAGTTCGGTCCCTATCCATCGTGGGCGTAGGAATCATGAGAGGATCTGTTCCTAGTACGAGAGGACCGGAATGGACGCACCTCTGGTGCAACTGTTGTCGTGCCAACGGCATAGCAGGGAAGCGAAGTGCGGAAGGGATAAACGCTGAAGGCATCTAAGCGTGAAACCCACCTTAAGAAGAAGATTCCTGGTGCGCAAGCATGAGAGACCCCTTGAAGACTACAAGGTGATAGGTCATCGGTGGAAGTGCGGTAACGCATGCAGCTTGATGATACTAATCGGTCGAAAGCTTGAAACATATCGATATCCAAGACCAACACAGAGATGATCCGTCCTTCCTGTACGGTTGTCAGGGTGTGGAATGCATCTGGTGTAATGCCAGAGGCAACACGCGCCTGTATAACATAGTTCACCCTTTGCGGTGGCAATGGCCTGAGGGTTCCACCTGTTCCCATTCCGAACACAGAAGTTAAGCCTCAGCACGTCAATGGTACTTGGCTGGTAACGGCCCGGGAGAGTAGATCGCCGCCGCATTCCACATAAGCAGCGCTTGCTATATGCAAGCGCTGCTTCTTTTGCGTTTCTGGCAAAGTTTGCCCGCGATGTCAGTCTTGGTTTTGCGCCTATGTTAGCCGTGGTCTGCTCTTTCATCCGAGCGGAGTACGTGAGCAATCCTTATTAAATGAATGCCTCCGCTTAACAAAGCCTCCACCTTTGAGGCAACAGACAGAAAGAAAAGCCCCTTGTATCGAAAAGCGCGGTTTTACGTAGATCACATGGCATTTACGGTTACTTTCCATTCCTTCCTGCGATGCGATGAAAATCC
>Ga0351853_1092_pt1 | contig 23965 bp, 18 predicted proteins | sample BONcelHFGM3001C8_FD_206799 | JGI IMG/M metagenome (GOLD analysis project Ga0351853, IMG submission 206799) | Enriched cells from coal bed in the Powder River Basin, Montana, United States - BONCAT cells FGM rep2 HSBNCT.FGM.300.1.C8 ... | reverse complement strand
GGCCAACCGTCGTTCAACAGCAACCTTGCCGAAAAGCTCAGCAAGCTGGGCATGCCCTGTTTCGGCTGCATCCCCGACCGCCTCCCCGATCTCCTGGCGGCTGTTCTCAAAGGTCAGGACCTCAACCGCTTCGCGGACAGCGTCCGCCTGGGAAAAGAGGGCACAAAGTGATCAACGGGAAGCCGGGCCATTGCAGGACAACTTGACGGGATGGGTTCTTTGTCATCGGTGTCGTTTCGTCACCGATTTGATCTGGTCCAGTGGCTGTACCCAGCGGGGTCACCCCAACGCCTTAATCGGAAGGGCAGCCTTGGACGCTCATCACGGCGAAGCGTGACGGCTACTCTTCTTGAAATCGTGCAAGACCATTCAGCGCGGCGCCAACGACAGGATGACATCCAGCAGGCGTGTGCGGAGTTGCTGGATTCGGGTATCGCTCTCGATCTTATTGCCGGCCGCGTCGGTGACATAGAAGACGTCGACGACCTGGTCGAGATAGGTTCCGATCTTGGCTCTTCCGACCGACAGTCCCATGTCGAAGAGGGCCTTGGTGATGGCATAGAGCAGGCCGGGCTGGTCCACGGCGAAGATGTCGAGGATGGTGAACCGCTGGCTCGACGCGTTATCGACCTCGATGCGCGTCTTGGCGATCTGCATTTTCGGTTGACCGGTCGCGCCGATTTTCCAGGTCCTGCGGAACGACGGCGTTTGGCCCGCTCGATCCTTCAGCGATTCGGCGAGAGCACGGCGAATATCTTCGAAGCGTTCGGGGGGCGGCTGGCCGGCGAAGTCGGGATCGACCACGAGGAAACGGTCGAGGACAAGATCGTCGGCGAGGGTGTTGATTTCCGCCGAGAGGATCTGCAGCCCCTTGGCGGAGATGGCTCCCGTCAGGCGGTGGAAGATACCCGGAGCGACGTCTTCGTGGGTCGCCACCGTGAGGCGGATCGTGTTTGTCTCTTTCTGGTAGCAGCCGAGGACGTCGACGTTTTTGGCGTCGAGTCCGCTCAGCAGCGCCAGATCGGCCACGTTCTGGGCGATCGAGGTTTCGCCGAGCAGGGCAGGGGGGAGGGCGTCGACAACGGGGAGTACATCGTCATGGCCTGCCTCGGAGAGGAGCCGGCGGATTTCTTGACGGCGGGCGTTCAACTGTTCGTCGACTTCCCGCCCCGGGTCACCGGCCAGGTGTCGATTCACTCGGCGGTAGAGGTCGGTGAGGACATCCTCCTTCCAGGTATCCCAGACACCGGGGCCCACGGCGCCGAGGTCGGCGGCGGTCATCACGTAGAGCATCCGGAGCCGTTCGGCGGATCCCACGTCGACGGCCAATCGGACCAACAGTTGTTCGTCGGTCGTGTCGCGGCGGAAGGCCAGATGGTTCATCACGAGGTGGTTGGCTACCAGGAACTCGACCGTCTCGGCATCCTCAAGTGAGAGTCCTAACAGGCGGGCATTTTCGACGGCCAACCGGGCACCAACCCGGCAATGGTCGTCGGCATAGCCCTTGCCCAGATCATGCAACAGGAGTGCCATGTGGAGGACGTGCTTGCGGCGAACCTCCCGGTAGGCCTGGCCCAAGGCGCCCCGGTGCCATTGCATTTCCGAGGCAATGTCGACCGCCCGGAAGCAGTGCTCGTCGACGGTGTACTTGTGATACTGGTTGAATTGCAGCAGACCCCGGGCGTGAGCATAGGCGGGAATGAAGCGTTCCAACAACCGCACTTCGTGAATCAATCGCAGCAGGTCGCCCAGGCGCCCCGGATGGCCGATGAGCGAGAGGAAGTGTTTCATCGCCTTGGGCGAGAGTTCTTCGGGCATGTGACCGGCGTTGCGGCGGACGATATCCCAAGTTTCCGGCTCGATCTGCTTGTCGTAGAGGTTGGCCAGGTCGACAAGCTGCATCACGGCGCCGAGGTCGCGGCTCAGGCGATGTCGCCCTCGCGATCCCGCGGCAATGAGGGTCGGGCCGACGCGATAGCCTTCGGCAACCCTGTGACCGAACAATACAGTCGTCCAGGCTGCACGGCGAACGGATGTTCGCACCTTGGAGAGAAACCGCATGACCACGTGGCTGACGGCGGCGGTCCGGCGAAAATGGTCGCGCATGAACTGTTCGACCGGCAGCATGCCGGTGGTCGCCTCGTAACCGAGTTGGGTAGCGATCCGAACCTGCTCGCTCCGCGAGAGGACATCGCCCGCCTTGCCCGCGTGGAAGTGCATCTCGTTGCGGAGTTGCAGGAGATACTCGGTTGCCTTGTGCAGTTCTTCGTAGTCTTCCTGGGAGAGCAGACCCAGGCGAACCAGATCGGCGGGCTCCGCATGGCCGTAGCGAATCTTCCCGACCCATCGCAGCAGTTGAACGTCGCGCAATCCACCGCGGGAGCGTTTGACGTTTGGTTCGAGCATGAACACGGTTTCGCCGTAGCGGATCCGTTCCTGGCCGCGTTCTTTTTCGGCGGCCGCCAGGAGGCGGCCCGCATTGCGGCGTATTCGCCCGTCGAATTTCCGCCGGTAGGTTTCAAACAGAGTCTCGCTGCCGGCCAGGAGTCGTGACTCGATAAGAGAGGTGCAGATTTGGGCATCGTCGCAGGCGAGCGAGCAGGCCTCGTCGGTGCTGCGCAGGCTGTGGCCGAGAACGAGTCCCGCATCAAAAATATCGCGAAAGAGGCGTTCGGCAAGTGGTTTTGCGGCATCCTTAGCAAGACGCGGACAGAGGACCATGAGATCCACGTCGGAAAAAGGCGCCACTTCGCGCCGACCGTAACCTCCGTGCGCGACGAAGGCGAGGCGGTCCGCCACGGCTATTTCGATTCCCGAGGACTCCGTGGCTTCTCGGATCAGCCCAAGAATGATCTCGTCGCGGAGATCGCTTGCCTTGCGGCACAGATCGACACCGGCAAGGCCCCGGCAATGAAGTTGTTTGAGGTCTCCATAACCCTTGGCGAGGCTGGCTTTCGCTTCCAGGATGCTGGGTCGGAGCGGGGACATGGCATGTCAAGGAGAAAGGGTGGAAGAAGGGACTTGAACCCTCGACTTCTGGATCCACAATCCAGCGCTCTAACCAACTGAGCTACATCCACCATATCGTGCCGAAAACGTCACTATAGTTTGGCCCTGAGAGAGCGTCAATAGGGGGTATTCTTTCAGCCTCTTCGTGGGGGTCGGTGGGTTCCAGCGAAGTTCGCTATTCGAGGGCAGGATCCCATCGCTACAGATTTGCCGTGGTGGCAAGATAGCGCTGTTGACTTGGGGGCTGTTAGACATAGGGGAAGCGGTCGTCGATTTCGGCGTCAGAAAGTTCCACGAGGAAGTTGGACAGTCGCTGAACCAGGACCTCCATGAGTTGGCGGCCTTTCTCGGCCGTGGCGGCATGGGGATAGCCGGCTCCGCTGTTGGTTGTCAGCAGGTGCCAGGGGCGGGTGATGGAAACCCAGCCTCGGTTGACCGCCTCGAAACTTGCTTCCGCGACAGTGCCGTCATCCCCGACCAGATTACCCTTCTCGTCGCGTAGTACGAGTTCGGGCCAGTAGGCGAGGGCCAGGGAGGTCTCGACCTCTCCTGCATGGTCGTCGCGGTGCTCGAAGATCGTGTCGTAAAGATCGGCGAAGATCGTGTACCAATTGCAGAGGAAGAGCTTGGCCGAGGTTTTCCCGTACATTTCCCTCAAATATCCCTTCAGTTCGTTTCCTCCGTGACTGTTGAGGAGAACGACCTTTCGGATCCCGTGGTTCTCCAGCGACTGAACAAGATCGGTGACGACGGCTCCCAATGTGGAGGGATTCAAGTTCATGGAGAAGGGAAACTCTTGCTGATTCGTCTGAGTGCCGTAGGGGATGGTCGGCAGTAACATGACTTTGGCCCCCCGCCGCCAGGCCTCACGGCAAATCGCCTCTCCGATGGCGTCGGCCTCGCGTGTGTCCATGCTGTAGGGCAGGTGGAGGTTGTGGGGCTCGGTCGCCCCGAGTGGCAAGAGTGCGACCTCGTAGCCTTGGCCCTTGACGGTGGCATAGTGAGTGAGGTTGAGGTTCCATGGGGGGGACGGGGCGGACATTTGGCATTCCTCGCTTCACGGATGAAAGAAACCTATAAGCTATTGGCACTTAGTGCTGAAGACAAGCTCGCGGCGGCTCGATAGAGATTCCCGCTGTTGGGTGGGCAGGCTGGATTGCAGCTTGTGTCGGCTTCTCTTACTATAGAGAGGCGGATGCACCCTTCCAGTACTGGGGATCGATAGGGGGTGCCTAGCACAGTTCGTCGTTTGGGGACGGTCGACTGCGGAGAGGATGAAGATGACTCTCGTTCTGTATGACATGTTGCTCAATCTGAAATATCCCATCCCGGACAAGGACATTGTTGTTTACGGGAAGGAGGGTGGGAAAGAATGCGACGTCTTTGTGGGAACCAATAAATACGACGAAACGCGGACGATCGACGCTGAAGAAAAGATCGTCATGAATTTCGTGCTCGCTTCCGTATCCCACCAGCATTTCATTATCGATCGTCGCGCCGTTAATGAGGCGGGTGAAGGGATGGTCGTCAAGGACTTGAGCCGCAACGGGACTTTTGTAAGTCACGAAGGTGCCGAGTTTGTCAAGGTCGACCGCGTGGTCGACGGGAACTACGATTCGGTACCGGGGGTGCCGATCGAACTCGGTTCGCGAATCCGGCTGGGGAGTGAATCGGACCATCGCCTGGAAGTCATGACCGACGCTGCCGCGAGCGGGGTGATTGAAGCGTTCGTGTCTGTCCGGGAACTCATGAACGAACAGCCGGAAGAACCGAAGGCTAAGAAGAAGAAGGGTTTCTTTGGGCTGTTCGGACGCTAGCCGCCTTGGCGCACGTCGTAGCAGTAGAGGCGGTCGCCGTGGCGCAGGTAGAGGCAGCCGCCACAGACGACGGGGTGAGCCCACGTGGGGCCGTCGCCTCCGCGCGGCAGGGAGAATTGGCTGAGGAGTTCATGTCCGTTGGGAGTGGCTCGGACGAGTCCCATCCGGCTCTTCTCGCCAAGAGTGTAGAGCATTCCGTCGACGCACAGCACGGAACCCTTCCCCACGCCTTTCTCTGCATAGCACAGTTTGCCCGTTTGCCATTCCAGGCAGATCCACTTGCCTTTGTTTGCATGATGTGCCGCGCCATAGAGGTGTCCGTCCCAGAGGACCACGCCGCCATGGTGGTTATCGAGTTCATCGGATCGCCATTTTTCGACGGCACGAAAGCTATTGCCGTCGCGGTGGATTTGCAGCATCACCGAGCCCGTTCCGTAGCCGGCGCTGATGAAGACGCAGTCATCGACGCAAATGGGCGTTGTGGCGTGGACGTCGTATTCGGTCTCGAACGGGAACTCGAACAGAAACCTTCCATCGAGGGCATCGGCAGCAAGCAGGGCCTTCCCGCTCATGGCAAGAATGACGCGGGTGCCGTGGATTTCTGCGGCGATTGCGGAAGCGTAGCCGGCAGACCCCGTGCCGCTGCCGGTAGCCCAGACCGTTTCGCCAGTCATCTTGTCCAGGGCCGCCACACGTCCCCGATTTCCACCGGGAGTGCAGATCACGCGATCGTCATCGATCAGCGGCGACTCGGCAAGGCCCCATTGAATATTGCGACCTCCGAACCGTTCGAGAATATTGACTTGCCAGATCTTCCGGCCGTTTTCTGTTTGCAGACAAACGAGATCTCCGTAGGGTGAGGCGCAGTAGACGCGATCGCCGTCGATGGCCGGCGTTGCCCGGCTTCCTTCGTGGGAATCGGTCCAGGCCTGACCGATAGGAGCCTGCCAGCAGACGGTGCCGTCGAGTGTTAGGGAGGTGACGACCGTTTGACCACCGAGGTTGCCGCTCGTGTAGACGGCACCGTCGGCGATCGAGACGGTTGCATATCCGTCGCCGATGCCTTGGGCGGCCCAGATCAGCGCGGGGCCCTCGCTCGGCCATCGCGTGAGCAATCCCTTCTCGTGTGAGACATTGTCGCGTTGTGGGCCGTGGAACGCCGGCCAGGCCCCTTCGCCGGCCGAACCGCCGAACGTGGCCGGCAATGGGCCCCCCGATCGCGAACAACCAGACACCAACAGGATCAGACCGGACACGAGGACCAGGCGGTATGCTCTCATCGATTCCTCCGTGGATCTCAGTCGCCATGGGACATACCCCGCAAAACTGCAGGTTGTTTCATTCTTGCCATGAATCCACAGCGATCAAGTCCTCTTATCACTGGCGGGAGCGGATCTGGTAGAGCCGCGTGCCGACCTCGCGGCAGGCCCGGATCGTTTCCCGATAGGGCGTGTCGCAGACGTCGAGAAATCCGATCTGATAGTTCTCGCCGTCGCCGCGACCCGTGGTCGCCTGCTCGCCGAACTGGAACCAGTGGGTCCCGACAATGGCCGGATGCTCCAAGGCGCCGGTCACGTAACTCGCGTAGGTTGCCGCACGCTCATCCTGGTTGGCGACGGGCTTCAGGCCGGTGTGGAACATGCCGCGGTCGAGGGCTCCGAAATGGAATTCGCCGATCACGACGGGCATGTCGACGCCTTCCGGCAACTCCAGGTCGGCCACCGTGTAGCGGTATTTGTTGAAGCTTACCACGTCGCAGAACCCGGCCGCGGCGCGGACGGCGCGATCGTTGGTCCAGGCGAACCGGCAGCCGAGGTACAGCTTGTTGGGGGCCACGGCCTTCACCGCCGCTCGGCAGACGCGGAAGTACTCTTCGGCGACCCGCGTCGCGAATCCCTCCAGGTCCGCGCGAGCCTTCCTCTCGTCGGGTGGTGCCGGAGAATCGAGCAGAGCGTTCCAGGAAGCGTGTTCCGTTTCCCAAGCGTTGTTGAGGGCCTCGATCTTCTGGTACCTGGCTCTCAAATCGGCCACGAACACCTGCTTGGCCGCCTGTTCCGGCGGCGAGGCCAGTGCAGCCTTTGCGAGCGACAACTCTTCACCCCACGCCAGTTCGTTGTCGACAAAGTAGCCCAGGCACCAAGGATCGTCAGCCGATTTGCCCCTTTCGGCCGCCAGACGCCTGTCGAGGCTTGTGCGAAAACTGGGCTCAAAGGGATCGGGAAACTTGCCCCAGTAGCCTTCGCTGCCTTCGATCGGCTTGCGGGTGGTATGGATCGAGACGACATAGGGCGTCTCACGCATCAAGTAGATCTTCTCGTGCGACCAGTTGGCGATCGTGTTCATGCCCCAACTGCGGAGGCGCTGGTGACAGAGCTGGCTGTGGATTGCTTCCCACCCATCGCCGTACTTCCGCAGCAGGTTGGCGCCGGTGAAGTTGAAGGTCTCGTAGGACTTGCCCTGGTAATAGCCGTGGGGCGCCCAAGAACCGCGACCGTAGAATTCTGCGAACGGCGAGTTCCGATCCGGCAAATCGGCAAAGTAATGCTCGCGGTCGGTGATCGGCGTCGCGGCGTTTGAGGAATGAACGCAATCGATTCCGTGGGACCAGAAGAGGCATCCGGTGGGATCGACGAGCCACCACTTGCCGCCGTGCTTCGCGGGGTAGAAATGGCCAGTAGCTTCGAGTTTCGGACCGGCCGCCCAGCCGCCGTATTCATTCCAATCGCTCGGCGCCGGGTGGGTCTGAAGGTCGGCCTTTTCCGCCGATGCCGAGCGTTCCAGGTCGGCTTCGGAGCGAGTCTTGCCGGGCCAATCCCTGTGAATGTACTGGCCAAACCTGTCGATCATCGGAAAAAGAGCCGCTTCCGTATCAGGAATCCGCTCCGCAACTGCGGTACCGACGGCGCGGAGATTATCGATGAGAAAACGGTGTTCCGCCTTGGGGTCGGAAACGAAGACCAGGATTGCGTCCACTCGGCTCGGATCGATACCCTGGTCGGGCAGGCAGCCACCGGGGTAGCCTCGCATTCCGAAAAGCTTGTCTTTCAGGCTTGCCGGCAGGCGGCGTCGGAGTGTCAGTTTGAGCGTTGTTTGAGCTCCCGGTCCGATTTCGGTACCTTCCTGGCAATAGACCCGCTGGCCCTCGAAATCGGGAGTATCGAGCCGGCAATTGACTCGGACGGTTTCGTCGCCGAGATTCTTCACATCGACAGCCAGTTGCTGATAGCTGCTCAAATCCCAGATTCCATCGGCCGGTTTCAGGGTGACGCCGGGCCAGCGTTGAGCGGTGCCGGTCTTCAGCTCCAGCCACGTGTTGCCGTCGACCGAGGTGAGAGCGGCGGCGACGTCGCGCTTTTCCATATCGGCCAGGTCGAAACCGTCCTCGAAATCGAAAAGGAGTTCCTCGGAGCGGATGTTTCCACAGAGAGCCATGATCGTGAGGGCGGTGAGGCAGGTTGCGCGGCTAAGGAACATGGAAGCGTCTCCTGGTGGGCGGGGCAGGGGAGTGAGACGTTGATTTTAGCAGAAGAATCGCCGCGGTACACCGACCTGAATCGCAAGTGCGGACAGAGCACGCGCCCTCGCGTACAGGTGTGTCCTGAGGCTCGTGCCGCGGTCGTAGGTGAAATGGGAAGTCTCCTGTCCTCGCCGGCGTTTCCCCCTTGGTGTGGCTTGGCAGGGGCTGCCGAAGGCAGTACAAATGGGGCATTGCAGAAGGCAAGTCCAGTCGGAGGCACCAAACCATGAAGTCTTCCGGTCACAAGGTCACGCGGCGGGCCGTGTTGGTGGGTGCGGCACAGGCCGCGGTCGCAGCAGGGGTGACGTCGCACTGCCGCCGCGCGGTTGCGAGAGGTCCGTCGGGGCATTTCCCGGATTTCGAGATCTGGGACATGCACGGCCATCTCACGTCGCCGGGCAATACGCCCAGGGAAAGAATCGCCAGTCTTCTGAAGTCCGCCGATCGAATGGGAATCGAGCGGGTGATCGTGTTCATGGGCTACCCGTGGTCCTACGAGCCCTCGCCCGACGACATGCGCCGCGAGAACGATCAGGTGCTCGAGGCCGTGGCGCATTCGGGCGGCCGGGCCTACGGCTTCGTCTATGTCAACCCGAGGCACACGGACGCGAGTCTTGCCGAAATGGATCGCTGTATCCGGGGCGGTCCGATGGTCGGTGTCAAGTTGTGGGTGGCCGTGCGGTGCCACGAAGAGTGTCTCGACCCGGTCGCGGAGCGCGCGGTGGAGTTGAAGGTTCCGGTGCTCCAGCACACGTGGTCCAAGATCACGGGCAACTTGCCCGGAGAATCGACGGCCGGGGATCTGGCGATCCTGGCCGCCCGCCATCCCAAGGCGTCGTTCATTGCCGCCCACACGGGAGGCGACTGGGAGGTAGGTATTCGGGCGATCCGCAGTTTGCCGAACGTGACGGCCGAAATCTGCGGCGGCGACCCGACCACGGGTTTCGTGGAGATGGCCGTTCGTGAATTGGGTGCCGAGCGGGTGATGTACGGCAGCGACTTCTCCGGCCGCAGTTTTGCGTCTCAGTTGGCCAAGGTCTACGGAGCCGACGTTCCGGACGACGCCAAGCGCTTGATTTTTGCCGGCAATATCAAGCGGATGCTTGCCCCCGTTCTTGAAGCCACCGACAGAAGCACGGATTGTGCACCTCCATGCCCGTGGGATACTCCCTCGTTTTGTCAGAATCTCTTGAAGCGAAGGGGATGACCCTATGATCGTCGACTCCAACGTTCACCTCTCCCGCTGGCCCTTCCGCAGGCTGCCCTGCGACGAGTTGCCGAAACTGATCGAGAAACTTCAGTCCGGCGGCGTAACGCAGGCCTGGGTGGGAAGTTTTGACGGCATCTTTCACAAGGACGTGGGTGCGGTCAATGCCCGGCTGGCCGCCGATTGCCGCAAGGGGCGGCCCGGGATGCTGCTTCCGTTCGGCACGGTCAATCCGACGCTTCCCGATTGGCCCGAGGATCTCCGCCGTTGCCACGAAGAGTACACGATGCCGGGGATTCGGCTCTACCCGGGATACCACGGGTATGGCCCTGACGATCCCGCTCTTGCAGAGCTCCTGGCAATGGCCGAACAGCGCGGCCTGATCGTCCAGATCGTTGTTCGCATCGAAGACACCAGGATGCAGCATCCACTCATGCGCGTGCCGGATGTGGATCCCAAGCCTTGGCCGGCGGTCATTGCCGCCCATCCGAAACTGCGAGTGGTGTTGCTCGATGCTCTGAAGACCATCCAAGGCGCCTCGCTCGATACGCTGATCGCCGCCGGGCAGGTCTACGTCGAGATCTCCATGCTCGAAGGGGTCGAGGGCATCTCGAACCTGCTCCGGCGGGTCCCGATCGATCGAGTTCTGTTCGGTTCCCATTTGCCGTTGTTCATTCTGGAATCCGCCCTGCTGAAATTGCAGGAATCGGACCTCACGCCCGATCAGATCGATGCCGTCACGTATGAGAACGCCGGCCGACTGTTGACCGTCTGACATCGTTGCCGCTGCAAACCACAGGAGTCCCAACATGATGTGTGGATCTGGTCGAATCGGTGTCGCTGCCCTCCTTCTGGCCTTTGCCCCTTTCGTTCCAACCGCGAAGGCGGAAACCGAGGATCTGGGCGGCGGATTTCTGCACCACGGTGTTGCGACACCCGTCAGCAACCATCGTGGCACCGTGGCGACGGTCGACGGGGATGGCCGGAATGTGGTGCTCGTGTGGCTCTTCGATCACCGCGGAGGATACGCACTGCTGATGATCGACGCCGCGACAGGGCAGAGCCGGCAGGTCCCCGTGCCCTTTTCCCCGGGCGGCGATTGCCCCTACGCTTCGATCCTCTCGTCGAAGAACAAGTACTACACGCACTTCAACAGCCATTTCGCCGAATTCGATCCGGGGAAAGGGGAGTTCACCTTCTTCCACAAGACGGTGCCGCAAATGGCGATGAGCATGACCGAAGACGATCATGGTGTGATCTGGTCAGTGAGCTATCCCAATAGCGGGCTCGCGTCGTACGATCCGGAATCGGGAGAGTTCAAGGACTACGGGTCCCTTCACCGGGAGAACTGGCGACAGTATCCCCGATCCATCGCTGCCGACGACAAGGGCTGGGTCTATTTTGGCATCGGCAACACCCACAGCCACCTCATGGCCTTCGACCGGGGGACCGGAGCAGCGAAGGAGATCGTTGTTCAGACGGGGACGGCCAAGGGCTGCGCATCGGTGGTTCGTGACCGGGACGGCAAAGTCTACGGCATTCATCCCGGAGAAAACGACTGGCACCGTTTGTATGGAGGAACGGCCGAGAAGATCGGCAAACCCGCCCGGATCAACGCCAAACCGATCATTACCGGAAGTCAAGGGCTCTTTCACCAGGCATTTCCCGACGGGAGCCGCCTGGTGACCTGCGATCTGGTCAACCGCATTCTTACGACGAAGTCCGCGAAGACGGGAGAAGAAAAGCTAGTTTCATTCGATTATACCAGTGAAGGGGCGCACATCATGGGCGTGGCCGCGGCGCCCAACGGCACGATCTGCGGTGGGACCGCGTTTCCGATGCGGTTCTTCAGCTACGATCCCCAAGCGGACGCGTGGACCAATCGCGAGAGTTACGGCCAGTGGAACACGGTCGTGCGGCAGGGCAGCCGATTCTTCGTCGGCGGATATGGAGGCGGCTTCCTGCTTCAGTGGGACCCAGCCGAACCGTGGGTTGAAACCGCGAAAGGGAACGAACGCTGCAACCCGCAGTTTCTCACGGAGTGTTCTCCCACGATTCATCGTCCCCACGAACTCCTGGCTCATCCCGACGGCAAGACGCTCGTTCTGGCCGGCACACCCGACTACGGGTACACGGGGGGCGGGCTGCTGTTCTGGGATCGCGAGATCTCGTCCCAAGTCCTCCTCGAGCACACGGATATCCTCCCCGAACACTCGACGATGTCGCTCGTCGCGCTCCCCAACGGCAAACTCCTCGGCGGCACCACGACCGCGGCCGGCACGGGTGGAGAGCAAAAGGCGAAAGTGGCGGAGTTGTATGTTCTGGACACGACGACCAGGAAGCTCGAGTGGCACGCCGTTGTCTTTCCGGGCGTGCAGTCGTACACCGATCTGTGCGAAGGTCCCCGAGGCCTGGTCTACGGCATCGCGGACAGTTCGCGGTTCTTTGTGTTCGATCCGGCTCGATGCGAAATCATCCACGAGGAAACGGTCGGCACGAAATTCGGGCGGACTGCGTCTCAGCAAGGGCCTCGCGTGTTCGTGGTGGCCCCAAACGGCGCCACCTACCTCCTCTTCGCGAAGGGGATTGGCCGGATCGATCCGGAAACATTTGAGGTCACCATGATTGCCCAGTCGCCGGTTCCGATCGGGCCCGGCGGAGATTTCCTGGGCGGTCGCATCTACTTCGGCAGCGGCTCGCACGTTTACAGCTACACGCTGCCCGATTAGGCCGGCGGCCCGACCAGGTCACACGACCGGCATCACCTCCGCATGAGGAGTTTTGGAGCGAGTGCTCGGCGCAGGGCTGTTTTTTGTCAGGACGCACCGACTCTATTCTTGCTCACCGGAATCCTTCTGCCGACTGCTCCGCCGAACTTGCGCCAACGGCTACTGACAAACGGAACGCCGTGATTTAGAATTGGCACTTTGTCGTCCCGTCCGGCGTTTTGGCGGCCCCGCCGGCCGTCACGCCGCGATGTACCAATGCGGAGACTCGTTCATGTCCCGGTATGTGATTCTCACCCTCGCCTTTCTTACAGCAGTCTGCCTGAACTCGGCGCTGGGCGCCGACGATTCGCGGTTCACCAAGACCAACAGCCGCAGTCAATACGTCCACTGGATCGATCTCTACGACGTGAACGACCAACGGATCGATCCGACAGCCGAAACGGGACCTCCCTACTCGCCCCAGTTCACGTGCGGGCGCTGCCACGACTACAAGGCGATCGTGACCGGGCATCACTTCAACGGGATCGATAAGACCGCCGCTGCCGGACGCCCGGGGGAACCGTGGATCTGGACCGACGAACGGACGGGGACGCAAATCCCGCTCTCCTATCGGGGCTGGATGGGAACGTACGATCCGGGGAGTCTGGGGATTTCGACGCGAGACTTCGTGCTCAAGTTCGGCCGTCACCTTCCCGGCGGCGGGCCTGGCGAGTCCTTGCCGGTCGTGTCCCGGAAGGACGCCGGTGCGGTGGAGGAAGCGGAAGCCGCGAAAGCAGCAGAAAGCAAAGAGGCGGTCGAAGCCAAGCGTTGGAAGCTTTCGGGCCTGTTGAACGTGGACTGCATGATCTGTCACAGCAACGATCGCGCTTACAGCCAGGAAGCCTGGTGGAATCAAATTCAGAGCGAGAATTTCGCCTGGGCGGCCACCGCCGCGCTGGGGATCGGCAATGTGGAGGGCAAGGTGTCGGCTCTCGGGAACGACTTCGATCCGGCAACCGCTGCGGCGGATTCGAAAGAGAAGCTGCCCGTGACCAGGTACGACCTTGCGCGTGTGAACGGAGAAAAGAAGGTCTTTTTCGACGTCATTCTCAAACCGGCCGACAACGCCTGTTACTATTGCCACTCGACGAACCCGGTCGGGGAACACGCACCGCCGGATTGGACATTGGACGAGGATGTGCACCTTCGCGCAGGATTTGCCTGTGCGGACTGTCACAGCAACGGAATCGCGCACCACACGGTGCGTGGTTTCGAAGACGAGGTCCATCCCACCGGTGAGGACGTGGCGACGCTCTCATGCCGGGGGTGCCATTTGAACGATGGCCATGGGGGTGGACGCATGGGGGCTCCGAAGCCGCTGCACAAGGGTTTGCCGCCGCTACACTTCGATCGGCTTTCGTGCACGGCCTGCCACAGCGGGCCGGAGTTGGAAGGCCGGGCCGAATTGGTCCAGACCTCCCTGGCTCACTCGCTCGGCCTGCCGGCGCACGTCTCAGGCGAGATCCCGCCAGGTATCAAGGCTCCGGTCACGCTTCGCGATCGAGGAATGCTCTATCCTCATCGGGCCGTCTGGCCTGCGTTTTGGGGGCAGATCAGCGGCGACAAGATCACGCCCTTGAACCCTGACGCCGTCTATGACGCAACCCGCAGGACCTTCCGCGTTCGGCGCGGATCGAACCTTGGCGAGGCGGTCAAAGACGTGAAGCTCAGTTCCGACGACAAGAAAGCCGCCCTCGGCGAGGAGCGGGCGAAGGTGAAAGAAGAGGAACTTACGGACGAGGAGAGGGCCAGGCTGGACGAGTTGATCGCCGCGCGAACTCGCGAGAGCTGGCAGGAGAAGCTGATAGCCGGTCTGAAGGATGTGAAACAGATCATCGCGGAGGAGGGCGCCGAACCGGTGTTTGTCTCGGCCGGCAAGGTTTACAGGCTGAGCGGCGAAGACTCCGTCGAAACCTTCCAGCATTCGGCGGCTGAACCGTATATGTGGAAACTTGCCCACGACGTGCGGCCCGCACGGCTCTCGCTCGGTGCGAAAGGCTGCTACGACTGCCACGCGCTGGGCGCGCCCCTGTTCGAGAGCACCGTCACGGCCGTCGGCCAGACGCCGGACGACGAACCGATCAGCCATGCTATGCACGAGTTGGCCGGCTACGACAAGCTGAAACTCGACGCCTGGGCCCTGTCGTTTCTGGGGCGGTCGGCGTTCAAGTACTTCGGCTATGCGGCGATGGGACTGGTGAGCCTTGTCCTGTTGGCCTACGCTCTGCGCGGGATTACCAGCCTCCTGGCCCTGGTTCATCGCAAATAGGGTCCGTGGTGGGATTGAGAGCAACAACGCATACGCGCTTCCTTCATATCAGAACTGGAGCAAATCGATGTTCGCCGAGTTGAGCCCCGTCCTGGCTTCCGGAAACACGGGTGAGCTTTTTCGTCAGATTCTGCCCTACGCCTTGGCCGGTGTCGTGGGGATCATGGTGCTTCACATGCTGATCGCCCTGGTCTTCCGCGGTGCGGCGGCCGATCGAAAGAGATGGAATCTGTGGGACATTCTCATCTACCTGGGCACGATCGGATGCGTTGCGATTCTGGCCCTCACGTCGTTTGTCGAGGTCTTCCGGCACGGCGAGTTGGGCGGTTGGCCGCTATTTCTTCACATGTGCGGCGCGGGAGCCTTCACGGCCGTGTTGCCGCTGCTGGTGTTGAGCTGGGCCCATCTGAACCAGTTCCAGGTCGGCCCGAGCACGGGCAAGACGGACCCCGCCAAGTTCTACTGGCTTCCCAAGCTGATGTTCTGGGCGATCGTGGCGAGCGGTCTCGTTGTGACGATGACCATGCTCATCAGCATGCTGCCGATCTTCGGTTCCGACGGCCAGCATGTGCTCCTCGACCTGCACCGCTACAGCGGCCTGGTGGTGGTTCTGGCCCTCGTTCTGCATTTCTATGGAGTGGCCGTGCAGCGAATTGGTTTGCGGTAGGTAGGCGGGCTGATCGTAAGGGTCCGCTTCTTCGTCGCCAGCCGCTGAAGTGCCACGCCGTGTCAACCATGCCCTCGACCACTTCGTCTGGCGTTGCCGGAAAAACGTCCGGGCGGCTTCGCCGCAAGAGGATCGTAGTTGGCTCGACTTCTTCACCCTATTGTTGCCAAGGCAACACGGACGATTTTCCGAAAACACCGTACGCGATGGTCAGCTTGCCGCGGAACAATCGTCCGTGCCACCCGCGGCGGGCTGGTGCTGGGAAGCGACGCCCTCTGGGACAAGGTCTGCGGGTTGGTGGCCCAGTCGCCAGGGGACGGGGAGCTTCGCTGGTCGCGTCGCGAGGGGGCAGAGGCGGTCGCCCGGCAGATCGATCGCCTGGTCGCCGACCAGGCCGATCTCCGGATCGCGATCTGGTTGAAGGTCCGTAACGGCGGGCGGCGGATGACGGAAGTGGCCAAGGAGCACGGCTACCGAGACGGCAGCGGAGTCCATCGCGTCATTCAGAGGCTCGAAGCTCGGGCGAAGAAGGACCGCCAACTCGCCCGTCGACTGGAAACCCTCGCCGGGAATTCGTCAAGAGTCACGGGCTGACCTTGCGCTACGAAAGCTTGGGAGAGGAGGATAACGAACATGACGTAAGTTTGAAACCTTTCGTTGGAACCCTGCGGGTAACCAAGCCCGTCCGGTAGAGTCTGGCCAGCAGCCGGAAGCGAGTCTTGCGTGGTGTCGGGGTGACCCGGCCTGCGAAGCGTAGATAGCCAGTGCCGAAGCTGTGTGATTGAGCCTCGAAAGTTGCAGTGCGGGAGTCTTCGCCGTGGTCAAGGCGGGGACCGAGTTGGCGTGTCGCGGGTGGCCTGACACGTCGATCCTGCCGGGGTCGAAGAGCAGGGCAAGAGCACAATAGGGGTTCCCCAGGAACGTAGGAGATCCTGCCGTTTCCACGGAAGAAATCCCGGCCGGAGGTACCGGGTGAACAACTCCAGGCTCGTCGCCGTGTGTTCGGCAGCGACGAGAGAGACGAAATGACCGAACACTCCCGTGGTAACGCCAAGCGAAGGCAACGAAGTGCGGCGTGACGGGCGGCAGGAAGTCGCAGCATCCTGATTGTACCGTGGAAGCCGGGGAACTCGACCCGCGAGGACCCGGTGGAGGGAAGCGGGATGCCAAGTGAAACCAACTGTTGGAGGGAAACATGCCGGAGACACCGAGCTTCGAGTGCGTGTCAACGCGACAACAACGGATAGCTGAGTTGGCGAAACAGAACCCGCAGATGGCGTTCACCTCGCTGAATCACTACCTCGACATGGAATGGCTTCGAGCGGCGTTCTTCCGCACACGGAAGAACGGGGCTCCAGGCGTGGACGGGCAGACCTGGGACCAGTATGCACATGATCTGGAGGCAAACCTCCAGTCGCTGCTGGACCGGGCCAAGTCCGGCACGTACCGGGCACCGCCGGTTCGTCGGGTCCATATTCCCAAAGGTGGTTCCACCACCGAGACCCGCCCGATCGGCATACCCACCCTGGAGGATAAAGTGCTCCAGCGTGCGGTGACGATGATCCTGGAGGCGATCTACGAACAAGACTTCTATGACAGTTCGTACGGTTTTCGTCCAGGGCGTTCCGCTCATGATGCACTGAAGAGCCTCTGGAAGCAGACCATGGACACCAGGGGCGGATGGATTCTGGAGGTGGATATCCGCAAATTCTTTGACACTTTGGATCGAGGCCATCTGCGAACGTTTCTTCAACGACGGGTTCGCGACGGAGTGCTGTTGCGACTGATTGGGAAGTGGCTTAATGCTGGCGTCTTCGAGGACGGGTGCATTACGCATCCGGATTCGGGTAGCCCGCAGGGCGGAGTGGTCTCGCCGATCCTTTCGAATGTGTTCCTGCACTATGTGCTCGATGCATGGTTCGAGGAAGAGGTGAAGCCGAGATTACGAGGCCGGGCGTACCTCATCCGCTATGCGGATGATTTTGTGATCGGGTTCAGGCTCGAAAGCGACGCTCGGCGTGCCATGGAGGTGATTCCGAAACGGTTCGCCAAGTTTGGGCTGACCGTCCATCCAACGAAGACCAAGCTGGTCCCGTTCCGGTGCCCGCCCCAAGACCCCCGCTTACGCGGTGGTTCGGAAGGCGATGGACCCGGTACGTTCGACTTCTTGGGATTCACGCACGCCTGGAGCCGTTCCAGGAAGGGCACTTGGATCGTCAAGCGGAAGACAGCCTCCGATCGTTACACCCGAGCGATCAGGACGATTGCCCAGTGGTGCCGCCTCAATCGTCATCGCCCGATTCGTGAGCAGCACGAGGTGCTCAGCCAGAAGCTTCGCGGCCACTACGCCTACTACGGAATCACCGGCAACAGCTATCTGCTGAGCCGGTTCCGTGAGGACGTGGCTTTCGTCTGGCGCAAGTGGCTGGTTCGCCGCAGGGGAGGCAATCGCCGTCCTTGGAGTTGGTTTCACCAACTTCTGCAACGGTACCGTCTGCCATCAGCGGTGAGCGTCCACTCTACCTGCCGTCTGTGAAGTGAACGGATCACTTGAGGAACCGGATGCGGGAAACCTGCACGTCCGGATCTGTGGGAGCCCCGGGTGAGCAATCACCCGGGGCCACCCGGCCCATGTCGTAAGCGAGGATAACTCCTCTCTTCGCCCTCGCTTAGGACCGGCGAATCAATAACTGTCGGGATTACTGTGGTTTGGCGACGTAGTTCCATTTGGGCAGCAAGTCGTCAAAAAGGATGGGCATGGTGGCTTTGAAGCTGTCGGCATATTTGCGGCCGATTTCGTAGCCGCGGCGGATGACGTTGACCGTGGTCCGAAGACCGGTGGTGGTCGAGGCTTTGCGCATCAGGCGAACCACCGTGTCGAGGGTATCGAACAGCATTCCCCGACAGGCGCGAGTGAGATGGGGAAAGAAGCGGCGTTCAATGGGGTTGAACTTCGAGCAGTAGCTGGGGTAGTGGGCCACTCGGATTTCGATTCCCAGGTCGTTGACAAGGTCTTGCAGGTCCTGTTTGAAAAGATACTGGGCCGCCGCATTGCTTCCGCCGCAGTCGCACAGCAACAGAATGGACGTGGCACCCGGATAGCAGCGCTGACCGATGCGGTTCCAGTACCAGCGGAAGCTGTCGCAGGCGAACTGGCTGGTATCGTGACTCAGGCCGATGTTGAGGTGGCCGCAGTTGCGAACGAGGTCGTAGATACCGTGCGGAATGATCACGCCGGTAGCCCAACTGGGGAAATCATGGTCGAACGCCCGAAACGCCTGCTGCGTCCACACACGGCCCTTGCGGAAGAGTTGCCCGAGATGTTCTTTCGCCTTGGTATCGAGGGAAAACATGGGGTTGCCTGCCCTGAAGTATTCCGCCTTCAGTTCGGCGATCCGCCGGAACTGCATGTCCCGATCGGGGCTCTGCCCGCCCGCCAAAACCTTCTCGATCTTGTGTCGCGCCAGCTTTTGCTCTTCCATCCATTCTTGCACGACCGGCGGACTGACCGGCGTGCCCAGGTCCGTCACCACATCTGCAATCTGCCGTGGCGAGAGGTCCGTCCACAGCACATCTTGCTCGTCGGGGTCCCCGGCCGTGCGGACCTCCAGCACCGCATTCAGGTTCCGCTCGAGTTCCGGGTCGGACTCGATCTTTTTTTTCGACCGGCACCGGGACGCCGCACACGCCCCGCCGCAGGATCGGTGGGCAGTTGCTTGAGTTCTTCCGCTCCCCGCTCGACCGTCCGCACGGAACATCCCAAGACCTCGGCGATGTACTCCAGTCCGCCGTGCCCCAACCGCGCCACTTCCAACGCAGCAAACCGCCGCCGATCCCGTTCCGACAACGTCTGCCAAAACGCCCGCATCCGGTCCTCGACTTCCGGTTCGTACTGCTCTTGAAATACAAACGCCATCCTTGGCCTCCTCGCCCTCACAGAACTCCTTCCTGCCAGAAACTATCCACAGCGAGTATATTACCACAACACTTCATAAGCTCCGACAGTAATTGATTCGCCGGTCCTTACGCGTCGCTCTTTCGATGGGCTCATGAATAATCCGGACTAGCGCTAGTGACTAACTAACAGCGCTCGGACCCAAATGCCGAGTCAAATGAAGAACAGATCGAGGACGCCTGAAGCCATCTTCAGGACGGAGCCAAGGACGATCCGCACGACGACATAGGCCCCCAGAATGTAGAGCGTCTTGCGCATGGGTATCGAGAAACCCAGCCGGACGATCAGTGCGATGGACAGCAGCAGGGGAACGATTGCCGGGACGCCCATCCAGAGATAGAGCAACCACTTCCAGACAGCCAATGCGAGACAGATCGCGCCCAGCTTTGGCCACTTGGGGGCCTTTTCGCGCAGGGCGACCCAAAGGATGATATAGAGAACGAAAGTATCAAGCAGGAGCCGTAGGAATATCAAAGTCGCTTGGCCAGTGTGTTCTCGGGTTCCGGGGCTTGTGCCAGAGGCTTGGACGCCGTACGGGGCGAGGCCCAAGGCCGCTTTCCCCACTCTATCGAGGCACAGTCAAAATCACAAGTCCGGCAGTTGGCCGGGCCCTTCGCGTGTATCGCCGCTTCCGCCCGAGAATGCCGGCTGTTTTCAAGGCGGACGGGCGAGGCACGAGAGTGTCCTGCGAGGGAACCGGGAAATGCGGCAACTTACGACCTCGGTGAGCGGCTACGCGGCGCGGCCGGTCCGGCGTCGGCGAGATACGACCTCGCAGTAGACGGCCTCGATCGCGTCGCAGCATCGCGAAAAGGGATGCTGCAGGGCCAATCTTCTGGCCGCCCGACCCATCTGCTCGCGCAGCGACGGATCGAGCAGGCTGCTCACGTGCGCGGCCATGGCCGCCGTTTCCGCAGGCTCGGAAACAAGGAATCCCTCCACCCCGTCGGTCATCAATTCGTCCACCCCGGTTGCCCGAGTCGAGACGACGGGCAATCCCGACGCGAGAGCCTCGAGCACGACGAGACTGCAGGCGTCGTAGTAGGTGGGGTGAATCAGCACATCGGCCGCGGCAAGAAAGGGAGCCGAGCCGGGACGGGAGCCCAGAAAGGTCACGCTTTCCTCGACCCCGAGTGATCGCGCCAGCAGGCGGTAGCGATGCGGCGAGTCGCCGCCGAGGACCGCCAGATGAACCCGTGTTGTCTCGCGGCGCAGTTTCGCCAGCACCTGGATCGCCGGAGCCAGGCCTTTGAGCCGAAAGCTGTGGGCGATCATCAGAAGCAGGAGCGTGCCGGGCTCGAGCCCAAGTTCTTGCCGCACGCGTGAACGGTGATGTTTGCGATTTTCCGGGGAATACCTTTCGCAGTCGACTCCGTTGGGGATGATACGAATTGCGCCGGAACGGACGCCGTGGTTTGCGACAAAGGCGCCGGCCACCTTGTGTGAGAGGGCGAGGAACAGCCGGCCGTCGTCGACGAATTGCCGAGCCTCCAAGGCTGCAAACTGTCGGTATCTGGGCAGAACGTGAACGGCCAGACGCTTCACCGGGCGGAGATACCTGGGCAAGAGGTCGACGGTGCGGCGGATAAGTGCCGCGCGAGATCCGAAATGGGGTTGGTACACGTCGCATCGCCATCCCGCCCCTGTGTCGTGAACGACGTCGAGATCGAGCCCGGCCAGGCGGTCTTCCAAGGCCGCTGCGTACTTCATGCGCGAGTAGCTGCCCGGCACGAGATGGCAGTGAAGCGAGGGGAGCCCGTCGATGTGGGAAAACGATTGCGCCAGCACGTGTAATTCGTGTCCGCGCGCGATCATTGACTGAACGAACTGCCAGGCCCAGTGCTCGAGGCCGCCACGGTACGGATTGAGGTGCTCGACGACGAGTCCGATTCTCATGCGATCAGCCCCAGTTTGCGTTCCATGGACTGCTGTTTCGCAAGGATTTCACGAATCAGTCTTTTGTGCTCCGGGCGCAGCTTTCGCACTCCGAAATACTGCCGGATGAAGGACATCTTCAGCGTGCACTTGATCCGGTCTCGCGGCGCCGAATAGGCCAACTGGGCAAGGTCCTTGACGAGCCACCGCCGTCGCAGTCGCCTGCGATGCTGGACACGTTGCAGATCGATCAGGCGAATCTCGAAGTCGCCCTGGTCTCGCCAGCGAACGAAGAAATGGCAGCAATACAGATCGCGATGGTTGAACCCTGCCTCATGTAACTGTCTGGCAAGGGCAGCGACTCGAGCGGTCAGACGCTGCAGGCCGGGGTCGCGACGCTCAGGGCGTTCGGCGTTCAGGCCGCGGAAACGATCGCGGAGGAAATCGTCGAGCTGCGTGAATCCTTCGAGTTCGGGCGTCATCAGGAATGATTCGAGCAGACCGTCCTGGCGAAGCCGTTCCCCATGGCCCGCCAGTTCCATGCACGGAATTCCGGCGGACTGGAGCCTCCGAATATTCATGGCTTCTTCACGTGCCGCGGACCGGCCCACAGAGAAGCCAAATCGGGCACAAAACCGGGTCCACCAGGACCGGACGTGATGTTTTTTAAGGAACAGGGTTCGGGGGCGTCGGTCGACGGCCAATTGCAGTTGCCAGTTCTCCCGAACTCGCAACGCGCGCATGCACCAGCCCTGTTGGGCCTGCATGATCGCGTCGAAACGTCCCAAGCCGGCGTCGCGAAGCGCCTGGTGATACTCGGCAGCCGCCCAGACGGGCTCGCTGCCGAGGGCGGGCAGATTCGTGACTCCGGGATCGAGGGAACAGGTAGCGGGGTCTGCCAGATCGTTCCCTACGCGCAGGTAGAAACGACCGAACTTGCTGAGCGAAGGGGCCCTGCTCGTTCGGGTTGCTGCATCGCGACGTCTCGATGTCGGTTCAGGCAAGTTTTCAGCTTTCTACATTCCACCGGCCGCAGATATTCGTCCGGTGCGCAGGAATCGGACCGGGTCGGACTGGTGTTCGGGGGCCGCAATCTGGATGACCTTGCGATCCGTCTCCTGGTTCCTTGCCATCCAGGCCGCTACCTCCCGGTAGACCCGGTCGACGGTCAGGTCGCGCATACACTTGTGGTGGCCGTAAGGACAGGTTCTCCGACCGCATCCGATGCATTCGAGGTACTTCAAATGGAGATCGACGGCGTCGACGGTCGGGTTCTTTCCCCAGAGGGGCATCAGGGGACCGTAGACGGTGATCACGGCGCATCCCATGGCGGCGGCAACGTGACGGGGGCCGCTATCGGTCGACACCATGAGCCGGCTGCGTCGCACGCAGGCCTTCGCCGTTCCGATGCCAAGCGGCTGGTCTGCCATTGAGAACACGCGCCGGCTCTCCGACAAGCGGACGATATCCTGCGCCGTTTTCCGCTCGCTCGGCCCACACATCACGAGGATGTCGTGGTCAAGGCAGTCGACGATCCGCCGGGCAAGCCTGGCGAAGTACTCGATCGGCCAGAGCTTGGCCCCGCCATAGGCGCCGCTGCAATTGAGCGTCACGATGCGCCCGTCCTTCCGAAGCCCCAGGCTTCGGAATACCTGGTCGGCCGACTGCTCGTCTGCGGCGGTGGTGGCCAGCTCGAGACGGCGGGGTTCCGGCGGACAACCGGCCGTTTCGGCCAACCGGAGATAGTAGTCGACCATGGGAAGATCGATTAGGCGTCCGCCGGCCTTGGGGCGATAGACTTTTCCGGTCAGCAATGGGCCGCGACCGTTTCTTACGTATCCGATCCGTTCGGCCGCGCCTCCCAGCCAGGCGAGCAGCGCGTAGCGCGGTGAGTTCGGCATGAGGATCATCATATCGAACCGGGCAGCCCGGATCTTGCGGAGGATCGCCCTGTGTCCCGTCTCGGCCGACCTTTGGCGGGAATTGAAATACCACTGCTCGTCCAGCCAGTTGCTGCCCGCAAGCACTTCCTTGAGATAGGGACGCATGATGCCGACCATGCGGGTCGGCGGGCTAAAATGTGTGCGAATGGCTCGCAGAGCCGGCGTTGCCATCACGCAGTCGCCAAGCCAGTTCGGCAAGAAGATGCCGATCCTCTCCGGGGCGCGCTTCGTCAGAATGGACATGCCTAAGATCTCACCATCCATGGTGATTGCCTCAAACGTGTCTCCAGGCAACTCCACATGACGTGCCGTGATCGATATGGCTCGCCACTTGCCCGGATAAGGCTCGAATTGTTCAGGTCCTTGGGGCGACCTTGTGCTTGGCGGAACGCCGGGAGCGTTCTTGCCTGTTTTTCACCGGGTGCCCACAGCCCATCAGCGGCTTAAGGCGCCAGCATACTCCCGCCCCCCATCGCCACCAAGAGCAGTTCGGAATGAATAAGTAAATTTGAGGGGGTATCGGACGAGCCGAAGAGACGGCTTGGATGGTCGTCTGCCTGGGCGTAGTATCGGGGCAGAGGATTCAGATTCTCCAACACAATCAACGTAGAATGCGCGCAATTACCAAGTTTCTCTATATTGCCTGGGCCTCGCCCAATACGATTCTTGGCGCGGGAATTGGAGCGGTTGGGCTGCTCTCCGGCGCCCAAGTGCAATTAAAGAGGGGTGTCGTCGAATTCCATGGCGGGCTGGTGGGCCGCATACTCCAGCTTGGGCCTCGCGGCGGTTTCGCAGCCGCCATCACGCTTGGGCACACGATTCTTGGGCAGGATGAAGACGCACTCGACCGGTGCCGCGACCATGAACACGTTCACGTCCGGCAGTACGAGCGCTGGGGGCCGCTGTTCCTGCCTGCTTACGTGCTCTGCTGGCTCGTT
>Ga0351853_1089_pt1 | contig 24675 bp, 28 predicted proteins | sample BONcelHFGM3001C8_FD_206799 | JGI IMG/M metagenome (GOLD analysis project Ga0351853, IMG submission 206799) | Enriched cells from coal bed in the Powder River Basin, Montana, United States - BONCAT cells FGM rep2 HSBNCT.FGM.300.1.C8 ... | reverse complement strand
ACGGCTTCCGCTGCGACGTCTCCGACGGCATCCCCTTGGATTTCTGGGAGACCGCACGCGAGCGTCTGGAGAAGATCCGCCCCGATATCGGCATGTTGGCCGAGGGGACACGGCGCGAGGATCAACTCAAGGCCTTCGATCTCGATTACGGCTGGGGATTCAAATGGGACAATGCTGCCGTCTTCCGCAAACAATGGGAGAAGATGCACGCCGAACGCCCGCGTGGCGGCGCGAAGTTCATCCGCTTCATCGACAACCACGACATCGCCAACGATGCCTACGATAACCGCATCGAGAAGGCCTGGGGAACCCGCCACGTGAGCGCAGCCCTGGTCACCATGTTCACCCTCGACGGCGTGCCGTTCCTCTACAACGGCCAGGAGGTCGCCGACACCGCTCGGCATAGCATCTTCGGACGACTGGCCGTCGACTGGGCCGCCGGCGACACCTCCACCGGTAAGGCCCGCTTCGCCTTCTGCCGGCAGTTGTGCAAGTTGCGCCGCACCGAGCCCGCCCTGACCCGCGGCGAAGTCGTCTGGCTCGACAACGACGCCCCCGAGGCAGTCCTCTCCTTCCTCAGGCAGACCGCCAATGAAGAGATCCTCTCTGTCGTGAGCCTGTCCGGCGACAGTAACAAAGTGGAAGTCCGGTTTCCCGAACCGGCCGCCGAGAGCTTCATCACCCTATTGGCCGACGAGGCGAAGGTGGAAGCCTCGGGCAAGAACCTTTCGCTGAGTCTGGGAGGCTTCGGATACTACGTGGCCAAAAACAAGTTGAATTGAAGTCAAACAGTACTTCTGGCGTTTCACGAAGCTCGTTGGGAGAAGGCATTCCCGGAGAGAACCGTGGCGGGAAGGAGGGATGAGGTATCAGAAGGGCTGTGCCGGGCAACATTGCACCCTCATCGTCCTCATTCAGGAGCCAGTCGGCATATTTGCATTACGCAAACCACACATCTTGCCTATCTTTTGCCGGAGAGTGCATTCTTGACGCTTTTCATGCGTCGAGAGGTGTCCTGGATATACATCACACATTGATCTCACCACTCACCGGCGCCCCATCACCCGGCTGAACGGTTTCCCTTCCGAGATCTCGGCGACAACCTGGTGAAACTTGGCGTCGATGTCGTCGGCATAATGGACGAGGACCGCCTCGGGGATCATCGGCGGCTTCGGCGAGCCCCATTCGGGAAGCCGCTGGTGAGAGATGATCACGTGCTCCAGACGCAGGAGCTGGTCGGGGTCGATTCCGACCTCGACGGCGGCTTCGCGAACCAGGTCGCGTCCCAGGAGGATGTGCCCGATGAGTTGGCCGATGGTCGTGTACTCCGCGCCCGTCGGCCCCGAGTCCAGTTCGCGGACCTTGCCGATGTCGTGCAGGATCGCGCCGGCAACGACCAGCCCCTTGTCGAGCGGCGGGGTCATGTCGGGATAGTAGTCGGCATAGCGATCGGCGAGAAAGACCGCATTGCGGGTAACGCTGAGCACGTGTTCCAAGAGGCCGCCGGCAAAGGCGTGGTGATGGCGCCTCGCGGCGAAGGCTTCGAGCAGGGTTTCCCGATGCTTTTGCAGCAACACGACCACAAGGTCGCGCAGCCCGCCCGCCGGGATATGCGCCTCCGCGATGCCGGTCAATTCGGCAAACATCGTCGCACCGTCGAATCGCGAGGAGGCGCAGCACATGGCCGGATCGAATCCGTCCTCCCGGTCGGCCCCGACCACCTCCCGGATCTTCCGGATGTCGAGCTGCGGCCCGTAGTTGCTCTCGCGATAGACCGCCCGAACCTTGTAGAACTTGCCCGGCGTCCAGTGATCGCGGCAATCGATGGCGAAGGGAGAATTGCCCCAGATCGGAAACGTCACTTCCCGCCGCGCATCCCGGAATCCGACTTTGAAATAGGGTTTCCCGTCGCGGGTCGTCAATTGTTCCTTGAGGGTCATGAGCACGAAGAGATCGGCTTCCTGATCGCTAACCATTTCGCTCAACGCTACAACGGGCATGGCAGACGGGGGCATGGCAGCTCCGAGTTCCGGACACGTAAGGATGAAAACATCAGCGGTGCGACGTCGATTCTAACGGTAAGCTCCGCGTGCGGCCAAGGACGTCGCCTCCCTCGAACGGAGAAATTCGGGATTCCCAGCCACGGCGAGGCGGGGGGTAGTGGATTGCCGATCTCGCGAATCCGTTGAAGTTTGCCCAGATTTCCATCCGAAAGGTAACTTAGGACCGGTTGAGAAACCAGGCTCTGAGTCGGCGGCAGGCCGCCGCCACCGCCCGAGATTACCTCTTCCGCCAGGTGAACCGACGAAATGGGGAACGCCCGTCGAAAGCGTTTGACGCCGAAACCGCTCAAGCCGCCCAGCGCGAAGCGCATGTGGCTGGAGGGGTTCATCGACTATGCGGCGGGCGAGTGCCACTTGGCGGAGAACACGGTGGCCGCCTACCGGCGAGACTTGACGCGATTCTTTGAATGGGCGGCGGGACGCCCGGTCGCGGAAATGACGATCCAGGATCTGGGCGACTATGTTACCTGGCTGCACGGCAAGGATTTCCAGCCGGCCACCCTCGCGCGGCATCTTGTCTCGCTCAAGGTCTTCTTTCGCTACCTGCAGCTTGAAGGAATACTCGAGGAGAATCGGGCCGAGTTGCTCGGCAGCCAGAAGCTCTGGGAACGGGTGCCCCACGTGCTCAGCCCCGAGCAGATCGACGCCCTGCTCGAAAGCCCGGCGGACGACGATCCTTTCTGGCGGCGAGATCGGGCCCTGCTGGAACTGCTCTATGCAACCGGGTGTCGGGCCTCGGAACTGTCGAATCTCAAGCTCGATGACGTTCACCTCGACGACGGTTACTGTCTCTGCCGTGGCAAGGGGGATAAGGAGCGACTCGTGCCCTTAGGCAAACGTGCGGTCGCCGCCTTTCGGGCGTGGCTCGAGAAGGAAAGGCCGACCCTTGCCGCACAGGTGGAAACCGCTCCTCGTTGGGCCTTGCTCAGCTATCGCGGGCGGCGTCTGCGGCGGGAACGGATCTGGGAGTTGCTGAAGCGTTACGTGGCGAGGATCGGTGCCCCTTCGAGTTGCAGCCCGCACACGTTGCGGCACAGCTTCGCCACTCATCTGCTGGCAGGCGGTGCCGATCTGCGCCAGGTCCAGGAAATGCTGGGCCACGCCAGCATCGCCACGACGCAACTCTACACGCACGTGGACATGTCGCGTTTGAAGGCGGTCCACAAGAAGTTCCACCCGCGGGCGTAAGCATTCATTTATAATTGCTTCCGCGGTGGAGTGAACTTGATCTTCTCGACGAGCTTGAAAAACGTCCCCCTAACCCGTTATTCTGCAACAGCTTGCGTGGTCGGCTTCTTCGGCTCAGACTCAGTTGTGACCGTTTTGTGACCGTTTGGGAATTCCAGCAGGTGCTCCGGGGTCCGGGCTCCTCTGCCGTAGGACAGCCGGCCGACTGCTTGCCGCTTCGTTCCTTTTCGCAATTTCGTGTAGAGCTTCATCGTGATTTCGAGCGTCTGGTGTCCCAGCAGCTCCTGCACGCTCTTGGGATCGGCCCCGCTCTCGATCAACTCGGTGGCGAAGGTCTTGCGGAGGGAGTGCACGTCGACGCGTGTGAGAAGCCTGCCCTCCCCGTCGACCGTCTGGGTTTCGATGCCGGCCTTCCTGCAACACCTGATCAGGGCGTTGTGCACGCAACCCATTCGCATCCACGTGTTGGCCGTCGAAACGAACACGTGTTCGCGGGTGAACTTGGCCTCCACTTGGCTCGAGTACTTGGGGTTCAGGTTGGAGCCCGGGCGCCGATCGCCGCGGGTGGCCTCCTGGTGTCGCAGGATCTCCCACAATCCATCGTCGATCGGGATGCGACGTTCCCGGCCGTTCTTCGCCCGACTCGCCCTGACGATCACCTCCCGGGCCTCCCAGTCGATGTCTTCAAATGTGAGCGTGGCCAGTTCCTGGTTGCGCATGCCGGTCACGAGGTACGCATACCACACGTCACGCCAGTGCGGAGGGCTGAACGCCAGAAGGTGCTCGACCTCGTCACGCTCAAGCGCTCGGCTGCCGAATTCATCGACCGGCAACGACTTGATCTTGTCGATAGGGTTGCAGCCGATCAACCGTTGATCGACCGCCCATCGCAGAAGCCGGCCCAGTGTGTCAACCTCCTGATTGACGGAGTTGGCCTTGACCTGGTCGACGTGGATCCGCTTGTCACGGTAGGACATGACGGCCGCCGCGGTCAGGTGTCGAACGCGTTGCGGCATCGCCGGCAGAATGTTCGCCAGACTTCGCTTGTACTTTCTCAGACTGCCCGGCTTGATCGTCTGCTCGCAGTGCTGGAGGAACAGCTTTTCCAAGCGGTCCAGCCGGCAATTGTTGTCCACAATGCCGTAGTCACCTCGTTCGAGCCGTGCCCGCAACTCCGTCAACAGCGTAGTTGCCGTCTTCAGGTTGCGGGAGAGGCTCTTGCGGATTCGCCGGCCGTTGTGGCCGAAGTCGGCCCAGTAAGTGCGACCCCGCTTGGTCATCCCATCGGGCAATTCGGTTTGCATCATACGTCCTTTCTGGAACAACGCCCGTTGGCCGGGCCCGGGTTCCAGTCCGAGCCACGGCCGCGGGGCAAAGGGTCAGTTTCAAATCGCCTCTTCTCCGTCCTCATCGGGTCCGCCCGGGGTTGGCGCTTCCAGTTCTGGAAACCGGGCGGGGTTGTCGGTGGGACAGAGGGTTGGATCTATCACTCGCGAGAATTCGGTCAGCGTTTCAGGTGGCGGGGAAAAAGCTCGTTGCTAGTGCCGTGTGCGTAATGGTTTGCGCGAATTTTGCTCGGTCGGACATGGCACCCTAGAAACGGTTCTACTTCGACCAAAAAACCCCGTCGACAACGCCGGCGGGTGTGGTCTTTCGTCTACTCTTTTGGCAAGTAATGCTCGCCCCATCTGCTTCGGTGGTCCATGAGTTCCTTTCGCCAATCCAGTCCTTCGTCGATCGCATCACAGACCAGAGTACCTTCGTCGTAATATAGGGTGGTGTACTCAAGCAGAGCATCGGCAACCGCCTCAATCTCCGCCCGGTACTTCTCGACAAGTTCTCTTGCGCGTTCGCGTAAGGCTGCCTCCGTCTGGCCTGGACAGTAGGCGAGCAACTCGCGAGCCTTCTCGTCATCCGATTCGGAACCGCCCCTGTCCGCATCGGGGTCACACAAACATTCGGCCGCATATCCGGCGTAGTACGTGACAATGACTTCCTCGGCCATACCGCCGCCAAGCCACGCGCCTTCACTCAAGCTGGAGCCCAGATTTATATCGTCAGGGGCAATTGTTACGATTCCGACGCCAAGACTGAGACGGTAGGCGATAACTACATGCCCCGCCTCATGGAACGCAGTCTCTCGTAATGATTTCATCGTCGCTTCCCTTTGAAAAACAACCCCGGGCCCTGCTTAAGGAACCCGGGGCGGCAATAGTGGCTCAAACGTTCACAAGTTCCTCGGGGGTGACAGCACCGAAAGACGCCGGTTGCGGAATCGCGTCGACGGCTCGGGCGACGATGCCCGTCTGTGCGACGTAGTGGCGGGCCGTGACGGTCGACGATGAATGTCCCATCACAAACTGTGCGGCCTGCGGATCGCTGCCCCACAACGTCGTGGCCAACGTTTTGCGGATGTCGTGCAAGCCGAAGTGCCTTTCCGCGGGGATGCCGGCTAGGTCCAAGAGCTGGCACCACTTTGTATGGAAATCGCGAATGTGACCCGACCACGGAAATATGAGCCCGTGCTCGGATCGGCGGATCGCATGAAGATGGCTCGCGACCATCTCGGGGAAAGGCTGGATCTGAAACCGCTTGGCCTTCATTGACCGGCCCGGGATGCGGAAGAGTCGCAATTTCCAGTCGACCATATCCCAGCTCAGCTCAAGCAGGGAACGACGCCGCAAGCCGGTATTCCAGACAGTCACGAGCAACGCCCGCCACCACTTCGCCGGCTGCAAGCCCTCGATCCGCGGCCGCTCCATGCCCACGGCCGCGAGGTAGACGGCGTCGATCTCCGCGGGATCGACTAAGTGAACCTCGCGCGGCTCGGATCGTGGCTGCCGGACCCAGGGCACCGTTTCGATCAGGCCGGCGGCGTCGCGGTTTCGTCGGCCTGGGGGGCCCGCCTTGTCCAAGAGGGTTTGGACGTGGCGCAGTGTGGTGGCTACGCTCGATGGGGCCGCTCGCTGCCACTTTTCCATGCCACGCATCTTCGAAAGTGCATCGCGGAATTTGGCCAGTAGGGCAACGTCGATCGACCTTAGCGGCGGATCGCCAGTAAGCAGCTTCCACCGCTTGAGTACACCGCGGTACAGTCCCAGGGTCGATTCACTCGCGCCGTACAGACACGTCGGCAGGTAGTAAGTCTCATAGAACGAGCACAACGTAGTTTCTTCCGTGGTCGGGAAGAGCGGGACTTCAGCCGCCTGGCACCACTTCTCCGCGGTCAACGCGCGAGCCATGTAGAGGTCGGTGCTCTCCAGGATCGCATCGGTGCCGACAGCCTGCCGGACCCATCCGATCACCTCGTTGGTCAACTTCGTTTCGATCTCATCGTACAGGGCCCCGTAATTGCGCCTCCAATAGTGGAAAACCTCTGACGTGAAGCCCAATTCGTCGGCGATCTCCGCGATTGTCTTACCCTGGATGATCTTCATACGGAGGGCGGTTGCCATCCGCTCGCGTGTTTTCTGCGTCGGCCCGGGTGTCGGCCGTCGAGGATTCTGCTTCTTGATGATCTTCGGCCTCGCAGACTTCGGCGCCGTGTCGATCGTCTTCAGCCGCCAGCCATCCGGCCCTTTGGATCGCTTCTCGAATCGAGGATACAACGCTCCATCGTCCGATACTCGCCGATGCTCGCCCGGTTGCTTGCCAGGACAGCCGCACAAGAGGCAGACGCCCGCACATGGCGGTTTGCGGTGCCAATCGGTGGCCTTGGGTGTGGTGGAGTCAGTCTTCACGATCCACCTCCCCTCGACACCAGTTGCCGCGCAGGATCTCCCGTCGACGGAAAACCGCATCGTCCTCGAGCCCGACAACGTGCCATATCACGGTGATCGAGTCGGCCCGCTGGATGATTACCACCCCGATCGGCTCGCAGCGCACTTTGTCATACTCACAAATCGAGAACAACTCCAGGTCCTCGCACCACCTGAGGAAGAACTTGGCCTTCATCACCTCGACGCAGTCGGCCGCGGCTTCGGCCACAGAGGTGGGCAGCTCGAGGACTTGCTTCGTGTCCAAGACCTGGTCGAGGATCTCGACGGTGCAATGGTCAACGTGCTCGGGGCTCATACGTCACCCCCTTCCTGGCCGCTCCGATCGTGCCAGTTCGGCTTCAATTGTCGCCCGACAATGGCCCATGTCTCGATCGGCAGTTTGTGCTGCTGTAGCCGCTGGATCTGTGCGCGGTTATGGGTGCGAGCATGACCGGCCGCGTCCATTGGAGTGAGATTCTTAGCGATCAGTTCGCCGCACAGAATCACGGGTGGGTAATGCCAATAGTTCTGCGGTTTCCAATCCGCTGGAACCTTGACGAGAAAGACGGCCTGTCGGCCCTTTCCTCTGGATGCCATCGCTGGACCTCCTCGCCTCGGTGAGGCGTGCGCGCGCCAACACCCGCAGCCAGGTTGAGAAAACGGCCCGAAAAGAAGCCGTCCTTCTGACCGTTGCTCCCCGGCCTGCGCCGGATCATAGCTTCAGCCAGAAGCCTAACTGCGGGTGTTGACGCTCTTGCGCTCATTGGTAAGACCTTTTCGGTTGCGGGTTCTCACGCCCGGCTCGGTGGGTCCAAGAGTGCCACCGAACGCCCACAAGCTACCCGATTTGTCATCCCGCTGTCAACTCGAATCGTTTCCGATCGGAAAATCCCCTCCAAATAGTGGCACGCCTGAAAATCGCCGGGAAGGCCTCATTTGTGCGTTCGGACGGTCAGTGTGGTTTGGGTCGAGCTTGCAGGAGATCAGCCACGGGTGCCCGTGTCCCGGGCTCGGTTTTTCACAACGGCAGGTCTCAACCTGGTCTCCTCGCGGTGATCGGCGTTACGGTCCGGCTCGCTGCTTTCGTCGGTGGTCGACCCTCGCAAAAACCGACGGGTCGGTACCACAAGCTGCTCGCCTCGCTGGAACACTCGCGGGAGTACTCCATCGCCGCGGCAACCGTTGCTAGTTCACAGCGGCAAGTCCCGATCCGGCTGAGCACCAAGTTCCTCCGCTGAAATTCCGTGTGGAATATGGGTCGCCTCGGAAAGGCGATTGTGCTGCGCGTCGAGATCGAACCGTACTCCCCGACCCAGCGCCTGCAATTCCCTCGACGCATCCCAGGTCTGGCGGATCGCCTGGCACATGCGGCGGATTTGCCCGGGGCCGGGGTCTCGGCCCACAACATTGTCGTGGCGATCGTGGATCGGCTTGCCCACGTGCGGTTCCAAAAACGCCGGATCACTCTGGTACTCCATTCGCGGTGCCTCCGTGATAAACTGGAAGAACACCGCTTCTCTGCCGCCGGTCTGGATGCGTTCCCCGGGCCGGCGGCTTTTGCTTTTTCAAAACTCCACAGTTACAGGCAATTCCATCCGCTCGACCGCGCTGGCGGTCCGCCTCGAGGCTTCGGTGGTTCGGCTGGCTTCGCTCAATGCTTTCTCGGAGGTGACGGTCGACTTTTCGGCGGCCTCCGCAATCCGTTCCAACCGATCGTCGCCCAGCCGGTCGCCCGAGTCGAGGCCGCGCAGTCGGTCCGTGCCTCGCGGTTCCTCCGGCTGCGGCGTCACGCGAGTGACGTGACGTGGCGTCATGTCCCAGCCCGGCACGTCAAAAACTACCGGAACTCGGACGGGGTCCGGATCAAATGTCGGGAAAACGGCGGAGTTGAACTCGATCCGCTGTCGGATCGGCTCGGGGATCATTACTTCCGGAACGATCGGCTCGGGGATCATTATTTCCGGCTCGATCCGCTGTCGGATCGGCTCGGGAATGATCGGCTTCTGCATCGGCTCGGGAACGATCGGCTGCGGCATCGGCTCGGGTCGCCGATAGGTAATGTCCGGTACCCACGGCTCGATCCGCTTTTGGATCGGCTCGGGAATGATCGGCTTCTGCATCGGCTCGGGAACGATCGGCTGCGGCATCGGCTGCATGCCACCCTGGAGATTCATGTTCTCCCACCGGGACAACGCTTCGTAGAATTCCTGCGTACCCTCTTCGAGCAGCTTGGGTCGGAAGTCGAGAGCCTCTCGCAGCTCGTTCGCTGATTCGGCCGCATCGTCGAGGTAGGCGCCGGTCGATCGGGCCGAGTTGTTTATCCCGTCCAGGATCTCCTGGTAGCGTGCACGCATCTTGTCCCCAAGCGTCTGGTCGAAAGCCATGTCCACGCCAAGCGAGATACTCATACTCGCCATGTCCCGTTCGATCATGGCAATCACCCGCTCAAACTCCTGCACGTTGCCTTGGAGGTTGAGAAACTCGGCCATCGCCTTGGCCCCCTTCAGCGCCGTCAGCGTCATGTTTTGCATCTTGAGCGTCAAGAGCTGCATCCCCTGCCAGGCCCGGTCGAGGCTGTCGGCAAGGTAGAAAACGGACTCAGACAGGAGGTTGTAGGTCAGCCCGGCGTTGACCACCGATCGCACATGATCGTTGACCGCGGCGGTCGCCTTGATCATGCCCTCGGTGATCGTCTCGGCGATGACTGTGAAGATCGGTGCAAAGGTGATCGCGAATTGTCGCTTGAGCGCGCCGAAGGCTCTCCCAAGCCTGGTGATCGCATCGTTGGCCGCTTCGATTTGTCGGAAGTCAGACTGAGAGAACGTCAAGCCGAGTCGCTCTGCTTCGCGTTGCATGTCGCGGAGCCCCTGCGCGCCTCCCTCCAGCATCGGCAGCATATCGACTCCAGCCCGGCCAAAGAGAACCGTTGCGATCCGGACGCGGTCCATTGGGTTTTCGACGGCCTTTATCGCGTCCGCCAGCTTGTATAACGCGTCGTTTGGTGTCATGTCCGCGAGCGTCTGCGCGCTGAGCCCGATCTCGCGGAGTGTATCGGCGGTCGGCCCGCCACGGATCGCTGCCTCACTCAAGCCTTTTGCCATCTTCGCGAGCGATGTTTCTAACGCCTCCATTTCGACACCGGACAAAGCAGCCGCATGTTCGAGGCCGGTGAACATCTCCGTCGCGATCCCCAGCTTGTTCGCGGCCTTGCCGATCTTGTCGATGCGCTCCATTTCGCCGCGGATCGCCCGGAATGTGGCGTAGGCCGCGGCGGCAGTCGCGGCGGTTGCGGCTGCGGCGACTGCCGCAACGCTCCGCATTCCGGTCTGAAACTTGCTCATGATGGAAGTGCTGGATCTGACCTCCTCACGGAATCCGCGCACGCGATTTCCCGCCTGGTGGATGCCGGTGTTGAATTGGGCGCTCTGCAAGCCGAGTTGCACAGCGAGTTTTCCGATTACCATGGGGTAACGTCCTTAAAGGCTGGGGTCCGCTTCGACGCGTCTCATAATCGTCGAAATGAACCGATTCTTGATTTCCGTTTTCTCTGACTCGTCGGTCGTGTGATCCATCCGACGAAGACACTCCTGGATCTCGTGCTGCGTCGTCAGACCCTGATCGATCAGCTCGTCGAAGAACTCGCGTAGCGCGCCCGGATTGGTCTCGAGTCGGCTGGCGAACCGGGTCTTTTCGGTCTCGATCGCTCGCCGCCTCCGCTCCGCCTCGCGTTCACGTTTCGCTCGCCTGGTCATCCGAGTACCTCAGAAGCCTCCTGCCGGGTAGTGGAGACGCAACCGCTCAAGCCCGGCCATCGCCTGCGCCCGAGAACTGGCCTCGAGCCGCAGCAACGGATTAGTCCGAAGCATTTTCGACCCGTCAACTTTCACCAGCAGTCCCTGGCTGGCGATCTGCTCGCGTGCCTCGTCGCTCCGGTCGAGCGCCTCCAGGGATGCCCGTAGTATCGCGAGCCGTGCGCCGGACCATCGGCCGCTGTCCGTAATCTCCGCCCAAAGTTCCTGCGATCGCTGCGACAAATGCCCCGGTGTCTTGGGTGTTTTTTGTGTCTTGGTTGCCATCTGTGACCTCAACTTTTTGGTTCTGGAGTTTTTCTAAGCCCGAACGCCTCAAAAAATACGCCCCGCTGCGGTGGGGGTCTACAGCGCACCCCTCCTGGGTATTTCACCCCCCTACCCCCCTGTCGGGGTCAACACTCTCAGTCCGAGCTGGCGGCGTGCTGAGTCGGCAGCCGTCGCGGACGCATGGTCTCGAAAGTCCGGCGAGTAGATCGACATTCCAACGGGGACGTGGAGGATGCGAGCCCAGGTGCCCTGGAAGGCCGGTCGATCGCTGTCAAACAATAAGGAAATCTCCTCAAGTTCCCGGCATCGCGTAATGAGCTTGGCTGTGTCGCCATACTCCGACGCGTCGACACGGTACGTTGCAGACACGCCAGCCAGCTCCCCGTGCCTGATCTTGTTGACAACGATCGCCGCAAGTCTCGTGTCCCGCAATCTGGCCCGGAACCGTAGGCCGGTGTCATCGGTCCACAGCCGCAGCCCCGAAAGCGTATGGGCGAGAACCTCCTCCGAATCGTCGAGATTACCGGAGTAGCTGTGTCTCGTAACGAGAGGTGTTCGGCCATCAAGAACACCTCCAAACGCGTCACGTGCCACGCGGTGCGATCGGCCTGGGTCGCTCGGTGAATAGCCAGCTTGACCAAACGGAACCACCAGTCCCTCGATAACGAGGCCGATCTCCGCAGCCGCCCGCAGTGACTGCCGCGGCCGATCCGGATTGGCTGTCGGCCTGGTGGCGATCGCCATTTCTGCGAGTTGCAGCGCCCGAAACTTGCGACCGAGAACGGCCGGACTTGTCGGTACCGACCCGGCTCGCAGCCGATCCTTAAACCGCCGAAGTGCCTCTGCCCGCATTGTGGCAACCCGTCGTCGACCGTCAAGCGTTGCCGCTGATGGGCCGTAGGGAATTCCGTATACGTGTGTCATCTTCTGACTCCATTTCTCAGGAAAAAAGTCATGCCTTGCCCCGAGCCCCGCCTGGCCGGACCCAGAACCAGGCGGGGCTCCCACGCGGAAAATCACAAATACCCATGCCGCTTCAGTCGTTCACAAAACGCTCCGACGTTGACCTTTCGCAGCATCGCAAATAGGGGTGTCGTCTCCTTGCTCTGCGGGTTGCAAGTCCGACCCAAGCCCGCAACGAAATAGACCCCTTCGTCCTTCAAGTCGCGAACCCACGCCTCCTCTGCCCGGATGGCCTCAACAAGGCCCTTCAGGCTCTCGGTGATCTCCGCAACCAGCGCCCGGTGTTCGGGTTGCCGGGCGGCGACAACTTCCGAGCTTGCCAAACGCCAAAGCCGCTCGTATTCGGCCTGCGCGATCTCGCAAGCCCTGGTGGTCGCTTTCAGTTCATCCTCGAGCTCGCGGAAACTGGCAAGTTCTGCCTTCTCAGCCTGGTCGAGGTCTTCGCCCGTCAAGATCCGGTGGGCTTCGCGGTCAATCTTGCTCATCTCGACTTCGCGACGACGGCCGTCGTCTATAGCCTCGAGCATCAAGTTTTCGAGTTCGGCTTTTCGGGCTGACACTCGGTCAAACCGTTCTTTAGCCTCGAGGTAGCCCGGATAGTCGTCCAGGGTCTTGACACCATCGTTTGTCGTTTTCACCTTCGCCATGTCACATTCCTTTCAAAAACAGGTCAAACCTTTTCGCCGCAGCTCCGTGCCCGGCTTAAATCTGTGCGTGTCGTTCGCAATAAGAGCCGACCTTTCGCGAGCCGTCATCCTCGATCAGCTCGATCTCCGAGACAGCCTGTCGTCGGCAACCCACAACCTGGCACTCGCGCGGCTTCTCTTCGGCGGGTTCGTCGAAGTCAGCCAGGTCCAACTTGCCGACACTGCCGAAAACTGCCGAAAGGTTCACGAGGTCTTCGGCTGGTTTTTCGGCTGGGGTCGGTTCGATCGTGATTCGCGTTCCTCCCGCCAAGTCAATGATAATCTTCGTCACGTCTTTTGCCTTTCGTTTCTCAAGTCAGTTTCGCCGCGGCACACTGCCCGGCTTGTGTCAGTCGTTCTCTTCGAGCACCTCGAGTAGTTGCCGAGCTGCTTCGGCTCGCCGCTCGAAGCCTGCGTCAAGTGCTCGCTGCAAGGAGGCTCGCAACTGGCACTCGCGCTCGAGTCGCTTCTCGCTGGCCTCCATCTCGGCTTCCCAGTCGCGGCCGTCGTCAAATTCATCGAACATTGCTCACCTTCCAAACCATCGGCACCCCGGCCGGCCGAAACCGAACCGGGGGCCGAAAGGTAGATCTAGCGTTCGCTGTCCTCGTGAATTACAAAAGCAAGGGTCCGGAGCGTTTTTTGAATCTGCGAGAGACAGGAAACGGCCAAGTTCAGGGCCAGCTTTTCGGAATCCTCCAGCACAAGGTTTGTGTCGATTGGCTCCGCACTAACACCCAGGATCGCGCGGTTGATATACCTCCCACTTTTTGTGAGGCTTGATACGACACGCGCTTTGGCTTGACAGAACGGACAGACGAGAGTGTCTCCATCTGGCTGATCAGGCTCGATCCACCGCAAACACTGATCGCAAACTTTCTGTTCGGATGCTGGCTCGCCCTCCAAGTCATGGTCGGTTACTTCGCTTGTCGAAAAAACTGTCATAACAACTACCTTTCGATTGCGGCCCGTTGAAACCCCGTATCCGCCGGCCGCGTGCGGCTGGGGCTGGAAATCTTGTTCACTTCCGTTTGTGCCGCGTGCCGTATGCCGATACAGCAACCACACACAGCAGCACGCCGCCAAACAACACGGCCAGCGGCGGCCACACCATGGCCAGCCCCACAGCGATCGTCGCGAGGCCGGAGAACATCAGTAGGAAAATTGCGAAGTCGCTCATCGTCAAAGCCTGCCTCAGAATGGAATCTCATCGCCTGGTTGCGGCTCCCCGGCGCCGGTTTGGGCGACGGCCACCCACACAACCGCGGCTCGACCGCTGGGAGTCGCTCGCACGTTGCCTGAATCGACGATAAAGCCGGCCTGTTGGAGTTCTCGCCGACGGGGCCGTTCCGTATCGCCGGACATGTCCAAGGCCGCTTGGATCTCGGCATCCGTCGCGCCGGCGGCTTGTTCCTGGATGTATCGCAGAACCCGGGCCCGAAGTCGGGCCGCATCTGGTTTGATCGAGACGCCGGCGGCCCGCCTGGTGGTCGACGCGTTCGAAAACAAGTTGAGTTGGTGATCCATGAATTCGTTCTCCGGTCTACGCCTGAGCCTTCCGGTGACTCGGCCAATCGCAATGGACGGCCACGGCGTCATGACGCAGCCTGTCAACGATCTGTGCCCCCATGCGCTGGTCTGCCTCGGGGCCGCCGGTGACGTTCAACGTCGCCCAGGTCGGCCGCATGGCCCGATAGCGGCCGTCAATGACCCGGAAGAGTAGATCAGCCTGGTACGGCGACAACGTCCCCGACGGTGGGAGCGGATCTGAAATGGCCAGTATCTCGGCCGCGATCAGTTCAGCCACCAGCCGCCCCTCGCTGTTGTCCCCTTCGTCCATTCGATCTCTGAACTTGCCGAACATGTCGCGGCCGTTGACCCATCGCACCCAATGACCGTGGTCGATCACCTCGCGAGCCGCGGCGCACAATAAATGGTCCTTTCCACTGCCAGCAGGACCGAACAACAGCAACCCGCTCCCCTTTGCGAGCTGCTCGCCTATCTTCGCTGTGTAGGCCTTCACGGCTTCGGCGGCCATCTTCTGCGCTGGCAGGGTTGCTTCGAACGTGGCGAAGGAACAATCGGCGTAGCGAGGCCCCACATGCTTCCCGAACGCTTCCTGGTTTCGCCTGGCGCGCTCCCTCTCGATGAATCGTTCTACCTTCGTGACCATCTGCCCGATGCGCTCCAGAGAGACTTCTCCGAGCCCTTGCCGGCGGAGTCTCCGCTGCACGGATTCCCCGAGTTCTCCAGTGAGTTGTTCAACGGACTTGCCGCGGCTCAACGAACCCTCGTAGCCGTTGTGTTGGTCTTGATATGCCTGGTAGACGATGTCCCCCAAGTCCTGGTCAGATACCGCTTCGGTTGGCGTCTTCGGGGTGTCGTTGTCCTGGTCCAACGGCTTGTTTTGGCTTTCCGTTTCCATTTCCATTGTCGTATTCTCCGCTCAAGAGTTTGATCACCTTGTACTTCACGCGCTGGCTGTCCTTTGAAAACAGCGATTCAACCGTGAACCAGTCCGCCTCATGGCAGAACTTCGCGTGTTTGATGGCTTCCAAGAGTCGGGGGATGTTGGAAAAGGCCTCCCGCAACTCCGGTTTCTTCTGCGATCGGTTCCATACCTCGATCGTCGCTTTGGACACGGGGTCACGTCTGGCGCCGTTCCCCGGCTTGATGATGCCCTTCGGAAGAGAATTCCACCCGTCGATCAACTGGAGCAATTCGGCGGGCGCGCCGGCGGAAGCCGGCTCTCTCTTAGGACTAGGTTTAGGGTCAGGGACTAGGGTTGGAAGGTGACGGTTTGCCGTCCGGTTGCCGTCCGGTTGCCGTCCGGTTGCCGTCCGGTTGCCGTCCGGTTGCCGTCCGGATTCGGGACGGCATCTTGCTCTTCCCGTCCGGATTCGGGACGGCATTCAGACTCATCACAGGCGCTGTCGGCTATCTGCGAGTACTCGGGGGGAACCTTCACCCAGTAGGTTCCCGGTCGACCCTTCCCTCCTTCGGTGTACTCCAACCAGCCTGCGGAAATCGCTTTCTGCCGGGCTGTGACCAGCCGGGACCTGCCACCAAACCCGCACAACGGCATCAACTGCTCGTTGAAAAAGTCAACCGGCCGGGCGTAGCGAACGGCGTCTTCTTGGTGAACGACCACGGAAAGCAGCCAACACGCCTCCGGGCCGATACGCTGCGCCACGGCCGCTTTCGTCAAGAGCCTGCAGAATTTATGTGCGAAGTGCGATGGCCGCGTGGGGTAGGCTTCGTTTGGACTCACTAGTCGGCCTCCCGGTCGCTTGGACGCACCAACCAAGTTTCGTATGCCGGCTCGCCATCGTCGTCGACTGGGTCGCCGCAGGTGTGCTTGCACTTGCGGCAGAACTTGCCGTTCTCGTCCTCGGACCACTCCATCGAACCGCAGTTCGGGCAGGGGGTGTCGGGGTCGGCCTGGTTGGTCTCGCGGGAGACCTCATTTCCCCATGCGTCCCAGCCATCGGCCGCTTCCCTCGCGAACAGTTCGATACGGCTTCCAAGCGGATAAAGCGTGTCGATGATCTTCCGAAATTCGTCCGGCTTCTGGCTGTGTTTTTTCGTTCTCTCGATACTTTGCACGGAGTCGAACAGTTTGACTTTGTCGGGCGTGCAGCTTCCCTTCGTGCAGACCAGCAGTTGCTCGTGTCGCACGCTGTTGTAGTGGCCCATGTTGTGCTTCACCTTGTCCCAGATAAAGCTGGCCTTGTACTTGAAGCCCCAATCACTCGCGAGTTTCAAACCTTCCGGCAGAAGCGGCGACGTGACCCAGAGGAAGAGGACCGCGTCCTTCGCGGTGAAGTCCCTAACCGGCAGTGCGGACAGCTCGCCCAGCGACATGCTCGGGTAATGCTTTTCAGCGGCCCCGTAGCTGTCGGATATTTCGCCGCTTTGCTTGTCGTTGTAGGACCACGGCGGATCGGCGTAGATCACCCGGTACTTGCCCTTGGGCATCTCGGCCACCTTGTCGGCAACCGCGTCCTTCTTCATCTGCCGGTGTGCCTCCGCCGGCTTCAGTTCGCCGAGCCGAACCTTCTTGGCCAGGTCGGGACGTTCCTTTGCCAACTTGTCGCCTCGGGCAACGGCGCCGGGGTTGACTTGGGCGGCGGTCGCTTTGGCTTGCTGCCCCTTGTGTCGGTCGAACGTGGTGCGACATTCTGTTGCACTACGTTTCTTTGCCTCCGCCTTTGGAACGCCCTTCTGACTGATGCTCCGCTTCGCGTTCGCCTCCTCGGCAATCTCCCTCTGCTTGCCCTGCCACGCGTCGCTTTCCTCATTGCAGTGCTTCCAGATCAGGTACCGCTGATCGGCCACCAGGTCCCGGCGCTGGCCGTTCAGGCTCCAGACGTAGGCCCACGGGTCGCCCTCGAAATCCTCAAGCCTCGGTTCGATCTTGAGTTCCTGGAGCGCCTTGTACCGATTGCGACCGTCAAGGATCTTGCCTTCACAAAGCGTGATCGTCACCCGCTGTCCGTTCGCGGCGATGTCGGCCTTGAGCTCGGCAAAGCGCGCGGCGTCCATCATCGGAAACGCGTCAGCCGCGGGGTGGACAAGTCTGGTTTTTCGGTTTGGCTGTCGGATCATTGGCCACCCTCCAGTCGCGTACGCGTAGCACTGCCGCGGCTACCTCGCACCGGGCCGGCCGAGCCGAGTATCAGCCGGTCGAGCTCCTCGCGGTCGATCAGAATCTTTCCGCGAACCGGCCGATGCGCCGTCAAGTCGCCACGCTCAATCAGCCGGCGGAGAGAATCCTCGCTTAGGTCGCAGTATTTCGCCGCGGATGCGATCGAGCAAAACCGCTTCGGGGCGGCGATCGCATCGAGTCGCGCGAGGATTATCTGGAGGGCCTCGGTCATGACGCCGGCTCCAGTTGCGAAGAGGGGATCCAACCGCGTTTTTGCAGAGCGACCACGATATCGGGGATCATGGCCTTTGGGATGGCTCGCCGCCCGGCAATTCGCGGCGGCTCGGGGAGAGTGCCTGTTTCAAATAGTCGAGCAACCCGCCACAGCTCGACATCGAGTAGGCTTGCGATGTCGCGGGTTGAGAGTTGTTCGGGCATGATTTCGACTCCTGCTGATGAATGCCGTTGACAGGCTAATTCCAACAGCAGAAGTCGATGTCGAAAACGTCGCGTTTAGTTTCCCGACATGTTTCCCGACGTTTGAGAGGGGTTTCGTCCCACGATTACAGGGACAAAAAACTTCCGAAAAAATGTACGAGGTGCCGAAAACGGGGTAGTTTCCCGACATGTTTCCCGACACGTCAAACGTGATTTTGCTCACGCTTCTGGTAGCGGGAATATATCTCGCGTGCCCTGCGAGCGTTGAGATGTTCCCGGGTCGCGTATCGTTTGTTGTACTTCGCTGCGATCGTCTCCCATGAGGCCCTGGAATCGGCCTTGAGAACTTCACACGCGAGCCTGTAAAAATCATCCCATTTCGGCGGTCGGCCGCCGGCTTTTTGCTTTGTCGCCGACTTCGGGGGTGTTTCCTTCTCGCTTTGTTCGGTACCCCGAACGGTCAAGCGTGCCTCAGTCCAGTCAGTCGCGCGGAGAAACACGGGAACAAAACGCTCCACCGCCAAGTATGCGACACGCCAGTTTTCCACCACAGAATCGGAAAGCCGACAATCCCCTTCACTGGCCCTGTATGCGTCGTTCAGGAGGGCTTCATGTGCCTGGCTGAAGGTCTGAACAACTTCGTCTATCTTCGGCGCCATCGCGTGATTTGGGATCGCCGCCACGCACCGCTTGCGGAGGTTTGCAAGACGATCCGCGGCCGCCTGGTCGCTCAGCAGTTCCTGGGTTGCGGTCAAAGGGTGCACGCCAGCATAGGTTTCGACTATGCCGATCCTCGTTTTCTTCCGGCGTCCAACCTTTTCAAACTCCGGTTCTGCCCGGCCGGTTAGACGATCGTTCTGTAGCGACTGCTGGATGTCGCCGAGCTGCTTGAGACACGTCTGAAGATACGTGACAGGAAGAGAAGGTTGCATCGTGCTGGTTCCTGAAGCCAGACCCTGATTCGAGAAAGAGGGGGGGCGGCCGGCTCAGGTTGCCGGTGTTCGGGCTCGAGTTCCCTAGCCCCTCTCGCCCGATTCTATCGGACTTCCCACATCGTGCAATCCGTGACTGTGACCGTTTTGTGACGTAACCCAGCCTAAAAGAGCCCAAAACAGCGGTTTTGACGGGTCCGGGCGTCAGACGCAAGAAATGCAGAAGCCCTGTAAGCGTAAGGACTTACAGGGCTTTTTTATCAGAGTTGTTTACGGGGTGGGGTAAACTTGATCTTCTCGACGAGCTTGATGATCTGGCCGTCGCGGACGTGGCCGGAGACGGCGGTCATGGCTTGGATGACGTACTCGTAGCGGAGATTGTAGTCGCAGTCGAACTCGATCTCGGTGCTCTCCAGGGTGCCCGGGCCCGGGGCGTCGCCCACGATCTCGCGAACCTTGGTTCGCAAATCTTCGAAGTTGGCGACCGGCACATCGGCGAATTTCATCCCGGCGATCCTTCCGTTCTCACCGGCCGTGATGCGAATTTTGATGGGAGGCATGGCCCGATCATCGGGTATGCCCTGTGCTGCCTGCGCCGGCATCTTGATGTTGAAGTCGCCTTCCGGAGCGATGATTTTGAAGGTCATGACGAAGAACACCAGCAGGAGAAAGACAATGTCGATCATTGCCGTCATCTGCAAACCGATGCTTTCTTCGTCACGTCCGGTATTGCGGATTTTCATGCCTCAGCCACCCTGGATGCTCGATCCTTCCCTGGAGACCGCCTCTTGTTGCTTTGCCCGTAGCGCGAACTTCTCGAACCCGACGTCCTGGCAGACCTGGATCACCTCCTGGATCAGGCCGAACTTGGTGATTCCGTCGCCGCGGATGATGATGGTTGCACCCGTGGCCAGGCCCTCGCTCTTTCGCACGAGGACCTGGCGCTCGAGTCTCAGCAGCGGCGTGAGTCCCTGAATCGGGACCTCATTGGGGCCCATGATCGCCGTTCCGCCGGCGGTCACGTGGATCGTGATCGGCGAGTCGAGCGGCGCATCCGGCGGCTTGGCCAGCTCGCTGGAGGGCAAGCGAATTCGCTGGTTCTGGTCGGCTTCGGTGAAATTGACCAGCACCATGAAGAAGGCGATCAACTGGAAGACCATGTCGATCATGGGCGTCATGTCGCCTTCATAAATTCTTGCGGACTTTTTGGCCAATCGCATGGCTATCGCTCAAAGCTTGGGGGAGTCGGAACTTCCGCCGAACCGGCCACGACTACTTCTTCTGAAAGCGGCTCATCAACCCCTCGCTGACAATGCCCACTTCCAGGACGAGCCGGGCGATCCGATTCTTCAGGATGTTGTAGGCCGCAATCGCGGGAATGGCGATCGCCAACCCGATCAGGGTTGTGAACAACGCCTTGGAGATGCCTTCCGCCAACTCGGCCGGTTTTGGTTGCGTTGCGGTGCTGGCAATCGTCCGGAAGGAATCGACCATGCCGACCACGGTTCCGAACAGTCCGATCATAGGCGCAATCGTCCCGACCAGGCCGAGGTAGCTGAGACGGTGTTCGAGCTTCATGTTCTCTTCTTCGCCCACCTCCTGCATGGCTTCGATCGCCTGTTCGTAGCCAACCTGCAGTTTTTCGAGGCCCGCGGAGAGGACGAGGCCGAGGAAGGATTCGTCGGCCTTGGCCAACTCGTAAGCCTCCTGATAACGTTTCTCGTTGAGATGCCCTTCGAAGCCTTCGACGAGGACGGCAGGAATCACGTTTTCACGCCGGGCCGTGAGCAGGTTCATCACGAAAAGCGCGACGGTCGTGAACGACAGGGCCAGGAATACGAGGCTGAAGAACCAGCCCAGGGCACCGACCATCCAACTCAGATAGTTCTGTTCGACGGCCGCCTTCGTCTCCCCCCCACCCCCGCCCGGGGCGCTCGCCGGGGTACCCGCAGCCGGCGCGTCGGCGGGAGCCGGATCCTCACCAAGGTCGACGTCGGCAACCGGTGGTTCTTCGGCTGCGAAGGCCGGTGGACCGCCGAGGATTGTCAGTGCGGCCGCTGCGCCGACCACCAACAAGGCGACGACAAGAAGTGTAGGAGTGGCTCCGTGCGAACCATGCAACAACCGATGCCGCATCGTGACCTCCCAGCAGAATGAACGCTGATCTTGGGGTTGAGTTCCGGAACGCGATGAGTGCAATACCTGGAGCCGCCAACAAAACCGTTCGCTGTGGCAATCAATGCCCCTGGAAGCCAACCTGTTTTGTCACGACACCTTAGTGTAATCCGAGTTTGCGGATATCGTAAACCGTGGTGAAGCCAAAATCGGACTTTCCCCGGGCAGAAGTTATTCCCCTCTTAACGGGGAGACCGCTTGTAGCGATCGCGCAGGATGCGGGCTGCCTCTGCCGAACGCTCGGGCATCTGCTGCTCGTTCCAAAGTTCGACCAGGTTCTGCAACGCCTCGATATGGTTTTTGGGCGAATTGAAGTAAACCAAATGGACATTGAGAAAGGCCAGGAGGGCATCCTTCGGCCGACTGCTGGCCCGATACGACGCTCCCAGCGCGTTGTAGGCCTCGGCCAGCAATTCGTTATCTTCGGAATCAGCCTGCTTGATCACATTCTCGATCATGCCGATGGCCTGGTCGAGCTTGTCCGTGGCGGCCAGACAGCGAGCTTCGCCGAGGGTCGCGGCAAGTTTGTAGGCCTGAATGCCCGGCGTCGTGTCGGGTGTATTCAAAACGTTCTTGAACGAGTTCGACGCTTCCGGGATTTGCCCGGTTGCCAGATAGGAATGGCCCAAGGCGACGGCCGCACGAGCTCGATAGTCGGGCCAGGGGGCAGTCTGACCGACCGTTATGTAAGCCCCCTGAGCTGCTTGCGGCTTGCCCGATGCACCAAGTAGCTCGCCAAGCAGCATCTGTGCTTCAAGGTAGTGGTAACTGTCCTTGTTCGCGCTGACGAAAGCAAACACCTTGCTCCCCGCCTCGGCGATGTCGCCGTTGCCGACCAGGGCCATCCGCGCGGCGCTGTAGACCTTGTAGTACTCGATTTCCTGGACGATCTCACGGCGACCGATCTCGGCCGCGTTCACTCCGGCCAGGGCGGCCAGAACGTCCTCGTAGCGCCCGGCACTGACGGCCACTCGGGCTGTCTTAAGCACGGCCGGTTCCTCGTCGAAGGTGATCGATTCAATCTGGCCTGCCGGAACCTCAGCCTCCTTGCCGTTGCGTTCCTCGACGACGACCTTCAACGCGGATACGGACTTCACGGTGCCCATAACCGTTCTCTCGGCAGTTTTCACCTGGTCCAAGGCATGGGCCGCGGTCGCTGCCAGCCCAACCACGAGAACGGCGAAATACACGATCGCAATACGTTTCATACGAATCTCCTCACTTCAACCGAAAGGGAAAGGGCGTGGTGCCCAGCCGGGGGCATCTACGCATCGCCTTTCAGCCCTTGCGGATTGTCGTTCCCCTGGAATCTTCGAACCGCTTTGAGCAGAGCATCATATTTCTCGAACCAATCCGGACCACCCAAGCTGGGATAGAGCTTGTAGGTGACCAGGATGTCGTTTTCGGCCAGCTTGAGAGTCTCCGTCCGCTCGGCCCCGGTCTGCGTCTGGGCGAGTCGCATTCGGCAGAGGGCAATGTTGTAGCGAGCTTCGTAGAAGATCGGCCGAAACTCGTCGCGAGAGCCCACGCGGCGGGAGATCCCGTTCCAACCCCACACCAGGTAACGGCCGTCCGTCTGCTTCTGCCCGCCGAGGATTGCATTGAGGTAGTAGGAGGACTGCCCGCTGGCGCGAGCCAGTTCCTGGTAGGTGCGAGCTGCCTCCATCTGCACGTCGACCCGTGTTTCCCGTTCCTTGAGGATCCCCACGAGCAGACCGAGCGCCTGGGTGAAGTTCTTCTCGGCTTTCTTGGGATCCGCCTCATCCTGACGCCTGCCGAGAGCTCGAAGGCAGACGGCCAGTTGAACCTTGATCGTGGTCTCACCGCCTGGCGGCATGTCGGCGGGAGGGTTCTTAAGCAGCTTGTAGTACGTGGCGCCGGCCGATTCGTAGTATTTGACCGCCGCTTCGGGCAAAGGCCCGTCGCCGGGGTCGTGTCCCGCCGCCAGACTGGAAAACGTTTGCGCAACCCAGTTGAGCGAGCTGAACGAGTTGCCCCTCTCACGTTTCGAGATCGTGTCGAGGAACTTCTCGAAACCCTGGGAGACCTTCTGGATCTGGTCGGATTTGCCCTCGGCACGCAATCGGGTCAGCAGGTCCTCGAGTTGCCTTCCCAGGGAGATGTAGATTTGGGTCAAGCGAGAGGCGCCGGTCTCATCGTCGTGCCCGACGAGTTCCTCCAATTTCCTCATCACGGTTTCGGCCTGATCGAGCTTCTCGGTTCCCACATAAGCTCTGAGCGCCGCCTTGTAGGTGTCGATCTGGAAATCGGTGCGCCCGGCCACTGCGGGGTTATTGGCGGCAATCAGCGTCATGGGGCCGATCTTGGGATCGTCGAGCCAGCGACCCGCCTCTTCGGCGTTGCCGGCGTCGATGAGGATTTGCGCCAATGCGAGCACGGAGTACGCCAGCGGATAGCCGACTTCCCCGCCTGCATCGACCGCCTTGCTCATCCGGTCGATGCCCTGGCGCAGGGTCTCCTGCGCTTTCTTGACCAGACCGTCCAACTCTTCCTGGCCTGGTCGCTCTCCCTCTTCCAGCATTGCCTGGCGGACATACTGCGCCCAATACATCTGCCCCAATCGCAGCTCGGAGCCGGCTCTCCTCGCCGAATCGGGGGGAAGCTTTTCCATATACTCGGTGGCCTTCTCGATATCCTGGAGGTCGACGGCCGTGTCGAAGAGCATGACCCATGCTTCCTCGGCTGCAGGATCGTCCTGCCAGCGAGCGGTCACATACTGAGCCACTCGTTGCATCTGGGCCATTTCGAAGGACGTGTCGCGGCTCGCACGGCGTTCCGTATCGAATAGCTTCCGGTAGGCCTTGATGGCAATCTCCGCACCCTTGCGGGCACCGCTGCTCTGGGGGTACCGATAAGCGAGCAGTTCCCCCATCACGGCCGAATCGTAGAGCCGATCTTCCATGAAATAGAGGAAAGTCAGGTAGAAACGAACGGTGTTGACCTGCGATAGGTCGGTCTGCTTGTTGGCCATTTCGAGTGCCAGGCGGCAATACCTGCCGGCGCTTTCGCGTGCGGCGGCCACTTGGCTGGCGAGCTCCTCTTCCTGCTTGGAATCGGTCGCCTGGCGCATCTGGCCGTCTGTGGTGAGCATTCGGAGCCAGGCCACGTTCGCTTGCTCGAAGGCTTCTTCGAACGTCTTCGGGTCGGCCTCGCTCACTTCTGTGGCGCCGAGCAAGTCGTCCATCAGCAGGTTGCCTGCCTCCTTGCGGATCGTTCCAGGGGCCCGCTGCACGAACTCGAGGTAACGCCTTGCCGATCGGATCAAGTCTCTGCGTTTGCCATCCTTGGGGTCGAGGGCCTTTGCTGCTTCCAGACACGCCTGGCCTGCGAGGAGCTGAATCCGCAGGCCCTCACTGCTTGTCTGCTCGTTGGGCAGGGCATCGTCCTTCCACTTGGCAGCGACTTCGATCGCCTCGTCGTACTTCTTCACGTTCGCTTTGAGCAAGGTCTCCATCAACCAGAGGAGGGCCTGGCGTTTCAGATTGCGGATGGCTCCCGAGCCGTCGGGCAACGTGAGCATCTCGCGAAAGATGCCGATGGCCTTGTCGTTCTGATCCAGATCGCAATAGACCTTGCCTTCGAAGTTCCGGGCCTGCAAACCTCCGATCCGTTCCTCGTTCTTCTCGAACAGTTCGCTGTATCGCCTGGCCGCGGCTTCAAGCTGCTCTCTGTATTCCTTGCTATCCGGCGAGTTGGTTCGAGCTCGCCGGTCGGCAATATTGAC
>Ga0351853_1087_pt1 | contig 24881 bp, 23 predicted proteins | sample BONcelHFGM3001C8_FD_206799 | JGI IMG/M metagenome (GOLD analysis project Ga0351853, IMG submission 206799) | Enriched cells from coal bed in the Powder River Basin, Montana, United States - BONCAT cells FGM rep2 HSBNCT.FGM.300.1.C8 ... | reverse complement strand
CGATTAGATACCAGCACGACACGAGTGGCATCATATAGTGAATGCATGCGAACGGGATCCCATCCTGCGATTGCAGATGGTCCACGAAAATGGGAGGAAGCATGAGTAGCGATCCCAGGCCCATCGTGACCGCAAAGAGTCCCCCCGGGCCGATCGTTGGCCCCTTGCGGAGTCGCTGCCCCGCGATGAACAGAGGAGCGGGCAAGGCAAGCCCGATAAGGAAGGCATTGTAGTGGACAATGAAAACTTCGAGATTCAGTTCCTCGTGAACCGTGTTGCCGTTTTCTTCAGCCGACACGAACACACCCAGCCCAATAGCCACACCGGCCGTCAACAGCAGGAACCGGCCGATCGTGAGCGTGTCGCGTGGGGGTGGATGATCGGTCTTGCCGTGTTCGGGGTCTGAGTCGGGTGTCATGTTGTTGACGTTCTTGCCTGTGGAGGCCTCGTCACGGCGGAACGCGACGGCTACTACGGCAGGCTGAAGCCTGGACTCCAACGAGGTCAAAACGGAGCGATGCCGAATTCACGAATGATCACATGGAACACGTCTGTATCTCGCATTCCCGTGTGATGGGGCAACAGGCCGGGTTCCGACGACAACATGACCGTACGTTGGTAGCCCTCGCGAACCGGAGCGCCGTGCGAACCTTTGACGAGCGTTGCATCGAGCGGAATCGATTTGGTGGCCGGATCGAAGTGGAGTTCGACCGGATCGTATCCCGGCTTGCGGTGGATGTCGACCGTTCGGGCAAAGGCCGGGGCGCGCTCGTCGTCGAACCACCAGTAGTAGGCTTGCCAACTGTCGGGGGTCGAGATCAGCACGACTTCGCCGCTCCTGGGGTGGTCCAACTCGTAGCGGGCCCGTTGATCGCCCGCGAGGACTTCGTCGATTCCGGGCCGGCCTGTGAACAGGCCGGCGACGCGGCGGACGATTTCGGCGTCGGCTCCCTTTACGAAGACGTGCGAGAATTGATGGTCGACCATGGCGAAGGCAGCGCTTGCCTCGAAATCGAGGTGCTCTCCGTCGTCGGCTTCACGGACGGCAAGCAGGCCGGCCTCGCGGAGGATGCGATTGGGGCAGGTAACGTGCTGCACCGGGGTGATGGCATACTCGCCGGCCACGAGCCAGAGCGGATCGGCGCCGTAGGCGGCCCGGAATCGCTCGAACAACGAGCCGAGCAGTTCATCCAGGTCGGCCACGGCCTGGTCGGCGGCAGCCGAGTCGGGACCGGATCGCTGCGCGGCATAGTCGAGGTGGGGGAGGTAGATGTAGAAGAAGTTCGGGCGCCCCTTCTTCGCAGCGTGGACGGCCGAGTCGGCAATCCACTTGCTGGCCCCGATCCCTGCCATGGGCCCCCAGAAGTTGTGCAGGGGGAAATGTCCCGGAGCGTTCCGTACAATTCTTCCGGCCGCGTGTAGCACCAGAGCGACTCGCTGCCGTCGGGGTTATGGACCGGCGCCGGCGTGCACACGTAGTCGGCCGGGCACTGTTTGCTGTGTAGAGGGAACCAGACGGCCGACGTTTGGTTCTCGCCCTGCCGGGCGAGCAAATCCCAGAGTTGCGGGCGCTGGATGCAGTCGCTGGGCGAGGTCCACATTTCGACGGCGTGTTTTTCGCGCCAGTAGAAGCCGTTTGCGATCACGCCATGTTCGCGCGGCGTGCAGCCGGTCGTCATGGCGGCCTGGACGGGGCAGGTCACGGCCGGAAAGGTGGGGGTGAGGTCGGCGATTTCGCCTCCGGCGACCGCGCTGCGAAGCTTGGGCATGACGGCCACGTCGCGTTCGCGGAGGCCGGGTATCGACAACAGGACAACGGTTTCACGCATCAGCGGCTGCGCCCTTCTCCATCAATGGTTTGAAGAATTCATAGGCCGCCTTGGCCGCTTCAGGAGCGGCATGGCTGTGGCGGCTCAATTCCACGTACAATCCTCCCTCGTACCCGATTCGGCGAAACGCGTCAATCACCGGTCCGAACTGGATCTCCCCCTTGCCGAAGGCCAGGTGCTCATGGTGGCCGGCGACGGCGTCGTCGAGATGGACGTTGGCAAGGCGCGATTGCCAGCGAACGATCTGATCGGCAATCGGAGTCTCTCCCTGGCAGTGAAGATGTCCCACGTCCAGCGTGAGCCGGAGTTGCTCGGAGGGGAATCGTTCGAGCAGTTCGATGAAACGAGCCTGGGAGTCAACGAACATGCCCGGTTCCGGCTCCAGGGCAATGGGCACGCCTCGCGCCGCCCCGTAGTCGACGGTCTCTTCAAGCCCCTCGACGAGCCGCGCGAAGGCCGCCTCATCGTCCAGAGGCTCCCGGAGAACGCCGGACCAGATGGAAACGCAATCGCTGTGGAGTTGTTGGGCACAGTCGATGCAGTGTTTGTAGAAGTCGATCCGCCGGCGGCGATCATCGGCGTTTGCAGAAAGCAGCGCCGGCTCGTGCTTCCGGCGCGGATCGAGCAGGTAACGAGCGCCCGTTTCGACCACCGAACGCATGTTTTGGACTTTGAGCAGGAGGGCGAGCCGATCGAGTTGCTCCGGGGTCGAAGCATCGCGAGGCGAGAGGACGCCGCGATCGACGGTGACGGCGATTCCGCGGTAGCCGATTTCGGCCAGCAGGTCGACGGCGTCGAAGAGATCGTGATGGGCGAGCCCGTTGGTGTTGTAGCCGAGGAACATGATCGACGTTTGCTTGTGTAACTGCGACTACTCACGCACCAACCATTCGATCGCTGCCGAGACCTGATCCTCTTGCTTACCGTCGAAGACGATCAGGTTCTCGGGGCTTCCCGCCGCTTTGCAGGCCGCTGCGACGATGGCCGGGGCATGCGCACCTTCGCCGGCCAGCCACAGCGGTCCCCGCGCATTGAGGGCCAGCATGCCCGGCAGGTCGAGGTACTTGGCCCCGCCGGGCACGAAGTCGGGGTGATCGAAACGGTCGATCGAAGCGAAGCGGAAACCGCCGGTATCGACCACGGCCCGATCGATGGTTCGGTAACAGAGCGCTCGGGCGGCAGCGACCCAGCGGCCGGCGCCCGCCAGACCGACCAGATGGACGCGATCGGCGGCCACGTCGCCGGTGTGGCAATAGGCCACGGCAGTGAGAATATCGTGGACGCGTTTTGTGAAGACCGGGTAGTTGTATCCGAAGGTGTAGCCGGCATACTTGGCCCACTCACCGCGCCCACTCTCATTGATTCGGGCGTTTGCGATCGGGTTTCCGTCGTCGGTAAACTCGCCCTGGCCGAAGAGGTCGATCGCCAGGACCGCCGTGCCCGCGTCGACCAGCTTACGGACCGGAGCGATCGGTTTTCCGTCCGCATCGCAGGCACCCGCTTTGCCATGGGGCGAGACCCAGATCGCCATCTGTCGGTTCCATTGGGCGGGGCGGAGGAGGATCGCGGGGACTTGTTCGGAGAGCGATTGGGAGGCGATCAGGAGGGTTGATTCGACGTACCCGTCGCGGTTTGTGTCATTCTTGGCAAGGGCCGCCACGTCGTTGCCGCTCTGGAAATCGGCGCACAGATAGACGGTCTTTTCCTCGTCGGAGTCGGGGTTTTTCCAGCGCACGACGCCGCGTCCGAACATGGCGGCCACGCCGCCGCCCACGATCTGCTCGAACGGACCGCCACCCTCCCCCACCGTATCGATGGCGCTACCGATCTGCTTCTCCCAGTCGGACGTGATCCACTTGAGGAGGCTGCGTTCATAGTCGTCGCCGCCCTCAGGTTGTGGGTGGTCGGCGTCCCACACGGTCAGTTGTTCGCGGGTGAGCGGATCGAAGTCGCGTTCCGTGAGTTGCTCTTCCGACAGACCGAGTTTGAGGTGTTGGTTCAGCCAGTGATACATGGCCGCCCGGGAAGGATAGTTGTAGTTGTGGGGGAACTGGGTGAGCGGTGTTGCCTGGACGAGATCGGGGTGCCCCAGCAGGGTGTAGAGTTTTTTGAGTTCAGGCAGTCCCTTGGTGGCGATTTCGACGGTCCAGTCGTCGGCGGCAGTCATGCCCAACGGGCGCGGCGCGATCAGGGCTGCGATGCCGATGTTGCCCTCGGTGACGCGAAGGTAGCAGGCGTTTTCGCAGGTGCATCCGCCTTGCATGGCGGTCGACACCATAACGGCGGGAAAGGCAACGGCCGGGCGAGTGTCGATGGCGCAAAGGATGAAGGTTTGGGTGCCGCCTCCCGAAGCTCCGGTCACCGCAATCCGCTGCGGATCGACGTCGGGCAAGGTTTCGAACCAGTCGAGTGCCCGGATCGAGTTGTAGGTTTGCAGGCCCATCATGTTCTGCAGCCGCAGTTCGGCCTGGGGGCTGAAGTAGCCCCAGTTTTCGGCCGAGTTCATCGCCTCGCGGAGGCCGGGCCGATGGGCGAGTTGCTGGCTGTCGGCGTAACCGACCATATCGTAGTGGAAGACGACGCAGCCCATGCGAGCGAGTTGAACGCAACGAGCCTGGAGCGGGTAGCGACCGCTGGGGTCGAACTTTTCGGCTCCCGATTCAAGCTGCTTCTTGAATTCCCCTTCACCGGTCTCATAGAAGCGGCCGTCGGCCCAGTGGCCGTGGGGGCAAAGCACGCCGGGCAACTTGCCGGATTTGCCCTTGGGACGGTAGAGGTTGCCGGTCACGAAGTGGCCGGGAAAGCTTTCGAGAAACACCCGTTCGACGGAGTAGCCATCGCGGTCGACCAGCCCGTGGAGGACGGCGTTGGCTGGAGTCTTGCCGGGCATGGGATGAAGCCCGCAGGCAGCTCTCACCTGATGCCTCAGGAACCTGGAACGTGCCTCCCAAAGCTGCTTTGTCTCCGGGGGGGTGAACGGGAAGTAGCCGTTCAGGTCCTTGAGGTCGCCAAGCCGGGCGTCGACGGGCTTCTCACCCTCCGGGAGGACACGGGGCGCCTCGGCATGAGCGAGCCCGGCTGTCGCAGAAAACAGGGCAAGATACAGCATGAAAGAGCGAAAGAGATACCGGGGCAAGTTCGCGCGATTTGTCATGGCAGGCCTCACGCAGGAAAGGACTGGTGTTTCCGTCACGATGCATGGTCAGTTATACTGCCTGGGCGGTGGCTTGCCAATGAATTTTCGTCCGGTTGCCCAACGGAGACACCCATGGCCAAATACGGGACTCCCATCTTTCTTGCCCGAGAGCGCAAAGATGCCGACGATCTCGTCGAGCAGCTCGCCGAGGTGCGAGTCGGCGGCGAAGTCGCCGAGGTGATTATCGGCGTGGATCGCCGCGGTTGGCAGGTTCAGGTGGCCGCCGGAGATGCGCAGCGGGCAAGATCGATGGCGACGGTGCTGGAAGTGCAGCGTTACGGCAATTGGGAAAACCGTCCCAGCACGGAATCGCATTGGGGAGTCATGGAGGACGAGAACGCCCTCCGCGACCCCACCGAAATCTACTCCGCCCAGTCGGTCGTCCAGGCTCACCTTTTGAAGAACCTTCTGGCCGACCAGGGGATCACGGCGATTGTGGCCAATCAGCTTCTGCACGGGGGAGCGGGGATCGATCTGGTCGGCACGCCGACGGCGGCGAAGGTCATTGTGCCGGCGGAAGATGCAGCCACCGCTCGCGAGTTCGCGCTCGAATTCGATGCGAGAAACCTGGAGGCGAGCGTGGGGTTCGGCGGCGAACCGATCACTGAGGCGAGCGCTCCCTGGCCGACGTGCCCCGAGTGCGGAGCGAAGCGGACGACACGATGCCCGATCTGCGAGACGTCGGGAACGGACTTCATCGAAGCGGATCGCGGCTTTCTCGGAGAGCTTGCGCTGGCAGGAGAAGACGCCGCGGCGGACGCGTCGTGTGGATGTTCCGGATCGTGTTCCACGAAAACCGGCGCCGATTCCGATGGAAGCTGCGGCGCGGAACCGAGCCTCAACGAGGAGGAGGCAGAGGATCACGAGACGATGCTCATGTGTTCGGTTTGCGACGAGCCGTTCAGGCCGTCATATCCCAGGCACTGCGAGTGGTGCGGGCACGAGTTTGAGGACGGCTACGTGATCGAGCACATCATCGGTCCGGAAGAAATCCCTGGCCGGGCGATCGCGGTGGCGGTAGTTCTGGGTCTGCTCCTGCTGGTGGCGTTGGTGTATTTTGTTGCCATACTCAGCAGGTAGGGAGCCAAGCCAAAAAAAGGCCCCGGCAGGTATTTGCCGGGGCGTTGTTCTGTCTGCGAGTTAATGCGGCAAGGCCGGGGGTCAGCTTCCGAATTCGGGGCGGCGTCGCAGGAGTTGGCCTTTGAGCCTCTGCACGATGGAGCTGTGCATCTGGCTGACGCGGCTTTCGCTGAGGTCGAGCGTGGCTCCGATCTCTTTCATTGTTAGTTCTTCGTAGTAGTAAAGAATGATAATCAGCCGCTCGTTCCGGTTGAGGCCTTTGGTCACCAGACGCATGAGGTCGTTTTTCTGGATGCGTTTGGTCGGGTCCTCACCTTTCTTGTCCTCGAGGATATCGATCTCGCGGACGTCCTTGTAGCTGTCGGTCTCATACCACTTTTTATTGAGACTGATGAGATTCACGGCATTGGCGTCGAGAATCATTTTCTCCAGTTCGGGGACGCTGATCTGGAGTTCAGCGGCCAGTTCAACCTCGGTCGCTTGGCGGCCGTGTCGCGCTTCGAGGTTTTTGATTGCCTCGTTGAGTTTGCTGGCCTTGGAGCGGACCAGGCGTGGGACCCAGTCCATGGTTCGCAGTTCGTCGAGCATGGCGCCGCGGATACGCGGCACGCAGTAGGTTTCGAATTTGACACCGCGAGACAGATCAAAGGCGTCGATTGCATCCATCAGGCCGAAGACACCGGCCGAGATGAGATCGTCCAGTTCAACACCCTCGGGCAGCCGAGCCCAGATCCGTTCGCCATTGTACTTGACGAGCGGCAAATAGATCTCGACCAGGCGATTTCGCAGTTCCTGGTTCGTGATATCTTTCTTGAACTCAATCCAAAGCTGCTCCACATCATCCGGAGCTATGGTGACGGGCATGCAGTCCTCCGTGACGGCGCGTCAATGCACAGGGCGGCAGGGCCGCCAGCCGATACGAGCTAGCGCTCGGCTGAAATGGCCTGCTCCCGTTGGTCGCGAATCTTTGTGAAAAACTTCACGATCTTCGAGGTTAGTGGCACAGGGCGGCAGGGCCGCCAGCCGATACGAGCTAGCGCTCGGCTGAAATGGCCTGCTCCCGTTGGTCGCGAATCTTTGTGAAAAACTTCACGATCTTCGAGGTTGGTGGCACATAGCCCGTGCGTTTCTTTCTATCCTCAGGTACTCGTCGATCAGTCGGGAGGCTATGCCGGGGGGCGTAGCGGATTCCTGGCTTGAAGGCCGGACTGTCGATTGGGGTACTCTACGTTATGACCGCTGTTTCCTTTCAGCAACATTCTCTCTCATCGAGCGGCGTCCTCTCCTTCGCGAGGTCTGCCGCATCCGGTCGAAGGGAGTTGCCGCTATGGGGCGGCGTTCGGTTCCGACTCGCCTTGCAAGTGGGCGGAAATCGCGGTCTGGACCGAGTCCTCCACGGTCCGATTCGCGATCCACCCGATCACATACCCGATTGCTGCAAACACGATCAGTGCAATCCAGGCCGCCCATGCCACGGTGTGGCTTGTCCGTCCGTGGATCAAGCCGCTGGTGGTGATTGTCAGCATCGCGAGGGGGCCGAGGATTCCAGCGAACAATCGCGCCACGAGTGAAACCTTTCGGAGCGACATGGAACGACTTGCCCGGTTGGCGGATTGAAGGACGTTTCATCCGCTCGTTTCCTGGAGTACAGGAGTCAAGTCGTTCGAATCGCATCCACTAGCCGTCGAAGTTTACGCAGGCGTTAAACTTTAACACCTCACAGGAAGGCTACGGTCCTCTTCGCTATCGGCATTCTCCTCGCCAAGGTTGAATCGAATTGGAAAACTGTCCGGATTTATTGTATTTTGCCGTGCATGACGAGACTCCGCGCTTTCCTGGACGTGGGCGGATTTTGCCAAGTCGAATGAGCGGGCCAGTGCCAGCAGGGAATCGGTGGCAGCGCTGCGCGCCTGGGACAGGGCAAAGGGCGCGCCTTGCCGCCCGGCCGCAACGACTTTTGCGTCGGCCGGAAGCCATCGATAATGCGGCAGGTCGAAGCCGAGGAAACGTTGGCACGAGCGCCGGATGCGGTCGTGCACTTCCGCAGCCTCGTTCTCGCCGGTGCACAGGTTCACCAGCAAGTGAACGCGGGGGCGACGCGCCGGATCGAGCGCGACCTTTATAGCGGCGTAGGTATCGAGCACGGCGTTTGTATCGGTTGACGAGACGAGAACCAGTTCTTCGCAGGTCTGCCAGAGGCGGCGCGTGAATGGGTGGAGCCCATTACCTCCGTCGAGGACAACCAGATCGGCGCGAGTCGCGAGTCCGGTGAATTGATCGATCAATCTCTGTTGACTCATCGCCGGAGCGTCGGCAAGGTCCGCAGCAGCCCAGGCACCGAGCAGAATCATCACGCCGCCGGGGCCGGGCTGAAGGGCTTCGCCCAGGGTACGCCGCCCCTGGAGCACATCGGAGATGGTGTGGCGTTGACGGAGCCGGCAAAGGGTTTGCACGTCCGGCCCGTCGGGGTCGGCGTCGACGAGAACCGTCCGGGTGCCCTGCTGCGCCGCGGCGACGGCGAGATTGACCGCGACGGTCGTCGTGCCGACTCCGCCTTTGCCGCCGACAACGAGGGCGGTTTTCACGGGCCGAGACGGGGTGTTGTGAGGCTGCCCGGCAGCCTGCATCACCAGTCTTCGGAGGTCGTTCGCTTGATCGATCATGGGGCTGCCTAAGTGCGAAACACGCTTGTCATTCCGAGGACCAGGCGGGCAAGGCGGCCGGCTTCGGCAGTCTCGATGTCGTCCGGGACGCTTTGACCGTTTGTGACGTAGCGGATCGGCAGCCGGCTGGCACGAGTCAGCGGGAGCAGGTTGCCGAGGCTGGTGGCTTCGTCAAGTTTTGTGAGGATCATCCCTGTCGTTCCCACGGAGGCGAACCTCTCGGCCGTGTGGGTCAGCGTTCGCTCTCCGGCAACGCTCGACAGCACAAGCAGGACTTCGTCGGCCTCGGCCTCGTTGAGGAACGAGCGGAGTTCCTGGATTTTGATTTCGTCGCGGGGGCTGCGCCCGGCGGTATCCATCAGGATCAAGTCGAGGCTTTCCAGCCTGCGGGCGGCTTCTCGCATCTCGCGCGGGGAAGAAACCACTTCCATCGGCAGATCGATAATGTCGGCGTAGGTGCGAAGTTGTTCGACGGCTGCAATGCGGTACGTGTCGACGGTGATCAAACCGACGTTGCGCCTCTCGCGAAGTCGGAAGTTGGCCGCGAGTTTCGCAATGGTCGTCGTCTTGCCGACGCCGGTGGGCCCGACGAGCGCAACGAGCCGCCGAGTTCCGGGAGTGACGGCGATCGGTCCGGCGACAGGAAGCTCGGCTTCCACCATGCCTGCGATCCGGGTTCTTGCCAGGACGGAGTCGTCGAGTTCGGCATCCGACATTTCGCGCCGGACCCGCTCGACGAGCTCGCGCGCTATCTCCTCGTTGAGATCGACTTCGATGAGGTCGGTGAAGAGCCGGAAAAGACCATCGGGCAGATCGCGGGGTCCCGTTGAACTGCGATTCTGTCTGCAGAGTTCCTGGAGCATGGCGCGGAGATCGGAAAGTTGATCCTCGACGGCCAGCGCGGGCGGCTCGTCGGAACGGGGGGCGGCGACCCGAGCCGTACAGGCAGCCGCCTGCGAATCGGCATAGGGGGAAGGCGGTTGAGGGCGGCCGACAGGCCCAGCAGACCGCAGCCGCTCCGTGTCTGATGTCTGCTGCGGCAAGCGGCTGGGGACAAGGACGCCTTCCGAAGCCGTGACCTCGATCTGACGTCGCCCCGGGATAAGGCCGAAGAGGCGGTTGGTTTGTACTTCTCGTGTATGGAGCACGGCCGCGCCGGGGCCCAAGTCACGGCGCACGAGGGCGAGGGCCTCGTGCATCGATCCAGCGCGGTAGGTTCTGATTTCCATGGCCGTTGATCCGTTCTATCGATAGTGGAACTGGTACGTATCGTCTGGTCCGATGCTAACTGTCACTGATCATCGCCACCGATTCAATTCGGGTGTCGCGTGTGATTTCGTTGTAACTGAGCACGATCAGGTCGGGCAGATGGGAACTCGTAAGTTCCTTGACCGCCGCTCGAATCTGGGGGCTGCAAAGAACGATCGGCCGATGATTGGCCATGATCAGTTTGTCGAGGTCCGCGGCAATGTGACGGCAGGTCGCCTCGACCGCCTGGGGCGACATGCGGATGAACAGTCCCCGTTCGGAGTGTTCGAAGCCCGCACGGATTCGATCTTCCAGGGCAGGATCGAGAGTGACCACGTGAAGGCGACCGTCCTTTTCGCGGTAACGGGTACAAATCTGTCGTGCCAACCGGGCACGGACGAACTCGTTGAGCAGGATCGGATCTTTGGTGCGTCCCGCGTAGTCGCCGAGTGTCTCGAGAATCGAGGCGAGTTGCCGGATCGGTACATGCTCGCGAAGCAGCATCTGGAGGATCTGCTGAACCTCGGCCAGTTTCATCTGGCCGGGAATCAGTTCCTCAACCACAGCCGGCGATGTTTCCTTGAGCTGGTCGAGAAGATGCTTTGCGGCGTCGCGTGTGAGGAGTTCGTCCGCGTGTTTGCGGACGGTTTCCGTCAGGTGGGTAGCAATCACGGCCCCTGGCTCGACAACCGTATAGCCGAGCATCTCCGCTTTCTCTCGAACGGAGGTTTCGATCCAGAGCGCCGGGGTTCCAAAAGCCGGATCCTTCGTCTCAAAGCCCGGGACCTTTCCGGTCGTCATGCCGGAGTCGATGGCGAGGAACATGCCGGGATAGACGGAATCACTGGCCACGGGCATTCCCGCGATCTTGATGCGGTACTGTTGCTGGTCGAGCTGGAAACTGTCGCGAATCCGCACCTTGGGAAGAATGATGCCGATGTCGGCGGCCACATTCTGGCGAATCCGGTGGATCCGTTCGAGAAGGTCGCCTCCCCGTTTCGGATCGGCAAGCTTGATCAGCCCGACACCGATTTCGACCTCCATGGGATCGACGGCCAGGTAGTCTTCGATCCGTTCCTCGGGTTTTTTCGTTTCTTCCGCTTTCTTCTTAGCCTCGTCCTTCGCCTGCGTTTTGGCCGACTTCCTGGAGAGATTGATCGCCATGCCGAGGCAGCCTCCGGCGATGAGGAGCAGCGGCACTTTCGGCAGGCTCGTGAAGACCAGGATTCCCAGGAAACCAGAGGCGACCGCCAGGGCCTGAGGGCGTGAGAACAATTGCCCCATGAACTCGGCGGGGAGATTGACGCGTTTGTTGCTTCTCGTGACGAGCAGACCGGCGGCTAACGAGATCAGGAAGGCGGGTACCTGACTGACAAGGCCGTCGCCGATCGTCAGCTTCGTAAACAGTTCGGCGGCCTGTGTTACCGACATTTCGAATTCGACCACGCCCACAAACAGGCCGCCGACAATGTTGATCAAGGTAATGCAGATGCCAGCAATCGCGTCGCCGCGAACGAACTTGCTGGCACCGTCCATGGCTCCGAAGAAGTCGGCCTGGGCGGTGATCTCCTCGCGCCGCCGCTGGGCCTCGCGTTCGTCGATGATCCCGGCGTTCAGGTCGGCGTCGATCGCCATCTGACGACCGGGCATCCCGTCCAAGGCGAACCGAGCGGCCACTTCACTGATGCGTGTGGCACCTTTGGTAATGACGACGAACTGGATCAGCACGATGATCACGAAGATGATCAGGCCCACGACAATCTTGTCGCCGGCGACGAACTCGCCGAAGCTCTTAATCACTCCGCCTGCCGCTTGCAACCCGGCCGATTCGGCCCGAGTCAGGATCAGTCGCGTGGTGGCCACGTTCAACACGAGACGCAACAGCGTCGTGGCCAGAAGAAGCGAGGGGAAAACACTGAACTCCAGCGGAGTTCTCACGTAAATCGTCGTCAGCAGCATAATGACGGCGATCGCGATGTTCGTTGCGAGCATCACGTCCATCAGCCCGGCCGGCAACGGCACGACGAGCACCAACACGCTGGCAACAATCCCCACCGGCAAGACGAGGTCTTGCAGCCGGTTGAGAGGAAATATGCCGCTGGTGCTTTGTAGAGCGTCCGATGCCATTAAAGTCTCCGCAAACGCTGGCGAACCGGGTGCGCGATAGGACCGCAGAATGAAGGAAAAGTGAGGGCGGGAAGGTACTCAAAACCTCGCTTTCTGTCCAGATCGTTTGGCGTCCCGACCAGGACGCGGTAATGCCAGCGACGCTAGCACCGCACTCACAGGGCGGCAGGGCCGCCAGCCAATACGAGCTACCGCTCGGCTGGAATGGCCTGCTCCCGTTGGTCGCGAGTGTTTGTGAAAAACTTAGTGGTACAGATAGGCGAAGGCAGACTCCTCAAGTCGTCCCTGCCGGACAGACGATAAAAGAGGCAGGCAAGTCTGGACCTGCCGATTGCCCCCCGAACTAGCGTGCAGATTGACCTGGAAACCTCTTCGATGCGCACCGTCTCGCTATTCTTCGGCCTTCTGCTGTCCCTGTTTCTCACCGTCGCGTCGGGCTGCTCAGATACGTACGATCCTCTCCAGTATCTGCGTCCTGTGCGGGCGGAGTCGCCACTATCGACCGAACAGGAACGGCAGGTCGTGTTTCTCAGTGAGCTTACGGACGCTTTGGCCGAGGCCCGGCAGGCAGGTAAGCCGCTTCTGGTGTTCTTCAGTACGGAGGAGTGCATCTACTGCCACCAGATGCTCGAAAACACCTTCCACGATCAGCAGGTTGTGAGACTTGCCGAGAACTTCGTCTGCGTGCGGGTCGAGGCCGGCGAAGCCCCGGAGATCTGTAAGGATTTTCACATTCATGCCTTCCCCACCGTTCAATTCATCACCTCGGACGGCGTTCCCCTGCACCGGGTGCTCGGCAAGAAAGAGCCGGAAACCCTGGCCATTCAGATGCAGGTTGCGTTGCAGGCGCCCCATTCACGGACGGCCTACCGAAGCGGCATCCTGCGTTAAGAGACGTGGCGGCCGTTGTTCTGGAGCGGCACGACACACGGGCCGAAAAACCGCTGCGGGTGCCGGGCCACGGGGCTCGCCTCAAAGTCGTTCGCGAAGAGAGAGGAAGGCAAGACACTTCAACGAGTCGTCACGCCGCCCGCAGCGACGGAGCCTTCCGGCCTTGCAATTGATAGACATATGCCAACACCTCAGCCACGGCTGCGTAGCGCTGATGAGGGATCGGCTTGCCGATGTCGACCTCGCGGTAGAGAGCCTGGGCGAGCGGCTTCTTCTCGACGATGGGAATCCCGTTTTCGAGTGCAAGCCGGCGGATGCGTTGAGCAAGAACTCCGGCTCCCTTCGCGACGACGATGGGGGCGTCCATTTCGTCGGGCTCGTACCGGATGGCAATCGCCAACTCCGTCGGGTTGGTCACAACCACATCGGCTTTGGGGACGGCCGTCGAGAGCCGCTCCATTGCCAGTTGGCGTTGGACGGCCTTCCGCCGGGCAATAATATGGGGGTCGCCCTCCAGGTTGCGCATTTCCTCGCGAACCTCTTGCGTCGTCATTTTCAGGTCCTGCTCATGTTTCCAGCGCTGGAAGGCGTAGTCGAGAATAGCGAGAATCAGCAAGGCCACGCCGATCTTGATGGTCGTCCAGATGAGGAGTTGTGTCAGATAGGCCGTGATCTCGCTCACCGACAACGCGGCCAAGCCCAGAACGGCCTCCTTCTCGTTGTAGAGAGAAAAGTAGGCAACCAACGCCACCACCAGGACCTTGAACAATCCGAAGACAAGGCGGGCAACACTCTGCATCGAGAACAGCCGCTTGGCTCCTTTCAACGGATCGATCTTCGTGATATCCGGTTGGACCTTCTGGGGCAGGAACATGAACCCCACCTGGGCCAGGTTGACTGCAATTGCGGCCATCAGCATCAAACCAAAAATCGGCAGCAATTCCCTTGCCAGTCCGGCAACGGTTCCGTTCCACACAGAAACGGCGAACTCCACGTCGGCCCTCACCCAGGGCTCGCTCCCCAGCAAGCGGCGACTGTAGTCGGCCACAAAATGCGTAACGCTGCGTCCGGCCGTCAACAGGATCAGCATCGCAACCAGAAGGAGCGCGGCCGAACCGAGATCCTGGCTCTTGGCAACCTGCCCCTCCTCGCGGGCTTTCTGCCTGCGATGCGGCGTTGGATCCTGTGATTTTTCGCCGTCCTGGTCGGGCATGAGAGAGAGTTGTCAGGGTTCAGGAGTCAGGAGTCAGGGAACTCTGGCGGTTCCTGCCTGCGGCCGGTTACTGGGTACCAACGACGGCTCCCGCTTCGAGCGACTCAAAAAGCAATTGCAGTGTGGGCTCAACCTGTTGTTGAAACACCCACACGGACGCGCCGATCACGAAGAACATGGTTCCGAAAGTGATCAGGGAATTGGCACCGAAGCCGACTGCGAGGATGTTCAATTGCGGCAGCGTTCGGCTGATGAGGCCCATGACGAGCGTCGATAGCAACAAGGCCGTGATGAGAGGCGCGGCAGCGCGGATTCCAAGGGAAAAGCTCTGGGTGACGAGTACGACCAAGGTCTCGCCTACGTCTGTGGGCATGCTGGCGCTGCCGGGCGGCAGAGCGGCAAATGTATCGAGCAGGGCCCCCATGACGGCTCGGTGTCCGCCGATCAGCAGGAACACAGCCAGGCTCGTCAAGTAGAGAAAATGCGAGAAGAGAGGCACGTTTTCTCCGGAACCGGGGTCGAATACTTCGGCAAGCATCATCCCTCCGATGCGTTCGATCATCTGGCCTGCCAGTTGGATCCCGGAGAAGAGGATCACGATTCCGAGTCCGAGCGTCAGGCCGATCAGCAGTTCGCTGGCGAGAAAAATAAGATAGTGCAGATTCGTACCCGGGTCGGGAACGGCCACGCCCCATTGGCTGGGCACGATCAGAACGGAAAGGGCCACGGCCAAGAGCGCGCGGATCCGCACCGGCACGTCCGCCGAGCCGAAAATGGGCGCCGACATCACCAGCCCGCTCACCCGTGTGAGCACGAGCGTGAAGATCAGCAGTTTGCCCACGTCGAGTTGTGCGATCCAGTCGGCCACGGCTCGCTCGTCAGAACCTTTGTGGAATTGTGGTGATCAATTCGTCGGTATATTGAAGCATTTGGATGATAAGCCACGGGAGAGTCAGGCTGAGCACAGCAATCATCGCCACGATTTTCGGGACGAAGGCGACCGTCTGCTCCTGGATCTGAGTGAGGGCCTGAAGCAAACCGACGATCAGCCCCACCGCCATACCCGTCACCAAGACAGGCGCGCCAATCAGGACGGCAACCCAGATCGCTCTGCGTGCCAGATCAATTGCATCTTCAGGACTCATGTCGTTTTTCTCTCTTGGGCAGGCGGACAAAGAAACGGGAGCGGGTCCCATCCGTGCCGAGCATCCCCCGGGCTGATTTCGCGGAATGAGTCCCGCCCCTTGTTTCCGGGTCACGTGTAGGGCGCGAAGCTATCCATCAGCATCCCGACGACGAGGTTCCAACCGTCGAGCAGGACGAAAAGCATCAATTTGAAAGGGAGCGAGATCAGGACGGGCGGCAACATGAGCATGCCCATCGAAACCATCACGCTTGCGATGACCATGTCGATAATGAGGAACGGCAGATAAATCTGGAACCCGATCAGAAAGGCGATTTTCAGTTCGCTGACCAGGTAGGCCGGGAGAAGAACGGTGAGCGGCACGTCCTCGTAACCGTTGACCTCCGGCGGATCCGCCATGCGGTTGAGGAACAGATAAACGTCTTCGGTATTTCCGGCCATGTCGATCTGCATACTCATGAATCGCCGGACGGGAATCTGGCCCGTCTCCCAAGCCTCCTCGATGGAGATTTCGTGATTCGTGTAGGGGCGGATTGCCGTGTGATAGACCTCTTTCCAGACCGGCGCCATGACGAGGAGCGTGATGAACAAAGCGAGCGTCGTGATCACCTGGCTGGGCGGCAATTGCTGCGTGCCGATCGCCTGGCGCAGCAGACCCAGCACAACGATGATTCGAACGAAACAGGTCGTCATCATCAATACGGCAGGAGCCAGGCTGAGCACAGTCAGCATGAGCATGACCTGCAGTGTGGCGCTGAGCCCTTCGGGGCTGGTCCATTGCTCGGGTCCGCCGGCCAAGCCTTCGGGCATGTCGAGCGAAAGAGGCCGGTTGGCTGTATCCTGGGCGAGGGCGGGACTGAGCAAGATGAAGCAGGCCAAGATCACACCAAGCCACACCAGTGCGCGACGGGAACGGCTCTTCCGCCACGCTCGGAGCGCGGCAACGCCGTTCTTCGTCCCTTCCCGCCCTTTGGTTTCAACCATGGAGATTCTCCAGTCCTGAGGGCAAGCGGGCGCGTGAGGCGGCCAAGTCGTCACGCCCCACAAATCCCGGCTCGGCAGGTTGTTTTGCGAACTGGTGGAGCACCTGCCGAAAGGCCGCGGTGGCGCTCCCCGCCTGATTCGCTTTGCAGAGAGCGGCGAGTCGCGTTACTTCGTCCGGATCGTCGATCTCGGTAAGGGTTTCAGCACTGTCGGGTGTGACGGAAACCAGAAGCAACTTGGTTCCGCAGCGGAGAAGCTGGACTTGCTGTCGGCTGGTGAGCTGGGCTCGCCCGAGCAACTCGAAGACGTCACTCGGGAGCGTGATCAAGCCCCCCGCTCCGGTGCGGCGCAACAGCCATGCCGTAATGAAAAACAACCCCAATACCACGGCGAGGCTGCTGATTACCGTCAGCACGGCCGCCAGATTTCCGACCGGCTGAGTCTCTGCGCTCCCGCCGGATCGTGGCTTTTCGGACGGGGCCAGCGAGGGGAACCTGGAATCGCGTTCCGATTTAGCGGACTGAGTAAGATCGGACAACTCGGTGAAACCCTCGGGTTCCTCGGGTTGGGACGCAGGGTCCTCGTCGGACAGGATGTCGCCGGACGGCACTCTATGGCTGGTCTGTTGAACCGATGGAGTGTAGCGATCCGGGGTCTGAAGAATCGCCGGTTGAACGAGGCCGGGTGGCTCGCCTTGCGACCGAGCAGATGCAATCCTGCCGGGCAACGTGACGGTTTGGGAAGAGGCGGCCAAATCGGCCGAAACCGCCGCCACGAAAGATGAGGAAACGGATTGCTGGGCCGGGCTCCGGCCGGCCAGTAACAAGAAGGCCAGTACTGTGGCGAAGCAAGTTTTCCCAGGCATCCATGCCCTCCGTCCGTATTCCGTTCAAACCACGGGAGTGGTGCTGGCAACCAGTTCGGCGACACGCACGCAGAAGTTGTCGTTAAGCACGAGGACCTCCCCTCGGGCGATCAGTCGACCGTTCACGTAAATGTCGACCGGATCTCCGGCCAGCTTGTCGAGCGGCACGACGGCGCCTCTACGCAACTTGAGGACGTCCTCCAAATACATATTGGTGCGGCCCAGTTCGATCTTCAGGTCCAACTCAACATCGTTGAGCAGATCGAGAGTGGCCACTTCCGTACTGGCCGGACTACCGCTGAACTCGCTGAACAGGAACGGGGCGGCCGAAGGCGGAATCTCTTTCTGCTCGGACGTGACAGATTCGAGTGCTTTCTCGGCTTGGCGGAATAGGAACTCCACGTCCCCCTGAGAGATCGTTTCGGAAACCGGACTGCTGCCTGCGGCAGACGGCCCAACCGAGGCGGGTCGCGACGGAGCCGCGTGGTCGGCTGCCGAACCACCTGCACCCGCTTGGCTCAAGAGCTTTTCGATATCGTCCTGTCCGAGGAGTCTGTCGGCGTCCTCAAGGACCGCCGCCGGAGCGGTGGCGGCGGGACGGGAGGGAACCGCGGCATTGCCTGCCAGCACTTTTTCGATTTCCGACTGATCGAGTTCTCCGGCCCCTCCCGCCGGCGGCTTCGGGGCAGGGTTGGGGGCAGCGGGAGCCTTACTCGCACTGGCGGCACCTGCGCCTTTAAGCAAGGCTTCGATATCCGCTTGATTGATGAGTTCATTGTCGTCGGCCATGGCAATCCATTCCTGGCTTCATCGATTCGACGCTTCCTGCGTCAATGGCTGCTATCGTTGCTAGCAGCATCGACCGCTTCCGTGAAACGACGGTTGCGACGACTCGCGGCGCCGGCAGACACTCCGCGACCGATTATTGCTCGATGAATGAGAAATCGCTGAAGATCACGGAGCGGAGATACGGCTTGCCGAGAGTCCGGTTAGTTTTCTCTAAAATCCGTCTTTTAATCAAGCCCAACCCGGCGTCCGTCAGATCACCAAGTTCCGAACTTCTGACAGTCACGATCACTTGATCGCGAAGGCGATGCTGATTTTCCCGCCATGCTGCCTCGAAAGCTTCGACTTCCTCTTTGCGCGTCGTGGCATATAGGTGAAAGTCGATCCGCATTGTCGTATTGGAGAGGGGCTGAAAGGCAGTCACGGTGAACTCTCCAAGATCCACCTCGGTCTGGTTCTTGATCTCCTCATCCATAGCGGCCAATTCATCCATGATGGCGTTGGCCCTCGCGGCGGAAGCGTCGGACGACACACCTGCCAGGGCTGCCGTTTCTTCGGTGCTGGGCAGAAAAAACGAGGCAGCAATGCATTCGGCCATGACAATCGAGGCCAGCGAAATAAGCAAGATCAGCTTGCCAAGAATCGCGGATTTCTGGCGAGACTCGCTGTTCTGGCCGGACGGGCCGGCTTGTTCGGAGAGGGGATCGGCCATAGTTCCTGGATCACGAGATGGCTGGAGCTTTGGGTCAAATGATACCATCGGGGACTACAACTGCACCCCATGCCAGAGGGGCCACCTCATGGGTGAACAGTTTCTTTTGCCCTAGTAAATGGTAGCCCAGCATTCGGCGTCGGCGCTCGTTCAGACAGAAAAAAGCGAGAGATGGAGGGACGTTATTTTCGGCACCACACGATTTCGTGGTCCCGATGGTCGGTCCACTATCCCGCGTGCGAAACACGGCCTACTGCGAAGTACTTCCCTCGCCTGCCCCTGTCGTCGAGTATTTCCGGTCCCGCTCCTCGGCCGTGCCCTCGAGATCCTTGGTCAACTCATCGAGCATGAGGATCTCGACTCGTGCGTTCTTGCGACGTTGTTCCTCGGTGGGGCTGATATATTGCGGTTCATTCTCTGCCGCGAGCGAGATACGTAGACGCTGCTGGAGGATCCCGCACCTGACCAATTGCTCGTAGACTTTGAAGGCTCGCGCATAGGAGAGATCCCAATGGTTGCAGTAGGGGGACTCCGGTGGCAACGGTCTGGCGGACGCATGCCCGCGGACTTCCACTTTTTGCGGTTTGCCTTTGAGGATGGCGGCGGCCGCTTCGATGGTGTTGATCGCTTCCGCAGAGAGATCACCCTCGCCCTCGGCAAACTCGATGATTCCGCCCAGCGTCGTCTCGTCCGCGGGGCGAATGGCGCGCACGCGATGATGGTCGCCCACGGGCGCTTTGACCTTATCGCCTCCGTTCATGGTATTCAATCGTTGTGCTCTTCCCATGCTGGCAAGCCGCGCGATGGCGGAGTTCATGGGAGCGACGGGACCGGGAACCATGGCCGCCATGGATTTGTCGTGCCCGAATTGGTTGCGCAACGACTGGATCAAGGCCTGGCTTCGATCCTGTTTGACCTCGCTCATGGAGAACAGGAGGACGAAGAATGTCAACAGCAGCGACATCATGTCGCCGAAGGTAACGACCCACTCCGGAATCCCGGCCTCCTCTTCTTTGAACTTCATCGCCATGAGCCTATGCAGCCTCCTCCGTCGCCGTTCGCAAGCGTGGCGGAATGAACGTGGTCAGTTTCTGCTCGATGACTCGCGGGTTTTCGCCCGACTGAATCCCCATGATTCCTCGGACGGCGATCTCCATGACCAGCAGTTCTCGCTGATTGAGGTAGCCGAGTTTCTCGGCAAAGGGGAGCATGACGATATTGGAAATGATCGCACCGTAGAGCGTGGTGATCAGTGCAACCGCCATTCCGGGCCCCAACGCATCGGGGTCGTCTAATTGGCCCAGCATGATGATGAGGCCCATCAGGGTACCGATCATCCCGAAGGCTGGGGCAAATCGTCCGGCCTGGTCGAAGACCTTTTTGCCGTTCGAATGTCTTGCGGCGACTGCATCCATTTCCGTGCGCATGATATCCTCGATAACCTCGGGGCGCGTGCCGTCGACCGCCATCTGGATGCCGAGGATGACGAAGGAGTTGTCGATCTCTTCGATACGTCCTTCGAGAGCGAGCAATCCGTCGCGCCGCGCCGTTTCGCCAAGCGAGACGATCAGTTCGATCAGTTCCGAGACGTTGTCCTGCTTGTTGAAGAAGATGTTCTTCACGACGCGAGCGGCCGCAAGAACGTCCTTGAGCGGAAAACAGATCAACACGGCCGCCGATGCGCCTCCGCAGACGACCATGATCGACGGATAATCGACGAACGCGCCGAAGGAGGCCCCCGGGGCAATTGCAACCGCAATCACCAGGAGCGCAAAGCCAAGCAGAACACCGACAACGCTGGCTATGTCCATAGGTCAGTAATCCTCGATCTCCGCGACTCGCTCAATTTCTCTTCTGTTCCGAGATCGGCGCCGGCTTCTCGAAACGCGGTAATAGGTGTTTTGCCTGTTGATAAACGACGGTGCGCCGCAGCACTTCATCCATCGACTCCACGACGACGACTCTTTCGCCGGAAACAAGGGTGATGAACGTGTCGGGACGCTGCTCGACGTATCGAATCAGTTCGGCGTTCAACACGAACGGCTCTCCGCCCAGTCGTGTCAGTTTGATCATGGTTTATTTGCTTATTGGCAACTCGGCAACAAGGCGGATAAAAAACACGCTACAGGGGCGGCGGACGCCATCCCGTCGACTTAAATCCCGGAAACCATAGCTTTTTCGTCTCGCCGGTCAACGGCGCAGCGAGAGCAATTCGTCAATCATCTCCTGGGCGGTCGTGATCACGCGGGTATTTCCCCGGTACATGGTCGACGCAAGGATTAGATCGATCAAATTGGCTCCGATGTCTGTATTGGATAGTTCGACGGCGCCGGCAACGATGCTTCCCGTCCCTTGCTGCCCCGGATCTCCCTCCACCGGCAGACCCGAGTTGACGCCTTCGGCGTAGAGATTTTCTCCCTTTTGTTCGAGGCCCGACGGGTTCGAGAACCTCGCCAGCCGGATCTGCCCCAGGTCACGGGTGACGCCGTTCGAAAACACGCCCTTGATCACGCCGTCTTCGCCCACAATGAAGCTTGTGAGCACACCGGGTGCGGAGCCGTCCTGCCGCGAAACCGCCACCGTGCTATGCGCCGCCGCAAGGCCCGACATGTTGGAGAAATTCAACTCGAACTCCAAGGGTGACGCGCTGGAAACGTGGCGCCGCTCGATCGAGACCGTCGATTCGCTCACGGCAATCATATTGCCTTCCCCGTCAAATGTGACCCGTCCGGTTCCGACAGCGATTTCGGTGCCCGTGGTAGGATCGTTGTCGGGCGAGTCGGCAAACCAGCGGTAGGTCGTGGAAGTGCTGTTCCGTTCCTCCAGAACGCACGTCAATCGCACCCTGAGGGGGATTCCCAGCGAATCGTACACGAGGAAATCGGTCACGGCAGTCTCGCCGATCGCCGGCTGGCGGACACCCCAGGGGAGATTGACATTCTCGGTGGTCGTACCGGTCTTCAGGAGCATGCCCGACAAGCCGACATCAATGCGATTGTCGACGCCGTTGTTACCCGTCATGATGATTCGGCCGCCTATTACCTGTCCGCCGGGAGAGACGATCGATCCGGTCTCCGCGTCTTCGGAACCGGGAACGGGAAATATCGGATCCGCCGCGGCGGACTGAATGCCCATGGAAGCGTCCATGAAGTCCATCAATTCCTGGACCGTCGTATTATTCGTGATTGTGAATTCTTTCGTGGCGAGGGAACGCCCCCCTTTCTTCCCCGTGAATAGAAGAGTCCCCTCGCTGAACACCCGGTTGTAGACTCGACCGTCGCGGCTCAGGATGTCGACGAGCCGGGTGGGGTAGCCGATCTTCGGACCGTCCAGGTCAATTATGGGGTTCATCGAAATCTGCGCATCGGTGAGATTGTCGACGAAGAACTGGTTGGCATCCATGTTCGGGATCTCGCCCACCAGATGGAAGGTGCTCGAATCGGTGGAGAGGCAACGGTAGATTCTTCGTGTCCGCCATTCGGTACTGGCAATGTCGGCCACCGGCAACTCGTTGATGGTGACTCTTCCGTTGATCACATTGATGGACGTCGAGAGCGGGCCAGGGCGGCTTTCCGTCCCGTCGGCGGCAACGTAGGTTACATAATAGCTGTAATTGCCGCTGATCACCGTGTCGTTAAGCGGCGGATTCAGTATTGCGGTGCCGTCATCCATCGTATCGGTCAACGTGGTCGTTCCGACGCCCACTTGTCCCACGTAGTTGAAGGAGCCCGCGGGATCGGTGGTCGCGTTTCTGCGGTAGACCCGAAGATGGGTGTACGCGTCGTTAGGCGGCGTGGTGGACAGGCCGCTCAGAAGAATCGCATCTCCGTCGCCGGCAACCGTTTGAGTGAACGTGTCGGAAGGTCGGCTCTCCGTGTTGTAACTGGTTCCGAGAGCGTAGTCGTCGGCCCAAACCAGCCTGTATTCGTAAGAATCGCCCGCAACAAAGGACGTTCCTCCGGGAACGCTTGCCGTCCCTACCGTAATGATCGAGGGCTGCATCGCGTTGCTGACCCTGCCGCTGCTGTCAGGCGCGCTGTACGTCCCATCGCCGAGAATTCCGGTCTGAATCTGTTGGGCCTGAGTTGCCACGTCGCCCGTGGGCGACAAGGTCCCTTCAAGGAACACGTTCGCGGTCGGCTGGGCCACGGCGGCCGCTCCCAGTGGAATCTCGATGGGCACGAGCGTCGTCCGTTGAATCTGAAAATTGTCGTCCACGCCGAATCCCAGCAACCGGTTTCCGGTGATGGTCACCATCTGGTTCTGCGAATTGAACTTAAAAATCCCGTTCCGAGTATAGAGAGTTTCTCCCTGAGAGCCTTCCACGATGAAGAACCCGTCGCCCTGAATCGCCAGATCCGTGGCGTTCGAACTGATCTCGAGCGTGCCTTGGGTGAAGTTGGGAGTGATATCGGAAACCATCGTCCCCAAACCGACCTGTCTCGGATTCGTGCCGCCGCTCGATGCCGTAGGTTGAGAGCCGAGCGACAGCGTCTGCAGGAACTGGGTGGAGAACGAGGCCGATGACGCCTTGAACCCCACGGTGTTCGAGTTCGCCAGGTTGTTGCCGACCACGTCGATCGTGGTTTCGGACGCCGTCAAACCCGTGAGCGCCGTACTGAGTGCAGATGCGAGACCCATATCATTTTCCTCTTAACATGTGCCGGAAACCGGCAGCGGTTGGTTCTTACGATTCACTGGAGGACACGAAACTACAGGCGAGCATTGGCTGCGCGGATGCTTTCGAATCTTCACTCAAGATTCCGCGGTATTGTCGCCGGATTCATTCATGATGTCGCCATCGGATTGGTTCGTTTCTTCTGCTTGAACGTCCTGCGTTTCCTCAATCGGCTCTTCCCCTGCAGTCGGATCGGCCGAAGACATCAGTGCCGGATCGATGATCTGGAGAACGTTGCTGAGCGCCATGTAGCTGCCCCCTACGAGCAGAGACGGCTCGCCACCGTTGACCATGACGGCGTCGACCTGCCCGATGATTTTCCTGGAATCGTTGGTCAGGCCTTCAACCAGTTTTCCAATCAGGCTTCCCGCCGTCGCCATGTTCTGGCCGAGAAGCACGCCCTCGAGTGTCTTTGTGAGCTTGTCGTTCGAGGCGATTTCTCGAATCTGATTGAACTGGTTGAGCATGTCCGTGGTCTCCGTCGGATTCATCGGATCCTGGTTCTGGAGTTCGGCGATGATCAACTTGAGGAAATCGAACGAGCCGAGTTCCCGAAACGCGTCGTGTCCGGTGCTGACTTGAGTACCTACCTGGCCCTGGATGGCTACCGATGATGTGGACGGCATGATATCTTTATCCTCTCGCTTGTTTGACTTCGATCGGCTTTTGATCAGATGAAGACATCAAGTCGGCCGTCGACACTGAGTCTTGCCGCAGCACAACCTTCCACGGAGTCGGTCTCGGTTGTGTTCTTATCGGGTCGCGAATCCCCATCCCGATCCGCCTGGCGGAACGATTGACCGCCGCCGTCGGGACGTTCGGACGGCCCGCCCTGGGATTGATCGGAGACTTCGACATCGAAACGGGCGACCTTGATCCCCTGTTCGGCGAGTCGTTCGCGGAGGAGGGGCAGGTTGTCGACCAGCGCGCTCCTCGCGGCGGCCGTTTCGGCCTCCACACGAGCGTTGAGCGTGCCGTTTTTCACGGTGATCTCCATCCGCAGCGAACCGAGTTCCGGCGGGTAGAGCTTCAGTCGGATCGATCCGTTCCGCTGCCCGACGGCCGAGAACGCGTTGGCCACGCGCTGAACGAACTTTGCTGAGTCCAGACCCTGGGTGGTCTCCTTCCCGGAATTTCGACCGGCGGCAGACTGGCTTTGCACGGCGTTCGCATTGACCGTGCCGACCGCTGCCCCGTCGGCCTGGGCGGTCGAGTGAACCCCATTGCTCGCTGCGCCGGGATCCGCGGCGGGCGCCGGCTCTGCGACGGGATCGGCCGCGGCTCTTTCCGTCGCCTCGTTCTGCGACAACTCGGCCGGCATACCAGCGGCATTCACATACATCTGCGAGCCATCTGTTCGAACCGCTTCGCCACTGGCCTTCGTGACCGTCTCGGCACGGTACTTCTCACCTTGTTTCCCTGGTTTACGCTTCTCCGACGCCTTCCGGAACGTCTCGTCCTCCGC
>Ga0351853_1086_pt1 | contig 24941 bp, 12 predicted proteins | sample BONcelHFGM3001C8_FD_206799 | JGI IMG/M metagenome (GOLD analysis project Ga0351853, IMG submission 206799) | Enriched cells from coal bed in the Powder River Basin, Montana, United States - BONCAT cells FGM rep2 HSBNCT.FGM.300.1.C8 ... | reverse complement strand
CACGAAAACGCGTCAGGAGGCAACGTCATGTCACGGGTGCCGGGCTTTCCTCTGGCTCTGGTGCTGGCCTTCAGCATTTCTCTTCTCGGGCAGGACACGCCGGCTGCCCAGCCGTCGGCCCCCATCGAGGCAGCCGCGGAGGCGGCCACCGAGGCGGCGCAACCTGCCGATGTAACCCCGGACGAGGCACAGCCTGCCGGCGCAACACCCGAGGCAGCAACGGACCGGTCTGCTGCCGCCGGAAAATCGGCCGGCGAAGCGTCTTTGCGCCAGGAACACGTCATCTATCTGCCGTTTGAGAACCTCCGCGATGTGTTCGAGGACGAGGATTCTTCGATCGTGCTGCCTTATGCGCAGTTTCTGGAAATGTGGAATCGGCTCATCCGGCCCGAGCAGCCGCCCGTCGCGCCGCCGGTCAACGGCCTTATCACGCGTGCCGACTATGCCGGAGCCGTCAAGGGTGAACTGGCCCATCTGGAAGCGACGCTGGACGTGGAAGTGCTGAGTGCGGACTGGGCCCGGCTGCCGGTGGAGTTCGGCGATGCGGCGATCGGATCGGCGCAGACGGAAGACGGCGACGTGCTGCTGCGAGGCGTTGGGGAGGGAAGGTACGAATTGCTGGTCCAGGGGCAGGGCAAGCACCAGATCAAGCTGAGCCTGGTGGTCGGTGTGAAGTCGGCGACGGAGGGGCGGAGCTTTGCGGTGCAGTGTCCGTCCGTGGGTGTGAGCAACCTGGACCTGGAGATTCCCGAGACGGATCTGGCCGTGCAAGTCACCCCGCGGCGGACCTGGGAGTTGCGGTCCGATTCGGAGGAGGCCACGCGTGTGCTCGCGGTGCTGGGATCGACCAACCAGTTTACGGTGAGTTGGCAGCCCAAGTCGGGCGGCACCGACCAGGCGGCGGGCCTGGCCAACGTGACCGACACGATCGCTGTCGACGTGGGGGACGGCGTTGTCCACACGCACGCCATCTTCGACTACGAAATCCTCCGCGGATCGCTTGGCGAACTGGTCGTCGAAGTGCCGGGCGATCATCGCTTGCTGGACGTCCAGGTGCCCGGATTGCGCGACTGGCAGACCGAGACGGCGGACGACCGCCAGCGTGTGACGGTGCGGCTCCATGCGTCGGCGACGGAGAAGGTTCGCTTGGAGCTGCATACGGAAACGCCGATCTCGGAAGAAGCGTTCCAGGTGGGGCACGTCAGGGCAGTTGGCGTGGCGCGGGAGAGCGGAATCCTCGCCGTTCGAGGTGCGGAAGACGTGGGGCTGGAATATGTCGTTCGCGAGTCGATCACGCGTATCGACGGCGCCGACGCTCCCGAGTCGTTGCAGAAGCCGGGCAGCACGTTCTACAAATTCTTCACGCCGGACCACAAGCTCTCGGTGGTCGCCTCGCAGCTCGAACCACGCATTGCGGTTGACAGTCACCTTTCGATCCTCCTCGACAAGACGCGGCTAACCGCACGCGGCGAATTCCGCTACCACATTTCGCGATCGGGGATCTTCTCGCTGGCCTTTCACCTGCCCGCCGGGTTCCAGATCGACGACGTTCGCGCCGAGTCGATGGAACGGTTCGAAGTGACACCAGCAGATAACGCGCAGACGCTGACCGTGTTCTTCACGAAGAAGCTGTTGGGGGAGCTGACGGTGATCGTCACCGCCGCTCAGACTCGCGACAGACCGTCCGGTGAGCTGGCGCTGCCCATGCCGGAACCGCTGGGTGCGACGCGTGAACAAGGGCTCGTGGCCGTGATTGCACCGGAATCGTTAGAGGTGAAGACCGACTCGGCTCAACTCCAGGCGGCGCGCGCAGCCACGCCGGCGGAACCTCCGGCTGGAATCCCTTCGCCGCCAGTTCCGCCGGGTTCGGCGCTGGCCGCGGCGTTTTCATTCGTCACGCGGCCCGTCGGGATCGTGCAGACGATCACCGAACGGCCGCGGCGGACGACGGTCGTCGTCGGCACGGTCGCCAATGTGAAGGAAGACGTGGTGCAGGTCGCCACGACGTTGCGCTATCAGATCCAGTTTGCAGGCACCGACACCTTTCAGTTCGCCGTACCGGCAAGCGTTTCCGATCGCCTGCAAGTGGAAGGAGAAGGCATCAAGGAACGCCGCAAGGCCGGCCAGGCCGGTGAGGACGGGATGGTCGAGTGGACCATTGTGCTCCATTCCGAAGCGATCGGCAGCCGCACATTCACCGCCACCTACGATCGGAAGATCTCCATTCCCGAGGAAGGAACCCAGTTCGAAATCCAGCCGATCCAGGCTCTGGACGCGGACCGCGAAAGCGGCGAGATCGCCATTCAGAAAGACCGTGCTCTCTCGGTAGAAGCGACACCGACGGGACTGGAAGAGATCGACCCGCGGGAACTGTCGCAGCCGATCGGCACGACCCAGCCCTACCTGGCGTATCGTTATTACCAGCATCCGGCGGAACTGACGCTGGGCATCACCAAGCATGAGCTTCAGGACGTGGTCAAGACGGTGGTCCGCCGGGCCTACATCGAAGCGGTGATTACCGAAGAGGGTCCGATCACCATGCGTGCTCGCTACGATCTGAAATCGAGCGAGCGCCAGCGTCTGGCGGTGACCCTTCGCGATCCGCGGATCTTGGGGTTCAGCGTGGCCGGGCAGACCGTGGCCCCCGAGAAAGGGCCCGCGGCCCCCGGCGGCAGTCCCGACGACAAGACTTACCTGGTCAACGTGGCGCGTACGGCCGACTCCGACCAGCCCTTCCAGATCGCCATGGTCTTCGAGACACCCCTCGATCAAGAGGAACTCGGAGTGACGGACCTCTTGAGCCTGCCGCTGCCGCGTTTCGACGAAGGCGTGAAATTCCAGCAGGTCTACGTGCGGGTGTGGGTGCCGAAGGACTACCGTCTGGTCGGCGACCCGGAAGGGTTCACGAGCCATATCCGTGTCGGTCTGTGGGATTCACGCCAGATCATCCATGCTGCCGACAATCCCGACAGTTGGTTTCCGCAGGACACCGCGTCGTTCGACTTCCAGGTCGGCGGGACGACCTACCTGTTCAGCAGTCTGACCGGCCCGGCGGAGCTGAAGATCGGCTACTGGCGGATTTCCGTGATGACGCTCATCGCCAGCCTGCTCGTGCTGGCTGCCGGGCTGGTGCTGGCGCCCTTCGGACTGGAAACCAAGGTCTTCGCGATCCTGGCGGCGGTGTTCGCGGTGTTGTTCGCCAGCCTGTTTTCGCCTTCGGTCGTTCATAGCTGGTTGCTGGCAGCCCGGCTGGGGATCGCCGGTGTGGTGGCACTCTGGTTGGTGGTCTGGTTGCTCGTCCTTCGTCGAACCGGCTACTCCCTGCCGTCGCCGGCCGGGCAAGAACCCGGGTCGCCCTTTGCGTCCGGCCAGGCCGGTCGGCCCGCGGCGAAGCCGGCAACCGACTTGCCAGCCGGAACCGGCGGTGAGAAGCCAACCGCGGCCGATTCACCGGGCAGCGACGTGGCAGTCGATGGTCCGGCCACCGAGCCGCCTGAAGCGACGAGCGGCGAGCCAGGGAGGGGCAGCGATGACAAGTGACGAGGCGCTTCGAAGCGTGATGAGCACCGGACGCCGGGTGGTTGGCCGGCTGTGGCTTGCCGTCTGCCTGCTGTGCCTGCCTCCGAGTTCGGCCTCCGGCCAGGTTACCGGCGGTCCGCCTCGGATCCGTAACGTGTACATCCCGTCGGATCAACTGAAGGTGCTGTTTGACGGTTCGTCCCAGGGCGTGTTGATGCCGCGCGAGAAGATTCTGGCCCTGTGGCATGAAGCCCTGAGTCACGTCCAGACGGAAACTGTCGTTCCGGCCGACGCGGTGTTGACCCAGGCCGCATACGAGGCGCGGCTCGAGGATCATGAGCTGCGTCTGACGGGCCGCATCCAGATCGCGAAACTGCGTGGAGGATGGCAGGCGGTCGACCTGCCTTTCGGCGGCCTGGCCATCGAGTCGGCGCAGTTGGCCGGTCAACCGGCCCGCTTTGGCCGCAAGGACGACGGCACCCTGTTCCTGCTGCTTGAGGAGGAAGGCCGTTTTGAGCTGCACCTGGAGATGTCGGCTCCACTGGCCAGCAAGGGTGGGGACCTGGCTGCCACGCTGAAGCTGCCCCCCGTGCCGGCTTCGGAGGTCTTGATCCGCCTTGACGAAAACAAGCGATTGCAGGTTGGCGAGGCGATGCTCCCCTCCGACGGCGCCGACGCCGGCCGGCACACGTTCCGTATTGCCGTCGATCCGACGGGTCTGGTGCCGCTGGTGGTCTCCGATCGTTTCGCGGGCGGCAATCGATCGCCGGTGGTTCTGGCCCACAGCCGCTCGGTCGCAACCGTCGAGCCGGCCGGTTTGCGCTGGCAGGTGGTTCTCGATCTGGATGTTTACGCCCGTGCTGCCGATTCTTTTCAGCTCCAGTTGCCCGACTCGGTTGATGTGGCGGAGGTCGAGGCAGCGCAATTGGCCCAATGGACGATCGAGGAACAGGGCGGCGAGAGGGCGGTTCTCTCGCTCCGCTTCCGCAAGCCGTTCCTCGGCCGCCGTGTCGTCCGCTTGCTGGGATTGGCCCCGGCCCCCTTGGCCACCGAGTGGGACCTGCCCACGGTCAAGGTGCTCCAGGCCGCGTCGCATGTGGGCGAGGTGCTGGTCCATTCACCGCCGTCGTTGCGAGTCGAGGCGGGCGCTCTGGCCGGGATTCGGCCCGAGCCTTTGTCGGCGGCTGTCAGCGGTGCGACGGATGCGCCGCTGGAGTTTGCCTTCTGGGACGAAGACTTCCGATTGCCGTTGCGGGCGATACCACGTGAGCACACCTTGCAGGCCTCGGTGGCGACCTTGGTCGAGGTTGACCGGGTGGGCGTCACGTTGCGGAGCAGCGTGACACTCCAGCCCCGGCACGCCCCAGTTTTCGGCATCCAATTGCAGTTGCCGCGCGACTGGCGAATCACGTCGGTCCTGTCGGCCGGCGAGCTCGTGGAGTGGGAGGTGGTGCATCCGGTTGACGCCGATCCTGCGGCCGACGCACTTCTGCAATCGGTACGGCTGGATCTGGCCAGGCCGTTGAGCCCCGACGGTTCGCTGGAAATCGCCATCACGGCAGAGCAACGTCCGCCGGGGTGGTTGGAACGGGCCGAAGGATTCAGCGAATTGCCGTTGCCCGAACTACGACTGGCCGAGGCCGACGAAGTGGAGGGAACGGTATTGGTGGAGGCGCCGGCCGATATGGAGTTGCTGGTGTCGGACTTGTCCGACGATCTGCAGCCGGTCGCCGCCGAAAGGTCGGTCGAGACGCCCGGTGGAGCTGGGGGAACCGCCCTGCAATACCGCTATCAAGACAACGCCCGCATCGGCGGCCGGATTCAGGTTCGAACGAGACCGGGCAAGGTTTCAGCGGAAACTCTGGCTTTTGTGCGGCCGGACCACGCCAAACTCGACGTCCACTACCAGCTCGCCCTGCACATCACGCAGGGAAAGATCCGCCAGATCCGCTTTTTGTTGCCGGCGGCGGTCGGCAACAAGATCCAGGTCGTTCCGCTCGGCTCGGCGGCACGAATCATCGAGCAGGCGCATGCGCCATGGCCCGACGCCGGCGACACGGCCGGGCAGTCGTACTTGTGGCAGATTGTCCTGGACCGGCCTGTGACGGGCGAGCTGACCCTGGCGGTCGATTTCGAGCAGGCCTTTTTGTCGCAGGCTTCCAACGCCGGACCGCCAGGCGGTGAGGCCGACCTGCCGGCGGCGATTCCGATCCTGGCCCTGCAAAACGTCTCCCGCCAGAGCGGCATCGTGGCTCTGGAAGCAGCCGGCGATCAGCAGATCGACTACGAATCGGAGAACCTGCGCGACCTGGACCCGGCCGACGTGCCCCAGCCGAGAGCCTACGTTCCCAGCCAGCGGATCGTTGCCGCTTACCAGTATCAACGGTTGCCCTACCGGCTGACGATCTCGGCCACCCGCCACGCGTCCGAGCCGGTCCTCACCGCGATCTGCGAATCGGCCGAGTTGACGAGCGTCGCGGGAAATGAAGGTCGCATGCGCCATCAGGCACGTTTCCGCCTGCGGAGCCTGAATCTCCAGCACGTGCCGGTGACCTTGCCGGAGAATGCCGACTTGTGGTCTGTCATTCTCGACGGCCAGCCGGTGGAAGTGCGTCAGAAACAGGGCGACTATATCGTTCCCTTGCCGGCCGGACGCGCCGGCTCCGCGAGCGATCTCCGCGACCTGACCCTGCTTTACGAAACGGCGAGCCCACCTCCGCGCGCCGGCAGTCTCTTCGAACGGCTGAGGCCCCGAACGATCCGCCAGACCGCGCCCCGGATCGCCATGACGACGTTAGCAACGACCTGGGACGTGCATCCGCCGGAAGGGATGGATCCGGTGTCGAGCGGTGGCGATTTCGAGCCGGTGAGACGACTCACTCGCTCAACCTTGATCAGTCAGTTGGCGGAATCGATCGCCTATCAGAGCACCAACGCGCTGGGCTGGAAGTTCGCCGGCCTGGCGGCTGCCGCCATCGTTCTTGGGGTTATCAGGCTGGCCAGGACCGGCAGGAGGGGCTCGTTCACCCTGACCGAGCTTGTCGTGGTCGTCGCCGTCGTTGGCATACTGGTCGCTCTCCTCCTACCGGCCACGCAATCGGCCCGCGAAGCGGCACGGCGTTCCCAATGCAGCAATAACCTCAAACAGATCGGCCTGGCCCTGCATAACTACCACGACGTGTACAAGCAATTTCCTCCTGCCGCGATCGGGCCGCACGACGTGCCACGAGAACGACAATTCAGTTGGATGGTGGCGATTCTGCCCTTCCTGGAGCAGCAGGCGTTTTACGACGCACTCCGTCTCGATCTTCCCTGGGATCACCCGCACAACGCCGGAGTGCTCCAGATGGCCCCCCATACGCTGTTGTGCCCCTCCGATCCGGCGCCGCCCGCCAACCAAGAGGGATTTTTCAGGACCTCTTACGTGGCCGTCACGGGCGCCGACTTCACCGATGGGCCCGGCGGGCTGCAAGGTGTGATCGGGCTGGACCAGGGACTCGCGATCGGCGACATCGTCGACGGCACCAGCAACACGATCATGGTGGCCGAGGTAACCGACGGTGGCCCGTGGTTTGCCGGCGGTACCGGGACTGCCCGCCGGATCGACGACTGGCTACAAAACAAGGCCTGGAGCCACCACCCGGGCGGTGGATCGGTCCTCTTTGCCGACGGCTCGGTGCAGTTTCTCACCTCGACCACCGACCTTCAGACCCTCCGCCATCTGGCCACGGCCCAGGGAATGGAACCGGTCGACCGTGGCGAGTATGGCGGTAAGGCGTGGATGCCGGCAGCGGACGTGGATGAGGCCGAGGCCGAACCGGCAGAGAAGCCGGCAGCGAAGGAGGAGCAAGCGGCTCGTGGCGAGCCGTCGGCCGCACCGCAGGCTGCGCCGACGGCCCCGCTCCTGCCTGAGCGGCGCGGCGACCGAGCTCGTCTTTCCCTGCGTGTCGCGTTGGAGACACGCCCCGGGCAAGCGGTCGGCTTCCGCCGCGAGGGCGGCCCCGGGGAACTGGTGCTCCAGCTCCAGGACAGAACCTTCGCCAACACGGTGCGATCGCTCCTGGTCGCTGCCGCGGCGGCGGCCGCATGGATTTTGCGACGGACGCCCGGTTCGTGGCGTGCGATCGCCGTCGCCGCCGGACTGGCCGTGCCGATCGGCTTGTCGGGGCTCGTTCCCCTCGCCTGGACGCCGCTCTTGGACGGAATCCTCCTCGGTGCGCTGGCCGCCGGCGGGCTTTGGCTCCTCCCGGCACTCCTCGGCGCAATGGAGACAAGGCGGTGCCAGCCGACCGTGACCATCGCCGCGATCGGCATCAGCATTCTCTTGACGGCCGGCGCGGGTGTCGCCCAGGAAGCCGCCGACGGCACCAGGACCGAAGTCTCCGCCGAGCAGCCGCGCGAGCCGGAGCTGACCCTGTTCATCCCCTATGACCTGAAAGAGAACAAACCGCTCGAGAACACCCGGGTCTACATGCCGCACGATGAATTCCTGCGGCTCTGGAAGCAGGCCCATCCCGCCGAGCCCGAGCCCACGGCCCCCGACGTGCGTTCGATCGTAAGCCACGCCGAATACTCGGGCCGGCTCGAGAACGACGTCGCCCGCTTCGATGGTCGAGTCGTGGTCCATCACCTCGACGACCGGTGGGTGCAGATTGCCCTGCCGCTGGGCGACGTAGCCCTGGAAAGCGTCGCCATCAACGGCCGGCCGGCCACCCTGGCGGGCGATCGAGCTGCGATCTATCTCGAAGAGCCGGGCCTCCACGTGGTCGACGTCCGCTTCAGCGTGCCCGTCAGCCGATTGGGCGCAACCGGTCGGTTGACGCTCCCTTTGCATGCGGTGCCCTCGGGACGCCTGCTGTTCCGGTTGCCGGACGACGATCTCGACGTGCAGGTCGGCGGCAGCCACGGCGGCTGGCAGCGGCAACCGGCCGCTTCCGCCGAGAAGAGCGATTCGCCCGAAAACGGCGGGACTACCGAAAATGGCGGTGAGCTGATCGCCATTCCTCTCGGCGTCGCAACCGACTTGTCGATCCGCTGGCAGCCGCGGCGGGTTGAGGCGCGGGGAGACCAACTGGTCAGCGTGGATCAATCGCTGCTGGTCGAGGTTATTGACTCGGGCGTTTACCTTCACAGTCACTTCCGGTATCGGATCCAGCAGGGGGCGCTGAGCGAAGTGCAGTTGAGCATCCCGCCCGGCATGGCGATTCAGCAGGTCGAGGGCCAGGAGGTGGCGGACTGGTCGATCGAAACCGGTCCGGCCGACGGCCCCGATCCGGAGGCACAGCGGCTCGTCGTCGCGCTCAAGACGGAACTGACAACCGGCACGGATCTGACTGTTCACGGTTTTCGCCGCGACCGTCAACTCGGCGAGATCGACATCCGGGCCCTCGAACCGCTCGGCGCAGCTCGAGAAACGGGGCGCATCGCGATCGGCCATTCGAACCACTTTCGCGTGCGTATCGACCGGGCCGACCGGCTTGAACAGATCAACCACACGGGACTCGAACTGCCGCAGAAAACGGATGACGCCAGTCCGCTCTTCTCGGCCTATCGCTACAACCACCGACCGTGGCGTCTGCAACTGCAGGTCGAGCGCCATCGGCCGCGGGTGGAAATCACCGATCGCACGGCCGTGGCCGTGGCGGCACGCCAGACCACGATCCGGAGCCTGCTGACCGCCGAGGTCACGGGCGCCCCGATCCCCGCGCTCGCGCTTCGGCTGCCCGCATCGCTGCGGGTGTCCCAGGTTCGTGTTCCTCCGGGGGCCGACTGGTACATCGACCGCACTGAGCAGGGCCAGCAACTCAAGGTGAAACTGAGCGAGCCGGTCGTTGGCCGGCTCGACCTGACCCTGAGCGGCTCGCTCGTGCGAGATTCCGGCGAGGCGGAATTCGTTGTGCCCCGCGTCGCGGTGGAAGAGGTTGACACCCATGGGGGCCAACTGGCGGTCTACCTGGACGACGATCTGGAGGCCCTCCTGATCAGCGACGGCGGCGCTCGCTCCGTCGATCCGGCAACACTCGACAGCACGTTGCGGCCCGACGGCGGCGGGCCCGCCCGCTACGCCTTCCGCTATGACGCATGGCCTGACGAGCTGCGTCTGCGGCTGGTGCCCGCTCCCTCGCGTTTGAACGCCGACGTCACCACGGTGGTCAGTGTTCGCGAGGGGGCGGTGGCCTATATCAACCAGGTGGATTTCGAGATCCTTCAGGCGGGACGGTCGGAGTTTCAAATCGTCACCCCCGAGTGGCTGGGAGACGACATCGAATTGCAGGGCGACCAGATCCGGCAGGTCCGGTCCGAAGTCGCCGAGATGGACCGCACCTGGACCGTCGAGTTGCAACAGCCGGTGCGGGGATCCTATCGCCTGCAACTCGTTCAGACACTGCCCCTCCCGGACAACGGCTCGGTGCCGGCCGCCATCATCCGGTCCGTCGGCGTGGAACGGTCGCGAAGCCACGTGGTCCTGGAGAATCTCACCGCCGATGAAATCGCAGCCACCACAATCCGCGGCGCGGCGGCGATCCCGATCGCCGAGGTCCCCGAGAGCCTCACCGATCCTGTCCGCCGCCAGGCCGTCGCAGCCTACCGGGTTGCCGATGCGGCCGCGGTGCTCGTGTGGCAACGTCGAGTGCGCGAGCAGGAAACCGGCCTGGCGGCCAGTATCAGCCTGGCGGACCTGACGACGGTCATTCATGCCGATGGACGCTATCGCGCTCGCGCCGCCTACAACATCCGCAATTTCACCCTGCAGTTTCTCGAACTGCAACTCCCGCCCGATAGCCAGGTATGGTCCGTCCACGTTTCCGGCCAGCCCGTGCGCCCCGCAAAACTCCTCCGCCAGGGTCAGGCGATCACCTTGTTGCCCTTGCAGAAAACCTCGGCCGGCGACTTCTCATCGAAGGTCGACATGATCTACTCGGGCAGCCTGGGAGGCCCCCTGCAGCGATGGGACCAGGTTCGTCCTCCGGCTCCCCGGATCCTCAGCGACGTGCCCGTCTCTCGCACCCTCTGGACGGTTTTTCTGCCACGCCCGTACGCCGTCAGCCTGATCGGCCATGAAAGCAACCTGGAGGAGGTTGCCGCAGCCTACCAGCAGGAGGAAAGGAAACTGTCGTTCCTCGACGAATTGCGCCAGATGGTCCAAGTGGCCAGCGTCAAGGACAAGTCGGGCGCGGGAACGAAGGCCCGTTCCAACCTCAAGCAGGTCGGGTCGGCACTGTCGGATTATGCCCAGCAGAGCGCTCAGGTCGACACGAGAAACGCCGCGGAAGTCCAGCAGCAGGCTCAACAGATCGAGGCGGAAATCAGGCGATTGGAGGAGACGAAGACCGGCGGCCGACAGGTCGGCGATGCCATAGACTTCTACTTCGAAATGCCGCCCGAACGGCCGGACGAGAGTCAGGCCGGTGTCGTTCTCGGCAGCGACCGCGAGATCCTCTCCGAGCCCCTCGCCGAGGATGACGAGGCCGCACGGAAAGGCGATGGAAAACAGGCGCAGGACAGGGCCGGCGGCCGCCTGGAGCAACAGCGGGGCAGGTTGCGAGAGCAGGCCACCGAGCAACTCGAGAGGCTCCAGACGATGCAGCAGGACGGACGGGTGCAAATCCTGGATTTGCCGGAGCAGGCCCTTGGCCAGGCGCCCGCTGTCGTGGAGCAACTCCTGCCGGAAGAACAAGCCGGGCCGGGCGGCACGGTCGCCGCGGCCCGGGCCGGGTATCTTTCCCTCGATCTCGACCTGGCCCCGGTGGGGACCGCATACCACTTCCGCAAACTTCACGGAGAACCGCGTCTGGTTCTGCGAACCCGCCACGAGAGCCTGGACCGCACGCTCACCGCCATCGTCTGGGCTGGCCTGTGCCTGGTGCTGGCGGCGGTCGTTGTTCACGGTCTGCGACGCCCGAACGCCGTCGAGCGTGCCCATCGCAACTGGCCGTGGCTGGCCGCGGTCGCGGGCACCGCCTGGTTGTTCCTCCTGCCCGCGGGCCTGTTGGGCCTCGCGCTCGTAGTGACCGCGCTCTGGGTGTTGATCGCCCGTTCGCGAAAGCGTCAGTCGGCCGACTTCAGATCACGTAGCCCTTCAGCCGGGTGAAGTAGCTGGAAGGCTGGCAGGCTTTTCGGCTACAATTGCTGAATCCTGATCCACCTGATCCAGCCAGAATTCTGAGAGGAATCGTGATGCCATTCCCGATGAGTCGTCGTTCATTCCTGGGGAGTACCGGCGGTTTGATGCTGCTCGGCGGAGTCGCGGCGCGACCGTTGGAGGCTGCCGAAGAGGCGGGATGGCCCCCGATGGCACCGATCAGAATCTACGTCGTTTACTTGGGAACCGGCGGGGCGTGGCCCAAGCCCGACTTCGATGCTCCCAGGGAGATTCAAGAGAAATTCGCGCCGTACCTGGCCCAGGTGCAGCAGCGGCTGGGGGATGTGGAGTTTGTGGGCGGCGATCTGATTCGCAATCACGCGAAGCTGGCAGAGGGATTGTTGCCCAAGATCGACCAGTCGCGGGCGGACGCAATCCTGGTCGTTCACCTCGCATTTGGAAATGCCGTTCCTTTCTCCGTGTTCGCCGGAAGCGGCAGGCCGGTTGCGATCTACTCCCAGCCGTTCAGCGGCCACGATTGGATGTACGTACCCCGTCTGCAGAAGCAGGGCTTGCGTCTGATTCTTGCCCCTTCCCGAGACCTGGCCGAGATCGACCGCATTGTGGCCCTGTTGCGAGTACCCGTTCGGATGAAGCAGTCGAAGATCATCCTCGTGGGCAATCCCGGATGTGCCGCCGGAACCAGTGCCGCCAAGGATTTCGACCTGGTCCGCACGAAGCTGGGACCGGAAGTCGTCCAGGTTATCCCGGCCGACTTCGTCAAGATCCACGAATCGATCGACGCGAGGGACGCCGAGAAGGAGGCCCGGGAGTATTGGATCTCCCAGGCGAAGGAAATCGTCGAGCCCAGTCAAGAGGAAATCGTCAAGTCGTGCAGGACATACCTGGCGATGAAGAAGATCATGCTCGAGCACGGCGCGCAGGCGATCACGGTGAAGTGCCTGGGCGGTATTCCCATCGCAGCGATCGGCTATCCGTGCCTCGGTTTCAGCCGGCTTCTGGATGACGGCCTCGTGGGGGCGTGCGAAGCGGACATCGACTCGACGCTCACCATGCTGATGTTTCTTTACGCCTTCGGTCTCCCGGGCTTCATCACCGACCCGTTGATCGACACCGCGAAGAACGCCGTGATCCACGCTCATTGCGTGGCTCCGACCAAGATGCGGGGCCCGGATACGGAACGACTTCCGTTCAGCGTCCGTAGCCACCGTGACGACAACCTCGGCGCCTCGCTCGAAGTCTTCATGAATCAGGATCTCGGCCAGAAGGTCACCTGGGCGAAGGTCGCGAACCTCGACACGATTCTTGTCACCACCGGCACGATCGTCGAGGTTTGCGATTTCGACGACCGCGGCTGCCGCACCCAGGTGGTCACCGAAGTCGACGACGCCCGAGCGCTGTTCGCCAATTGGGGCGGTGGTGTGTTGCCGGACGACATGATGACGCTGCTCCATCGCGTGCTGTTCTACGGCGATCATTTGAATAATGTCCGAGACATCGCTCACCTGATGGGCCTCAAGGTCCTCGTCGAGGGCAAGGAGATGGGGGAACCGTCCATCCCGCAGGAGACTTAACATGGCCGAGGAGTTCGTCGGCGAAGCCATTCAGCCCATTGCCGGATCGATCGATGCAGCCGCCATGAGCACCGGGGGACCCGGGCTTCCTCGGCAGTTCCGCTGGAGGCGGCAAACCTTTCAAGTCGACCGGATTCTCAAGACTTGGCGGGAAACGGGACCTTGCCATCACGGCAGCGGCGAAACCTACGCACGCAAACATTGGTTTGAAGTGGTGACGGACTCCGGTGACACGATGAAGATCTACTTCGAACGGCAGAGCAGATCGCGAAGAAATACGAGTCGGTGGTGGCTATTTACCATCAATCAATCGCAAGGGAATGACCACGGCGGTCGCACCGATACGCTCTTGACGCCCAACCTCTCTACCAGCGAGAAAATACCATGAACGATCAGCACGATCGCAGAAGTTTCTTGAAGCTTGGGGCGGCATTGGGAACGGCTTGGGCCGTGGGCCGGAACTGCGGCCTTGCGGACGCCCCCGACGTGAAGACTCCGCCGATCGACAATGTCCGCATCGGGCTGGTAGGCATCGGCAGCCGCGGAACCCACCTCCTGAGTCTCTTGCTGGACCAGGAGCGGGTCGAAGTCAAGGCGGTCTGCGACATCATCCCGGAGCGTGTCGCCAAGGCACAGGACATGGTGACTGCGGCCCAGCAGCCGCAGCCGGCCGGCTACTCGCGCGGCGAAACAGACTTCAAACGCCTCTGCGACACCGAGGAGCTGGACCTGGTGATCAACGCGACCCGGCCCTGGAAATGGCACGTGCCAATCTCCGTGGCGGCCATGACGACCGGCAAACACGCGGCCACGGAGGTTCCAGCGGCTGAGACCATCGAGGAGTGCTGGCAGTTGGTCGAGACGGCCGAGAAGACGCAGAAGTATTGTGTCATGCTCGAGAACTGCTGCTACTTCCGCGAGGCCATGCTGGTCCACAATATGCTGCGAAAGGGCTTGCTCGGCGAGCTTCGCCATTGTGAGGCGGGCTACCAGCACTATGGCGCCAGGGCACGCCCAGGCGCACCGCCGCGTCCCAGAGAAGGCAAGATCCATACGGCAAACAGCTATCCGACGCATCCCATCGGTCCGGTCGCCCAATGGATGGATATCAACCGCGGCAACCGTTTTGACTATCTTGTATCGATGAGTGCCGACGGCACCGAAGGAAATCGGCACGCCGATATCAATACGAGTCTCATCCGGACCGCGCACGGGCAGACGGTCACCCTCTACTACGATACCAAGCTGCCGCGGCCCTACGATCTGATCTATCGCGTGCAGGGCACTCGCGGCATTTGCATGGCCAGCTCCGACAAGATCTACATCGAGGGACGCAGTCCGGCACCCGACACCTGGGAGTCGCTGGAGACTTACTACAACGAGTTCGAGCATCCTCTCTGGAAAGGCTTGGGAGAGAAAGCCCTGAAACGCGGCGGTCACGGGGGCGGCGACTGGATGGTGGTGCACCGCCTGATTCAGGCGCTCCGGACCGGCACACCTCCCGACATGGACGTCTACGATGCGGCCACCTGGAGCTGTATCACCGAGTTGAGCGAAAAATCGGTGGCCAACCGGAGCGCGTCCATGGATTTCCCCGATTTCACTCGCGGTCGCTGGGAAACCACTCCGCCGATCGGCATCCTCACCCCACCATCCGAATGATCAACTCCGCCGTCTTCTCAACGCCGAACTGTTCCACGTTGATCACCATGTCGTAGATGTGCGGATCGTCCACCTCCTGGTGGAAGAAATACCGGACGAACTCGCCTCGCCCGCGATCGAGCTGGTGCATCAACTGACGAGCTTTTGCCAGCGGCAGGTCGTGATACTCCATCAACTGACGAATCCGGTACGACTCCGATGCGACCAGCCGAACGGCAAGTCCGCGATCTCGCGGCAGCAGGAACTGTGCGCCTCGCCCAACGAAAATCGCGTTGCCCTTCTTCGCGGCCGCAAGAAAGATGCGGTTCAGCCTCGTCAGATACTTCTCGTGGGAAATGATTTCCCGATCGAGCCAGTTTCCGAAGATGTTGTAGGCCCAGCTAATGGTCGTCTCGTCGACCGCCTCGAGAACCGGCCGCGATACCTGGTAACGGTCGGCCAACTGGTCGAGTACGCCTTTGTCCAGCACCTCCCAGCCAAGTTTCTGGCCGAGCGCCTCGGCCACCTTGCTTCCGCCGGCTCCGGCTTCGCGAGAAAGTGCGATGTAGCTGACTGCTTTCTCCGCGATCGACTCCGGCTGGTCGATCCTTGTCGTCCGATCTGCGATCTCCTGCGTCCTCGCAAACGCCTGCATCTTGCGTTCAGCAGCCGCAGCCGTTTTCGGCTCCACCCAGCTCTGGTTTCGCACAATCCACCTCCCTTCCTGGAGTTCGACGGAAACAGTGGGGAAGGGGTCTTTTCCCAAACCTTGCGCAACTTCGGTGTTCACCGCCGGCATGCGTTAAGAAACCCGCGCGCTCAGGTTCCGGCAGCGACACGTTGCGCGAGATCAGTCTGCTTCATCATGAACCGACGACATTCTTGGCTCGAACGAGCCAACTCCCTTCCCGAGAAGAGCTTCGCCCCGTCACCCTCGATTATAACAGTAAACCTGAAAATCCGGCGCTTTTTCAGTCAATTCGGGGGGGCCGAAGTGGAAGCAGCCGGACAGTCTCCCCATTCGCCGTTGAAAACCTCGCGATCATCCGGCGCGGGTAATCCGGCAAACTTGGATCGATTGGGTCGACCGACTCTGATAGCCGTTGTTGTCTGAAATGATTCCCGATTTACACCAACCCGAAGGGCAAACCAGAAAAACACGGTCACAACTTCTGTTCTCGCTTGCGTTTCGGGTTGGTGTCGGCGATCCCACCTTGTTTCGGCGGCAACCCACTCCTTTCTCGAAAAGGAAAGCCCGCTGCGACTGAGACTCAGTCTCATACGGATGCAGATTTCTCAGAGTTCGCTTCGCCGCCAGGAATCGATGCAGAATTTCACGCAAATTCGACTATAATGGCCCCCAAAATTGGAAGATCCCCCCGCCCCTTATGTTGCGACAGCCATCCGCCCCGTTTCATGCCCCCTGGTCGGAATCCGGAGTGCTCTGAACCATGCCAGCGCTCGCCCTCTCTCTCGCCCTGTTGCCGGTTCTCGCCACATTCGCGATCGCGGAACCGAGTCTGCCCCATCAAGATCTGGCCTGGAAAGCCGCCGAAGGTTTCCAGCAGACGCCCATGCTCCAGCGGTTTCTCGACGGCCCCATGAAGAATGTCGACGAAATCGTGTTCGCCGTCCGTGTCCCAGGCCGCGACCACTGGTACGTGACTTTCGGCAACTATGCCGACCATTCGCCGGAACCCGCGGAGAAGCTGGGATTCAAGTTTGAGGATGGCGTCTACTGGGGTTACGGCGAAGGCGGGAGACTCTGCCGGCTGAATCTTCGCACCGGCGAGATGCAACTCCTCATCGACGATCCGACCGGCGGCGTCCGCGACCCGCAAATGCACTATAGCGGCGAGAAGATTCTCTTCTCCTATCGCCCCGGCGGAACACACACGTTCCATTTGTACGAGATTGGAATCGACGGGCAGAATCTCGTCCAATTGACGGACGGACCCGACGACGACATCGAACCAACCTACTGCCCCGACGGAAGTATCGTCTTCTGCTCGTCGCGATGCCGGCGATTCGTGAACTGCTGGTACACTCGCGTGGCGGTGCTCTACCGCTGCAACGCCGACGGGAGCAACGTGCGGGCCCTGTCGAGCAACAACGACCACGACAACACGCCCTGGGTGCTCCCCGACGGCCGCGTCCTCTACATGCGTTGGGAATATGTCGATCGCAGCCAGGTCCACTTCCATCACCTCTGGACGATGAACCCCGATGGAACGGGCCAGACCGTCTACTTCGGCAACATGCACGGCGGAATCGCCATGCTCGACGCCAAACCGATCCCCGGAACCAAGAAGATCGTGGCCTCCTTCTCACCCGGCCACGGCCGGCCCGAGCATCTGGGGCACGTGGCCATCGTCGATCCAAGCCCGGGACCGGATAACCAGGGTGCGGCTCGCCAGATCACCAAGCGGCCCGAATGGAAGGACCCCTACGCTTTCAGCGAGGAATGTTTCCTCGTTGCCAGAAGGGACGGACTCCACGTGATGGACGGCGAAGGAAACAACGAACTCTTCTTTCAACTGTCGGAAGAAGATCGCAAGAAGTGGGAATGCAACGAGCCTCGCCCGGTGACCTGCCGTCTGCCCGAGCGGGTCATTCCCGAGCGGGCTCAACTCACCAAGGGCACCGGCAGGCTAGTTCTGGAAAACATCTACCATGGACGCAAGATGGCGTCGGTCGAGCCCGGCACAATCAAGAAGCTCCTCGTCCTCAAACAGGTTCCCAAGCCGATCAATCACTCCGGCGGCATGGAGCCGCTCACCATCGGCGGCACCTTCACGCTCGCACAGATTCTCGGCACCGTCGCCGTTGAGGCCGACGGCTCCGCCCACATGGAACTGCCGGCGCTGCAGTCGATCTTCTTCGTTGCCCTGGACGAGAAGGATCTGGCCGTCAAGCGGATGCACAGCTTCACGACACTTCAACCGGGCGAGACGCTGAGCTGTGTCGGCTGCCACGAGCAGCGCAACGAAGCCCCTCATGAGCCACCCGCCGACATGCTGGCTTTGCAGCGCCCGCCGAGCCGGCCGGAAAAGTCGCCCGACCTCCCCGATGTGATGGATTTTCCTCGCGATATCCAGCCGATTCTCGACAAGCACTGCGTCGAGTGCCACAACCCTGACCGCCGCGATGGCGGCGTTGAGTTGGTCGGCGACAAGACCCCCATGTACACGATCAGCTACTGGACCATGCAGACCCGCGGACTGGTCGCCGACGGGCGGAATCGCGAACAGAGCAACTACGAACCCTACCAGGTCGGCAGTTCTGCAAGCCGACTGATGAATCTCGTCGACGGCAGTCACTACGACGCGAGTCTCTCGGACCACGAAAAAACGCTGGTCCGACTCTGGCTGGAAACGAGTGCAACCTATCCCGGCACATACGCCTCCTTGGGGTGTGGAGCCTATCCCATCGCAGCGACCACCCCCGCGGCACTCTTTCGAGAGCGGTGTGGCGAATGCCACTACCACGAGTACAAAGATCCGAAGTACGGCGATGTGAAGACCTACCGATTCGCCGGCCGTAATCTCACGTGGCGTGCCCCCTGGTTCAATCTCTCGCGTCCGGAGAAGTCGTTGTTCATCCGTGCGCCCTTGGCCAAAGAGGCGGGCGGGTTGCACCTCTGCAAAGAGACGGTGTTCAAGGACACGAACGATCCCCTGTACCAGGGCATTCTGGCTGCCATTCAGGACGGTCACCAGCGCCTCATGGAAGGCAGACGGTTCGATATGCCCGGCTTTCGCCCCACCGAACATTACATCCGCGAAATGCAGCGGTTCGGCTTCATCCCCAAGGACCGCGAACCCAATGATCCGATCGACGTCTACGCCGTCGACAAGGCCTACTGGGATTCCTTCCAATACGAGCCTCAATTCACCGGGGCCGACGGAAGCTGACTCGGTGCAATGAACGGCATCGTGTGGTGTTGTGGGGTACGATTGCATCGGGTGATCCGGAGTTCGCTTTTCTTTTTGTCGACGCCGATTGTCAAAAACAGTTTTTTTCCGCTGCGTTCCTACCCGTAGCGTGACCGCGGGGAACCGGCTATAATGCCACACTTCGCGGCACCGTGAGCAAACTGTGCCGGCCGCTTGGCGCGAGTTGGGGATATTCTCGCCGACTGGAAGTTTTGGATAGATGCGTCATCGACGCAACGCTCGCGGAACTGGCATTTCAGGTGCGGCGACGGATTGCCGTCGTCCAGACAGGCCCGATTCGGGTCGTCTCAACAACCGATTCCAATTGGGGAGAACTTGATGAGTGATGGAAACGTGACGGCGGTCCAAGGAGTGAAGAACCTGGGATGGCGAGTGACCTTCGCCGGAATGGGCATCAACCTGGCCCTCGGAATTCTCTACACCTGGAGCGTGATCAGCAAGGAAATTCCTGAAGACTGGGGCTGGACCCAAACGGATAAGTCGTGGCCCTATTCGATAGCGTGTCTCGTGTTCTGCCTGGTGATGGTCCCGGCGGGACGCATGCAGGATCGTATTGGTCCGCGGATCGTGGCCACACTCGGCGGAATCCTGGTCGGGATCGGCATGATCGTGGCGAGTACCACCACGTCGTCTTTTGGCTACATCATTGGCTTCGGCGTGCTTGCCGGTGCGGGGATCGGGTTCGGCTATGCCTCCGCAACGCCTCCCGCCGTTAAATGGTTCAGCGCCGCACGAACCGGCTTGATTGCCGGGATCGTTGTTTCGGGATTCGGGCTGGCCTCGGTGTACGCGGCGCCCCTCACCAAATGGCTGATCGGAGCCTACGGGCTCCCGACGACGGTGATGATTCTCGGCATCGCCTTTCTGGTCGTTGTGGTGGGCTTGGCCCAGTTGCTTGCCGCTCCGCCTAAAGGCTATGTGCCCGCGAGCCCAGCCACTGCGTCTGCAACCGCACCTCGTCCGAAGGCCGTCGACTTTACGCCCATGCAGATGCTCGGCACCGTCCAGTTTTACCTGCTCTGGTTCATGTACGCCTGCGGTGCCGGGGCCGGACTGATGGTGATCGGCAAACTGAGCGACATCGGCAAGTTGCAGGCAGGAGTGGAACTCGGATTCGTGCTGGTCGCTGCTTTGGCCGTTGGCAACGGCGCAGGACGGATCCTTGCCGGTATGGCCTCCGATAAGTTCGGACGCCAGCAGACGATGTTCGGCTGTTTCGTGCTTCAGGCGATCCTCATCCTGCTTCTTTCTCGCGCAACCGTCGGATCGCCGCTGGCCTCAACGATCGTGCTCGCCCTGGTCTCGGCGCTCATCGGCGCAAACTACGGTGCCAACCTCGCCCTGTTTCCTTCTATCACCAAGGATTACTACGGTCTGAAAAACTTTGGCGTAAACTACGGACTGGTTTTCACCGCGTGGGGCGTCGGCGGATTCATGCTCGCACTCCTCGCCGGAAAGCTCTACGACAAGTATCAGACCTTCGCCTATGCCTACTACGGCGCCGCAACGCTCCTGGTGATGGCCGCGGTGGTGACCTTCCTGGTCAAGTCGCCTCACGCAGCGGCCGAACGGGCAGAAGCCCCGCAGCCTGCCGCCGAAGGCCAGACAAGCTGAGCGCCTTCGCGCCAATCCATTCCTGACAGTGCAGGACAGCAGTCGATTGAGGCTGCTGTCCTTTTTTGGGCCCCTCGGCCCCCAACCGTTATGCCCGAACTCCCCGAAGTCGAAACCATGTGCCGCGGCCTCGCCCCCGTCGTCGGGCTGCAAATCCAAACCGTGCGATTCCCCAAGAGCCATCTCTGCGACATCGAGATGAGCCCGTCCAAACGTGTGTTTCGCCGGCGAGCGGAAGGGCGATCGGTAACCGGGGTGCGCCGGATCGGCAAACGGGTGATCATCGATCTCGACTCGTGCGATTCCGTGGTTTTCGAACCTCGCATGACCGGCCGTGTGCTCCTCACCGAACCGCCCGACCGGGAACACGTCCGAGCCGTCTTCGGTTTCATGGAACCCGACGTTCCATCGCTTTCCTTTTGGAGCAGCCGGGGGCTGAGCACACTCCATCTACTCACGCCCGAGAGACTGGCGGCCGTAATCGGCCCGGACCGGTTAGGCCCCGACGCCCTGCAAATCACGGCTGACCAGCTCTGCGAGCGGCTCAGAACAAGTCGTCGGCCTGTCAAGGTGGCCCTCCTCGATCAGAAAGTCGTGGCCGGCATCGGCAACATCTACGCCTCGGAAATTCTCCACCGCGCCCGCCTTCAGCCGGAGACCCTCTGCCATCAAATCTCGCGCCGATCCTGGCGGCGAATTCAGAGCGAAACCGTGGCCGTGCTTCTTGAGGCTATCCAGGCAAAAGGCTCCACGCTGCGCGACGGCAATTACCGCACGGCATCGGACGAACGCGGCGGATTCCAGGATCGGCACCGCGTCTACGGCCGGGAAGCACTCCCATGCCTCCAGTGCGGGCGCGGCTTCATCCGCCGAATCGTTCAAGCCCAGCGTTCGACCTATTTCTGCCCAGTTTGCCAGCGCGCTCCAACAAGCTCGTGAATCGGCACTCCTCCAAGACATGTCGGGATGGCCGCGAGGGCTTGTTGCGCGCTTGTTGGAGGCCTGAGGCTCAGGCCTGGACTCCAACTAGCCTGGAATTGGGCAACGGACGCTTTACCTGGTGGGAGGAATCGGCACATGCCGCAGAGACCGACTGGAATTAGCAGACGCTCGGTCGTTTCTCTCCACTCGCAAAACGGGCCAATCCTATCGCGTCATGGTCCAGCTCGTCGGGCAGATCAAACGGCTTGCGGAACGCTGTGCGCGAGTTCGCAGCTCACCCCCCTAAATCAATGGGGCGGTGCGACAGATCCGAGATGGAATGGATTCCCGCCTCCAGGTCCGCCTTGGCGCAGTCAAAACTGTGCGCCGGGCAGTGGGAACAGTCGCCGCAACCGCCTTGATCCCCTCGAACCAGGTGAATCTTGCGGACCTTCACGGTTGTCTCCGTACCTGACGGATCGAGCGACACGGTGTGGGAAATGGGTTCATTCTCGATCGCCATCACCACATACCATCGCACTGCAGCCTGACTCATCCCCTGGTGGTTGAGCGACTGAACGGTCGCGATGGCCTCCTGATAGGAGATCAGATGGTCGGTTGGCTCCCCTTGGGCCCGCCAGACGCAGTTCGGAACATCCAACGGAGACTTTGGTTCCCAACCGGTAGGCCACCAGATGGCGGCCACTTTGTAAGCGAGCGGCGTACAGAGCCGAGCGCCCGGCCAAGTTCGCCCCAAATTGCCGGGTTCAACCACCACGGCCCAACGCCCCGCGGATTCCGTGCCGTCAGACTCGTTGTACTCAATGGCCTGACGAACGGCTGAAAAAAGGTCATCCGTGCTCGTCAGCGCACTCACCGGCTTGCCCGGTCTGGGGGGCACGTCGTCTGGACTTGTCGGCTGCCAGCCAGCGGGACGCTCTACCAACGAGACCTGATACTTTGCCATTCTGGGCACTCCAAAAAACCTGGTTTCTGCGAGGACTGCCAGTCATCCTAACAGCCTGCTCATCGACAGACAACGGTCTTCTCCGCGCGCTATTCGAGTTCGAACAGCTCTTGCTTTTCCTTCAATTCGCGGCTCAGATCCTGCACGAGCGCGACAAAATCGGATCGAGCCAACGACAGCCCCTCGATGGCAGCCTGGGGAAATCGAGTGATATTTCGCCCGATCGACGGGATCCCTTTCACCGAGCAGGCCGGTGATGCCACGTTCCCGGGAACATCCTGCGTCTGCTCAAGCGATTGGATTGCCGGGAATGGCCGCCGCCTGGCCGCCAATTTTCGCAGCACGCGGGGCCTGGGCCGGCCCCGGGTCGCCTTGCCGCGCGGAGGGACGCCCGCTATCGTGGGATCGCGAGGCCTTGGGCAGCCGGCAGTGAACCAACGCAGGAGACCTGAATGTTATGAAATCCGTTCTCCGTTGCACGTTCCAGATGACGGTTCTGATTCCAATGTTCACCGCCGCGGCATCTCCACCCGTGAAGTCGCAAGAGTCCGGCCGGCTTGAGCCGGCGCCCGTTCATGTCCCCGCCATGTGGGAGTACGGTTCTGTGTTGATCGCCCCGGAGCTGCGCGAGCACAACCCGAGCCGGGCCCAGAAGGACCCCACGGTGGTGTTGTTCGAGGGGAGATGGCACGTGTTCTCAATGACAGGACCGGCAAGCCGATGAAAAAAGTCTCGGACCTCAACGTCGCCTCGAACATACCTTTGCCGGCACCGGCCCTCATGCTCCATGAGCTTCCTCGTTCCGAAGCCCAGGAAGAGGTCGTCGCCCAATCGCGTCAGGACATCCACAACATCATCTTCCACGATGATCCCCGACTGCTGTTGATCGTCGGCCCCTGTTCCATTCATGACGTGAAGGCCGGGCTCGAGTATGCCACACGCTTGCGGGAACTGAGCGATCGCGTCGGCGATCGCGTGTTCCTGGTCATGCGATGCTACTTCGAGAAACCTCGAACCACCGTCGGATGGAAGGGGCTGATCATGGATCCGCAGTTGGACGGCTCCGACGAAATCACTGAAGGTCTTCGCATTGCGAGGCGTTTTCTCCAGGATGTCATCGAACTGGGGGTCCCCACAGCCACGGAATTGCTCGACCCGATCACACCGCAATACATAGCCGACCTCATCTGCTGGTCGGCTGTCGGCGCGCGGACGACCGAATCACAAACGCACCGCCAGATGGCATCGGGCTTGTCGATGCCACTGGGCTTCAAGAATGCCACGAGCGGAGCAATCGAACCGGCCGTCAACGCGATCAAGGCTGCCGGCCAGCCGCAAACGTTCTTCGGCATCAGCGGCGACGGTGTGGCCTCGGCGGTATCGACCACCGGCAATACCAACTGCCACCTCATCCTCCGAGGCGGCGACTCGGGCCCCAATTATTCTGCCGAGCATGTAGCCGAAGCCGAACGTCAACTGGAACGCGCGGGGCTCGACAAGGCTCTGGTGATCGATTGCAGCCACGGAAACAGCGGGAAGGATGCGACTCGCCAACCGTACGTATTGCGGAGCGTCGTTTCCCAGCGAGCCCAAGGCACGACTTCGATCGTCGGATCCATGCTGGAAAGCAATCTCGAAGCGGGGAACCAGCCGTTTCCCCAGCCCTTGGATCAACTCCAGTACGGCAAGTCGATTACCGATGCATGCGTTGACTGGCAAACGACCGAAGAGGTGGTTTTAGAGGCCGCTCGCCGATTGTCGCAGTCCGGCTGATCCTGTCGCCAGCCATTTCGGCTTGATCGTCGTTCCATCACTCCGTTGCCAAGTAGGCGGCCAACGCGCGGACATTGCCCACAAACGTGTGACAATCAATGGCACGCTCGGTGGGGTCGTCGTCTCCGTGGTACTTGAGCCGGCCCTTATCGACCCAACGGCCCTGGGAATCGAGCTTGGAGACAATGCTCCTCACTTGCTTCTCCATGCTGGGCGACGCCTTGCGCGGTGTCTGGGGCGGGCGCGGCAGAAGTTGGTCCGCGGGCAGCTTGGAGACCTGCTCGTACTCGCGCTCGATTCGGTCAAGGCCGCTGGAAACGATGAACGCGTAGTGCGTGGGCATATCGGCGTCGCTGTAGGTCAACTGATAGTCTTTGGTGAAATAGAGAGGGCGGTTCGTCTGGAGTTCGTAGAATCTTGCCAGTTGGCCGTCGGGGCGGAGGGATTTGCGATAGTAGGCCAGGGCCCGCGGGATCGGCTCCAGATACTTTCTGTTCCCGGTGCGCCGGTAGACCTGCATCAGTGTTCGCATCACGCCTTGCGATTCCCCGCCGGTAATTGACGGCGGCTCGAACTTGCGAGCCCAGGCCGGGTGCATGTTTGAATCGTACTGCTGAGCCCAGCCGGGCTGCGGATCGGGCATCTGGGCCATGATCATGAAATCGCCAGCCCGCTCGGCGGCCTGCCGATACCGCTCGTCCCGGTAGAGATCCGCCGCCTGAAACATCACGTCGATCACGTCGGGCATGGCATTGTCGTTGAAGGTGTAGAAATCCTTGTAGTCGACCTTCGGATACTCCCGCGACCAGGAATCGGGATAACTTGCCCGTCGAACGGGGTACTTGTCCGGATCGGGCGGTCCGTCGAACCGC
>Ga0351853_1079_pt1 | contig 25471 bp, 16 predicted proteins | sample BONcelHFGM3001C8_FD_206799 | JGI IMG/M metagenome (GOLD analysis project Ga0351853, IMG submission 206799) | Enriched cells from coal bed in the Powder River Basin, Montana, United States - BONCAT cells FGM rep2 HSBNCT.FGM.300.1.C8 ... | reverse complement strand
GTCTCCAACAGGAACCGGGCCGTGCCAGCCGCCGAGGAAAAGGATCGCTCCCAGACCGCTCACCATTACCATCGATCCGTATTCCGCCACGAAGAACACGCTCCAGCGGAATCCGGAGTACTCCGTCAGAAAACCGGCCACCAACTCGCTTTCAGCCTCGGCTAAGTCGAAAGGCGCGCGGTTCGTGCTGGCGACGACACAAGTCACGAAAATGAAGAACGTGACGAACATGAACGGGCTGTGAAAGACCATCCAGTTCCAGCCCCACCCCTGCTGCATGTTGCCGATGGCCACCGGGTCGAGCGTGCCGGCTACCATCACGGGGATCAACGCACACAGCGCGAGCGGCACTTCGTAGCTCACGACCTGGGCCGCCTCCCGCATACACCCGTAAAGCGACCATTTCGAGCCGGATGAATAGCCGCCGAGAATCACGCCATACACCTCGAGACCCGCAAGGGCCAGAATGAAAAAGACACCCATGTTCAATTGCTGGGCAACCCACCCGTCGGAGAACGGCAGCGCCAGGAACACGGAGAATGCCGTACAGAAACTGATATACGGAGCCAGCCGGAACAGGATCGGATCGGCGTCTTTCGGAATCAAGTCTTCCTTGCTGAGCAGTTTGATCCCGTCGGCCGGCGATTGGAGCCAGCCGAAACGGCCTCCAACGCGCGTCGGCCCGAGCCGGTCCTGAATGCGGCCCGACACCTTCCGCTCCATCCAGGTGAAGGTTGCCGCGGCGCCCATCATCATCGTCAGCAGGATCAGGCATTGTACGAGCGCAATCCCGCCGTAGGCCAGCCAGACAGGAGTGCCGAATTGAACGAGGTACTCTGCCATCAGCGGTCAATCTCTCCCATCACAATATCCAACGAGCCAATGATGGCGGGAATGTCGGCCAACAGGAAGCCCCGGCAAATCTCGCGAGCCACCGAGAGATTGCAGAAACTGCTGCTCCGTGCACGGACTCGCCAGGGAACCGCCGTGCCGTCGCCCACGACCAGGAAACCCATCTGTCCCTTGGGAGCTTCGGTTTCGAGGTAGGCTTCTCCCTTGGGCAACTTCTGGGTCATCTTGATCGGTTCACCCAAAGGTCCGTCGCACTGACGGTACTTCTCTATCGCCTGGCGAATCAGCCGGATCGACTGAACGCACTCGATCATCCGCACGTAGAACCGGTGCCAGCAATCGCCGAGCACGGCCTCCGGCGGGACTGCCGGATAATCGTCGCGGTCTTGAGGATAGCGACCTTCGTGTTCGGCAATCACTTCAAACTCGTAATCCTCGTACATCCTCGTTACGCGCGCTTCCCCGTCGCGGCGCAGATCCCGTTTCACTCCGCTGCCGCGCAGGACCGGGCCCGAGCATCCATAGTTGATTGCCATTTCCGGGCTGAGCACTCCGATTCCGCCTGTCCGGCGGATGAATATCTCGTTGCTCGTGAGCACCGTGTGCAATTCCGGAATCACCTCCTCGAACTCGCCGAGGAACTGTTCGCAGCGGTCAAGCCAGCCGGGAGACAGATCGGCCATGACTCCTCCCGGCGTGATGAAACTGTACGTCAACCGCGCGCCGCACACCTCCTCGAACAGATTGAGGATCTTCTCGCGTTCGCGAAAGCAATAAAGAAAGGGCGTGAAACTGCCGAGATCAAGTCCGTAGGTTCCCGTAGCCACCAGGTGGCTGGCGATCCGGTTCAACTCGCACACCATCACACGCAGATGCCTGGCGCGATCGGGAATCTCCAGACTCAAGAGCTTCTCAATCGCCATCGCCCAGCCGAGATTCATGTTCATTCCGGCCAGGTAGTCCATGCGATCCGTGTAAGGGATCCATTGACGCGGGCTAAGCTTCTCGCCGATCTTCTCGGCACAGCGGTGTAAGTAACCGATGTGAGGAACGACGTCGGAAACGACCTCGCCGTCGGTGCGCAGCACCAAACGCAGCACGCCGTGCGTGCTGGGGTGCTGGGGGCCCATATTGATCAGCATCTCGTCCGTGCGGACGTCGAATTCGACCAGTTCTGGATCGACTCGTTCAATCGGCATGTCTTGGAATCTGTGGCTCGAATCTCTGCGTGATTCACCCGCCCGGGAGAGGTGGGCCGTCTCATTCAGGCAGCAAACTGCCTGATGGTTATTTCACTCTTATGCCGTGGTATTCCTCAGGCGTTTCGTAGTCTTTTCGCAAAGGGTGGCCTTCCCAATCTTCCGGGCAGAGAATCCGGCGGAGATCGGGATGGCCTTTGAAAGACACGCCGCAAAGGTCGTAGACCTCGCGCTCGTGCCAGTCGGCAGTACGCCAAAGGTCCGAAACAGAGGCGACTTCCGGTAGCCGGCCCTCCTCGTCGTCGCGCCAGCGGGGTAGCACGACACGAAGCACAATTCGATGCCGGTGTCGTACGCTCGAGAGATGATACAATAATTCAAGGTGCGGTTCCCAGTCGATCTTCTTTGCTTTCTTCGGATCCGGTTCCAGGTAATCGACCCCCGACACGCAATGGAGATAATCGAACCGCAGTTCCGGCGTTTCGCACAAGAAGCAGCAGATCTCGTGCAGGCTGGATGCCGCGATTTCGACCCACGGATCAACGCATTCCAGGTCAACTCGCACAACCTCTTCGCCAAACTGCTGCTTCAACCGGTCAAAGATGTCGGTGACGTTCATAAAATCCAGTCGAAGCTTTCTACGTGTCGCAGGAAAGGCCCTAAACCACCTCTGAGGGTGAGTCACGTTCTGCGGGGACCGGCCGAACAGCACGGACCCAATCCAAATCGCCGCGGTGCCAAACGTAGGCGAACCCGACCATCAGCACCGCGAAAAAAAAGACGATGTCGATCATTGCGGCCAGAGCCAACCGATCCGCGGTCCGGCCTACGTCCGACACACCTTCTGCTTCAGACGCCGCAACACCCAATTCCGACAGTTTCCGTCCGACCGGGTCCAGCTCAGCCGAAGCCGCTGCCGTCTTCAGGTCGGGATTTCTAAGCTGGGTCGCTTTGCCAAAAACCGTGGCCCAAGGGAAGAAGAATGCGACTTCCACTTCGAATACGATGAACAGGAGCGCCACAACGTAGAAACGCAGATCGAACTGGATGAAACTCGACCCCACGGGCGGTTCACCGCACTCGTAGACTTCCAGCTTCTCCGGTGTTCGATTCTTGGGTCGCAAGAACCAGCCGAGCAATAACGCCACGAAGATCGCGGCGAAACCCACGACGGCAAAAAGCGTCAGATATCCGACGATCAAGGTGGGAGAAGGACTCATCGAGTGGTTACCATACTTGTTGCGCCGTTGCCTGATCGCTGTTCACTCCCCCTAAAAGACGGAGTCGCTGTCAGTGGTGCGGTCCGCATACGGGGAAATGCCGTCACTCGGTCGGTGCCAAAAACCACTAATTCTAGGCGATGGTGGATTGTTTGCAAAGCTCCACGGCTCCGAAAGCCCTCAGCCCTGTCTCAGTGTCCCAAATGTCCTTGCGCTGAAGTCTCCGACCGTCGCACGGCACCCCTGGATCCACTCTGCACGTGATAGGCGAAATATTCTTCGCACTTTTCTGGGGGGGTAGCAACCGTACGCTTCCAAGTGGAGAAGCTTGGTGACGCCGCTGATTTCCCGCAGGGCTGCAAAAGAGATGGTCCTGGCCTGGAGTGGGGGATGTACTAAACCACATGTAGTACGTGGCGGTTCCCGTGGAGTTCAGTGAGGTCTTCCCCGATACATTACTATGGGCATGCAATTGCATCCTGTAAGAGACACTTGGGTCTGAGACGAACCGCGAACGGAGTCGAACGAATTGCCCCTCACTTACCGCAACCTGCCCTGCAACAGGGCCATCGATTGGAGTCGCCTGCACTTCTTGCTCGTTGAAGACAACGAAGACCACCGATGGCTCATCGCCTCGGTTCTTCGCAGCACGGGTGTGAAGGTCGCGGCTGTGGAGCGAGGAGAAGATGCTGTCCAATTGGTGAAGTCGTCGTTCCGCTCAGATCATCCGTTCGATCTTATCCTCATGGATGTTCGCCTGCCTGGCATCGACGGGTATGAGGCAACTCGTCAAATTCGTGCGGCGGGCTTTCAAGGGGCTGTTGTTGCGATTACCGCCAGGGCCATGGAGAATGAGATCGAAGAGTGCCGCATGTCGGGATGCGATGCGTGCGTGAGCAAGCCCTTCGACCGGGCCACACTTTGCGATACGCTTGCCTCTTTGCTGCCCGGAACAGTCTCGCGATAGGAATTCAAACTGGACCTACGGGCAAAACGCTGCCTCGGTCCGCACATGCAATGCAGCCCGCATGTCTCTCCCTTCCGATCCCGTGTCCCCTTGCTTCCGCTGGCTCAACCAATATAGAAGAACGGGCCCGCCGACGATGCCGCCTGCGGACCCGCTGAAATCGCAACCAATCTATCGAAACGCTGAGAGTCTAGCGAGGTCCTACCTCAGACCGGTTTGATCCGTCGCGTAAAACTTGACTCAAACGCAACGACTTCCGCACACAAAGAAACTATTCCGAAACCACGAATAGGGCCTCCCACGGGCGGAAAGCAGGTGGGTCTCGGCGATACCTCCGGGAAATCGGCTCTATATCGCTTCGCCTGTGAACGAGGTGAGGGCCTTCATGTAGTTGCCGCGTTCGAAGGCGGCCGGCTCCGGGCAGTTCTCCTGGCTCATACTGCCCTTGAGTTGTTTGACCGATTCATACTCCTTCTCTTCCATCCATTCGGTCACGTTTGCCAGGATCGTACCGATCTTACCAAAACCCTTTTGGTAGAGAACCGAGGCGATCATGCCGACATCGGCACCGGCCAACAGGGCCTTGAGCATGCACTTCGCACCGTGGATGCCGCTCGTCAGGGCCAGCGAAGCGTCGACCCGACCGTGGAGGATGGCTATCCACCGCAGCGGCAGCAGCAGCTCGTTGGAACTGCTCAGAACCAGCTTGGGCGAGATCTCCAGGTCGTCCAGGTCGATATCGGGCTGGAGGAAACGGTTGAAGATCACCAGGCCATCCGCGCCCGCGTCGGCGATTCGCTTGGCCATGTGGCCCGGCGAACTGAAGTAGGGGCCGACCTTGACTGCCAGCGGAATCGAGAGCGATTCCTTGACGGCACGGACGAGTTCCAGGTACTTCTCTTCAATCTCGGCGCCCGATACGTTCATGTCGGCCGCGATCAAATAGATGTTCAGCTCCAGCGCATCGGCGCCGGCGTCCTGGATCCGCTTGGCGTACTCGACCCAGCCGCCGCGGGAAACGCCGTTGAGGCTGCCGATGATCGGCATGCTCACGGCCTTTTTCGCCTCGGCGATTGTGTCCAAGTAGATATCGGGTGTCGCCCGGTACTCAGCCGGTTCCGGGAAGTAGCTCAAGGCCTCGGCGAAACTCTCCGTGCCGAAATCCTGGGCTTGCGAGTGTGCTACCTCTTCGTGAGTGATCTGCTCTTCGAATAGCGAGGGCATGACGGCGGCTGCGGCACCGGCATCTTCGAGCTTCTTGAGATTGTCGATCGACTGGGTGAGCGGGCAGGCCGCCACGACCAACGGGTTCTTCAATTCCAATCCAAGGTACTTCGTGCGAAGATCGACGCTCATGCTTGCACCTCCTTTTCGCCGCCATCACGAGTCGTGGCCGCTAGTTGCTCGTAGAAATTCCACCGACTGTTGATGTCCTCTTGCCCAAGCCGAAGCAATCGCTCCGAATCCTCGGGCTTCGCGCGGGCCAGCATCGCGTACCGTGCCTGCTGCATGGCGAAGTCCTTGTAGGCGCCCTTGGGCGGCTTGCTGTCGAGGGCGAACGGCTTCGACGCGTCGGTAGGGTCGAACCGATAGAGCGGCCAATAACCGCAGGCAACGGCTTCCTTCTGGAGGGTCATGCCGGTGGTCATATTGATGCCGTGCGCGATGCAATGGGAATAGGCGATGATCAGCGACGTGCCGCGGTAGGCCTCGGCCGCCCGGATGGCCTTGATCGCCTGATTCGGATTGGCCCCGAGCGAGATCTGGCCGACGTAGACGTTGCCGTAGCTCATGGCCATCATGCCTAGATCCTTCTTGCCGGCCGGTTTTCCGCCAGCGGCAAACTTGGCCACCGCACCACGCGGCGTCGCCTTCGAGGCCTGGCCGCCGGTGTTCGAATAGACCTCGGTGTCCAGAACCAGAATATTCACGTCTCGCCCAGAGGCAAACACGTGATCCAGGCCGCCGTAGCCGATGTCGTACGCCCAACCGTCGCCGCCCAGAATCCAGACGCTGCGGCGGGCCAGATAGTCGGCTGAAGCCAGCAGGTCCTTGGCGTCCCTGCTGTCGATCCCGGCCAGCTTGGCCTTCAACTCGGCAATCGCCCTGCGCTGTGCGGCGATCTCCTCTTCCGTTTCCTGCTTGTTCGAGAGCAGGGCGGTAACGAGATTGTCGCCCAACGGACCGCTCAGCTTCTTCAAAAGCATCCCGGCATATTCGATCTGCTGATCGATCGCCAGACGAAAACCAAAGCCGAATTCCGCGTTGTCCTCAAACAACGAGTTCGACCAGGACGGGCCCCGCCCGTCGGCGTTCACGCAGTAGGGCGTACTCGGCAGGTTGCCGCCGTAAATCGACGAGCACCCGGTCGCATTCGAGATCAACATGCGGTCGCCGAAGAATTGGGTGATCAGCTTAACGTAGGGCGTTTCGCCGCAACCCGCACACGCACCGGAGTACTCGAACAGCGGCAGCAGCAATTGAGAACCCTTGATCGAATCGGCCTTCACCTGAGTACGATCCACGTCGGGAATGCTCAAAAAGAAGTCGTAATTCGCTCGTTCCTTTTCCAGGTGATCGAGCTTCGGCTCCATGTTGATCGCCTTGCGTTTGGCGATCTCTCGGCTCTTGGCCGGACAAACGTCGACGCACAAGCCGCAACCGGTGCAATCGTCCGGCGCCACCTGGATCGACATCTTCCAGCCTTCATACTCCTTGCCTCTCCAGTCGGCCGACTCGAAACCTTGCGGAGCATCTGCAAGCGCCGAGGGCGGGTAGGCCTTCATGCGGATTGCCGCATGGGGGCAGCCCAGGGAGCAGAGACCGCACTGGATGCAGATCTCCTTGTCCCAGATCGGAATGTCCAAAGCGATCGATCGCTTCTCGTATTGCGTCGTGGCCGTGGGGAAAGTGCCGTCCACGGGCATGGCGCTGACCGGCAACTCGTCGCCGTTGCCGCTCATGATCTCGCCGAGAACGCCCTTGATGAACGCATCGGCGTCCCCCTGGAATCCCGACAATCGCTTGATCTTTGACGTGACCTGGCCGGGAACCTTGACTTCGTGTAAGGCAGCGATCGCACCGTCGACGGCCGCAAAGTTCCGCTTCAGGATCGTCTCGCCCCGCTTGCCGTAAGTCTTGGTTATCGCGTTCTTGATGTGGCCGATCGCCTCGGCCTCGGGAAGGACGTTCGCCAGCTTGAAGAAACACGTCTGCATGACCGTATTGATGCGGACACCCATCTCCGCTTCGCGAGCGACACGGTACGCATCCACGACGTAAAGCTTGATCTTCTTGTCGATGATCTGCTTCTGCGTCTCCATCGGGATCGAGTCCCAGGCTTCGTCCGGACCGTAGGGGCTGTTCAGCAAAAACGTGGCGCCCTCGACGGCAGTTGCCAGCATGTCGAGCTTCTCGATGAACACCGACTGGTGGCAGGCAACAAAATTCGCCTTGTTCACCAGGTACGAACCCTTGATCGGCCGCGGGCTGAATCGCAAGTGCGAGACGGTGACCGAACCGGCCTTCTTCGAGTCGTAAACAAAATAACCCTGGGCGTAGAGCGGCGTGTTCTCGCCCACAATCTTCACCGAGTTCTTGTTGGCGCCGACCGTTCCGTCGCTGCCCAGTCCGAAGAAGATCGCTCGGGTTACGTCGTCGCGCTCGGTCGAGAACGACGCGTCGTATTCGAGGCTCAGATTCGTTACGTCGTCCTTGATGCCCACGGTGAAGTGGTTCTTCGGCTCGGCCTTGGCGGCCTCATCGAAAACGGCTTTCGCCATAGCCGGCGTAAACTCCTTCGACGAAAGACCGTAGCGTCCGCCGATCACGCGCGGCACGCTGCCGGACCAGTTCTCGGCCAGACCTGCGACCACGTCGAGATACAAAGGCTCGCCCAAGGCCCCAGGCTCTTTTGTCCGATCCAATGCAACCACGGTCTTCACCGACCTCGGCAGAGTGTCGACGAACGCCTTGCAGTCAAAAGGCCGGTAAAGCCGGACCTTGACTAAGCCGACTTTCTCGCCCTTCGCAGCCAGGTAATCGACCGCTTCCTCGACCACTCCCGCACCGGAACACATCGCCACAATGACGCGATCCGCATCGGGAGCGCCCACATAGTCGAACAGGTGATACTCCCGGCCCGTCAGCTTCGCAAACTTGTCCATCACACCTTGGACAATGCCGGGAACCTTGTCGTAGAACGGGTTGCACGCCTCGCGGGCCTGGAAGAAAACGTCCGGGTTCTGGGCCGTTCCGCGAAGCTTGGGTCGGTCGGGGTTGAGGGCCCGATCGCGATGGGCCTGAACCAGGTCCATGTCGATCATCGCCTTCACGTCGTCTTCGCTGAGTTGCTCGATCTTGTTCTCTTCGTGGGAGGTCCGAAAACCGTCGAAGAAGTGCAGGAAGGGGACACGGCTCTCCAGCGTCGCAGCATAGGACAGAAGCGCCATGTCCTGGGCTTCCTGAATGCTGACGGCAGCCAGAAAGGCCCAGCCGGTCGACCGGCAGGCCATCACGTCGCTGTGATCGCCGAAAATCGACAAGGCATGGGTCGCCACCGTTCGCGCGGAGACGTGAAACACCGTCGAGGTTAATTCCCCGGCGATCTTGAACATGTTGGGGATCATGAGCAAAAGGCCCTGAGATGCCGTGAAGGTGCATGTCAGAGCCCCAGCTTGCAGCGAACCGTGAACGGCGCCGGCGGCACCCGCTTCACTCTGCATCTCCACAATATGGGGCACCGTGCCGAAAATGTTCTTCTTTCCGGCCGCAGCCCATGCGTCGGGCAGTTCGCCCATGCCGCTGGAGGGAGTGATCGGGTAAATCGCCATCACCTCGTTGCAGAGGTGTGCGATCGACGACGTCGCTTCATTGCCATCGATGGTCACGAAGCGTCTTTCTGCCACGGGTACGTCTCCTTATCGTCAGAATTGTTGAAAACCGAGGTGTCGCCGACTATTGCGGCATCGGAGCGAAAAACTCGTCTCGTGCCGCCTCAGAAACAGTCGAGACACGGCAAGTACCCTGTCCCGACGAAAACCGAACCCGGTCAAAACGGCCGTGCCGTCGGCTCGCCGGGAATCGGTCGATCCGCGCCGCTGCGGCGGAAAAACAGGAAATCGCCTGAACAGTCAGGGTTTCCTCCACGACGCGCCACCCCAAACCCGACAGGTGCCGTTGTTGATCACCCCGATTCGAGGCGGCCAAATCGCCCACCTTTTCTCGACAGTGCCAACCACTGCCTGTCGGCAGCTCAAGATGTAATACGCCATCTGCCCAACTTAGCGAATCCAACGCCATCCGACAAGTTCTACCGGCGGGGGGCCGGGGGGCCGAAAAAGAAGTTATTAACACCTTTGGTTGGCAAAAAAGGAGATAAGGGTCAACCTGCGGGCACTGTTCGACTTGGGTGGTCCGAGGTATTCTGTCTCCCGTTGCTCTTGCCGGTTCACCGAAAGACACGAAGGCGGTTTGCGCCGTGAAAACGCGCGTCTATATCGAGACCACAATCCCCAGTTTCTACTACACACTCCGGACGGACGCGGAATCCGTCGCCATGATGAGTTGGACGCGACGGTGGTGGGCCGAGTTTGCCCCGCAGTTCTCTCTAGTAACCAGTCCGGCGGTTATTGCGGAACTGCGCCGTGGCACAGGCGAGGCTACCGCCCAGAGGGTCTCCCTTCTCAAAGGTGTCAGTCTTCTGGACGTGACAGGCTACGTCGAGGATGTTGCACGCGTGTACATTGAACGGCTGGTCATGCCCAGCGACCCTGGCGGTGACGCTCTGCATCTTGCGGTTGCATCGGTTCACCGAGTGGAAGTACTTCTAACATGGAATTGCCGCCATCTTGCCAATCCGAGTAAAATGGATCATATCCGCCTTGTTAACTACGAGCTTGGTCTGCCCATGCCACTCCTCACCACGCCACTCAACTACCTCAGCGGGGGTGAAGCTGATGCCGGACGACGAAATAGCTGAGATTCGAAGGATCCGCCATCGGATCTCCGAAGAATGTGGCCACGACATCCACAGGATCGCGCAGTACTATCGGCAGGTTGAGGAAGAACTGAGAGAATCGGGCGAGTTTCGTTTCGAGGATCGGTCGCCCGATGATACGGGATACGGATACGTGGGATACGGGGATACGGATACGGGGGATACGGATACGGGGGATACGGATACGGGGGATACGGATACGGGGTCAACTCTTGACTCTTGACAACTACTGCGTCTCGGCGTAGAATCCCAGCATGGCAAGACCCGTCCGAGTCGAATTCGAAAACGCCGTCTACCACGTCACCGCACGAGGAAACGAGCGTAAGGACATCTATCGCGACCCAGCCGATCGCCAGCGTTTCCTCGAAACCCTCGAAGAAGCCGCCGAACGGTTCGGCCTGGTCGTCCATGCCTACTGCCTGCTCGGCAACCACTATCACCTTCTGCTCCAGACTCCCCGCGCCAACCTGACTGACGCGGCCGGCTGGCTCCAGGCCACCTACAGCATCCGCTTCAATCGCCGGCACAAGCGCAGCGGGCATCTCTTCCAGGGCCGCTTCAAGGCCCACCTCGTCGAGGCCGACCTCTACGCCCGGCAGCTCGTCAAGTACATCCACCTGAACCCGGTCCGCCCCAAGGACAAACGCCGGCCTGTGCCCGTCCAGCGGCGTGCCGAACTCGCCCGTTACCGCTGGAGCAGCCACCGGGCCTACGCCGGATTGGGCAAGGCCGACACGCCGGCCTGGTTGTGCACTGAGTGGCTCAGCTATTTCGGCCGCACCCGAAAAGCGGCCCAGGCGGCCTACCGCGACGAGATCGCCCAGATGTTCGGCCAGGTGGCTCCTTCCCCTTGGCAGGAACTCCGCGGCGGACTGGTCCTCGGCGGGCAGGCGCTGTGGGAAAGGGCACGCCGGGCGTTGGCCGACTCCGAAGGCGATGACGAAATCCGCTGGTCTCGTCGTGCCGGAGCCGAGGCCCTGGCCGAAGCGATCGACAAGCTTGCCGCCGAGCAGACCGATCGTCGGATCGCCATCTGGCTGCAGGTCCGCCACGGCGGCCGGCGGATGACCGAAGTCGCCAAGCTCTTTGGTTATCGTGATGGCAGCGGCGTCCATCGCGTGGTACAAAGGCTGGAGGCACGGGCAAAGCAAGATCGACCGCTAGGTCGACAGCTACAGGCGTTAGTGCGCTGCCTGTCAAGAGTTGAGGAAGCCCGGCGAAATGCAGCGGCGGAGTGGGGCGAAAATGCGGGTATTCGCCCTTAGGGCCCGCAGACGGGGCTGGGGAGGCCCCTCCGGGTCGGCGGGCGACGCATGATCAAAAAGACCCCAGACGTGCCATCGCGCCGAGGCATCGTGCAGTATTTCAGTAAATAGGGTGTTATAATTAGACTTTGGCACGGAATGTGCAAAATTGCAATTTCCGTGCCAAATCATGCTAAAACCCTATGTGCAACAACCGTCTACTTCGCGAGAAACCAGGATGAACAGCGTTGACGGCCGAGGCCGGATTGCGTATAATGTGATCGCATTCAAACACTTTCGTGCGGCACGGACAGGATGGACGTGATCATGCCGGAATCGACACCCGCCGAAGCCGTTCAGGAGCAACAACAGAAGGACGCCACGCACCTGACGGAGCGGCTGGCGCAAGTTTCTGTCCCCGATTTGACGGTCAGCTACACCCTGGAGAAGTCGGCGATCGTCCTTCCGGGCCTTTTGACTCGTTTCATCGCCGTGGCGGTTCTCTTCCGGCTGAACTCGGCCAAGAAGTGGCGATTGGCTCTGGAGCAGGAACTGCTGCCGGAACCGGTGCGGCGCTGGCTGGGGATCGCGGAACTGGCCGAGTTGATTGAGAAGGCGACCGTCGACTGGATTCCGCCGCAGGTGTTCATCGATACGCTCAGTTGGCAGGTGATCGAGTGCCTGACGCGCTGCGGCGTGCCGCAGCCGATCGCGGTGGTCCGGCAAACGATTCGTTGGCTGTTGCTGCGTGGCTCGAAGGTTTCCCGGAATGGCATCGTCTTGGATCGGCGGTTCTGGCGGACGTTTGCGGCCAGGTCGACGCGACCATGTTCGTCGGAGGTGGCCGAAGAGTGCCGGCAGCGGATCGACTTCGTGCTGGGACAGGTCGACCTTTCCGAGGAGGTCGAGCGACGTTGGCTCGACGTTCCGGAGTTGAGCGGACCAGATCGCGCCAAGCTGGAGGCGGTACGAGTGGCCCAGTCCTGCGAGCGTTTGCAGGCCCTCCAGGAGGCATTCGACGAAGGATATTTCGATTTCGTGACGAACCTGCTGGCGTGCTCCTACAGTCGTTGCGAGCGTTTGCAGGCCCTCCAGGAGGCATTCGACGAAGGATATTTCGATTTCGTGACGAACCTGCTGGCGTGCTCCTACAGTCGTTGCGGGCGTCGAGCCCACCACCCGCTGCTGCTGTGGAAGATCTGGCTCGCCATGCTGGCTGTTGAGAGCCCCAAGCCGGGAACATTCTTGGGAGACGTTGACGATTCGATCCAGTTGCGGCTGTTCCTGCAAGTGATGCGTCACGAACAACTTCCCTCCGAGCGGCGAATCAAAGGTTTTGCCAGCGAGCGGATGGCTCCGGTCATCGAGTATCTCGTCCTCTGGCACCAGTTCTTGCTGCTCCGGGACGACCGAATCGAGATCGGCACGGAGTTTGGGACGGACAGCGCCGACATGCACGCCCAGGCACGCATGAAGATGGACGCGGCTGCCAGGTTCATTGCGCCTTTGCTCGGATGGCTGATCGAGGAGTGCCGCCGATTCTGCGAGCGTACCGGACGAACCGATCTCAGTCCGGCGGACCAGAGAGTTCTTATGGAAGCATTCGAGCAGTTGGATTGGCGCGGTTTGGGCAACCTGGGACGCAATCGCCATCTGCTGCTCGGGGCCATTCGTGACACGTTGAGCGGCCAACTGGTGACCCCACTTCCCAGCCGTGTGGCCTTGAACAGTTCACCTCGCGACGGTCCCCTTCCGGCGGATATCGTCGCGTTCGCCAAAGATCTGGCCGCCGAATTCCTGGAACGGATGAAAGTTTTCGGCGAAAAGTTCAACAGCTCGACCTACTACGACCCTGAAGGCAGCGCGCATACCAAACGGGGCAAAACGGTTCACGGCTACGGCGTCCAATTCCTGGCCGATCTGAAATACGGGTTGATTTGGTCGTTTGCCGTCTTTCCGGCCGGCGATGGCTTTCGGCCCGAAATCAGCGATTGGGTCCTTCGCGCGAAGCAGGCCTTCGATTGGGGACCGATCGTGCTGACTTCCGATCGCGAATACACGATTGCCAAGGCGATCCACCAGTGGCACGAAGAGGAAATCCTTCACTACGGCCCTCGATCGGATGTTGACAGGAAGAACAAAGGAATCTTCGTCGAAGAGGATTTCGAGATCTACGAAACGTATGCGGTCTGCCCGAACAACAAGCGGCTCAATCGCAAGCCGAACATTTTCGTTCGCGGTTCCAGCGAGCAGTGGCGGTACAAGGCGAGACAGACGGACTGCGGCGTCTGTCCGCTTCGCAGCCAGTGCACGACCGGTAAGGGTTCGAAAATGCTGTGCGTCAACGTCTACCGAGAAGATCTGGCGATCCACGCCGAACGCATGACGGCCGATCCGGAGCGTACCCGCGACCTCATGGGCCGGCACCGGGCGATGAGCGAAGGGATCGTGAACAACCTGATGAATCACCAGGGCGTTCGCTACGCGAAGTGGAAAGGTCTTGCGCTGGCTCGCGTCCAGGTCGGCCTGGCCATTGTCATGATCAATACCCTCAAGTGGCACAGAATCGTCCACAACCGACTTGAACCGATGACCCTGAAACCGGCCGCGTGAGGCTGGCCTGTTCACCCTGCCCACCTTCCGCCTACCGGCTCCGAGTTTCGCCGGGCTTCCTCAAGAGTTGACCCCGTATGGACCCCGTATGCGTATCCGTATCCGAAAACGAACGAAGATCACCTACTGGAAGGAACGCGACGGGAAGTATCTCGGACCCTCAACAACACGTTTCCTGCAATTCCTGCGCGAACTGGCCGTCATCGCACTTCTGCCTTTCTTATTCGCCTGTACTCCAGAATCCCAAATTGGTGAATCGATGAGTGAACGTGGTGGCAACGCCGAATCACAGACAACTTCAGAGGAGTACTTCGACAAGGGAACGTTCTACGAGAACAAGGACACAGACAAGGCTATCGAGAACTATACGCTTGCGATACAACTGAATCCGCATTACGCAGAAGCGATTTTCAATCGGGCTGGAAATTGGGAAGGGAAGCAGGAATACGCCAAGGCCATTTCCGACTACGAGAAGTACATCGAGTTGAGGCCCGCGGATCCGACTGGCTACGACTACCTTGCCATGGTTTATCTTCACGCGGAAGACAAGAGCTTTCACGATCCGCAGGCGGCGCTGCACCACGCCAAGCAGGCATGCCAGGCTTCAGAGAACGCCGGTAATCAATCGCTCCAGTACCAGCCCTTTCTCACGCTGGCGATAGCACACGGCAGACTCGGCCAATTTGAAGAGGCAGTTGCAGCACAGAAAAGTGCTATTGAATTGGCATTGGGCGATCCCGAAGCAGAACTCATTTTCCTCCCCAAAATGAAGGAAGACTTGGAGAAGTATCGAAATGGCGAGTGTCCCGCTGGGCCAACCCAATAACGCGCACGCGACGCTCCAAGGAAGTACGCGTCGAGGTATAGCCTGCTACGAGTTGAGCAACCCCTCAAACTCCTCCTCCGTCAACACCTTCACCCCCAGACTCTCCGCCTTCGCCAGCTTGCTGCCGGCCTTCTCGCCCGCCACCACGTAGTCGGTCTTGCTCGAAACGCTCGACGCCGCCTTGCCGCCGTGACGCACGATCAGTTCGTTGATCTCCTCGCGGGTGTGCTTGACCAGCGTTCCCGTCACGACCAACGTCTTACCCGCCAGGATCTGCGACCGTTCCTCGCCTGCGATTTGCGGGACTTCCATGGTGACGCCCAATGCGGCAAGGTCGTCGATCGTCCCGCTGCCGAACTCGCTGGCAAGAAAGTCGTAGACGCTTTGGGCAATGACGGACCCGATCTCGTTGATCGCACTGAGCTGTTCGACCGACGCGCCGCGGAGGGCCTCCATGGTGCCGAAGTGTTCGGCCAGCACGCGGGCGACGTTGGTGCCCACGTGGCGAATGCTCAGCGCGTTGAGCAGCCGAGCCAGCCCGCGGTCCTTGCTCGCCTCGATTCCGGCCAGCAGGTTCTCGCTCGATTTCTTGCCCATCCGTTCCAGCGTGAGCAGTTGCTCCAGGGTCAGGCGATAGAGGTCGCCGTAACTCTTGATCAGTCCGGCCGAAACCAGTTGTTCGACGAGTTTGTCGCCCAGGCCCTCGATATCCATGGCGTTACGACTGGCAAAATAGCGAATCCGCTCCTTCAGTTGGGCCGGGCACTGGAGGTTCGGACAGCGAATGTAGACGCCCCCTTCGTCCTTCACCACTCCCGTGCCGCATTCGGGACATTCGGTGGGAAAGGCAAACTGGGTAAGTTCCCCTTTCCGCTCGTGCTTTTCTACGCGAACAATGTGAGGAATGATCTTGCCCGCCTTCTCGACCACGACTACGTCGCCCTCCCGCACGTCCTTCCGAGCGATCTCGTCGGCGTTGTGCAGACTGGCCCGGCTGACGGTCGTCCCGGCCAGTTCGACCGGTTCCAGTTCCGCCACGGGCGTGATGGCGCCCGTCTTTCCCACCTGGACGCGAATCGCCTTGAGCCGCGTGGTCGCTTCATATTTTTCGAACTTGTACGCAATCACCCAACGCGGACTCTTCGACGTCGCACCGACCCGCTCGCGCTGATCGAAATGGTTCACCTTGAGCACAAGCCCGTCGATCTCGAAGTCCAGTTCGTGCAATCGCTCGATCAACGCTTCACAGTGCTCGACCGCTTTGTCAAAGGAGTCAAAGCAGGAGACCATCGGGGTCACCGGCAGCCCGAAGCCCTGGAGCTCGTCGAGAAAATCCATGTAATTCCGGCTTGTCAGACCTTCCGTGTACCCCACGCCGTGGCAGAAGAACCGCAGATGGCGCCGGGCGCAGATCTTCGGGTCGAGGAGGCGAATGCTCCCCGCGGTGACGTTCCGCGTGTTGGCGAAGGGGGCTTCCCCGCGCTCTTGCTGCTCCTCATTGAGACGCACGAGTTCGGAATTCGTCATGTAGATTTCGCCGCGGACCTCCAGGATCGGCGGGACCGACTTGCCCGTCAGACGCAACGGCACGCCGGCCACCGTGCGGACATTGTGAGTGATGTCGTCGCCCACGCGGCCGTTGCCCCGCGTCACGCCTCGCACAAGCGATCCGTCCTCATAGAGCAGCGAGACAGCCACTCCGTCGATCTTCAGTTCCACGACCCACTCGACTGACTCCTCGCCAAGCAATTTGCGCGTACGCTCGCCATAGGCGCGCAACTCTTCAATGCTGTAGGTGTTGTCGATCGAGAGCATGGGCACACGGTGGTCGGCCTGCACAAGGCCGTCCACCGGCTGCCCGCCCACGCGTTGAGTGGGGCTGTCCGGCGTGAGTAGTTCCGGATGAGCCGCTTCGAGTTCTTTCAGGCGGTTGATAAGCCGGTCGTACTGGAAGTCGGAAATCTCCGGCACCGCATCGACATAATACTTGCGATCGTGATAGCGGATCTGTTCGCGAAGTTCGGCAACTTCCGCAGCGGGATCGGGCGACATGGCTTTCACCAATCAGCAAGAGAGGAGAGAAACAAACAACGCGGAATATGCCGGCAGCCGCGTGGATGCGTCTGTAACGTGTCTTGTGGGATGCGTCTGCAACCTGCCAAACACGACAAAACCGCATCCCATGCGCCGGCACGATGCAATCGTATCCCACGGCGGTGACACGAGGGAATCGTTTCCTACCGGCAGCCGCAACTTGCCGCGCAGCTTCCTGCGGTATTGTCCGACAGATGCGGGATCAGGCACAAGAATCGCAGCGGCGTTGAGCCCGTGTTCTTGAACTGGTGTTCGGCCCCCCCGGGCACGAAAACGGCCGTCCCCGGTTTCAAGAGATGTTCTTGGTCACCTTCCATGACGATCCCATTTCCCTGCAACACGAATACTTCGTGCTCGTGGGGATGGCTGTGCAGCGGGGTATGCCCGCCGGGCATGACCTCGAAATGACGCATCGCGAACGTGGGGGCGCCGTCCGAATCGTCAATCAAACAGCGGATCTTGCACCCCGTGGCCCCCGGCATATCGACCGGGGTGGCTTCGATCTGATCGTAAGAAAGAACTTTCATGCAGAGATTCCTCATCCAAGCGCCGTTGAGAAACGGTCTGGCTTACCGTTGAACACTCTTCCACAAGATCCTGTATTATACTTCCGTTCCGCCTCATGTCAGGTAGCGCAAAGAAAGCCTCGAGGTGAACGGCTCCCAGCGTCGTGTTGGCTTCCCACAAGGAAACGACACAGCCGTCGACCCCGAGGTCATGAGCACCCTCGGCAAGCGAAAGCGCTACAAGGAATTTATCGGCTCCATCTGCAAATTGTCAATAGATATTCGACCGCGTGGGATACCTTTGACGTGTCGAGGAGAACGTCTATGGACTCGTCATGTCGCCAAACGCGGGATGCGATTCGATCGTGCCTGAAACTTCACCGACGTGTCCCGAGCGACACGTCACAACCGTGTTCCACGACAAGTGTTCGTCTGATATGACAAAACCAGGTGAGCAAATGCCGCACCGCGTGCTCGATAGTTGACGAACTGGTCGTGACTCGAACAGGCCGGGGAGAGGACAATCGTTGCTTGGGACGATGCTCGTTCCATGGACGCGGCAAATGCCTCGTACAGTGTTTTCACAGCATGGCAGAAGAGGCCGGTGTTGTAGGAAGTGACTTTCTCCGCCAAATGGTCCGCCACCTGCCCGTAGAAAACCGCGCCCTCAGCACACTGGGCGGTCCGTTTTGCCAGCTCGTCATAGTCGACACCCTTGTCCGCGCCGCCCGCGAGCAGCCAGATCGGCTTTTCCAACGCTTCCAAGGCCGCGATGGTCGACTCGGGCGTCGTAGAAGACGAATCGCTGATAACACGGCGCCCATGGATGGTTCTTATGAGTTCCAGACGGTCCGGAAGTCCGCGGAAGTTCGTCAGGCCGGCTTCGATTGCACTCTCGTCGCAGCCCACACCGCGTGCCGTCGCCGCGGCCAACGCCGCGTTGGCCAGGTTGTGACGACCGCAAACGGAAAGGGGCGGCAGATCGGAGAGGCCTCGCGGTTCCAGAAAACTCCCCCGCACAAAACGCTGCCAATCGGCCAGGCCCGGTGCCGCGGGATCGAACACGGCCGCCCCATCGGCCGGCTGGAGAAGAAGGAGCCGTTGCTTGGAGGCCGCATAATGCCCCAAATCGGGATGCCAATTGAGGTGGTTCGGCGTGAAGTTCGTGATCACGGCCGTTTCGGGAAGGGAGGTAGTCCGGGCCAGCCGGTGAAGTTGAAAGCTGCTCAGCTCCAGCACGACCCAGTCGTCCGGACGGATGATATCGAGGTCGTCAAGAAGACTTCTGCCGATGTTCCCTCCCAGGTGGACTCGCCGGCCGCCGGCCTCCAGGATCGAAGAAACCATGGCCGACGTCGTCGACTTTCCATTGCTGCCGGTGACCCCAATCATGCGAGCGGGGCAGTTCTCCAGGAAGAGTTCGATTTCCGATGTCAGCTTCGCGCCCCCGCTGCTCGCGATTTCAAGCCAGGGCGCGCCGGGGCGAATTGCCGGATTCACGACCACCAGATCGGTGTCACGGAAGTCCTCTTCCCGATGCCCGCCGAGTTGGTAGCGGCGAATCGGTACCGATCGGAGCGTCTCCAGGGAGTCTGCCAGCCGATCCGCGGGTGCCATATCGGTTACGGTAACCACGGCCCCCGCTCGGGCGAGCCAACGTGCGGCCGCACTGCCCCCACCAAAGAGGCCCAAACCCATCACGGTCGCTCGCAATCCCTGATACTCCATGGCTCAAAGTAAACTGGACCACCCGAATTGTGTCAATCCAAATCGACACTTAGGCCTCCCTGACGCCGCCACGGGCCTCTGGGCGTTTCTTCCAGCCCGTGTTACCATAATAGTTTGCGCTTCTGCCGCGAAACCTCGCATAGAGTCGCACACTCTCCGCAACCTGAACCATTTCAACCTAATATGCCCGGCTGCTCTTGGCAGCTTCCACTTGACGGGTGGATCTCTACTGCCGGTTGATTTCCGCCGGGATGAACCCTGAACCCTGACAACTCGAAATGAGCTCTCACGGGCATATCTCGCTACGCGGTGTTGAAGTCCATAATCTTCAGGGAATCGATCTCGACATCCCACACCGGAAGCTCGTCGTCCTCTGCGGACTGAGCGGCAGCGGGAAAAGCAGTCTCGCGCTCGATACGCTCTACGCGGAAGGTCAGCGGCGCTATATCGAGAGTTTCTCCGCCTACGCCCGACAGTTCCTCGAGCGTCTGGAGAAGCCCGATGCGGAGCACATCGACGGGATCCCCCCCGCGATCGCCGTGACAGGCAAGACCGGGAACCGCTCGAGTCGATCGACCATCGGAACTGCCACCGAAACCGCCGACTACCTCCGGCTCCTCTACGCCAGGATTGGGCACGTCTTCTGCAACCGCTGTGGCCGTGAAGTTCACCGTGATTCCCCGCAGAGTGTCGTCCAGGAACTGGTAACCCTTCCCCCGGGACTTCGGTTCATGGTGACCTTTCCCTCCATGCATGACGTCGATGAAGAACCAGAAAACCGGACTGCTTCGCTACGCGAGAAGGGCTTCGTCCGCCTCATCGTCGGCGGGCAAACCGTTCATCTTGCCGGCGGCGGAACGGTGCCGGGCGGAGGCGACCCTCTTGAGGTTGTTGTCGATCGCCTCGTGTCGGGAACCGATTCAATCCGGGTTCAGGATTCCCTGGAAACGGCATTCGTCCATGGAGAAGGCCGCTGCTCCGTCCTCGTCGATGCTTCCCACGAAGACGCCCATGGTATCGGGGGACAACTGGAAACCATCGACGACCGCCCGTGGAGGCGTCTTGCATTCAGCTCCCAGTTTGCCTGCGACGATTGCTCTCTGGATTATCCGGATCCGGAGCCGCGGCTGTATAGTTTTAACAGCCCCTTGGGCGCCTGTCCGGAGTGCGAGGGCTTCGGTAACGTCATCGACATCGATATGGATTTGGTCGTGCCCGAGCCGGGCAAATCGATCGCCGAGGGCGCGATCGCTCCGTGGAACAGCCCGGCCTACCAGCACGAGCAGCAGGAGCTGATGGCCCTTGCCGGCGATTACGACTTGCCCGTTGACACCCCCTTTTCTCAGCTCGAAGCGAAACACTTGAAACTGATTACCGAGGGAGTCCCCGAACGCGAGTTCGGCGGGCTCAAAGGATTCTTCGCGTGGCTCGAGCGGCGCAAGTACAAAATGCACATTCGCGTCTTCTTGAGTCGCTGGCGGAGCTATCGCCCGTGTCCAAGCTGTCAAGGGGCCCGCCTGCGGCCGGAAGCACTGGCCACGCGAATCGGCGGGAAGAACATCGCCGAAATTGCCGCGATGAAAATATCCGCGGCGGCAGCCTTCTTTCAGGAGCTGAAACTCCCGGATTGGGAGCAGAAAGTCGGCCGAATGATGCTCGATCAGGTTCACGCTCGGCTCGGCTATCTGGCGAAGGTCGGCCTCGGCTACCTGACGCTCGATCGAACGCTGCGGACGCTCAGCGGTGGCGAGATACGCCGCGTGGCATTGACCTCTGCCCTCGGATCGAGCCTGGTAAACATGCTCTACGTTCTCGATGAGCCTTCGATCGGGCTCCACGCCAGAGACATCCATCAACTCCTCACAGCAATCACCGGCCTCCGTGACCGGGGAAACACGGTGGTCGTCGTGGAACACGAAGACGCGATCATCCGTGCCGCCGATCAGGTCGTCGAGATCGGCCCGGGGGCCGGAGAACGGGGCGGTCGGATCGTCTTTCAGGGGACGCCCCAGGAAATGGAAGAGTCGCCGGACAGTCTGACGGGCGACTATTTGGCGGGCCGTCGCGGAGTCGTCAACAGCGGAAGACGCAGACCCCCTGATCACGGTTGGGTCCGGCTCGCCGGTGCACGAGGAAACAACCTGCAGAATATCTCCGTCGAGTTTCCCCTTGGCGTGCTCTGCCTCGTAACCGGGGTCAGCGGATCGGGGAAGAGCACTCTCGTCGAAGGCACGCTCTATCCGGCACTTTGCCGGCGACTGCGAAAGGATGCCGAGAAGCCCTACGACTACGACGACGTCTTCGGCGACGGACAGATTGACGACGTGATTATGGTCGACCAGAGTCCGATCGGGCGCTCGCCGCGTTCGAATCCGGTGACCTATCTGAAAGCCTTCGACGAGATACGTGCCGTGTTTGCCGGTACGGTTGAGGCGCGCACGCGCGGCTACACTTCCAGCCATTTCAGCTTCAACGTCGATGGCGGCCGTTGCTCCGCCTGCCAGGGGGACGGCTACACGGAAATCGACATGCAGTTCCTCGCCGACGTCTTCATGAAATGCAGCCAGTGCGGGGGAACACGCTACCGCGACGAAATCCTCGAGATAACCTATCGGGGACGCAATATCGCCGAAGTGCTCGAGATGACCGTTCGCGAGGCCTTCACCTTTTTCCGCGGCCGTGCCAAAGTGCAGGCCAGGCTCAAGCGGCTCATCGACGTGGGACTCGACTACGTGCGGCTCGGTCAGCCGGCGGCCACCCTCTCCGGAGGCGAAGCCCAGCGGCTCAAGCTGGCCGGCTACATGTCCAGTGCCCGGCGGGGCCGTTGCCTTTTCCTCCTTGACGAACCCACCACCGGACTCCATTATTCCGATGTGGTTCAACTCCTCGACTGTTTCGACGCCTTGCTCTCGGTGGGCCACTCGTTGATCGTCGTGGAACATAACTTGCAAATGATGCGGGCCGCCGACTACATCCTCGACATGGGGCCCGGAGCCGCCGAGGAAGGAGGCCGAATCGTCGCCAAAGGCACGCCCGAAATGATCGCCCACAACGAGGAGTCGATCACGGGAGGCTTTCTGCGCGATCTGGTAGAGGGGCGGTAGGCTGCGTCTCGACGCGCCGTGACAAGAACGATCAGCCCGGCTGCTGAAGGTGACTCCTCAGGCGGGGCCGAAGTCATCCGCACGGGAGCGGGTGGCAGCCGGGCTTTTGAGATATCGGCACGCTGCGTCTCGACGCGCCGTGACAAGAACAATCAGCCCGGCTGCTGAAGGTGACTCCTCTGGCGGGGCCGAAGTAAATCGCACTCAAAGAAATCCACGTTGTTGCGTCAAGACGCATCAAGCACCTGAACTCCACACCCCGACATGTCCGATCAGTCCCGCTACATCCGCCAGATGCGTTATCCGCCCTTCGGTGAGGAGGGACAGAGGAAACTCGCCGAGAGCCGTGTGCTGATCTGTGGATGCGGTGCGCTCGGCAGCGTGTTGGCCAATACCCTGGTGCGTGCGGGGGTCGGGCACGTGCGGATTGTCGATCGCGACTTTGTGGAAACGAGCAACCTGCAGCGCCAGGTTCTGTTCGACGAAGACGACGTCCAGCGGCAACTTCCTAAGGCGATTGCGGCTGCGGAGAAACTCCGCCGGATCAATTCCGAGGTAAAGATCGAGCCAATTGTTACCGACGTGGACCACACGAACTTGGCCGAGTTGGCCGGCGGCGTCGGCATGATCGTCGACGGCACCGACAACTTCGAGACGCGCTTCCTGCTCAACGACTACGCCGTCAAGCACGGCGTACCTTGGGTTTACGGTGGATGCCTCGGTGCCGAGGGGCAGACCATGACGATCCTGCCCGGGGAGACAGCCTGTCTCCGCTGCCTGATGCAGGACTGCCCGCCACCCGGCACGACGCCGACCTGCGACACGGCCGGGATCCTCGCGCCCATCGTCAGCGTGATCGCATCGATCGAAGCCATGGAAACCATCAAGGTCCTCAGCGGCAATCGGACGGCCGTTTCCCGCGGCCTCGCCGTGATCGATCTCTGGAGCAATCACCTCCGCCGGCTCGATATCAGCCGACTCCGCGATCAAGTGGATTGTCCGGCATGCCGGCGCGGTGAGTTTCCCTGGCTCGACGGCAAACAGGGCAGCCACACGGCCGTCCTTTGCGGGCGCAACGCGGTTCAGTTGACGCATGCGGGCAAGGCCGCTGATTTGGACGATCTGGCTCGGCGACTCGAAGGTGTGGGAGAAGTGAGCCGCAACCCCTTCTTGCTGCGAGTCCGCGTGGACGGGTACGAGATCACGGTCTTCCCCGACGGCCGGGCCATCGTCGGGGGCACCGACGACATTCCGACCGCCAGGACGGTCTACGCAAAGTACGTTGGCAACTGAAAAAGCGGACTTCACGGTTTTGTGAGAATCACCGGGCGCCAACTGGGAGTTGCCCGCTCCGTTCGCTGCAAATAGGTCATAACCCATTCCTCAGTTGACGTTGCTCCGCACAAATCACTGAGGTCCCCTTTTTCGGTCACAAGCACGCGCGAGTTCCACCATGCACGCAGAAATCATCGCCATCGGCGACGAAATCACCTCGGGCCAACTGCTCGACACGAACAGCCAGTGGCTCAGTCAGCGGTTGGAAGAGCTGGGGATTCGCGTTCTGTACCATTCGACCGTCGGCGACGAGTTCGACGCGATTGCCGGCGTTTTTCGCCGAGCAGTCGAGCGCGCGGACGTGATCATCGCCACGGGCGGACTCGGTCCCACGGCCGACGACCTGACCCGGGAGGCCATTGCCGCGGTCGCCGGGGTCAGGCTCGTCATGGACGAAGCGGCCCTCGAACATGTTCGCAGCATCTTCGCCCGCCGGAATCGGCCTATGCCACCCAAAAACGAGGTGCAGGCAATGCTGCCCGAGGGCGGAAGGGTGATTCACAACCCCCATGGAACTGCGCCGGGAGTCGAAATGGCGATCGCCCGAAAAGGGGTCAGGACTCATTTCTGCGAAGCAGCGGGCACCGACCGAAGGTCGGTCGGGCCGTCGCGGGAATTGAGTCCCGACCCCTTTTCGAACCTCTGCCGCCTGTATGCGCTACCCGGTGTTCCCGCCGAGATGCGCGAGATGTGGTTCGGCACCCTGGAAGCGTCGTTGCGTGCGATCGGTGGCGGGCAGCGAATCGTTCGCCATCGAAAGATCAAGTGCTTTGGTGCAGGGGAAAGCCAGGTCGAACAAATGCTCCCCGATCTGATTCGTCGCGGTCGCGAACCTCGTGTTGGCATCAACGCCAGCAAGACCACGATCATCCTGCGGATCACCGCCGAAGGCGACACGCAAGAAGAATGCTATGCCGCCATGGAGCCCACCGTGGCCACGATCCGCGAGTGCCTCGGCGATCTGGTCTTCGGCGAGGGCGACGACGAACTCCAGCACGCCGTCTGCCGGTTGCTCCGGCAGAAGGGAAAGACACTCGCTACCGTCGAATGGGGCACGGGCGGTCTGGTTGCCGACTGGCTGAACGATGTGCCCGAGGCCGCAGATTGCTTTGTGGGCGGGCTGATCGTTTCGAGCGAGGGAGCCGTGCAGCAAACCTTGGGCGTTGCGGCTGACCTCTTTGAACAACACGGCCCGATCAGCCAAGAGGTCGCTGCCGCGATGGCGACGGCCTGCCGCGACCGCTTCGACGCCGACTATGGGCTGGCCGTCGGTTGCTTTCCCGAGCATGACCCTCAAGCCGAATCCCCCGCCTCGTTCTACCTGGCCCTGGCTGCGCCCGGCGGCCTGACCGTTCAGCCACTTCCCTATGCGGCCCATCCGGCCATTCTGAAGAACTTCTGCGCCAAACGAGCGCTGAATCTGGTGCGGCTGGCGATATCGTGATAGTGCTATGGGACACCTTCGCTTGAACCGTCTTGCTTGGCCGAACACGTGTGGGCGATAATCGTCTTGAATTTCTGACATGTGAGTGATTCCCCACCGACTCAGATCACTCGTCCCTTCATGTCCGACGAACATCCCCACCAAGTCCGCAACGTGATCGAGCCGAAGACCTACCGCTGCCAACGATGGTATCGTCGCATGATCTACTACGCTGTCGGTGGTTCCGTCAGTGTGCTTGCCACCGTTGCCTGGATGGGATGGTTCGTGCAGGGACGCGTAGTAGTACTCTGGCCTCCGATGTTCCTCGGACTCGCTCTCATGTCAACTTTGTGGCTGGTCGG
>Ga0351853_1076_pt1 | contig 25670 bp, 12 predicted proteins | sample BONcelHFGM3001C8_FD_206799 | JGI IMG/M metagenome (GOLD analysis project Ga0351853, IMG submission 206799) | Enriched cells from coal bed in the Powder River Basin, Montana, United States - BONCAT cells FGM rep2 HSBNCT.FGM.300.1.C8 ... | reverse complement strand
CGGGCTGACGTCAGCGTACTCCAGAAACGTGAACATCTGGTTTCGATGCCGCTTGAGGCGTTTGATCAGTCTCTTGACATCCTTATCTTCATAATGTCCAACAATCATCTCGTCGAGACGATTGTTCAGCCTGGCTTTTAACCGGTCACGCTTTTCGGTGCCAATTTCTTTGTTTTCCGACAAACGGATGGCATCTTTCATCAACCGCGACAGTTTTTTACGAAAACACTTCCAGTCCTGGGACCTGTTCTTCTTGTCAACCTTCACCAGTTCGGTAAAAAGATGAAAGAAACAGCGCTGCGTGGCCAGGGTGCTTATTTTATTGTAAGCTCCCCAGAAATCACAGACCAGTATTCCTCCAAACAACCGACATAGAACCTCCTTTACCACGGGAGAACCCCGGCTTTGGGTAATCATGTAATAGCAGATGCTTTTGTTGGTAAAACACCACAGCCAGTGTGTGATACCATTCAAACGCCAACCGGTTTCATCGGCATGTAACACAGCGCTTTTCCCAGCGATATTGCCAATCGCTTCATAGTTGTGCCACAAATACCGGGCCAGTGCACCCCATGCCTGAGTCAGTCCACCGGCGCTGATTTTGACACTGGATAAAACCTGAAGCATGGCAACCAGATTGTTGACACTCATTCCGACCAGGTAATGCAACCACGCAGTAAAAACGACCAGTCTCAGACCGATATTGGCATTGGGTAATGCTTCGGTAACCTTGGGAGAAACAATCTTTTTGCATGCCGGACACCAGTAGCCGTTGATGACATGTTCGGTCACTTCGGGCTCAATAGGCGGTATATCTTCAATCACACGACGATAAACCCTCAAAGGCTTTTTTACCGGAGTGCCGCAATCCGGGCACTGACAAAGCTCGTGTGGTATGGACTGATCAATTTTAGCAGGCGTTACGCGGCTGATTCCCGGATGTCCTATCGGTCGCCCTGGTTTATTCTTCTTTTTGCCGTGTTTGGGTTTGAGATAGGTCGGGATCATGCCCGAAGGTGTTGTGGGCCCAGGGTCGAACAGTTCAGCCTTTTCAGAAAGCTTCAGAATCGCTTCGATGGCCTGCTCCCGTGGCAGTTCCAGAATAGCAATGGCTTCATCCCGGGTCATGGCAGAGAAGCCTTCTGTAATCACGATGTAACGGATACAGGTACACCGCTTTGGACTGACCGTGATAGCTGTAGACATTGCCTTTTTTGGAGCTGCCGGAAGTCTGGCCCACATGAATCCAGTTGGCTGCCCGGTAACATGTCCCCTTAAACCGCGCAAGATCGACAAAGGTTTCTGCCAGAACCAGACCATGACTATATTTGGCCTGCCACCTCTCATTCAGACAGGCCAAACTCAATGACAGTACTTTGGATGCCAGATGCTTGATATGGATCCAGTCGGGAATCAGGAAACGGACATTGTTAGCCAAAAGATGCAGGTTTTGTCTGCGTACGGTTTTATCCCATCCGATAAAGCCATCACGATCACGGACTTTCCATGCCGCCGAAGCCCATCCCAGGCAGGCCACGATCTGACCATCGATTGTGACTACCTGTTTGAGATGTTCTCCAACCAGTGGAGGCAGGCCAAGATAGTGATAATGATGAATGAGATAATCCCATAAATATGTCTCAGAACTCTTTAACTCTTGTATCACAGGCCGGGAGTAGTCGCCTGCCATGCCACCCAGAGGCTTTTGCAGAAACAATGGAATCTGATCAAAATTTTTGATCTTGCAGTTATTTTTGGGCCGCTTACGGGCCGGCAGCAAAATGTGGCCATTCTCTTCCAGTCGAAGCAGAAGATCTCTGGCTGCATACTCTTTGAAATTGCCGTTGGGTTGTCGCCACTGCCATGCTTCGCAGAGTCGTTTGGAAATATACGTCCGGCCTTGGCAGTAATCCCGCTCAATCAACTTGTTTATGAACAAGATGTCATTCTCTGACAAGTCTCTGTGGAATCACCGGTTGAGAAGGATACCGATATCATCGGTTTAAAAGTAAGCCATGGGGGAGATAGGGCATGGGTATGCGATTCGGCATTGATTCAAAAGGCCGAGAGGTAGCGATGTCTGTTGATGGTTGATTCTGTTATTTATTTATTTTTTTTCGATAGCTGCTTCCCTCCATGATGAGGATTTCCGAGTTGTAAACGAGCCGGTCGGCGATGGCGGAGGCCACGGTGGTGCTTTCAAAGACTTTTCCCCAGTCGGCAAAGGGCAGATTGGTCGTGATGATGGTCGACTTTTTTTCGTGCCGTGCGCTAATGACCTGGAAAAAGAGATTTGACCCCTGTGTGCCCAGCGAAAGGTAACCGATCTCGTCACAGACAAGCAAATCCGGGGATTGATAATACTGGAGCTTTTTCAACAAGGAGCGGTCTGCTTCGGCCGCGATCAGATGGTTGATCATATCCATGGTGGATGAGAAAAGGGTTTTGATGCCGGCCTGTGTAGCCGCGTAGGCGATGGCCTTGGCGACAAAGCTTTTTCCCACCCCTGGGTTTCCGATCAGGATGACATCCTTTTTTTCCTTTATGAATGAAAGCCCCATGAGGTTTATGATTTTGGTTTTTTGATTTTTCCGGGAGATATGGAAGTCGAAGTCGAAGCGGTCGATGGTGGTTTTTTCATCGAGCCTGGATTCTTTGAATCTGGTGGCGATTCGTGTCAGACGTCTTTGCTCAAGTTCCAAGTCGAGCAGGCGCTCCAGGGTATCGGGGAAGGACAGATTTTTTTCAGTGGCTGTTCCGATAATGGCGGCGAGATTGGCGGCGCAGTTTTTCAGCCCGAGGGCTTTGAGTTTAGGGGTGATGTCATCTGTCATGGAGGTGGCTCCTTTTCAGGGCGAGGCTGTCGTATTCGGCCAGGCAGGGCTCGGTGAGGCGGATGCGGTTCAGGGCTTCGTCTTTGAGGGTTACCGGCAGATGCCGGGTTGTTGGCGTCATTTCCTGGTAGAGGATGTTTTCGACGTAGTCTGCGCCAAAGGCTTTGAGTTTGGCCGCTTTTTCGATGGCCCAGAGCAGTGAGGCGCTTCCATACTGGTCCTTGAGGCACAGCAGCCGGCAGATGCTTTTTTGTATGGGCTGATGGTTTTCGATGAGTGCATCCAAAAACAGGACGGCTTGCTTGCCCAAAGAACAGAAAGCGGCGATGTCGCGGTTGTACCAGAGCCTTTTTTTCAGTTTTTTGACGGCAAGGACATGTGCGGCGAGTTCGATACGCTGGTTTCGCATATAGCAGCGGGCGTGGGCGGCGACCTCTTTTTCCAGAAGAAAAAGCCGTACGCTTGTTCTGTCGGCCTTTAACGTCAGGGTTTTTCCGATGGTCCAGGGGGGAACGGTGTAGGTGTTGGTGTCAAAGCGAACGGCAAAGTCCTTGTGAACCAGGAGCTGGGAGGTATATCGGCAATCGGGAAGGTCGGCAAGAGGTGTCAGATGCACCTGTTGAAAACGGTCCAGTGGGTGTTCTCCCGTGGTTTTATGGACCCGTACATTGGCAACATCGCTCAGCCACTGCCGTACCTGGCTGTTGATGTCATCCAGGTCTTTGAAGGAACGAAGAGGGAAAAAATTGGTTCGAAGGTATTTGATGCTCGATTCGATTTTACCTTTTTCATGGGGAGAACCGGGATTGCAAGCGACGGGGGTTATCGGAAAGACTTTCAAAAAATCCAGAAAGCGGTCGTTGAACCGGATAACACGACCCTGTCTTTCAATGACAGCGGTCAGCATGTTGTCGACCACGATGGTTTTGGGTGTTCCTCCGAAGAAAGAGAACGCATTCAGCAGGCACTGGTGGAGGGTGTCCTGTTTCTGACAATGGGTGAACTCCACATAGAGCATGCGGCTGAAGGGTTCGCATACGGCAAGGGCGTACAGCTTTCTCTGGGTTGTGCCATACAGGATGGAACCAAAGTGTCCCCAATCGATCTGGACCTGCTCTGCGGGCATGGACTCGAACCGGACAAAGGGTGTTCGTGACTTGCAAGGTCCCCGCAACCGGTGCAGATACTGCCGGACTATGGTGATGCCCCCCGTAAAGCCTCTTTCCATCAGCCTCTGGCGGACTACCGGGGCTTTGACCTCCGGGTCCTCTTGAAGAAACTGTCGGATCAACTGGTCATAGGCATCCATCTTTCCTGGCCGTTGAAGGCGTTTTGTACAGCCTTTGTCAGGATTGAGGTGCCTGGTAACGGTCTTTCTGGTGATTCGGAGGGTCCTTGCGATCTTGCGCACAGCCCAGTTCAGGTGATGCAAACGGTGGATTTCAAATATTGTCGCCTTATACCAGCATGGGGCACCTCCTTGAAGATGTTGGGCAGGGCCTTGCCGACGCTGCCGTTTGGTTTTGCCGGTGCTTCGGCCGGCAGTTCCAGCACCTGGAAAATGGTTCCATCAAAGGCGATGAGCCCTTTGTCGATCAGGCCGTTTCGGGCCTCGATGTACCGATCCAGGTCCAGAGCCAGATGCCGGCAGATGGAATCGTAGCTGTAAAACGACAGCCCATAACGATCCGATGCCAGCACCAGAAACAGGTACAACAAAAGCTCGGGCTGGGTTAGGGAGGATAAAAAACCTGCGGTTAAAAAGCGATGAGGGATGAAGCAAAAGCCTTTACCGATGCGCCGGATGCGATCCGGGTTCAAAATGCGCTTATGGATCATGGCGGCCTCCTTTCCGGTTTTTTGAGGAAGCTACCACAAATCTTGCCGGCTGCCTAACGAGTTCCTCTTTGCAATCAGGGATAAGAGCCTGGTATTTCAACAATATTGACTTTTAACGCGTCTACCTTTGCAATCAGCGGCACCAGCCAATAACGCCCAACCAGGTTATATTTACAGGGTTTTGACGTGTCTACCTTTGCAATCACAGCGGTCGCACATCTTCGCTTGCGGTTGCGCAGGGCCTGCAGCATCCGGTTGCGTTCGGCTTTTTCAGGATGGGCCAAGCGGTAATCTTTCCAATACCCGGGTTGATTGGCCGCCCATTTCTTGTTGCAGATCCGCTGGTTGTCCTTGAAATCCGGGTCCGTTTTCATCTTGACCCGTTTCCAGGCGGTTTTTCTCGCGCGCCGACATGCGGGCTTCATGCAATGGGTTTGATTCTTATGCTTGGGGCTGGGATAAAACAGATCAAAACAATGTACACAAGGGATCGGTTCCATGGGCGCCACCTGTCCAAATGAATGAGGTCCATTCAACACAGATAGCATAGAATACCGCCCGGAATAATCGGAAGAAAACGGAAATTTCTTAAAAACAGGGAATTAAATCGAATGAAAACGGAAACCGGCTATCCTCAGCCGGTGATATTGGCATCGAATTAAATCGATGAAAATGGAATCAAATTGGACCGGTGATACCACTCTGCCGCGATAACGGAATATAATAGGCATTTGATGGCTTTCATCTTTCATGAAAACCTACATACCAGAAAGCTTCTTCAGACGCCAGAAATTTTTTCTAATTTTTTCAAAGAGCTAAATTGATACCCTAATCCTAAAACAAGCGTTAATAAACTTATTTAAATGCTTTAAAATGCACTTAAATACTTTACTTTCAAGATGTTATTATGTATACTTATGAGTAATATCAACATCTGAAAGGAGCATTTCAAGTGAGAAGTAACACACAAAGAAATATAGAGAAACGTAAAAGAAAAATAGACAAAAAACTTAAGAAAAGAAACTGGGAAGATCAACCTCATCCTATGTTGAGAGGCTCCAACATCCATTACGATATAGACGGTCGCCATAGCGGGATTTCCTGTGGCGGCATCGGTATCATTCACCAAATGATCCAGAGAATGGGATTACCTGCTGAAATCAACAGCAAACTTGAACTGCTCAAACGCCATCTCCCATATCATGAATCAGATCACATCTTGAATATTGCCTACAATATTCTTTCAGGTGGTACCTGTCTGGAAGATATTGAGCTTCGGCGAAACGATGAGGCCTACCTCAATGCGCTGGGAGCTCAAGTCATTCCCGATCCGACCACGGCCGGAGATTTTCTGCGACGATTCGATCAGAAGGACATTATTCTGTTGATGGATATTGTAAACGATATTCGCAAACATATCTGGCTTAAGCAATCTCCAAAATTCAGAAAAGAGGCCATTCTCAATGTTGACGGCACCATCAGTCCAACAACTGGCGAATGCAAAGAGGGAATGGATATCTCTTACAATGGTCAGTGGGGTTATCATCCCCTGGTGCTTTCATTGGCCGGTACAAGAGAGCCTCTCTATATTGTCAATCGGCCTGGCAATGTTCCGTCACATACCGATTCTGCTCTTTGGATCGATAAAGGGCTGGATCTGGTATCGGATGTTTTCAACAAGGTGTTTATGCGAGGAGACACCGATTTCAGCCTGACAGGCAATTTTGACCGTTGGTCTGAACGCAGTATATTTGTTTTCGGTATGGATGCCAGAGAAAATCTGGTTAAGATTGCCAACAGTATCTCCGAATCGCTATGGGAACTCTTTGAAAGGGAAAAGAAATACACGGTTAAAACCAAAGAACGCAAACGGCCGGAAAATGTCAAAGATCAAGTGGTCAAAAAACGTAAATTCAAAAAGATTCAAACCGAATCGGAGTATCTGGCCGAATTTTCCTATCAGCCCGTAAAATGTGAAAAGACGTACCGGATGATTGTTTTGAAAAAGAATCTTGAAGTTATCAAAGGTGAAGTCCCATTGTTTGATGATGTTCGCTATTTTTTCTACATCACCAATGACGAGATCAGTTCCCCCCGCGAGATCGTCGAATTTTACAGAGATCGGGCTGACCATGAAAACGACATCGAACAGTTGAAAAATGGTGCCAGAGCGATTCAGGCGCCTTCGGACAATCTGACTTCCAACTGGGCATATATGGTCATCGCCTCTCTGGCCTGGAATCTGAAAACCTGGTATGGACTGCTGATACCTTATCGGCCATTGGGCAAGGCCATTGTTCGCATGGAATTCAAAAGGTTTGTGAACACCTTTATAAATATTCCCTGCCTGATCGTTAAGACCGGTCGTAGAATCTGTTACCGGTTTATCGGCTACAACAAAAAGTTAAAGAGCATGCTGAAATTTTCCGAGATGCTCAAGAATTTTGCCTTTACCTAAAAATCTTTCCCGGGCAGCCGTTTGCATGATGCAACCGTGAGCTCATTTTAATACCGAACCAAAGGATACCATCAGAGACAAAAACGACAATTTGGAAAAGAACACTAAAAAACATAGGAGAGGCACGTCCAAACTTTTTGTTAATAATGAGTTTGATAAGTATTATCAGAATAAGTTCTAGTAAGTTTGCCTCCAGGTTTAATTACGCTTATTTTAGGACTAATTCTTTTTCCAGGCCTCAAGTTTTGTCTGCACTCTATCACGAAGATCATAAATGGTCTTGTCCTCGGCGGCCTCTTTAAGATTCTGAATTCGAATATCACTTTCTAGTCGTGTCATCTCTTTGGATATTTCATCTTGTCTTATCGCTATATCTCGATATTCATGGTATTTCATAGTAGTGCGCCATTTGGACTGCAACTCTAGAACGGAGTTGTATTCGGCGACAAGTAAGTTGTAGACATCCCATGGGGTTCCTTCCGTGCGTGCCTTTGGTTGAGCCTCTAGTGAGACAGAGTATGCCTTTTCGTAATTGCCTTCCTCAACAAGCGAAACTGCATATTCGGCAGATTCAAATGGTTTCATCTGAGTCTTATCACCCATGTCTGTGCAAAGACCAGCATGTCCTTCATAATGCCTAACAACCTCGGCAAAATCTCCGAGCATGTAAAACATATGTGCTGCAACCACATGAAGCATCTTTAGCCAATTTCGATTGCCAAGTTTTACGACCACCGTTTCGGCCCGATTCATCAATAGTACAGCTAAGTTAAAATCGTTCTGATAGACAAAAGCCATTGTAGAGCCTTCATAGAGGCATGCGGCCAAGCCATCAAGATCATTTTGTTCCTCATACCACTTTTGCAGGTGTGGGTACAAGTCCATTGCCTCTTTAAGTCTATTCATCGACTTAAGTGTTGATGCTTTCCACTTAAGACAAAGGTTTAGCCTATTATTGTCTCCAATCTCCCTTTCTATGCATTCCTGTCTTTCTATAACATCGAGTGCCTTTTGGTATGCATTATTATGGAAGTGAACCTGTGCTTGAAGATACAAGCTATCCGCCAGGTATTCTGGAAGGGCCTTCGAGCTAGCAAACTTCTCAACCTCAAGTGCGAGGTGAAGTGCCCCATCGTAGTTCCTTGCTTCAATAAGTGCATTTGCTCGCCGAGCCAAGGCCAGAATTGACGTAGATATATTGTCGGATGAACTGGATACATTCGTATTCATGCGATCAAGATCGCTTTCGTATCCACCTCGATAGAAGAGAAGGGCATTTACGGCATCGACAACCCATATATGCTTGTTTGGCTCTTCTATTACTTGGCGATATGCTTGGTTCATACGAAAACTGGAGTTCGCTTCTATCCCCGCCCAATATTCCCGGACTTCGTACTTGTCACGCCTCCACAGAGAAAAGAGGTAGTTGTCATTGCTTACGAAAGTTACAAGTCGTGCGAAGTCACAAATTTTCATCAATTGCCAAGGATATTCAGCTATCACTCTGCTTTGCAAGATCATTCCATTTCGTGGATTCTTGATGTCAGCTAAGTCCATCAACGCTTGGGCGATGATCATGTTGTCAAGGTCCGTTACATGTCCCCCAAAGTAGTTAGCGATCATAAGGTGTGAATGGAACCGGTCTTCCTCGGAGTGGACAAGTTCAGCTTCGACCGCCTCTCTTAGGTAAGTATGCCCAAAAGTATAAAGCCCCACCCTCTGGTTCAGGTGCGGTTCCATAGCAATTAGAAGCGGCGTCCACTCTATGCGAGGCAACACATTATCTTCAAGCTCTAGCAACTCCATCCATTCATGTTCCGATAGCCCCTGACGGGCACCCCAAAGGAACTTAAGTGTTCTCGAAACAAGCGCTCTATCGAGACCGTAATCGTTCCTCCATCTTTGAATTACTAGGCGGAAGAGCTCCGCAGGCCCATTTGCCGTCAATAACGAAGACATATACTGAGGCAGCATCTCATGGCTACCAAATACTCTCAGTTCTTCAAGTACAGTCCTAAGATAAAGTGGATTGGCGGCAGCTGACGTCTCAGCAAGTTGTGTGAAGAAGTCTTCCTTGAGTTCCTTCCTGTAGATTTGAAGGAATGTCCTAATCATTTCCTTCCGTTCAGGTAAGTCAACAAGGGGGACTTCATGTTCATGCCAATCCCTATTGCGCAACTCTTCCAGGGCAGGGCCAACAAGTGCTGAAGCTATGATTCTGACATTGGGAGGCACAATTCGAGGAAGCCAGTCAAGCTTTATGTCCCGCTCTTCTCCTTCGAGCTGATTTAACCCGTCCAGAACAATGACTATTTTCCCTTTCCCTAGGGTCTGCCCCAGCCAAACGGGAAGCGCATTCCTCAGTTTGTTAATATCGGAAGGAATTTCTTCCTTGAGGTTGTATCGCTCTTTCAGTTCTCCGAGTAATCTTCGCACACACACCATTGCAGAAGCGCTTTCAGGTGTAGCACCTAGATAGTGCTGGATAAGGAACTCTTCAGGATATTGCCTACGTCTTTTTTCTGTCCAATCAGCAAGCAAAGAGGTCTTTCCACAGCCGCTTTCGCCAAACAGGACTAGCCCTCTGCTCTTGGGGTCAATGTCTGCGTATTGATCTAACACGTAGGTATGTCTTGGCCTTTCTACATAAGCAAACCGTTTTCCTATAGCATAGGATTCCTGAGCTGCCGCTTCTCGGCCAGATTCGGATGGGATGCTTGCTTCAGGATAGAGCAGTTCTATCGCCTTGGTGAGATGTTCAAGTACCATCTGCCCGAATGCCTCAGGGGTAGGATAGTTCTCAGTTAATGTATGTCCGCTCAACTTGATCTCGTTCTTAAGGCTTTTCAACTTCGAGATCGAGACATCGGGTTCTGGAAGATAGCCGGGCTCTCTACTCAGCCCCTCCTCTATTAAGATCGATCTCTCAGGATCGCGGAAGTAGAAGAAAGCCCTGTCGCGCATTGCATGGTCCGCAAGGACGCCGTGGATGATCTCAAGCTCAGTGACCGATGTGCCTTCCATAAGCTCGGCAAGCCATGGTTGATCTGAGAGCAGTTTTTTAGTGAAGGCACTCTTCCTTGGAACCCAACCATAACGTTCACCAAGAATGCCTACGAAAAATGGACGACAGCGCTCGATCTCAGCGAGGCAAAGAGGAAGCACCTTGCCTTCGTCCCTCTGCTCGTCGGTGATGCCCCAGCGGAGATCGACTTCTGAGAAAGCAACAAAACGCTCTGAGCAGAGCTTGCGTAATTGGGGAAATACCTTTTTTACAAGGACCTCGCGTTCCTGCATCATGTCACGAAAAGTGGACGAGATGAAGACACGAACCTCACGGCGATCTCTTTCATAGATGATAGATCTTGCTTTATCCGCTACAGAAACCGAGAGATTAACTGCCTTTGGAGAACGGCAAGATCTCTCGGGCGGTCCATTCTTCCCATCTTTACGACCGAAAAGACGTTTCCAGAAGTTCATTGGTTACCCCTCTGCCAAACTCATAGACATCATCACTGCTGTCCGGTTAAATTTAAATAAGTATGGTATAACCTACTATAATCATATTGAATAGAATCAGTTTTAGGATTAAACGATTTGGGTGTGGCTCTTTTGGAACCGCAATAAAGAGGTGAAAAGCAGTTCATTGGTTTCATTTTCTCCATTCAATTTTTGATCAATTTCAGATGAGAACGCTTGTTCTTTTGGGAAGGGTGTGTCGCGGGTGGAATGATCCCATCATAATAGCCTGGATTCCCATGTTAATTTATTGACTTAACATCACGGAGCTATTATCCCAGAACAATGTGGAGTTTTTTATCATCAAGCCAAGGGATCCGAGTTTCAATATTGTTTAACCCTGCGGCAATCAGTAGAGGATTATGCGCGCGTTTTTGAAATTCGACGGTTATTTGCTTTTTTGTAATTCTGACATTGCCTGTTGCATCAATAAAATCTCTGAAGAGATGACTTGACTTGGCATCTTCATAGCCGTTTGCGATTTTCAGAGCCAATAAGCGATAAAGGCTACTGGCCATTAAGGAGAGTTGTACATCAAGATTGACTTTCATAGCAACCGATGAGGACAGGGCATCCTTATGAAAAAAATCAATGCTGTCTTCGATTCGATTTTCAATGATCATCCTTTTCGCATAGCGATTGATCAATTTGGCTGCCGAGCATTTTAAATGGTTGGTTAAAAGAAACATCGGTTCTTCATGGCCCAGATCTTTGACCACCAACTGACGGATTTCTTCTTGATAATCTTTCAGAGCGATTTTTTGATCCAGTATTCGAGGGGTTCTATAGATCCGGGAAACGCTTTCCAGCTCAATCCGGCGCCAGGCCGATACGGGTTCATCGTTGATCAGTTGGAGCATTTTTTGAGAGCGTCGTCGAAGGGTCATAAAGAGAATACCCATCTGGTTGAGTTTGTTTAGATTTGCGTAAGTGGTCAACTTGGAATCGAAAATTAGCTCTTGCGGGTAATTTCCGGTACGCTGTTTCCAGAACTCTACAAACTGAAGGATTTCATCATTTTGTTCATCTTTTCTAAGATCCGCATTGGCATAGCAGAAAACGCGGGTTTTTGCATCCTGAGCCAAAAAGACCAATATCCCTTTCTGCTTTCTGCTGCGTTTCGAGATATAATGTTTTTCAACCAGCGCATCTTCACCGTGAAAAGGGATAGAATGGAAATCCAGATCAAAGGAGGTCCCCTGGTCGATACCGATGCTTTTCATCGCATCGAACCATGATTTCATCAGTTTTGGATAAACGGCTGGATCTACACGGCAACTGTATTCAGTCAGAAAAGCGCGTTTGGGGATGACGTTTAATCCGGCAAACAGGGCAAGTCCCTGATCAAGGACATAGCTCATGACGTGGCTGTGGCGGGCGGATCCGAAAAGTTTCAGGGCCAATAGCGAGCGCATGGCGCAGGCGGCTGGGACCATCTTGGTTCCTGGAAACCCAGCCTGATTGATAATGTCGTCAAAGGGTATTGTGGCAATAAAGGGCAGAAACAAGAAAAGACCGCCGAACTTGGTGCGAAAATTTTGAGTGGATAAATCAAATTGCCGGACATCGGCCACATCACCGCGTGAAGGCTGCGTGCCAGGAAGGCGTTCGTCATCCAGCCTTCTTGGCAGTTTTGAAAAGCCTTCTTCTTTAAGGATATTGGCAATACTGACCGGGCTGATCTCATGACCTTTTGTTTTTAGAATCCTGCCGATGTCATAGATCGAAAGGTTCTGCTTGCGCATTGAGATTACCATTTCCCGCACCTTGTTTTTCTTGGGCGCTTGCTGAGGTCCTTTTGCAGAGGGGAGAAAGAATTCGCGTTGAGGATTTTGTCGAAATTGGTGAGCGAGAACGCGAAAACTTCCATCGGTATAGCCAAAGCGCTTGGCGACATCTTTGCTTGGCAGCTTATCGACAAAATAGGCCCTCAATGCTTCATATTGCCGATGGGTAGCGTTGGTTGGCTCAAGAAAGGCGTTAGCCACGTTTGTTAATTTATTTTGTTTATTTATTAACATATATCCACTATGTCAATTTTTGGGATATATGTAAAGAAAAAAATGAATATAACAATAAAACCTTTATTTAAGCCAATTGATACTTTATATTTGTCATGATATCGAGAAGAATATTTATTATAGCTATGTTGCTATATGTTTATCAGTTTATCATTATAACTAATAAACTATGGCTGAATGCTTGTGTAAAATCAAATCCAACGCAATTGATGTGTTAGCCTGATTTATACACATGGGAATCCAGGATAGCGCGACTGATGGGTTCGAACATGTTCGGATTTCTCATGAAAAACCCAATATTCATCAAAGTCGTGGCTTGAGCGTAAGGCCCGTAATTTCAAGACCGCCTCAGCTCCGGATAAACTCCATCGGGCTCCTGTTATATCCATGCGGTCTTTTACCAAATGCCGGCAGGCTCCTTCGATTACCCCTGTGGCAATTGGCAACCCTTCAGTAAGATAACGATTGTAATGCAGATAAGGCGCATAGGTCAGAAGATATCGTGCACAAATATCAACCGGCTTTCTGGCATCGGCACAAAGGCCGCGGCGCGTTGCGCTGCGACGCATTCCACCTGCCACAAGGCTGGCTTTTCCCCGAAGCACTTCAAGGATACGATGACGGACCCAGTTCTCCAGCTCCACTCCGGATTCCGGATAAAATGCCCTTCCAGCCGTCCACAGATATTCGATGACATGGATGATATCGACAATGATTGTCAGATGAATCCCGTTTTCTTGGGCTTGACTACGCAGGTATCGGATTTGGGTTTTGTTTCCGTCAACCAAGGCCACCCAGGTTTTTTTACCATCTGGATCACGGTGGTGTGCTTCCGCCAACGCATCCTTGATAACCTGTTCAGGCTCCTTTTCAAGACTGGCCCACACCCGCTTTTGTTCCGGGCCTGGACGCGGCGGTTTGGCAAGGACGCAGGGAGTTTGTCCGATCACATCTTCGGGAGTGCGCGCAAAAGGCCCAATCGTGTAAACAGCAGCTACACAGGCCATGCGTTTGGCGTTCTTCTTCTCCCCCTTGGACAACCGGGAACCCATCTTATGGGTACGATCCAAAGCCGCCTTTTGGGTCTGCTTGCGCAGATCCCGTTTCAGCATCGTTACCCCTTTCCCATCGACACTGACCACCAGTATCGGACCGGTATCCCCATTGTTATCGACCGTGGCATGCCTGGTCTCGTAAAACGCATCAAAATCCTGAGCCGCACGTTTTGCCAATTCTTCTGTCTGCCGCTTGGGTACACGGGCTCCCGTATTCATGCCGATACTTTCAAGCGTTTCGTCAAAAGAGCTCTTGGCCGCTTCGATCGCCACTCTCCGGCGCACCTCCAGAGAATACCGCTCATCCGGAAGATTGAGCTCAGCATCCAATGGATGCAAACTCTCGCAGCCTTCCCGCTCATACCCCACGCGTTCCAGCGTGACCGTGCCAAATACGGTTTCAATCTTCCGCTCATGAATTCGGGTACATTTGCGCTCGACGCCGTCAGTATCCTGAACAGGGCTCCCGCTCCGTCCGGGACCGCGCTTGTTCAGATGTTCCTCAAGCAGTTTGCGCATCAATTCCCGGCCTTGTTTTTCAATCTCCCGCTCAATTTCACTCTGGCTCATCTCAAGGGCCTTTTCACCGTCAAGATATTGAGTGATATCATTAAAATGTTGCTGTGCCCGATCATAAGCCCGCTCCAGCGACGATATGTTTCGCAAAGCACTCATCGTTTCCGTGCCAATCTCCCTTCGTTACTCTATGGTAACGAAAAAGAAGCATTTTGTCCATGGAAAAATGATCGTTGCAAATCAAGCCCATCTGCATCACTATCATCCTGTTTCGATGGTGCTAAAAATGTCTGTCATATCTGTCTGGCCATCAACTATACCAACACAAGAATCGCGGAATCGGTACTTGCATAATGACTAATTACTTGTTTTTTTAAGGATTGCGCTACTGTTCCGAAAGAGCCACACCCAAATGAATTTGTAATTTTCAGGGTAACGGATTGATGCTAATCCTCTACCAATACAGCATTGTTGGTCTGCGATATTAATAGCTCCAACCGGCGCACGAACTGATAAAAGGATATCAAACCGCTCTGCAACCTTTTTGGGTTTTGAACACCATTTTTCGGGAATTGGATATAGTTCTGTGAATTCAGCTTTTCCTTGGAAAAAAGGTAGCCCCTCTTTTATTACATTATATGTGTCACTTGTTGGCGACTGTCCCAAAATAATTTGGGTGTGGCTCTTTTGGAACCGCAATAAAGAGGTGAAAAGCAGTTCATTGGTTTCATTTTCTCCATTCAATTTTTGATCAATTTCAGATGAGAACGCTTGTTCTTTTGGGAAGGGTGTGTCGCGGGTGGAATGATCCCATCATAATAGCCTGGATTCCCATGTTAATTTATTGACTTAACATCACGGAGCTATTATCCCAGAACAATGTGGAGTTTTTTATCATCAAGCCAAGGGATCCGAGTTTCAATATTGTTTAACCCTGCGGCAATCAGTAGAGGATTATGCGCGCGTTTTTGAAATTCGACGGTTATTTGCTTTTTTGTAATTCTGACATTGCCTGTTGCATCAATAAAATCTCTGAAGAGATGACTTGACTTGGCATCTTCATAGCCGTTTGCGATTTTCAGAGCCAATAAGCGATAAAGGCTACTGGCCATTAAGGAGAGTTGTACATCAAGATTGACTTTCATAGCAACCGATGAGGACAGGGCATCCTTATGAAAAAAATCAATGCTGTCTTCGATTCGATTTTCAATGATCATCCTTTTCGCATAGCGATTGATCAATTTGGCTGCCGAGCATTTTAAATGGTTGGTTAAAAGAAACATCGGTTCTTCATGGCCCAGATCTTTGACCACCAACTGACGGATTTCTTCTTGATAATCTTTCAGAGCGATTTTTTGATCCAGTATTCGAGGGGTTCTATAGATCCGGGAAACGCTTTCCAGCTCAATCCGGCGCCAGGCCGATACGGGTTCATCGTTGATCAGTTGGAGCATTTTTTGAGAGCGTCGTCGAAGGGTCATAAAGAGAATACCCATCTGGTTGAGTTTGTTTAGATTTGCGTAAGTGGTCAACTTGGAATCGAAAATTAGCTCTTGCGGGTAATTTCCGGTACGCTGTTTCCAGAACTCTACAAACTGAAGGATTTCATCATTTTGTTCATCTTTTCTAAGATCCGCATTGGCATAGCAGAAAACGCGGGTTTTTGCATCCTGAGCCAAAAAGACCAATATCCCTTTCTGCTTTCTGCTGCGTTTCGAGATATAATGTTTTTCAACCAGCGCATCTTCACCGTGAAAAGGGATAGAATGGAAATCCAGATCAAAGGAGGTCCCCTGGTCGATACCGATGCTTTTCATCGCATCGAACCATGATTTCATCAGTTTTGGATAAACGGCTGGATCTACACGGCAACTGTATTCAGTCAGAAAAGCGCGTTTGGGGATGACGTTTAATCCGGCAAACAGGGCAAGTCCCTGATCAAGGACATAGCTCATGACGTGGCTGTGGCGGGCGGATCCGAAAAGTTTCAGGGCCAATAGCGAGCGCATGGCGCAGGCGGCTGGGACCATCTTGGTTCCTGGAAACCCAGCCTGATTGATAATGTCGTCAAAGGGTATTGTGGCAATAAAGGGCAGAAACAAGAAAAGACCGCCGAACTTGGTGCGAAAATTTTGAGTGGATAAATCAAATTGCCGGACATCGGCCACATCACCGCGTGAAGGCTGCGTGCCAGGAAGGCGTTCGTCATCCAGCCTTCTTGGCAGTTTTGAAAAGCCTTCTTCTTTAAGGATATTGGCAATACTGACCGGGCTGATCTCATGACCTTTTGTTTTTAGAATCCTGCCGATGTCATAGATCGAAAGGTTCTGCTTGCGCATTGAGATTACCATTTCCCGCACCTTGTTTTTCTTGGGCGCTTGCTGAGGTCCTTTTGCAGAGGGGAGAAAGAATTCGCGTTGAGGATTTTGTCGAAATTGGTGAGCGAGAACGCGAAAACTTCCATCGGTATAGCCAAAGCGCTTGGCGACATCTTTGCTTGGCAGCTTATCGACAAAATAGGCCCTCAATGCTTCATATTGCCGATGGGTAGCGTTGGTTGGCTCAAGAAAGGCGTTAGCCACGTTTGTTAATTTATTTTGTTTATTTATTAACATATATCCACTATGTCAATTTTTGGGATATATGTAAAGAAAAAAATGAATATAACAATAAAACCTTTATTTAAGCCAATTGATACTTTATATTTGTCATGATATCGAGAAGAATATTTATTATAGCTATGTTGCTATATGTTTATCAGTTTATCATTATAACTAATAAACTATGGCTGAATGCTTGTGTAAAATCAAATCCAACGCAATTGATGTGTTAGCCTGATTTATACACATGGGAATCCAGGATAGCGCGACTGATGGGTTCGAACATGTTCGGATTTCTCATGAAAAACCCAATATTCATCAAAGTCGTGGCTTGAGCGTAAGGCCCGTAATTTCAAGACCGCCTCAGCTCCGGATAAACTCCATCGGGCTCCTGTTATATCCATGCGGTCTTTTACCAAATGCCGGCAGGCTCCTTCGATTACCCCTGTGGCAATTGGCAACCCTTCAGTAAGATAACGATTGTAATGCAGATAAGGCGCATAGGTCAGAAGATATCGTGCACAAATATCAACCGGCTTTCTGGCATCGGCACAAAGGCCGCGGCGCGTTGCGCTGCGACGCATTCCACCTGCCACAAGGCTGGCTTTTCCCCGAAGCACTTCAAGGATACGATGACGGACCCAGTTCTCCAGCTCCACTCCGGATTCCGGATAAAATGCCCTTCCAGCCGTCCACAGATATTCGATGACATGGATGATATCGACAATGATTGTCAGATGAATCCCGTTTTCTTGGGCTTGACTACGCAGGTATCGGATTTGGGTTTTGTTTCCGTCAACCAAGGCCACCCAGGTTTTTTTACCATCTGGATCACGGTGGTGTGCTTCCGCCAACGCATCCTTGATAACCTGTTCAGGCTCCTTTTCAAGACTGGCCCACACCCGCTTTTGTTCCGGGCCTGGACGCGGCGGTTTGGCAAGGACGCAGGGAGTTTGTCCGATCACATCTTCGGGAGTGCGCGCAAAAGGCCCAATCGTGTAAACAGCAGCTACACAGGCCATGCGTTTGGCGTTCTTCTTCTCCCCCTTGGACAACCGGGAACCCATCTTATGGGTACGATCCAAAGCCGCCTTTTGGGTCTGCTTGCGCAGATCCCGTTTCAGCATCGTTACCCCTTTCCCATCGACACTGACCACCAGTATCGGACCGGTATCCCCATTGTTATCGACCGTGGCATGCCTGGTCTCGTAAAACGCATCAAAATCCTGAGCCGCACGTTTTGCCAATTCTTCTGTCTGCCGCTTGGGTACACGGGCTCCCGTATTCATGCCGATACTTTCAAGCGTTTCGTCAAAAGAGCTCTTGGCCGCTTCGATCGCCACTCTCCGGCGCACCTCCAGAGAATACCGCTCATCCGGAAGATTGAGCTCAGCATCCAATGGATGCAAACTCTCGCAGCCTTCCCGCTCATACCCCACGCGTTCCAGCGTGACCGTGCCAAATACGGTTTCAATCTTCCGCTCATGAATTCGGGTACATTTGCGCTCGACGCCGTCAGTATCCTGAACAGGGCTCCCGCTCCGTCCGGGACCGCGCTTGTTCAGATGTTCCTCAAGCAGTTTGCGCATCAATTCCCGGCCTTGTTTTTCAATCTCCCGCTCAATTTCACTCTGGCTCATCTCAAGGGCCTTTTCACCGTCAAGATATTGAGTGATATCATTAAAATGTTGCTGTGCCCGATCATAAGCCCGCTCCAGCGACGATATGTTTCGCAAAGCACTCATCGTTTCCGTGCCAATCTCCCTTCGTTACTCTATGGTAACGAAAAAGAAGCATTTTGTCCATGGAAAAATGATCGTTGCAAATCAAGCCCATCTGCATCACTATCATCCTGTTTCGATGGTGCTAAAAATGTCTGTCATATCTGTCTGGCCATCAACTATACCAACACAAGAATCGCGGAATCGGTACTTGCATAATGACTAATTACTTGTTTTTTTAAGGATTGCGCTACTGTTCCGAAAGAGCCACACCCAAATAATTTCACACACATCTCCCAGTTTGACCCATTCCCACCCTTTTGGTATTTCCATGCGCGCTCGCTTAATCAACTACTTAGGCATTCGAGTTGTGACACCCATGAATTGAAATGCTGACATTTTGATCTTATCCTCTGCAGCCCGATATGTTCGGCAATTATTGGCCCTGCCGAAGGTTTTTCTCCTTCATAGAAAGGAAGGTACTTAATAATCCGTTTTGAAGGGGCGGTATCAGGGTTATCGTTTACAAGTTCCGGATTCGTGATTCCCGAAACATCCTGTTTTAATTTATTAAGTTGGCTGTTTTTGTCAATATAGTAGTGATGGAATTTGTCGAGATCGGAAAAAAGTAGCGTTTCAAATTCATGAAGTTGCAAATAGGGAATAAAGCGATGAGATGCTATATCAACTCCGAGTTTATCTTCAATAACTTCAATTTTCTTGTAGGGGTCGGATTTTTGTTTTGCTTCTTCGAATCCGGGAAAATCAATAGGCAACCTGTAAAAGTCAAACATAGTCGTAAATCGTACATCGCTCCCCTTATCGTCCTTCATCCACAATTTAATATCTTTTTGGGCCTTAAGATAAGAAATCATCCCACCTCTGAATATCCTGCCACGTTTTCTCCCAGTTTGTAAACATCGCGCACTGACGAAGACATTGAAGGTGCCCAAATACGGCCCGAGTATTTTATTAACGAAAGTTTCTTCTGTTTGTCCTTCGACAATTATATTGAGGCGTGTCATTAAGCCGGCCTCCCACCCAGAACGTTCTTTTCCCACAATTCACTCATTGTGTATTCATCAAGCCATTCATCAAGAACAGTCGGGTCTGGTCGGCGGAATTCCGACCGTCCATCTTTTCGGTCAACCACGATGATGTCTTCTGGCTCTATTTCATCTACCAAGTTAGCTGATTGTGTTGAAATCAATAATTGTGATCTTTCAGAAGCACTTTTCAACAACCCTGCAAGAACGGTAATCGCATATGGATGTAATCCAAGCTCAGGTTCATCAATGATAACCATAGAAGGGAGCTTTGGTTGCAAAAGCAGGGTTATGATTGCCATCATCCGTAACGTTCCATCCGATAGCTGATGCGGGCCGAAAAGCATATCGGAATTCTTTTCTTTCCAGTTCAGTATGACGTTCTTATCGCGTGGTATCAGAACAAAATCATCAAAAAACGGAGCGCAAAGCCTTATAGTTTCAACAATTCTCTGATAATATTCTTTTTTTTTCTCCCTCATTTGGCAAAGAAAGGGGGCAAGGTTACCCGCATTGGCTTTTAAGAAGTATGAATCGCCTACATACATGGACTGTTTAATTTGAGCAGTTGAGGAAGTATCATGGAATTGAAACACCTGCCAATCCCGCATCATCGTACGGATAACCTTGGCGGTAGCTGTAGCAGTTGTCCCAGCCTTGCCTTCTGACTGGGCAATCATTCCCGATTCCTTATGTCCTGCACCTAAAGGGATTGTTGGCCCCTCAGTTGCTTTTCCTTTTTCTGAATATTGTATTTCCTCATCAGCAAAGATGAGTGTATCCCCTGCCGCGTGGATAAGACGCATGTGGTAGCGATTGTAACCGCTGTCTGTCTCGAAGTTAATGGTGGATGACAGTTGAGGCGTAATTTTTGCGCCATAATGCAAAACGCTATTTGCCGCCCCCTGTACACCAATATGCACTTGCAGCGAACCTGATTCGAGAAAATTGAGTAAGCGAAAGAAGCCGATAAGATTAGACTTTCCAGCGCCATTTGCTCCTATCAACACGTTCAGTTGCCGCAATTCAAGCGCCATGTGATGAATTGACTTAAAGCCATCTATTGTAAAATTTTTTATTCTATTCATGGTTTACACCTTTAAAGTATCAACAACGACAGCTATGTGACTACTTCTTCATTTTATCGAAGACTGAAAACGGCTGAATTCGACTTGTCCGCTCTCGAAACCACAGTACCTTTTTAAAAAGCGGACATTACGCCGCCAAAGCCTCATTCATTTCATCGATAATGCTATTCATCTCATCCCCGAATAACTGCCACATCTTCCCTTTTCCGCCCTGAGCGTCAAACGGCGTGTAGTCCAGATCATCGGAGTCAACGTGGACAGAGGCGGCAATATGGTCTTTCAGCATCCGCAGCCAGTGCATCTGCTCTTCGGTAAATCGGTTGTGCTGGCCGGCGTTTTTTTTCAGAATCCATTTCTGGAAGTTGCGATTGACGGTTCTATCATAATCCGTCAGCGTGGCATCGATGCCGGCAACTTTTCGGATCAGTGCGACAAGCGCCATCAGTTCGTTTTTGGGTTGCCCGTTGACACTTTCGAGCTGCTGATAGACCCGCCAGACATTCAGCGGAGCCAGAACAGGCTTATCGGCGATAATGGTTTCTGCCAGATCTTTGATCATTTTATAAGTCAGATCCAGCCTTTTGAATGGCTGTCCGTAAAAGATCTGCAGCGCGGTGATTTCGTCTTTATGCCGGATGATCCAGTCGGCAAAGGTTTTCATGATTTCGCCGGCCCTGTCCTTATTGTCTTTATCCCAGCCCGCACCCGTAAGTTCATCGGGGTTCACCAGGTCAATGATCTGCTCATGCACCTTGCGGACGTTTTCGATGTATGCATTCAATTCCCCGTTAAAGATGCTTGCCGCCTGATGCTGCAAGGCAGCGGCAAGGGCTTTGAACTTTTCTTCTTTCTCGATGGGCGCAGCACCCGGATTTTCCAGCTCGACTTTCAGCCGCAGGTCTTCCAGGGTGTCCGGATTGAAGGCGTTCAGCAGTTCTTTTGCCACCTGATTCAGGGTTCTGCCGTTTGCCTTTTCAGCAAAAGCGGCTTTTTCCTTGTCGGTGAACTGCTTTTCCAGGCGGTTGAGGCGGCTGGCCAGTGTCGTGAACAAGGCTTCATCCCTGGCTCCCACGGTAATGGCCGCCAGCAGATCCTTGAGCGGCACGCCCGGTTTTTTCTCCATCGGGCGGCTGTCGGTCTTCAGGCTTTTGGTAACACCGACGGCATCCACGATCACAAAATGGTCCTTGGTGGTTCTGGCCGAAGGCGATACTTTTCTCAGGTCATCCAGAAAGATGATGCGCGTGCCCCTGCCTTTCATCTGCTCGAAGTAGTTGCGGCTTTTCACATCCCGCATGAACACCAGGCATTCCAGTGGCTTTACGTCCGTTCCGGTGGCTATCATGTCCACGGTAACAGCAATGCGGGGGTAGTAATCGTTTCGGAACTGCGCCAGCGTGCTTTTGGGGTCATCGGATTTGCAGGTTATTTTTTTGCAGAAGCGGTTTTCTTCTCCGAATTCTTCCCGCACGATTTGAATGATGTCATCGGCATGGCTGTCGGTCTTGGCGAAAATCAGGGTTTTGGGGATTTCAAACTCATTCTGTTCGTTGTAGCGGTCCGGAAACATTTCGGGCAGATGTTCTTTAAACGCGCGGATAATGGTCCGGATCTGATTGGGGTTAACGACCTTGTTGTCCAGTTCTATCCGGGAATACACCACATCTTCATCCAACTGCTCCCATCGTTTTTTGCGGCTGAGGGTTTCCCGGTGGTCCACATACTGCCCCTTCCAGATTGTGGCGCCTTTTTGCGTGATTTCGGTTTCAATCAAATACACGTCGCTTCCCACGTTCACGCCGTCGAAAACAGCCTGCTCGTGGGTGTATTCACTGACGATGTTTTTGTTGAAGAAACCGAACGTGCGGTTGTCGGGTGTGGCGGTCAAGCCGATCAAAAAGGCATCAAAATATTCCAGCACCTGTTTCCAGAGGTTGTAAATGCTGCGGTGGCATTCATCGATCACCACAAAATCGAAAAACTCGATCGGCAATTTTTCATTGTACCCCACCGGAACCGGCTCCCGTTTTTCCCATTTGACTTCATTGGGATTGGCTTCCTCGGCGGTTTCGTCCAGTTCTTCATTTTTCAGCAAGGCATACAGCCGCTGGATGGTGCCGATATAGACCTGATTGTCGGTGGGCACAAAGCTGGATTTCAGCCGGTGCACGCCGTAAAGTTCGGTAAACTTGCGGTTGTCGTCATTTGGCATATACGCCATGAATTCCTGCTCGGCCTGTTCGCCGAGGTTTTTCGTATCCACCAGAAACAGGACCCGCTTGGCTTTGGCATACTTGAGCAGGCGATAGATAAACGTAATGGCCGTATAGGTTTTTCCCGAACCCGTCGCCATTTGAATCAGGGCTTTGGGCTGGTTTCCGCGAAAGGATTCTTCCAGATTACGGATGGCAGTGATCTGGCAATCCCGCAGCCCGTTTGTCTGCAGATCGGGGATATCGAAAAAGCGCCGGCGCAAGGATTTGCCGCGTTTGAACCATTCCCGAAACGTTTCAGGGCGGTGAAACGCATACTCCGGTCTGGAACGGGGCTTGGGATCGCTGTAATCCGTAAAGCGGGTTATTTGTCCGGTGCTTTCATACACGAACGGCAGGGGATCGTTGTTCAGGTATTTCAGTTTGCTGTCGGCGTAAAATTTTGACTGATCTTCATGCGCCGTCAGCCGAACGCCCTCTTCTTCTCGTTTTGCTTCGATGATCCCAACGGGTTTGACGTCAACAAACAACACATAATCCGCAGGCCCCGCATCGGTCCGGTATTCTCTGACAGCGATGCCGAGCCCGGCATTCAGATTCATCTGTTTCCTGCTCTGAACAATCCAGCCGGAAGCGCTCAGTTGCCTGTCGATATTATCACGGGCCATTTGTTCTGGGGTTTGATTCATTATCATTCCCTGGGGCATCGGTTACAAAACTGACTGCTATCCTTATATTTAATTTGGCAGAATTTCAACAAGTTAATCCGGATGAAATTTCTGACGGGGATGTGCTTCAGCAGCAGTCGGCGGGCATGGAAAAAGAACGGACACTCTGTCGAACGGGGGATGCAACAAAGTTGAAAAGCGAACTGGAATTCGATCGCCTGAAACGGACCGGTGAAATCAGACCATCCGCTCGATTTCGTAAAACATCTTCTCGATGCGTTTCCGGCTGACTGGAATGGCGGTTCCCAACTCCTGGGCAAAGCAGGAGACTTTATATTCTTCGATCATCCAGAACAGATTTTCCAGAGCTGTCTGTTTTTCCGGGGACAGGGTGTCTGTCGGCTGGCGGTGATGTTCCATCCGATGGGAAAGCGTCTGAATTTCCAGTTCCCTGCCCCTGTCCTTTTCAAAATCCAGCCAGGCCCGTTGCGCCCGAATACCAACGGCCCGAACATATCGGGCGATATGTTCCAGCCGATCCATCGGATACCGATTGAGAAAATCGTCAGGCACGAGCCGGTTGATCTGATTGCGCAGGCTGGCCACAACCGTTTGGGAGGCCGGATTTCTGACCAGATTTTTTTCAAGGCCGTCGATTAAATCATGGGCCTCCCGACAGGCTTCCAGAATCTGAATGCTGACGGTCCGCAGATGGCCCGCTGTTTTCATCAGGGCGGGAAATGTCTCTTCCGCATGGCGGTGAAATTCGAATCGGGTTCGGATATTCCGTTTAAACAGATACTGAACCACACCGTCATACAGATTCTTTTCAAGCTGTCGTTTCAAAACCGTCCGGTTGATGAGCGGCAGGATATGGGGGGGCAGATCCAGGGATTTTTTCAAAAAGTTGAATTCCCGCGAATAAACCCGCTGATAAAGCGCGGCAATGGCATTCGGATGTGCCTCATCGGCCTGAATCCGTTCTTTAAACAGTCTGAGATCAATGGAATCATTCCCGGAGTCAAGTGACAGTCCGGGGTAAAGCACCCAGTGCATGCCGTTTTTATCCGTGACGTCAATGGCTTCCACCAGATCGTCAAAATCCCATGTCGATATGGCTTTTTTTTCATATTTTTTTCGGATCGCCTGAAGGGTTGCCGAATCGATGTCGGGTTGAATCGACTGTGCCATGATGGCCGCATCCCGCCCGCTGATCAGCACATCTCCGCCGGGACCGGTGATTTCGATCCGGGTTTTCAGATAGTCCGGCAGCCCGGCTTCCGACCATTCCGATGCCGGAATATCCACGCCAAACCGATTCAGGATAAACCGGCTGAGTTCGGTAAACAACATGCCTGTCTGATGCGGCAGTTCCGAGACAATGACATCAACCGTTTTGGCAATGGGGAGCAGTTGTTTCCGACTGGCTTTGGGCAGGGATTTGATCAACGCCTCGACTTTTGCCCGAAAAAATCCGGGAACCATCCAGTCGATCGATCCCTGTGGAATCCGGGCCGCATCGGTGCAGGAAATGGGAATCGTCAGTCCGTCGCTTGAATGTCCCGGATCGAATTCATACCGGCAGGTCAATGTGGTGCTCCCCATCTGAATCGAATCGGGGAACATTGTTCGAAGATCCTCATCGGGTGAATAATTCATCAGATCGGATTTATCCATGTGCAAAAAATCATCATTTCCGGTTTCCCGAATCAGTCGCTGAAGCGATCGGATGTCATGGACGCCGTTCAGCCGTTCCCGATAAAACATTTCGATATCGGCTTCACTGACCAGGATGTCCCGACGCCTGAGCCGGTTTTCCATATCCCGGATTTCGTCCATCAAACCGGCATTGGCTGTCATGAAGGAAAATTTCTGACGGATATCGCCCTCGATCAGCGCGCTGCGGATAAAAATTTCCGATGCAAGCGTCGGATGAATGCGGCCATAGGATACGGGTCTTTCAGCAATGATGGTCAGCCCGAACAGGCTGACCTGCTCCATTGCGACAACCTCTCCCCGGTTGCGTTCCCAGTGCGGATGAAGCCAGGCGTATCGGCACAGGTTTCTGGCCAGGTCCTCGATCCAGGCATTG
>Ga0351853_1074_pt1 | contig 25825 bp, 23 predicted proteins | sample BONcelHFGM3001C8_FD_206799 | JGI IMG/M metagenome (GOLD analysis project Ga0351853, IMG submission 206799) | Enriched cells from coal bed in the Powder River Basin, Montana, United States - BONCAT cells FGM rep2 HSBNCT.FGM.300.1.C8 ... | reverse complement strand
TCCCGATCCTCTCCTGCAGCATCGTATCCCGATCGCGGATTGTGACCGTATCATCCTGCAATGTCTGGTGATCGATGGTGATGCAATATGGAGTTCCCAGGGCATCCATCCGGCGATACCGTCTTCCGATCGTGTCCTTCTCTTCATAGAAGCAGCGGTAATCATATTTCAGAACATCCAGTAAATCACTTGCTTTCTCCGGAAGTCCGTCTTTCTTCATCAACGGCAGGATTGCCACTTTGATGGGTGCAAACTGAGCAGGAATACCCAGTACAACCCGTTCAGAACCATCTTCCAGCTTCTCTTCACGGTAAGCGTTGCTGAGCACGGCCAAAAAAGTACGGTCGAGGCCAATGGAAGTCTCTACTACATAGGGTATATAACTTTCGTTCAGTTCAGGATCGAAATACTGCATTTTCTTTCCCGAAAATTCCTGATGAGCACCCAGGTCAAAATCGGTACGACTGTGAATTCCCTCGATCTCCTTGAACCCGATTGGGAATTCAAACTCAATATCGGCGGCGGCATTGGCATAGTGAGCCAGCTTGTCGTGATCATGAAACCGATATTTATCTGCTGACATCCCAAGGGAGAGATGCCATTTCATGCGCTCTTCCTTCCAATATGCGTACCATTTCATCTCTTCGCCCGGGCGGACAAAGAATTGCATCTCCATCTGTTCGAACTCCCTCATCCGGAATAAAAACTGGCGCGCAACAATTTCGTTGCGGAAAGCTTTCCCGATCTGGGCGATGCCAAAAGGAATCTTCATCCTGGCCGATTTCTGCACATTCAGGAAGTTAACAAAGATCCCCTGAGCAGTTTCCGGACGAAGGAAAATTGCGCTGGCATCCTCATTTACCGATCCCATCTGGGTAGAGAACATCAGGTTAAACTGACGAACATCCGTCCAGTTACGGCTTCCTGAGATCGGACAAACGATGCCCAACTCTTCGATCAGAAGCTTGACATCTGCCAGGTCATTTCTCTCTAATGCCGGATAGAATCTGAGTTTGATCTCTTCGATTTTCTTCAGGTTCTCCTGAACCCTTGGATTGGTTTCCCGGAACATCTTCTCATCAAACGTATCCCCAAACCGTTTGGCAGCTTTATCAACCTCTTTCTCTATCTTATCCTCGATCTTCAGGATAAAATCTTCAATAAGCACATCAGCCCTGTATCGCTTCTTGGAATCTTTGTTATCAATCATCGGATCGCTGAAGGCATCCACGTGCCCGGAAGCTTTCCAAACCGTCGGGTGCATGAAGATTGCCGAATCAAGTCCAACTATATTCTCGTGGTACTGAACCATCGACTTCCACCAATAGGCTTTGATGTTATTCTTCAGCTCAACACCAAATGGGCCGTAATCGTAAACTGCACTTAATCCGTCATAGATTTCGCTGGAGGGAAAGACAAACCCATACTCCTTGGCATGGGCTATTATCTTCTTAAAAAGTTCTTCGTTGCTTGCCATGGGACAAAATTAGTGAAAAAGGGACTAGCGATCGGTGATTAGCGATCAGGGATTAGCGATTAGGGATAAAAAAATCTACTGAATGTCCCCTTTTATATAATTTCGAATTTCCTAATTTCCTAATTTCGAATTTCGTATTTCAAATTTCTGTTTTATGAAAACCTCCCGCCGAAATTTTCTGAAAACCGCTGCCGCCGGCGTTGCCGCTGCCGGATCAAAGCGAGTGGTAAACTTATAGTTATCCATTAATTTCTATCCCTGCGCCCTGGCCTCAAACCTCTATTCCCCGATGAAACTCCCCGAACCTGCACGGGAAGGCCGCAGTGTGATGGGGCTTACCTGCGAACCGCTCAGTACAGTGAGAATAGGGCTGATCGGTCTTGGCATGCGTGGCATGGAAGGGGTGGAACGACTCCTGAATGTTGAGGGGGTAGAGATCGCAGCAGTGTGCGACGTAGTCCCAAACAGGGTCGCAAAAGCAAAGAAGATCGTTACAGATAAAGGCCGGAAGGATCCTGCCGGATATTCTGCCGGTGAAGATGACTGGATGAAACTGTGTGAACGTGATGATGTCGATCTTGTTTACTGCTGCACTCCCTGGTCGTTGCATACGCCAAATGCAGTGTATGCAATGAATCACGGGAAGCACGCAGCCATTGAAGTGCCGGGAGCCACCACGCTGGAAGAGTGCTGGGATCTGGTCAATACGGCCGAAAAAACACAACGCCACTGCATGATGCTGGAAAATTGCTGCTACGACTTCTTTGAGCTCGCCACACTCAACATGGCCCGCCAGGGAGTTTTCGGCGACATCATGCATGCCGAAGGCGCTTACATTCACGACCTCCGCTGGCTTAAGTTTGACAAAACAAACGGCTATTGGGATATGTGGCGACTGCAATTCAGCAAATGGAAAAACGGCAACCTCTATCCTACTCATGGACTTGGTCCGGTAGCACAAATCATGGACATTAACCGGGGCGACAAGATGGAGTACCTCACATCCATGTCAACCAACCAGGTGGGGATGAGCCTCTACGCTATCGAAAAATTTGGTCCCGATTCTCCGGAAGCCCGCCAGCGCTATACCCTGGGGGATATGAACACAACCCTGATCCGCACCTTCGGAGGGAAGACCATCATGATCCAGCACGACACCACCTCTCCCCGACCTTACAGTCGGATCCACCTGTTAAGCGGAACCAAAGGCGTCGCCCGCAAATGGCCTTCACAAAAGATTGCCCTCGAACCCGATGCCCATAAATGGCTTAAGCAGGATGCTTACGATGCCTTGATGACGAAGTACGAACACCCACTGTCGAAACAGATCGGCGAAAAAGCCCGGGAGGTGGGCGGACATGGCGGTATGGACTTCATCATGGATTACCGGCTGATCTATTGTCTCCGGAACGGGCTGCCACTCGACCAGGATGTATACGATGCCGCCACCTGGTCGTCGATCGTGGAGTTGAGTGACTTATCTGTCAACAACCGCAGTAACTCCATTGCTGTTCCCGACTTCACCCGCAGCGCCTGGGAAACCGCCAAGCCATGGGGAATTGTGACGGTTGGATAATTGGCGCAGGGCGCAGGGCGCAGGGCGCAGGGATAGAAATTAATGGATAACTATAAGTTTACCACTCGCTTTGATCACTCCGTCAAGCCGGAGATTGTAAAAATAAATTCCATCGGAAACTGCCCCTGCGTTAACTGTAAATGTATGATCTCCGGCAGGTAGTTCCCGGTTGACCATGTTTGCAACTTCAACTCCTGAAATAGTATACAGTGAAATGTTTACATACCCGGAATTCGCAATTCGTAACTCGTAATTCGTCATTCTTGAAGTTGGGTTGGGGTAAACCTTCAGATCCCGGATCCCGGATCCCGAATCCCGGATCGCTGTTATCACGTAGCATTCTGTAAAGTTTGAATTGTGATACTGCAATAGATCGTTTGTCCAGAAACAGATCAGCGACGGGTTATCGCCCACCATCCCGCACATGGCAGGACGCATCAGTCCATTCATACTCCCTATCCCTTCAATCCAATAGTCATAGCAGGTATCAGTTCCACCAAAAGGATCGATATAACGTAGAACAAAACGGTTTCTGAATTCACCGGTCATCAGTTCAAACGACGTGACCGAATCTAACACATAAGATACATCATCGTCCAAAGGATGCACCGTATCACCGAGCGATAGTCCAAAATCGTAATAGAACCATGTTTTTGACCCGTACGGATCTGTATAATAGACTTTTTTATCCGCTTCTTCACGCAAGAATCCGTTTGGAATCCAGTAATATACAGATGGTCCGGAGCCATATACCAGTTTTTTCCATGTGTATCCGCCAAAGGTTGTATCTGTCGTTACCTTTTCATAATAGGAAAATGGATTAGCTTGATCGCAGGGGTTGTAGAAATTGCTCCATAAGTTCACTGTATCAACCAGCGGATGATACGTTTGGGCGCTCATTCCAAGAAATACCACACAACACAGGAAGGTGAAAAGTGATTTCATATTCAACAGAATTAGTTCTGTCAAATATAGTGGATTTTATGAGAAAAAGATCCGAATGAACCTATTAAATCTCCAGGCTCTTGACAAATCTCTTTGAAGAAATAAACGGGAACGTTTCTCCTGAACACTTCAGTATTATGGTTTGGTTGTCGATCGATAAGGAAATCCTGGAACGTTTATCCCGGGAACGGATCACATTGGCGAGGGTGAGTGCTTTTTCGATCCCGTCGCCCCTGCCAAAATTGACCACCTCGTCGGGAAGCGCCAGCCGGTTCCCTTCATAGATCGATTCATTCGGCCATTCGAGTATCCTGCTATAGACCTCCGGCAGTTCCATCTGCCTGAAATAAGCCACCGAAACCGGGTTTCGTTCCATCACAGCCTTCAGAAAAGGATCCCAATCGCAATAATCCATATAGCGGCCGGTGTACAGGGCTAACTCATAGCTCAGGGCACAGGGCTCAGGGCTCAGAGCCTGTGATTGGTGGCTGGGGTCAGTCAGTGTAGCTAAGATCTCCTCCCGGCTCATCTCAGTACTTATTTCCAATTTCCTCTCCTGCTGAGCCCTCTGCCCTGTGCTCTCTGCCCTGTGCCCTGTGCCCTGTGCTCCCTTCCACTCCTTCTCCCCTCCAGGTAACCGTGGAACGGTGTGAACAAATCGTTTCAGATCCTGACTGAACTCCTTATCGGGATCCAGATCGGGGAACGATTCCAGAATTGTCTGAGTAAATTGATGATAATCCTTCGTCTCAAACAGCTGATCCTTGCTATTGATCATTGCCCTTCCTTCGTAGGGACGGGGAGAGAAATCTTCGTCGCCAATCTCACACAGAAGATTTTTCGCGGTTTTGTCACCCAGACGGTTTTTACTTCCGTGTTCATACCCAAATGCCTTTTCCAGTGCCAGGTACTTGACTGTTCCCCGACAGGGAACCACCAACTGGAACCTCTTCTGGTAACGGCTGTAATAGCGAAGGAAATTGATGAAAATTTCGTAATCGATCCCAACATTCAAAAAAGCAGTGAGTGATTCTCTGAATCGGTGATACTCCTTTTTGTCAATGGTAGCTTCCGGGAAGACTGAATGGATATAACCAGTTTGGTGTGCAACGATGGTCACCTGCTCATGGTCGATGGCACGACGGGCCAGTGCCGACAACTCGCTGCCGTTATACCACATGGCTTTGGTGACAATGCGCCGGTTGTTGGTCAGCACGCCATCGTCCACCATCACAAAATTCTGGGAGTGGAGCGGAGTCCCCATCAGGAAGATCTGCTCCAGCGGAATCCGTGCTACGATAAAGAGGGCAGCGGCATAAAGCGTTGCAAGCGATACACACTCCCCTGCTCCCACAGGATGTTCCGGCTTGAAACGAAACCCATTCATCGCCTCTACCGTCTCTGTTTTCCAATAAGGAATAATATCGGTATCAAATTTATCAAGACCAAAATGGCGACGAATATCCATGTCGAAATAGTACTTGTCACCTTCATAACCAAAGAGCGCATTGGAACGCCTCAGCACCTCCTGATCGATGAACTCCCTGAAACGATTTATCTCAGTCTCCTTGTCGGTAAGGCCCCATGTCTCAAGGTCGAGATTGAAGTCGTAGTGGTCCATGATATACTGTTTCACCCGTTGAATCCTCCTGATTGGTGGCAAGGTCTCAATTTTTTGAAACCATTTGTCTTCCCTCCACTTCCAGATTTCCGGAGAGAGGACATTCGCCAGCACCAGGGAATAGAGCAGTTCAGGAAAGATAAAGATCTCCATGTCGGAAAGAGTGAATGCAGAGGAGTATTTTTCGAGATCGTTTTTATCCATCAGTTCTTATGAAAAAAATGATAATTGCCCGGCGAAAACAGAGAAGGCACGGAGAAACCAGGTTGCAGTGCCTGATTATTTACTCAACAACCAATTTCAGGCTTTCACTCTTATCAGAACTCTTCACGCTCACCAAATAGATACCAGCCGGAAGGGTAGAGATGTCTATCTGCGATGTTTCAGAAAGTTCAAAATTGGCTATGGTCAGCACATTTTTTCCGAATGTGTTAAAGATGGTTACTTCTGCTATTCCAGGCTGATCAGAAACCATGGTTACCAAATTCTTTGCAGGGTTCGGATAGAGGTGAATCGTTCGGCCTCCCGATAGTTCGGCGAATCCGACACCAATGTCTACTGTTACTTCAAATGAGACCGAGAAGGATCCGCCGCCGCAGGCATTGACTCCCTGAACCTTGATCTCGGCAGGTCCGCTGTAACTCAGATCCCATGTTGCCGTTCCAATAGTTGAGTTGCCGGCAATTGATCCGGCAGCGGCTGGGGTTAGTTCCCATGCATAGGAAGTAGCATATTGGCCTCCGGTAGTCACATAATCTGAAGTGGGTGTTGCACCGGTGTACACCTGTGCAGGGCCTTGTGGTTCACCTGGTTCATAGGGGGGTTCGGGATCAACGGTCACCGTGGCAATTCCATTCATGGTATTGTCGCAACCGGCAGCGGTATTGGCCCCAACCACCGAGTAATCGCCAACAGCCAGCTGGTCGCCGAAAGAGATGGCAGATCCGGTACCAGCTACAACATTGGTTGTGGCGATTCCGTCAAGATAGAGGGTATAGTTTACGCCTGTCTCTGAATTTTCGAGACCAACCGTGCTGCCGGTTCCTCCTTGTCCGCAATAGACCCCTCCCCCGGTTACTGTAAAGGCAGTTGGGCCTCCGCTGATAGTGATGTTCAGGTAGCCTGACCAACCACTTTCGCAACTGCCGTTCACTGCTTTTGCCCGAAGGGTTGCTGCGCCGGAAAATGTGTTAACCCAGTCAACAGTACAGGTTGATCCGCTTGGGTAAAGTGCTCCCGCATCATAAGGAAGAAGCTCCCAGGTAAATGAAGTAGAGGGTGTGCCTCCTGTAGCAGTGTAGTCGGTGTTTGGTGCATTCATGCAAAGAAAATCAGGTCCGGATGGCGTGCCCGGAGTGGTTGGCTGCTCACTTACTGTAATTGAAAGCGCCGATGACCATGGACCATCTCCGCAGCTGTTGGAAGCTTTTACCCTCAGCTGTGCGGTTCCTGTCCACAGATCGTCAAAGTTCACCGAGCAGGATGTTCCCGAGGGTGTGATCACGCCGGCTGCTGCAGGTGTAAGTTCCCAGGTATAACTGGTTGCACCTGAGGCACCTGAAGTGGTATAGTTCTCGTTTGGTGGGTTGGCACACATCCCGGCAACGCCCTGCGGCATTCCAGGAGCAATGGGTGCAGACGTAACGCTGATGTAAGCACTTTTTACTTTGGAACCCGTACTTCCGGAGGTGGTATTCCATGCTGTCAGGGATACATCGTAGGTTCCTGCAGTAGCATAGGTTACCGAAGGGTTCTGAAGCGTGGAGGTCGTGGGGTTTCCGCCGGGGAAGCTCCATTGCCAGCTGTTGGCACCGGGAGCGGTTCCTGTGAAGTTTGTTACCATTGGAGAACATCCTGAGGTAGGCGTTCCGGTAAAGTCAACCGTAAGAGGTGGTGCAAGGCCTGTTAACGGCTTCTTCATGGCATTGTAGATCGTCTTGGCACCATTCGCCTGGACAAAGGCAACCAGTTCACACTCATTGGCTACCCAGGAGGGATCTTTTGTGAAAGTAAGGTTAACCGTTTGGAAGTCGCCAGAGGCAAAGCTGATAGGGGTTCCGTTTTCATTCGGAACCATGATCCGCATCACATGATCCACTTCATTCATGCAACCACTGCTTCCGGGCCATGGAGCCGTAGCGATGTTGCTTTCGGTAAGAACCAGGTGAACCTTCAGGTCGGTGGCTGTGATGGTATTTAATTTTTGAATCGCTATTGTGATGTTGTAAACATTACCGGTATTTGTTCCGGAAATGTTTACAGTGAGTGGAGATACAACGGCATAGGCCGTATTATAAAGTGGCAGATATGAACTGTAAACATTACCGTTGGGACATGCCTGTCCGCCAACGTAGGGAACTGTTCCGTCAAAATTGGCCGTCGGATACCCGGTAATTCCGTAATATGAGTTTCGTGCGTTGGAAGCGGTATTGGCAAAGGGATCACCGTTGTGATTCTCTATAACGGCAACCTGGGCTCCGTTAGCCAGTAAATCGTGAGCCCCGTTTGCGGCGCCCGGACAATATGTACACCAGGTGCCGGTCCCGATCTCAAGAACAACATAAGAGCGTTGTACCGACTGAGCCATCAGGAACATGACACTCAAAGAAAGTGTTAAGGTTAGGAAGATTTTTCTCATGGAAGGTGATTTTTGTTAAACAGTTGGTTTCTTTTCAAGGAGTTGCAAATGTACAAGTTTTTCATTTTGCTGCCTTCCCAGTATGAAACTTTAACCAAACCGTTTGCTTTAAGCTCAATATTCATACCTTTGTGAGAAAGAAACCGCCCATGTATTATTCCGGAAAAGAGATCATTGAAATCGCCGTCAGAATTGAAGAAAACGGCAACGAATTTTACACGTCAGCTGCAGAGGCAATCAAAGAAAATAATGATATTAAAGGGTTACTCCTCGACCTGGCTGAGAAAGAGTTGATGCACATCGCTATCTTCCAGAAATTAGAGGAGCGATTTGAAGCTGAAAAGTTTGAGTTCAACGCCGATGAAGCCTCTGATTATATCAGCTACCTGGCCGACCAGCATATTTTCGGAAAAGCCGGAACCGGAAAAGCTCTCGCCAAAACTGTCCATACCCCCAAAGATGCACTTGAGATCGCCTTCAAATTTGAAACCGACAGCGTCACCTTTTATCAGGAACTGGAAAAACGTACTGAGAGTGATGCCAAAAACCTGATCCACCAGATCATTGAAGAGGAGATGGAGCACGCGGCGGAGATCAAGAAATTCATGTAATCAGCGATCAGGGATTAGCGATCAGGGATTAGGGATTTTTGTTCCGGCATCCGGGAATGTTCAACCCGCAGCACCTGCTGCCACCAGAATCACCAGCGTCGCAACCAGGAACAGCGCTCCGTATAGAAGCCCTCTCCGGCTGATCTCTTTCTTCCAGGTAAAGAGAATCATCAACAGGACCAGGAAGGTCATGACCAATGTCAGCGCCATGCTGAGGTCATTCATGCCAAACTTCCCGGGAATTCCCATCAATTCAAGCCAAAAAGCCTCAAACCGTAGACTGCATTTGCAGTAATACAGGTAATTGATCCATGCAAAGAGGGCCCATCCGGCCTCTGCCAAAGAGCCAACCAGAGCAGTCCATTTTACCAGCTTGTCTCCGTGAAGGTAAAATAGGACCAATGCTATCAGCAAAGGGAAACAGATGAGTGCCACCGTTATCATAATATACTTGATTTTCCTTTTTAAATTATGATCCGCAAAGGTAGGATTTTGACAACTTTTTACCGAAAAGATGCAAATCAACTCACTATTATTGCTATTTTCGGTAACCAAACTTAACATCATCATTATGAACTGGTTTCTCAATACGTTTCGTGAACATCCCGAACTCGCATTATTTTTAACTATCGCGGCCGGTTTTTTTATCGGCCGGTTCAAATACAAAACATTCTCCCTGGGTAACGTTACAAGTGTGCTTCTGGTGGGGGTCATTGTGGGTCAGATGAAGATCGATATTTCCAACGACGTGAAGCAGGTCTTCTTTCTGATCTTTCTCTTTTCTGTTGGATACAGCGTAGGGCCCCAGTTCTTCAACAGCATGAAGAAAACGGGACTCCCTCAACTGCTGTTCACTGTTGTTATCTCTGCTGTGGCATTGATCTCCACCTGGTTGCTGGCTAAAATGATGGGTTACAATGCCGGTCAGGCTGCCGGTCTGTTTGCAGGCGCCCAAACCATATCAGCAGTTATTGGGGTTGGAGGAGATACCATCAACTCGCTGAGCATTGATCCGGCCCTCAAACAGAGCATGATAAATGCAATCCCGGTCTGCTACGCTGTCACATACCTTTTTGGGACTATTGGTTCAGCCTTCTTCCTGGCACAGGTAGGCCCGTTGTTCTGGGGTGGATTAAAGAAAGCGCGGCAACAGTGCATTGACCTCGCCGCCAAACTGGGAGTGGGGTCGGATGATCCCAGCCTGATCTCCACGTTTTCAGGTGTGGTGTTCAGGGCCTTTAACATCAGCCCCGATTCTCTCTTTGTTGGAAAAACCGTGCAGGAGATGCAGCAGAAATTTATCGACGACAGCTACCGGATATACATCGAGAAGGTTCGATGCAAAGGGACAAAAGTAACCCTTGAACCCACTCCGGATTATACGTTCCAGGCTCACGATGATGTTGTTCTCCAGGGCAAAGGAGTTAGTATTATAACAGAAGAGAAGGTAATAGGGAAAGAGATCTTTGACCCGCTGTTGCTGAAGTACGACGTAGAATCAGTGAGAGTTCTGCTTACCAGGAAAGAGATCAATGGTATTACAGTGCGTGATTTAAGTCACCAGCGGTATGATCTGCGTGTATCGCTGCAGAAGATTACACGTGTTGGGACCGAAATCCCTTTGTTACCTCAAACAGTATTGCACAAAGGGGATATGCTTACGATCACAGGCCCTCAGAAAGATGTTCAGGCGGCAGTCAAACTTCTTGGTATACCAGATGTCATGACCAGCACAACAGATCTTATCTCTGTTGGACTAGGAATCCTTCTCGGTGGATTGATTGGGGTTCTGGCATTCTATATTGGTAAAGTGAGTCTCAGTCTCAGCACCAGCGGTGGCGCATTGATTGCCGGTCTTTTCTTTGGATGGCTGCGGTCAAAACATCCCACAGTTGCACAGATTCCTCAACCAGCACTCTGGATTATGACCAACCTGGGATTAACCGCATTCATTGCCGTTGTTGGCATCACAGCAGGACCCAGTTTCGTGGAGGGTCTTAAACAGGTTGGCGCCATGCTTTTTGTTATCGGTGCGTTAGCCTCCCTCTTCCCGCTGCTTATCGGGATCATCCTGGCACGCTATGTATTTAAATTTGATGTGGCCATCGGTCTCGGATGCTGCTGCGGGGCACGAACCACAACGGCTGCCCTACCCGCCGTGCAGGACTCCCTGGAGAGTCCCCTTCCCACCCTGGGATATACTGTCACCTATGCCGTTGGCAATACCCTGCTCATTATTTGCGGAATTATTATTGTTTTTCTGATAAACTAAATTACCACGATCATGGCAAAGAAATTACCTGCAATCAAAACGAGTCGCTCTGCTGAAAAGAAGCTTGAACAGATGAGTCCGTTCGAGATCAAGAACACGTTGATCAGCCTGGCCAACCATCACACTAACAAAACCACACATACGATGCTCAATGCCGGACGTGGAAATCCAAACTGGATCTCGGCCGTGCCCCGTGAAGCTTTCTTTACACTGGGACTCTTTGGCATCGAAGAGTGCCGCCGGCCGATGAACTTCAAACAAGGCCTTGCCGGGATTCCCGAGCAAAAAGGGATCGCCAAACGGTTTGAAAAATTCCTTAAAGACAATAAGGATAAACCCGGAATCAATTTGCTTTCGGAGCTATACAAGTATGGTGTAACCATTCACAAGTTTGACCCTGATGCCTTTGTCCACGAGCTGGCTGAGGGAGTAATCGGCGACCAGTACCCGGTCCCCGACCGTATGCTTAAATTCCCTGAAGTAATCGTCCATGACTACCTCGTGCAGGAGATGTGCGACAATCGTCCACCCAAAGGGAAATACGATCTGTTTGCAACCGAAGGTGGAACTGCAGCCATGTGCTACATCTTCGACTCCCTGATGCAGAATTTCTTGATCAAACGGGGCGATAAGGTAGCCCTTTTCGTACCCATCTTCACCCCTTACATAGAGATCCCCGAACTCGACAGGTTCAACTTCAAGGTGATTCACATCAATGCCACCGGAAAAACTAATGAAGGGATGCATAGCTGGGAATATCCCGATCAGGAGCTTGAGAAATTAAAAGACCCCGACATCAAAATCGCATATCTTGTCAACCCTAGTAATCCTCCCTCTGTTGCACTCAGCCCCCGGGAGCGAAAGAAGATCATCGACATCATCAAAAAGGATAATCCTAACCTGATGTTCATCACAGACGATGTTTATGGCACCTTCGTAAAAGGATTCCGCTCACTGATGGCGGAAATCCCACACAATACTCTCGGAGTTTATTCCTTTTCCAAGTATTTTGGATGTACCGGATGGCGGTTGGGTGTGATTGCCCTGCATGAGAAGAACATCTATGACCGGATGATCAAAGAGCTTCCGGATGCGAAAAAGAAGACTCTTTTCAACCGATATCACTCCATCCATCTCCATCCCGACCAGCTGAAATTTATTGACCGGATGGTGGCCGACAGCAGAATGGTCGCTCTGAACCATACGGCAGGGCTCTCACTGCCGCAGCAGATCCAGATGATGCTCTTTGCTGCATTTGCCCTGTTCGACAATAAGAATGCCTACAAAGAACTTACCTGCGACATCATTCATAAACGTCTGACCCTGCTGTTTGAAGGAATGGGATTCAAGCTGAAGGCAAATCCCAACCGGGCGGGTTACTATGCCGAACTGGACATCATGCTCTGGGCGGAGTTGAACCACGGGAAGGAGTTCGCACAGTTTCTGAAGAAGAATTTCGAGCCGGTGGATATCGTCTTCCGGCTTGCCGAGCTCGAATCCATCGTCCTGTTGAATGGCGGAGGGTTCGACGGCCCTGAATGGTCGATCCGTGTTTCGCTGGCAAATCTTGACGAAAATGCCTACACAGCTATCGCCAAAGGGATCCGGGAGATCGTACTGGAGTATGTGGCGAGCTGGAAGGGATCCTGATATACATCACCCCGGATCACCCGCTATTCTTCAGGAAATGATCCAGAAGCTATTCGATGATGCGTACAAGTGCTGGTGGTTACTGGTCAGGCTTCCTCGATCTGATCCATTCCAGGAAAAAGAACAAGGCAAATCCGTCGATTGAACAGTTTATTTGGTTGGATCTTATCAAGGGAACAATCTCCTCCACCGGCACTGAATGAAGGCCAAGAATTCCTTCATTCCGGTCCACTGCACCAAGCGGAATCCCATCCCCAATTTCCGTAGCGAAGATAATGACCTTTTCATCGGTCAGACTGGGTGCCGGAAACACCTCTTTCAGAAGATGCCATCTTTCAGATACCAATCCTGTTTCCTCCAGCAGTTCCCGCCTGGCAGCCACATGTGGCTCTTCCCCGGCGTCAATCCTTCCACCCGGCAGCTCATATGCCAAAACACCCGTCAGGTATCTATTCAGTGAAACCAACCAGATGGAATTCCCGGAATAGGGTATTATGCACACAGAACCTGGCTTCTTAAGGTAATAAAAGTCCCGGGGGCCGATCTGACCCATCTCCACATCATCGTGAATAACATCGAACCGGGGTGTTGAACAGAGGAGTTCGCGGTGTTTCAGGGAATATTTTATCATAGGAGAACTAGCCTACGACCATTGAAAGTACATAGAGACAAAAAAAGACTACAATGCTAATCACAGGAATCATTGCAATCCAGTTCCCTTTTGTTTCTTTATCCATGGTTAAAAGGTGTTACTCATGCAAATATACTAAAATTCGTTGGGCAACTTACTCAACTCCTCATAGGTGAAAACAGGACCATCCTTGCATACATAAGTACTCCCGATATTGCATCGTCCACATTTCCCAAGTCCGCACTGCATCTTCATCTCCAGCGTGGTGATCACATCTTTGGGGTTAAAACCCAGCTTATCGAGCGACATAAGAGTATACTTGATCATAATCGGCGGACCACATGTGATGACTTTTGTATTCTCAATAACCGGTTTCACCACCTCTTCCAGAATTTTGGGTACGACTCCAATATTTTCTTTCCAGGTATCTTCAGGCTTGTCAATTGTGAGGACCACTTTGAGTGATTTATTGTTCTTCCACGCTTCAATCTCCTCCTTGTAACAGATGTCGGCTGAAGTACGGGCCCCGTAGAGGATCGTAAAATCTGCGTAATCACTGCGGTGATCAATGGCATACTGGATAAGTGACCGCAATGGGGCTAACCCGATGCCACCGCCGACAAACAAGAGGTTCCTGCCTTTCAGATCTTCCAGCGGGAACCAATTTCCATATGGACCCCTGATGCCAACATCATCTCCAATTTCAAGGTCGCGGTGAATGTCGGCTGTTACAATTCCAGCTCGTTTGATGGAGCAATCAAAGGTGCCCTTCCGTGTGGATGAAGAGGCGATACAAAAGGTACACTCCCCGCTGCCCAGAAGAGAGAATTCTACAAATTGACCCGGAAGCCAGTCAAACTTATCTGTCAGAGATTCATCGTTGAATTTCAGCCGGTAGGTTCTTACATCCGGGGTCTCCTGGATGATCTTCTCAACCGTGCAGATCATGGGGACTAAAAGTTGTTCCATATCGTTAAATAGTGAAATGGTGAAATAATGAAGTAGCGAGGTAGCGAGGTAGCGAAACAATGAAGATCTTAATTGGCGTTTGCATTATTTTTTTTCTTTAAGCAGTTTCTGCCCCAGCGACCCGGTTGACGACCTCAAAAATGCTGATATTCACGGGGCAGGAGGTGGTGCACTTCCCGCATCCGATGCAGAGGTTCATATCAAACCGCTCCTTGTAATAGACAAACTTGTGCATTGCGCGCTGACGCCAGCGGCGGTATTTCACTGGTCTGGGGTTATGGCCGCCAGCCATCAGTGTGAAATATACGTTGTTACAGGAGTCGTAACTCTTGTACCTGACTCCTTCATCTTTCAGTTTTTCGTCTGAAATCTTAAAACAGTGGCAGGTAGGACAAACAAAAGCACAGGTATTACAGCTGACGCAATTAGACGGAATCTCTTCGAATGCAGGAGAGTCAAACTTTCCCTGCATCTTTTCGTTAATCTCTGTGTAGTCCATCTTTAGCCGGAAGGAGCTGGCAAAATGTTCAAACTGCCTCTTCATCTCCTCCTGGGCCGAACCACTGGCCACTGAGAGTCCCTTTGCATTCTCTTTCAGGAACGACTCCCCCTTCTCGGTTCGGGCCTGCAGGTAAATTTTTTCATCCAGTCCGTTAATTACTGCTACGTCAAAGGCATCCAGTTTCTCTACATCATAATCGAGAGAGGTGCAGAAACAGTGGGTGGAGGCCTCGTTGCAGCGGGTTGAGATCAGAATGGTGTTCTCCCTGCGTTTCTCGTAGTCGGTATCCACATAGTCCCACTTATATACGGCATCCAATACCTGGAGGCCACGGGCATCGCAATGTTTAACTCCCAATACAACCCGCTTCCCTGCAAGAGGATCTTCCTCTGTATCTGAGAGTTCGGTCCCTTCACTGGTAGCCTTGTATTTCATCACCTTGGCCGATTTGGGGAAAAAGAGAGGTTTTAGGCTCATTGTCTTTGGAATCGGCGAATCGGTGTTGCTTTCTGAAAGGGAGTTAACCTTTTGAAATTCAAATTTGCCGAATTTCTCCACCGGTGCATAGGTGTCATGCGTGCTGATGATCGCCTCATAAAAAGCCTGAAGCCCGGCAGGATCTGTACTGTATGTTGTCAGGTTCATCGTTCAGAAATAGATTACATGATAAAATCGTCGGGGTCACTCAGGCTGTATTTGTAGAAAGCTCCCCGGTCGTCCTCGATCATTCCGGCCAGGTGTTCCTGGAAGTTCCCGTAGATCACCTTTTCATTCTGTTTATGCAGAAGATGCAATGGCAAGTGACTCGGACAAGCTTTTTCACAATTACGACAATCAACACAACGCCCGGCCAGGTGCAACGACCATGTCATCAAGGCATGAAACGCACTTGATGCAGTATTGGCTCCCTGAAAGAGGGTTGCAGTCTCCTGGTCGATACAGCATTTGGCACAATAACAGAGCGGACAGGAGTGGCGGCAAGCGTTGCAGCGGATACAGCTATCAAACACCTCTTCGAAATACTTCTGCCTTTCGGTAAGGCTTTTACCGTCCATTTCACGGATGTCGGCGTTCTCGTGGTACTCTTGCTTCCCAGATGGGGTACCAATCATCTCATCGAATACAACGGCATCGGGCATAACGCATTCAAGGCAGTTCTGTGCTTTCTCGCCTGTTTCATCAACCACCCCTTCGCAGGCAATCCCTACGATATAGGTGTTTTCTCGTTTTACCTGTTTCTCGGTGAGCATCAGGTTCAGGGCACGGCTATCGCAGCCTTTAACAACCAACCCAACCCTTTTATTCCGGGTATGCTCGTACTTCAGGTAGTTGACGAGATTAAATACCGATTTTTCGGTGAACAGCAGCTGATCCACATCTTTGTAGCTGTTGATCAGTACCGGTACCTGATTCTCGTCAAAGCCCGTATTACGGTAACCGATGAATACATCGATCTTCTCTTCAGAGAACAGTCTTCCCGCAATATCCTGGATTTGCTTTGTATAGTCCATAAATACTAGATATTTTCCTTTTTGTACAGATGAAGAGGTCCCAGTTTTTTGATGTCCTCCGTAACCTTCGTAACCACTTTGGCAAACTTGGGTCCCTCGGCAGCCGATACCCACGAAAACTGGACGCGGTCTTCATGAAATCCCACGAAGTTCAGCAGTTTCTTTGTCACCAGGAATCTCCTTCGGGCATAATAGTTCCCGGAGATGTAGTGGCAATCGCCCGGATGGCATCCTGAGATCAGGACGCCATCAGCCGAGGCCTGGAGCGATTTGATGATAAACCATGGATCCACGCGGCTTGAACAGGGCACCCGGATGATCCGGATGTTTGGCGGATACTGAAGCCTGCTTGTCCCGGTAAGGTCAGAGCCGGCATAGGAACACCAGTTGCACAGGATCCCCATGATCACAGGCTGCCAGTCGGCAGGCGCCTCCAGGTGGGGTTTCTCGATGCTTACAATTTTCTCTTTTACTTCTGCTTCCATCAGATAGATACGATCTCGTTAATGATTTGCATATCGGTGAATCCGGCCAGGTCGATGGCCATGCTGCGACAGATTGCAACACAGGAGCCACAACCCTGGCACACGCCTTCGTTGATCTTTGCCACTGTTCTGATCTCATTCGATCCATGGCCCAGAGGAATCTCTTCCGTTACAATAGCCTGGTAGGGACATACGGTAACACAGTTCTGACAACCGGAACAATACTCGGGGTTGACTTTGGAGATCATCGGATCCTTCAGCAATGTGTCTCCGGCAAAAAGGCCACAAACCTTTGCTGCCGTGGCCGATGCCTGGGCAACAGTTTCCGGGATATCTTTCGGCGCCTGGGTACAGCCTGCAAGAAAGATACCTGCCTTGGCCGTCTCCACAGGGCGGAGTTTCGGATGGGCTTCCGAGAGAAATCCGTATTTGTCGTATGAAATTCCCAGCAACCTGGCAAGGTCGGGGTTGTCTTTGTAAGGATAGACGGCTGTGGCCAGTACAACGAGGTCTGCCTCTACTTCAACCACCTGTCCGATCTGGGCATCCTCTCCCCTTACCATCAGTTTGTCACCTTTCTGGTAGATCTTGGAGACCCTGCCCCGGAGGTAGGTAGCGCCGGTCTCCACCTGAGCCCGCTTGACAAACTCTTCATACCCTTTTCCGGCTGCCCGGATGTCCATGTAGAAGATATAGGCATGTGAATCGTGCACTTTATGGTGCAGCAGGATGGCATGCTTGGCGGTGTACATGCAGCAGATCTTGGAACAGTATTCAATCCCTTTTGCTTCATCCCTGGAACCGACGCATTTGATGAAAACGACTGATTTGGGGATCTTCCCGTCAGAAGGTCTCAGCGGAACGCCACCAGTTGGACCGCTGGCAGAAACCATTCGTTCAAACTCCAGTGAGGTGATGATGTCTTTGTACCGGCCTACTCCGTACTCTTCATACGGCTTAGGATCCCAAAGATCATAACCGGTAGCAACTACCACGGCACCTATTTCCCGCTCGATGATCTCATCCTGCATGGTATAATCGATCGAACCCTTTTCACACACCTTGGCACAGATGCCGCACTTGCCTTTCAACAGCATCGTGCAATGTTCGGCATCGATGACAGGTTTGTTGGGAACAGCCTGGGGGAAAGGACTGTAGATTGCTTTCCGTTTATCAATCCCCATGTTGAACTCATTGGGGACCTTAACCGGACATTTCTGCGTACAAGCGCCGCAACCGGTACAGGTATCGAAATTGACGAAGGATGCTTTGCGTTTAATCTTTACCTTATAGTTTCCCACATATCCATCAAGTTCGAGCACTTCGGAGTAGGGAATCAGTTCGATATAGGGGTGACTTGCCACATCTACCATCTTGGGAGTAAGGATGCATTGAGAGCAGTCGAGGGTAGGGAATGTCTCATCGAGCTGGGCCATTTTACCGCCGATGGATGGGCTTTTCTCCACCAGCACCACCGGGATCCTGGCATCAGCGATGTCCAATGCTGCCTGGATGCCTGCAATCCCGCCTCCGATCACAAGTGCCCGTTTGGTGACAGGTACCGAGATCTCATGGAGCTGCTCGTTGGCAATCGATTTTGCCACAGCCATCCGGATCAGATCGCTGGACTTCTCCGTGGCTGCCTTTTTATCCTTCTGGTGCACCCAGGAGGAGTGCTCCCTGATATTGGCTACCTCCAGCAGGTAGGGATTCATCCCTGCATCAGAGAGGGCCTTCCTGAAGGTCTTTTCATGCATCCGGGGTGAGCAGGCTGCAACAACAATCGAAGTAAGCCTGTGCTGCACGATGGCATCACGGATCATCCCTTGTCCGGGATCGGAGCACATATATTTGTAGTCAATGGCATATTTGACCTCTTTGATCTTTTTAGCCTCTTCAACTACGGCCGGAACATCTACAAAATCAGCGATATTCGCGCCACAAAAACAAACAAAAACACCTACGCGGGCCATTATTCCACCTCACTTTCTGCTTCAACAGCTTTTTTGGGTTTTTTCTTCAGTTCGGGAGTTTGAATCTCCTCTCCGATATGTAAGAGTGCCTGTTCAATCGGAACGATGTGCTTGGAAGGTTTCAGGTCCTTCAGTGGATAACCGAATGCAAGGGCCATCAGTTGCGTGATATACATCACGGGCATATCGTATTTCTTTCCGTTTTTCTTCCCGATATCAGGTTGACGCATGTCGAGGTTCGACTGGCAGAGTGGACAAGCAACTACGATGGCATGGGCACCGCTTGCTTTGGCCATTTCCAGGATCGTCCCGCTAAGGGAGAGAACAATCTCAGTATCGCTGATGGAGAAGGAAGCGCCGCAACATTCGGTTTTGAAATCGAATGCAGTAGCCGTGGCTCCCAGTGATTCAATGATATTGTCCATTGACATTGGGTACTCGGGTGAGTCAAACTGAGTGATGTTTTTTGGACGGGTGAGCAAACAACCGTAATAACAGGCAATCTTCAATCCTTTGAGAGGATAGGTTACCTTTGAGGAAATAGTCTCAATTCCGATATCCTCATAAAAAAATTGAAGCATCGATTTCACATCGACACTACCCTGGTATTCGCCCTCTTCAACTATCGTAGAATTGATTCGTTGCGCCAGTTCGGGATGGTTATCCATCTCCACTTTGGTGCTTTTCATCCGGGAGTAACAGGAAGCACAAGCGATTCCTTGCATTCTCCTCAATCGCCCAGGCTGGCTTCATCTTTCTGGGAATTGTCGGGCAGAGTCAGCTTGGCATGACTACCGTAATTTATTTTGTTCTGGTCTATATTTTTTCGAATCTTGGCGCTTTTGGCGTGGTATCAGTGATTTCAAACCGAACCGGGAAAGAGACGATCAATGATTACGATGGTTTGTACAGGACCAACCCCATGCTGAGCCTTACCATGATGCTGGCGCTCTTTTCACTCGCCGGGATACCGCCTGTTGCAGGTTTCTTTGGTAAATTCTTCCTGTTTGCTGCTGCAGCACAACAAGGGCTTTATATCCTGGTTTTGATCGCCGTATTAAACACCATCATCTCCCTCTATTATTATCTTCTTGTTGTTAAAGCGATGTTCCTGAACCGAAGTGACCGGCCGATCGTATATTTTAAGAGTGATGGATATTCCCGCCTTGGTTTTGCCATCTGTATAGCTGGCCTTATCATCATTGGCCTCTATAGCCCTGTTTATGAATTCATCAATAAGTTCACATTCGGCATTTATTAGGAGCCGGAAAACACATTCTGGAAATGGCATTAAAAGGAAAACATAACATAGCAGAGATCAGTACCGTAAGGTGTACCGTGGTAGAAAGCGGTATCGGCCGGGAACGGGTTGAATTTCTTACCGACTTACTTTCATATAATGGGTTAGAGGTAAAAAGCGAGCAAGAGAAGGATAAGGAAGGTAATCTTCTGAACACGTTTGTTATCGGAGTAACAGATATCTTGTTCAATCCCACGATAGTCGTTTATCAGCAAAAACTTTTCAGGAAAGACGGGGAGGTGGTAACTGCTGCATTCTGGGAGCAAAAAAAAGCTGATACTGAGATACCTTACTGGCAGGTTCCGCGTTAATTGTAGATGGAAAAATTTAATCTCTATTTCTCTTTACTGATTGTCCTTGGATTCTTTTTCCTGGCCACTTATTTACTTGTAAGCCCCACATTTTCTTACATTGGCATCGAAGTCCGTGTGATTTTTTCCGTTTTTCTTTATCTCTATGGTACTTTCCGGATTTTAAAGGTATTAACCAAGAGGAAAAGACGGGATAACGAAGATGAATAATATAAGAATATTAGTACCTTTGTGAGCCTTAATTAAGGATATCAGAGCTTTAAGTAAAATTGACCCTATGAAAAGATCTATTATCAGATCGAAGCTGTTCCTCCTGACAGGGAGTGTTTTCATTTTCTTACTGATGGGATGCGGAGGAGATCCGTTAACGCAGAGGGATACCCCTACCAGAGGTGCCATGAGAGTGGCTGTTGATGAATCCTACAAGTTGTTTATGGAATCTGAGATTTACACTTTTGAATCCATTTACAAATACGTGAAGCTTGATACCCTCTATGGGGCAGAGGCAGAAGTTTTTGAAGAATTCATGAATGATAGCGTTCAGTTGATTTTTGTGAACAGAAAGCTTACCAACCGCGAGAATGAGATTCTTACATCACGGCAGATCGTACCCAAAACAACACTCCTTGCCTATGATGCTGTTGCTCTGATTGTGAACAGCGAAAATCCTGAAATTAAAATTCCTTATGATAGGATCCAGGATATTTTTACCGGCAAAGTGACCACATGGAGCCAAATCAACCCCTCCTCGCAGCTCGGAAATATCAGCGTCGTTTTCGACCACTACAAATCAGGTAACCCGAGGTATTTCAAAGAGAAATTCAATCTCGATACTCTTCCGGCATGTTGTTATGCCGTACAATCCAACCAGGAGGTAATCAATTATGTAGAGCGGAACAGGAGTGCTTTGGGAGTGATCAGCGTTAACTGGATCAGCGATAAGCGGGATTCGGTGTCCAATGACTTTCTTAGCCGGATCAGCGTAGTGGGTATCAGTACGCCAGGCGATAACGACCCTGCTGCCAGTTTCTACCGTCCTTATCAGGCATATATTGCTGAAGGGCTTTATCCTTTTATCCGCGAAGTCTACTGCATTAACAGGCAAACTTACCACGGTTTGGCTTACGGGCTTTCTGCATTTGTGGCCAGCGATAAAGGACAATTAATTATCTTGCATTCGGGGCTTGTACCGGCTACTCAACCCATCAGAATTGTTGAAATCAAAAAATAAACGATTTAGGAGATATATCTATGACATCTGTTGCTAAAAGTTATGGTATTCTGGCTCTCATACTGATCCTTGGTCCATTCATGCAATCGGCTCATTCCCAGAATCTTGATGACGCCATCAAACTTACACGAAGTGAGCAGTTTATTGCTGCTGATAACCTCTTCAGCAATATTCTTGCTGCAAATCCATCCGACGGGGATATCTATTTCTATTACGGAGATAACTATTTGAAACGTTATTTTGCCGATACACTTAATACATCATTCCAGGAGATGGCCGATCAGGCCGAAGCACTGTTCACAAAGGGAATTCAGCAGGAGCCTACGAATCCTATCAACTATGCAGGTCTGGCTGAGATTGCTTTAATGGACAACAACTCGACGGAAGCACAGCAGTACCTGGATAAAGCTTACTCCCTGCTGCCAACGAAGAAGAATAAAATTGTTATGACTCCGGAAAGGCATGCGCATAGCCTTGTGAAAATGGCAGATGCATTTGTGATGGCCAAAGTGAAGGATACTGCTCAAATACTAACTTATTTAAGGGAGGCAGAAAAAATTAATTCCAAGGATGTTGATATTTATCTCGTCAGAGGCGACGCGTACATCTATCTTCTTAACGATGGCTCCAATGCCATTGCCAATTACAACATCGGGCAATCGCTGAATCCAAACTCTTCCATGGCCAACCTGCGGATCGGACAGCTCTGGATGAGGGCGAAACAGTACCAGATGGCACTGAATTATTATGAACAGGGTGTTCAAATTGATTCAACATTTGCACCTGCCTACCGGGAACTTGGCTTTTTACTCTATAAGGCTGGGAGATATGCTGAGGCAAAAAAGATGTTCAGGAAATTTCTTGAACTCTCAGCCGGCAACATTCCGGCCCGGCTTCAGTTCATCAATACCCTGATGGAGCTTCAGGATTACCCGGAAGCCCTTACCGAGATCGATGAAGTCCTGTCAATGGACAGCACCATTATTGACCTTTATCGTGCCCGTGCTTATGCCTTGTATGAAAATGAGGAATATGAGAAAGGGCTTGTAGCGATCAGGAAGTTCTTTGAGCGCTCTCCTACAGATAAAATTCGAACTTCGGATTTCACCTATTATGGACGGTTACTTTCGAAAAATGAACTGGATTCATTGGCTGCAATTGTGCTGTATGATGCCTGGGAAATGGATACCTCAAAAATTGAACTTCTCTCGGAAGTGGCAATGAACTACATCAAATACAAGGCATACAACGATGCCATACGGATGTACAGCCTGAAAGACTCGGTTAATGAAGCAAACGTATTGGATGTTTATAATTGGGCAAAAGCATATTATAACATTCAGGACTATACCAATGCGGCCGTCATGTTTGAAAGATTTTGCACAGCTCAGCCTAACTATGTGCCTGGATTTACCTGGTGGGCCAGAACCCTGTTCAATCTCGATCCGGAGAGCGACAATGGGCTGGCAAAACCCGTCTATGAGCAGATTCTACAGATTACTATGGAAGATACAGTTAAATACAAAAAAGAGCGCCTTGAAGCTTATTATTACCTGGCTTACTATTTTTATCATCAATATGTCCTGGATAAGAAAAATCTTAATTTTGCCAGGGAATCACTTAAATACAACTACGATGTCCTTGTAATTGACCAGGAAAACGAAAAAGCCAAGCAGATGGTCGAGGCTTTAAAGCGGGTGGTCAAATAATCTGGTTGCATTGTAAAAAATTTTTTAAATTTGCCGTTCCTCTGAAATAGAAGAAATCAACCAATCAATAATTTATCAACTTAAATGTTTCTAAAATGAGCAAGAAGAAGAAACAAGGCGAATCAGGATTAGGTGACGCTTTACAATCTATTTTTACGACAGGTGCAATTATCTTTGCAATTGTTATGTCAGTTTTGATTTACCTGTTCATTATGGGTAACCCTATCAATTTCGAAGGCGGGAATCCTGAAGGCGCGCCCTTACCAGGAAACTACCTTGGTATGGTTTATAAAGGTGGCTGGGTTGTGCCGGTGTTGATTACCATCAACCTGGTGCTGTTGATTTTCGCCGTTGAGCGCTTTATTACGTTAAGTCGTGCGAAAGGTAAAGGCCGTATCAATGTATTTGTTAAAACACTGCAAAACTATCTGAATGAGAATCAGATTGATGAAGCCATCGAGGCCTGCGACAAGCAAAGAGGTTCATTAGCCAATGTTATGAGAGCGGGATTACTTCGCTACAAATCACTGAAGGAAGACAAATCTCTGGAAAAAGACCAAAAGCTCGTTGCGCTGCAGAAAGAGTTTGAAGAGGCTACCGCTCTCGAGCTACCGATTCTTTCCCGTAACCTCGTCATTTTGTCAACCATTGCAACGATTTCCGTATTAACCGGTTTGTTCGGTACAGTACTTGGGATGATCCGTGCTTTTGCCGCTTTGGCAACCGCTGGTGCACCCGATGCCCTTGCCCTTGCTACCGGTATTTCTGAGGCCCTTATCAATACCGCTTTTGGTATTTTGGGTTCATTACTGGCTGTAGTCTTCTATAACTATTTTTCCACGAAGATCGACAACTTCACCTATAAAATTGATGAAGCCGGATTCAGCCTGGTTCAGACCTTTGCTGCTACAACAAAGTAGTGTTCTGCTGGTTGACATCATACGTGTTTGTACGTTTGATCTGTTATTCATCAATAAAAACTGAAGTAAATGCCTAAGATAAAACCCCCAGTCAGTACGCCACGTATAGACATGACGCCTATGGTGGACCTATTTTCGCTGCTGCTGATCTTCTTCGTGTTAACAGCCTCATTCCGCCCTCAGGAAGCTGCCATGATCGATAGCCCTGCCTCTATTTCTGAGAAACAGGCTCCCGACTTTAACCTCATGACCATCTTCATTGACAAAGAAGGAAAGGTGTTTTTCAATGTTGATAACGGAGCCGACTCCACTACCAAGTTCAGGGAGCAGATCCTGCAAAAGATGGCAGAAAGGTATGAGATGACGTTTACGCCGGAGGAATATGATTTGTTCGGACGCTTATCAGGATTTGGAATGCCGTTGAAAGACCTGAAGAACTGGATCAATGCGGAGAATTTGGAAAAACGAGAGGAGTTTCAGGTTGGGATGCCATTTGACTCGGCAGATAATCAACTTGGTTACTGGGTCCTCTATTCCCGAATTGTTAACCCCAGGGCCGAAGTGGCCATCAAAGGAGATGCCGATGCCAATTACATGGTGGTGAAGGAGATCATGGACTTGCTGCAGGATAATAAAGTTAACAAATTTAATCTCATCACCAACTTTGTGACTGAGGAGGTGGGAATGGAAGACCTGCCACCGGAAAAATAGGTGGAATAGAGATTTTATAGATAAATAAATTACTATGGCTCAGATACAAACCCAAGATCACGGCGGGAAGAAGGGAAGCAAAAAGAAAAGGGCGAAAAAGCACCCCAGCGAGATTGACATGACTCCTATGGTCGACCTCATGTGTTTGCTGATCACCTTCTTTATGCTTACCACGGCTTTTGCCAAACCTAAGGTAATGGTAATCACCATGCCTGACAAGGATAAAGACCAGGAGCAAAAGGACCAGCCAAAAATTTCAGAAGCGCGAACCCTGAACATCTTGCTTTCGGCGAACGATGAAGTCTTCTACTACAAAGGTCAACCTGCTCCAAAGAAACCCATGCCAGTCGTAGTTCAAAGCGATTTTAGCAAAGATGGTGTCCGCAAGATGTTGCTGGACTGGAATCGTGATCTGTTTACAAAAATCACGGAATACAGAGATAAACGGCTCACCGGCGAGATCATTGTAGCGGATTCTACGTTTGACAATACGATCAAGCAAATGAAACTCGATGATAAAAAGGGTCCTATCGTCCTGATCAAGGCTGATACATCGGCTAAATACAGGGATATTGTGAACATCATTGATGAGATGGCGATTTGCAATATTGCCAGTTATGCCATCGTAGACATTGGTCAGGTTGAGGTGATGATGATCGAAGCAAAAAAAGCCGGAACACCTCTTACCGAATACCCTGTAATTAAAGTTAAATAGGTTTCGTTTTAAACACCATAGGACTATGACAGAAAAACACCAACATGTTGAATCCTTAGAGGAAATG
>Ga0351853_1066_pt1 | contig 27494 bp, 22 predicted proteins | sample BONcelHFGM3001C8_FD_206799 | JGI IMG/M metagenome (GOLD analysis project Ga0351853, IMG submission 206799) | Enriched cells from coal bed in the Powder River Basin, Montana, United States - BONCAT cells FGM rep2 HSBNCT.FGM.300.1.C8 ... | reverse complement strand
GTTCTTACGGTAAATCGCATAAGCAATTGCCCGGCAATTACCATAAAGCCGAGTATAATTGGGAAAAAGAGGTTGAACTTTGAGAAACTTGGAACCTCTGAATAGATATTGTTAAAGAAGTAACTGGTAACTAAAAAGAGTAGAGTGGCAAGAATAGCGCTCTGAGCCAGTTTACGCAGGTCGTGTACGGTAGAGAACCTCACAACTCCGCGGTATGTACGGAATACCAGTGATGAGAAAGAGTAAATAGCTAATACCAGTAACAGTTTTAGAGAGAAGAACTCTCCTTTGTGAGAGGCAACTGTATCCCGGAAAAGCCACAAAGAGGAGAATGCAAGCGCAACGATTATCAGGTCAATCCCGAAAATGATCCACCGTGGCATATAGCTTCTTAAGAAAAGCTGGAATATAGGTCTAAGCTTATCGGTCAGTTTTGTCATAGAGGCAGTTTACGAAAAAATGACGGTGAGTCACATATGTCAAGCTTTTTGGGGCAAGGAAGTGATTCTCCGGGGGAAGTTTTTCTATCCAACAAATATAATCAATAAAAGTTCCCCCTCCAAGAATTATTTACAAAAATGTAACAATATATTGTACTTTCTAATGGCTGATATTGACTATAATATAGGTATAACGCCTGTTTAGTGCAAATTTAACTACTCTCAATTAATATAAGACTTTTTTTTGACTATTTTTGCCCATCTTATATTAGATACCAATTATTAATGTAAATTAAAAATGATGAAAAGATATTTTTTACTCATAGGGTTGCTTCTTTGCTTTATAAGTGGCTATTCTGTAGGCTCGCCAAGGCAAGATATTGGTGAACCAAAAGATCATAAAAAAGTGCTGGTTCGCTTTGCCTACCTGGCAGATTTGCATATATCCGATGTGGCAACCAATGTAGAGGATCTGGAGATATCTGTTAAAGATATTAACAGTTTGAAAGGTATAGATTTTGTAATACTGGCGGGCGATATCACTGAGTTTGGCAGTGACGAGGAGATACTTTTAGCAAAATCTATCGTAGATAAACTAACCATTCCTTACTACATAGTAGCGGGGAACCACGATTCTAAGTGGAGTGAGAGTGGATGTAACACATTTTCAAAGGTTTTCGGCTACGAACACTTTAACTTCAATTTTAACGGAATTCAGTTTATAGGCACAAATTCGGGCCCGAATATGCGTATGGCACCCGCTCTCGTTCCCCGCGAAAGCATAGTATGGCTGGACTCCGTGACCCGCGCCCTGCCACGCCACATTCCGGTAGTCTTTATCAACCACTACCCCCTTGACGAGGGTATGCTCAACTACAAAATCGTTATCGAAATGCTAAAAAGGATAAACACCCAGGTAGCTATGTGCGGCCACGGCCACTCCAACCGTGTTTTTAACTACGACGGCATCCCCGGCATAATGGGCCGCTCCAACCTCCGCGCCAAATCCACCCACCCCGCATACAACATAGTCACCATCACCACCGACACCATCACCTACGCCGTGCGCTCCAACTCCCACACCCACAAACCCTGGCACAAACAACCTGTCCAACCTTGGCAAGGGTCGTGGGGCAATGCTGGAAACCAGCTAGATAACAAATCTGCAACCAACCGGCAGGGACCTCAGGCAAAGGCTGTGTGGACATATCAGGATGATTCGGATATAGGGTCGGCGGCGGCTTTTGGGTTCAATATGGTGTTCATCTCAAACACAGCCGGTGTGGTAAAGGCTCTTGATGCCGCCGACGGCAGTGTTAAGTGGAGTTTCAAGACCGATGGCAAGATCTTCTCTTCGCCCGAGTTGTGCGAAAAAACAGGCCTGCTGGTTGTGGGCTCGAGTGACAACTACATCTACTGCCTAAATGCCAAAACCGGCAAGTTAAAATGGAAGGTGGAGGCTGCCAAGAGTGTACTCGGTTCGCCAACAATATATAAAGGTATAGTATACATAGGTGCGTCGGACAATACATTCCGCGCAATAGATCTCGCAAGTGGGCAGATGTTGTGGGTCTATCCAAGGATAAAGGGCTTCATAGAGGCCAAGCCGTGGGCAGATGACCAGGGCGTATATATTGGTGACTGGGCAAACCAGCTCTATGCATTCGAGCCCAAGAACGGCACTCTGCAGTGGGTATGGACCAACCGCAAGGGTAGGGGACTATCTGCCGCCGCAGTGTGGCCGGTAAAAGCCAACGGTAAAATATTTGTAGTAACCCCCGAGCGCCGCTCCCACGCAATTGATGCCAAAACCGGCAAAGAGCTCTGGAGCGCCCGCGGCGGCCGCGAATCCATCGGCCTCTCCCCCGACGGCAGCACAGTATATATCAAGACAATGCAGGACACCGTTCTTGCCTTTAGCACCAAGGAGTACACCCCTGCCGCTGCCCAAACAGCTAGCCCAACCCCAACAGCCAACTCGGCCGCTGCTCCAACCCCGGCCGGCAAGCCTGTTCTGCTGTGGGCAAGCCACACCGGCTACGGCTACGAAATAGGGCCATCACCAATTACCACTGCAGATGATCTGGTTTTTGTGCCAACCGACAAGGGCAACATATTTGTCCTAAACGCCGCCGACGGCACCGTAGCCTGGACATACCGATTCTCCATCGCCCTCATCAACTACATCCGCCCAATCGGCAACCGCACCATTCTGGTTACCTCTATGGATGGAAAAGTAGGGGTGATAAAATATTGAACTGGCAGTGTTATGTGAAACAATCTGATTTATAAGTATTTGAAAATAACGATTTTGGCAATTGAGGAAATCGTAAAAATTAATATGTTGTATTACAAATACTTACACAAAACACTAACAGTTGAAATCCGCGTAGCGGTTTAAACACTGCGGAGCAGACCATTATAATGATTTTTTAAATTAAGCCTCTAACGAAGGGAGTTTACCGGAAAAACAAGAATTCAAATTTGATAAAAAGTTGAACACCGGTATGATATAGAACGCAATTTAGTTATTGTAATTTGCATTATAAACATCACCGGTGAAACAAAAAAAACGGTATACGGCTCCTGTTGTTGATCCAAAGTGAGCACCTTGCAAAGGGTCGTGGGGCTTAAATATTTTGTGGTTATAATCCTATTAATTTGAAATAATTTATTATATTTGTGGATATAACCCAAAAATATGATTCCAAGACCTAATTATACAGAACAGCTAAGAAGTTTTATTGATAAGCCTCTTATAAAGATTGTTACCGGAATAAGGCGATCCGGGAAATCGACGGTTTTGCGTTTACTAAAGGTAGATTTACAGAGTTCCGGCATAAAGGATGAGCAGATTATTTCGATTAATTTTGAAAGCTTTGCCTATTCGGAGTATACCTCGGCGTCTCAATTGTATGATTATATCTGCAAAAAAATAGTAAATCCTCAAAAGTATTACCTTCTACTTGACGAAATTCAGGAGGTGGCAGGTTGGGAAAAGGCGATAAACTCTTTTATGGTAGATTTTAATGTAGATATTTATCTGACTGGTTCCAATTCTCATCTGCTCTCCTCTGAACTGGCCACTTTTCTTGCCGGGCGTTATGTAGAAATTCCTATTTACACTCTCTCTTACAGTGAGTTTCTTGATTTTAGGCAAAACTCATCTGCAAAAGAGAATAGGGATGCCGGTTCTTTTGCAGATTATCTGCGCTTAGGAGGGTTTCCTATAATTCACACCGCTGATTACGACCGAGATTCTGCCTATAAAGTAGTCAGAGATATCTATTCGTCTGTGATTTTACGGGATACCGTGCAGAGGTACAATATCAGGGATGTAGAGTTACTGGAGAGGGTTATCAGATATACTTTTGATAACATTGGTAACACCTTTTCGGGTAAGAGTATCGCCGATTTTTTTAAGAGCCAGCAAAGGAAGGTAGACATAAACACTATATACAACTATCTACACGCTTTGGAAGGTGCATTTGTCCTCTGGCGGGTTCCTCGCTATGATATTAAAGGCAGGGAGATTCTTAAGACTCAGGAGAAATTCTTTGTAAGCGATGTTTCGCTTGTCTATTCGACTATGGGCTACAGAGATCGTATGATTTCGGGGATATTGGAAAATATAGTATTTCTAGAGCTTAAAAGGAGAGGGTTTCAGGTTTATATTGGAAAACTAGGTAATAGGGAGATAGATTTTGTTGCAGAAAAACGCGGAGAAAAAATATATGTGCAGGTTGCATACAAACTGGATAACCCGCAAACTGTAGATAGAGAGTTCTCTCCTCTGCTTGCTATAAAAGACCAGTATCCCAAGTATGTGGTTACGATGGATGAGTTCTGGAAAGAGTCTGTAGATGGGGTGCAGCACTTATATATAACAGATTTTTTAACCAGTACGTGAATAACTTAATTCTTAATATCGGTTCTGCTTTGCCGGGCTAAGATAGTTTGCCACAAAATCTATCTATCTAAAACAGCTCTTTGGGATTTATTTTTAGAAATTCGTCGTATGGGACTCCTCCTGTTCCAATTAGGAGTAGTTTGTCGGGATGAAATTTATCTGCAAAAACACTCATACCGGCATTTTTTGCTTTAAGGCCGCTTTTGACTTCCAGGCCTATTACTTTGTTCCCACTTTCCAGAATGAAATCTACTTCGTAATTACCTTCACGCCAGTAGTATAGGTTGTACCTTTGGGAGATGGAGTGGTTAATGAGATGTGCTCCTACAGAGGATTCGGAGAGGCGTCCCCACAGTTGCGTGTTTGCTGTTGCTTCCTGGTAAGTGGTGTTGCTTTTAGATGTTATCAGTGAGTTGTTATATACTTGAAATTTAGGGCTTGAGCCGCGTTTGCGGATTATATCTCCGGCAAATTTTTCTAAACCTCCCAGGAGACCGCTATCTGATAGGAGTTTTAGGTAGTTAGCTAAGGTGGTGGTGTTGCCGGCATCTTGAAGTTGGCCTATTATCTTTGTGTAGGAGAGAATCTGCCCGGAGTATTGGCATCCCACTTCAAAGAGTCGTTTTAGCAGAGAGGGCTTGTCAACTCTGGTAAGCATCAGAATATCTTTTGAGATGCTTGTCTCAATGAGGGAGTCTTTGATGTAGTTTTTCCATCGCTCTTCATCATTAATAAGAGTTGCAGATCCCGGGTATCCTCCAAAGTAGATATATTGTTGTGCACTCCATCCGAATGCCTGCTGCATTTCGGGGAGGGACCAATGCCCGAGGTGTAAAGTTTCAAAGCGTCCGGCAAGTGACTCAGATAACCCTTTTTGAATAAGTAAGCGGGAAGAGCCGAGTAAAATTACTTTAATGTTGATATTCTCCAGTGTGTCTTTATCCCATTGTTGCTTAACAACTTCGCTCCAGTTCTCTATTTTTTGAATTTCGTCAATAATTAGCAGGAGTTCTTTGGCTCCGGTTGTTTTTAAGCGTATTCTAGCGCTCTCCCATACCTGCGTCAGCCAGACATAGTTTGTAGCCGTAACTGCATCTGCAGATTGATACAGATTGAGTGTAGATAGTTGTGATATGAGTTGGGTTACCATTGTAGTTTTTCCTACCTGGCGGGGTCCAAGAATTACTTGAATAAACTTTCTTGGCTCTTCAATTCTTGATTTAATAGACTTTAAATAAGGTCGTTCAAACATAAATACATATTTTACTCAATATACTGAGCAAATTTACTCAATATTATTTAAAATGCAAAACGAAGGGCACCAATCTTGCCAAGGTTATTTTTTTTTTAGTATATTTAGTGCAGATTTCCAAAACCATAAACTTTAAGCTATGTCTGCAAAAATTAATAAGTCTTTGTTAGTTGTGCTGATGCTGTTTGTATTGGCGGCGGGTTGCACAAAAACTAAGCCGGAAGGAGAGCCTGTAAAGAGTGCTCCATCTGTGACAACAACCTCTGTGAGCGATGTTACACCAACATCTGCAAAGAGCGGGGGTAATGTAACTGGCGACGGGGGGGCTACTGTCTCCTCCAGGGGTGTCTGCTGGGGGACAGATCAAAATCCTACCACTTCGGGGTCTAAGAGTGTAGATGGTTCGGGTACGGGGAGTTTTGTGAGCCAGATTACGGGTCTATCTCCAGGGGTTACCTATTATGTTCGTGCTTACGCTGTTAACTCTGTGGGTACAGCCTACGGGTCGCAGGTGAGTTTCAGCACAAGCGCATCTGCACCAACTGTTACTACTTTGGTGGTTGCAGATGTTACAACGGGAACAGCTTCGGGGGGCGGGTCGGTTACGAGTGACGGAGGCGGGGCGGTATCTGCACGGGGTGTGTGCTGGAGCACATCGCCAACTCCCACTGTGAACGACAGTAAAACTAGTGATGGGACGGGCGCCGGCGCTTTTACCAGCGTGATTACCGGGCTTGCTCCCAACACCTCTTATTATGTGCGGGCTTATGCTACAAACTCGGCGGGAACATCTTACGGGACAGCGAGTTCGTTCACTACAAAGACTACAGATATTTTGATTGGAGCAGAGCAGATGTTTCCTGCCTCGGCCGGGAATACATCTGCAGTTACCCTTGATGGAGAGAGTGTTACTTGCGAGCTTATCAACGGGTTCTATATATATCAGGGAGATATTATTCTGGCCGCGCCTCAGGCGCAGGGTGCCGGATGGCAGGGTCAGGGAGTTGGGCAGCAGGGTCAGGGAGTTGCAACTCAGGACCAAGGAGTTGGGCAGCAGGACCGGGGAGTTGTAACCAAAGGGGCGGCTCTCAATCTGCAGACCAGGCACTGGCCAAATAACCGCATCTACTACAATATTAATCAGAGTCTTCCGAATCCGTCGCGGGTGACTCAGGCGATTAATGCCATTAAGGAGGTTTCGAATCTGGAGTTTGTGGTGAGAACAGGTGAGGCAAATTACATTGATTTTGTGTATGATGCAAGTGGGTGCTCCTCGTTTCTGGGGATGGTTGGCGGGCGGCAGGATATTCGCCTGGCAGATTGGGGCACGATGGGAAATGTGATTCACGAGATTTGCCACGCGCTGGGGATGATGCACGAGCATAGCAAGAAGGGGCGTAACAACTTCATAAACATTGTATCTGCAAATATTATTGAGAAGTATGCGCACAATTTTTCGGAGTTCACAAAGTCTGTGAACACTCCTGCCGCCCCGGAGGCTTTTGATTATCAGTCAATAATGCTTTACAGCTCCACCTCGTTTTCCAAGAACAACAACCCTACAATCACCAAGAAGGATGGCTCTACCTGGAGTGTGCAGAGACAGTTTCTCTCTACAGATGATATTGCAATGATTAACACTCTATACCCGCCAATTGCGGTGATTATGAGGGATGCAGATAATAATGAATATGAGACTGTTACAATTGGCACGCAGATATGGATTAAAGAGAATCTCAAGGTTACGCACTATAACGACAGGAGCACAATCACTCTCAATTCGAGCGATGCGGGCTGGAGTAACTCTACTACCGGTTCGTTCTGCTGGTATGCCAATAACGAGGCGAACAAAAATATTTATGGTGCTCTCTACAACTGGAACGCGGTCAATTCGGGCAAGCTTTGTCCTGAGGGTTGGCGTGTTCCTACAGATGCAGATTGGACAATCCTTACAGATTACCTGGGCGGGCTCACCGGAAACTCGGGCAAGCTTAAGACCACGGGAACCACGCAGTGGGCCTCTCCAAATGCCGGAGCCACAAACTCCTCCGGCTTCTCGGCCCGCCCGGGCGGATACCGTTTCTACACAGGTACTTTCGCCGGAATGACCTACGGTGCAGATTGGTGGAGCTCTACCGAGTTTAGTGCAGATAAAGCCTGGGTAAGAGGCGTAAACAGCACCAACACCAACATCGCCAGATACAACGACTTCAAACGCAACGGCTTCGCCGTTCGGTGTGTGAAAAATTAATAATCCCTGGGAGTTATTTATAAAGTACTGGTAATTAATATAATAAATTGTTTGAGATTTTAAAATGACCATTTTAAAAACAGCTAAATATTTGTTATACAATATCTTGTAAAAAACTCCCAGGGACGACCCATCCCCGCGAAGCGGAGGAGAGAGCCGCAAAGCGGACCACATAACCGCGCAGCGGAAAACACAACTGCGAAGCAGGCCTTTAATTTAAAAGTTATTTCCCGTGCTTTTACGGTTATTTCCCGCTCATAGCTGCCTGCCTTTTATGGGGCGGCAGCCGCGAGAATAACCGAAGCCCGAGAATAACTTTTTTTGGCAAGGTTATCGTTGAGAGACTTTTTATCTCAGAGTTGTAGTGCCAATGTGCTTAATATCAGGGAATTATTACAAATAGCGTATTTGGTGTAAGTAGGTTAAAATCTGATGTTTGGCACTATAGCTCTGAGATGAATGCGGTCATCACACCACTCGCATTGCAGGATGAACTGGCAGAGTTTTGTGTAAGTGGTTGGATAACAATTATATATAATTTAGATTTTTGAAATTTGGGAAAGTTTAATTTCTATATGTCAGTTAATGACTAAATTACACAAAACTCTGCCAGTTGAATTTTTTTGTACATTTGCGGTTAATAAACTTCATTTATCAACTACAAACTTAGCGAAGGTATGATTTACAGTATTATTACAGGGACAGGGAGCTATATTCCTACGAAAAGTGTTAAGAATGAAGATTTTCTTGCGCACGAATTCTATGATACTTATGACAAGCCTCTGGAGAAGCCGAATCAGGAGGTTATTGATAAATTTCTGGAGATTACCACAATAGCAGAGAGGCGTCACGTGACGGACGATTTGGTTACTTCGGACATCGCCCATTTTGCGGCCGAGGAGGCAATCAAAAGTGCGGGCATAGATAAGGAAGATCTTGATTATATAATATTTGCACACAATTTTGGGGATGTCAAAAGTGACAATAGGCGCACAGATATTGTACCGGCGCTTGCTTCGCGTGTGAAGTATAAACTCGGCATCGCCAGCCCGGATGCTGTTGCATACGATTTGCCTTTTGGCTGCCCGGGTTGGTTGCAGGCGGTTATTCAGGCAGATTATTTCATCCGCTCGGGTGATGCAAAAAAGATTCTGGTGATTGGTGCAGATGTGCTTTCGAGAATTTCGGACCCTCACGACCGTGATAGTATGCTTTATGCAGATGGTGCCGGGGCGGTTATAATGGAGGCTACAGAGAGCGACACGCCGGTTGGTTTTATTGCTCACAAAACCCGCTCAGATACTCAGGTATACCTGAATATGCTTCATATGGGCAAATCGTTTAAGGTTGATGAGGTTACGGGAGATAATCTCTATCTCAAGATGAATGGGAGGCGCCTTTACCAGTATGCTCTGGATACTGTGCCTATGGCAATTAAAGCTGCTCTGGACAAGAGTGGTGTTCATATAGAAGATGTTAGCAAGGTTTTAATTCATCAGGCTAACGGCAAGATGGATGACGCAATTCTCAAGCGCCTCTATGCCCTGTATGGTATTGCCGAGGCCCCTGCAGATGTTATGCCTATGTCTATCTCCTGGCTGGGCAACTCCTCTGTGGCAACCCTTCCAACTCTTTTTGACCTGATTATGAAAGAGAATCTGCATAATCACGAAATCAACCCCGGTGATACAATTGTCTTTGCATCTGTTGGTGCCGGAATGAACATAAATGCAGCTGTGTACACCTTGCCAAGGATCGTGGGTCTTGGTTCATAATGTGGTAGTTAACTAAAACGCTCGATCTTACAACTCTAGTACAATTTATCCGCCAAATTTTGGGAGTGGAACTTCTATCCCGGCCAGGTTTATGATTCGGCGGGCAAATGTCTCTGTGAGTTCCTCCATATCTTTGGGATGGGTGTAGAATGATGGGGAGGCTGGTGCGATAAGGGCGCCGGCTTCGGCCAGGGTGGTGAGGTTGCGCAGATGAATGAGGTTGAATGGTGTTTCGCGTGGGCATATAATCAAGGGGCGGCGCTCTTTGAGCATCACATCGGCGGCGCGGGTGATTAGGTCGGCGGTAGCGCCACAGGCGATTCGGCCGATGGTGCCCATAGTGGCGGGCAAGATTATCATCACATCTGCAGCGTTTGAGCCGGAGGCGAATGGGTGGTAGTAACTGTTGTTGTTAAGAGCGCCGCCCGGAACCGGTTGCCCAAGCTCATCTTCCCACACAATTTTCCCCGTATCCGTGAAGACAATATCGATGTGAAAATCTGCTTGCGAGCTGTCTATTTGAGCATCTGCCTGCAACCTCTCTGTATGAGCATCTCCCTGCAGCCTCTCTGTATGAGCATTTGCCTGCAGCCTCTCTGTGTGAGCATCTGCCTGCAATCTCTCTCTGTGAGCATCTGCCTGCAACCTCTCTCTCGATTTGAGATCTTGAATTATCTGCAAAACCTTTAGGGCATATATCTGCCCGCTTGCTCCTGTTACCCCCAGAAGTATTTTCTTTGTCTTTTTATTTTCCATTTGATTATCTCCCAAACCCGAAATTTCACTGCTTGTTCCCAATATTTATCTGCCTTCTCCCAAAAGAGAACAAGTGTTTTATTTTAAAGTTCAAAATAGACGGTGCGGAGCCAGGTTTTGAATAGTGGATCGAGGAATTCCCATTTGCCGCGCTCTTCGGTGAGAATCTCTTTCTTTTGAACGGCGTCCTTTAGTCTCTTGACGTTTGCAGATGAGTTAAAGCCGTATTGGGTCATTGTGTCGAGCGCGCTCAGTTGAGTTACATCGTCCATAATGGCCTTGAGAAAGTTGATTTGAAAGCGGCTCAAGCGGCTGGTTATAAGTTGGAAACGGTATGAGTGGAGCTCCATTAGTGAGCTGCAGGATTGGCGATAGATCTGTTCGGTAAGGTATCCGCGGGTGAGTGCAAATGAGATATCGCCAAGTTGTTGCGAATACCACGGGTGTCCCTCGGTAAAGTTGTACATCTGCACAGCCAGCTCCTTAGATACCACCCTGCCTGCTTTGAGGTAGTTGCGGATCATAAAATCTGTGAGTTGCTTCTCGTCCAGTGGCAGCAGCTTAATTCTCTCGGCGAAGTTGTAGAAGAACTTCTTCTCCTCAAATATCTCCTTCATCGAGTTTACAAATGAACCGGTAATAATATAGGTGGTGCGCTGCTGCTGTTTCCAGATCTTTTCCAGAATCTTGAGGGTATCGTATGAGTCGTCGTGCAGAAGCACCTCCTGAAACTCCTCTATATATATGACCGGGTTTGTCGAATATCTCTCTGCAAGCAACTCCGGCAGGTTAAGAAACTTCTCGGTAATGTTGTCCGGAACCGGGGCTGTATCAATCTCGGGAGATGAGTGGTCGTGTTGTTTTTCTTTATCCTGCCCAAAAATAGTTTTAAGCTCCGGGCAGATTTCATCTCTTAACTGCTCTCTCTCTTCGGGCGAGGTTGCGAATGCATCCAGCAGAAGGTTGCAAAGTTTCTGAAGTAGATGTCTTTTTGTGCGTACATTAAACAGGTTGATGTTGCACACAGTGTAGTTGTATGCCTCTTTGCGCAGGGTGATAAGCCCTTGCTGAACAAGCGACTTCTTCCCGCTTTTAGGAGTCTCGTAAATAACCACGTGTTGCCTCTGCCTCACCAGGTTAACCAGCAAGTTAAGCTCCGACTGTCTCCCCACGAAGTCAGAACCTGTAACAAATTTGTTGTACGTAAACGGTGAATCCATATCCGTAACAAATATATGTAAAAAAAATAACCTTGCCAAGCATCGTGGGGCTTTATTGATTTCTAATGTTTTTGCTGTTTTTTTGAATAAAGTTTTGCGGGTTTAAATATTTTGCATATATTTGCCTTCCAAATTTATTGAACAGAAGATTGACAAGCTATTGAATAAGAGAAGTTTAAGTACTTCCGCTTGCAGTCAGTAATTTTTAAACAAATTATTTTATGTACGCAATTGTAGATATTGCAGGACAGCAATTTAAGGTAGAGAAGGACAGAAAGATCTTCGTACACCGTCTTAAAGCAGAGGAGGGAGCCTCAATCAGTTTTGAAAAGGTACTTCTGATGGACAACGAGGGAACCGTTAAAATCGGGACTCCGTATATTGATGGTGCTTCTGTTAAGGCGACTGTTTTAAGTCACCTAAAGGGAGATAAGGTTATCGTTTTCAAAAAGAAACGCCGTAAAGGTTATACTAAGAAAAACGGTCACCGTCAATATCTTACGCAGATTCAAATTGAAGAGATTGCTTAATTTTTAATCCGGAAAAATTTTTAGATTATGGCTCACAAAAAAGGTGTCGGTAGTTCGAGGAACGGACGCGAATCACACAGTAAAAGATTAGGCGTTAAATTGTTTGGCGGTCAGCACGCCAAAGCAGGTAACATTCTCATTCGTCAGAGAGGAACAGTTCACAATGCAGGATTGAATGTTGGAATGGGTAAAGATCATACTTTGTATGCGCTCATCGACGGAGTGGTTACATTCCGCAAAAAGACAGATAACAAATCTTACGTTTCGGTATTGCCAAAAGTAGTTGCTCAGGCTCAGGCGTAATTGTTTTGTAAACATATCCATTTAAAGAGACCCCTTTTTGGGGTCTTTTTTTTTGCAGATTTTTATTGCATTTTAAATTTAATAATTATCTTTATAGCAGTTCTTTGGACGGTTTGCAGCGGGGGCATTATTAACAATTAATACTTTTAATATGGTGCGTCGGTTTACGAATTTTTTCTCAGTTCTTGTTCTTCTCCCGTTTGTGACCGGGATCTTTTTTTTACAAGGATGCGCCTCTTTATCGCGGGGGCAGATGAAGGCGGTGGAGAGTTTCACTGCATCCAGCGATAGTTTGAGCAGATTTCCGGGTGGATTTTTTGAAGAGATGGCCAGGCTGCGGGCGGCACGGGGGCTATATTTTTCTGCTTCATTGAGTGATGCCACACTAAGGGTTGGTGAAATCAATGCAATTTATGCTGGGCTGGTAAAAGATGTGCAGCTTGCAAACAAGGCAAACTTGTCCTGGGAGATTCTGGGCAAATACCGGAGCGCACTCAAAGTTCTCGCCGGTGCCGCCCGATGGCAGGATGCCGGCCGGGAATTTCGCTCACTTGGGCGCTCGGTAGACTCTCTTGTTAAGCGCTTTAACTCACTCGAGATTGCAGATGTCATTTTGCCGATGGGTATCGGGAAGGCTGCCGGCCGGCTGGTGGGTTACTCATCTGAACTCCTTATCAAAAGGGCTCAAACCCGTGCGATTAAAAATTTTGTGAAAGAGGGAGATACATTAGTAAGCGCAGTTGTGGCCTCTTTGGTCGACATTCTAAAATCGCCCGCTGTTACCGCGCTCATAGAGAACGAAAAACGAGCTCTTGAGCAAAACTACATCTCCTATTTAAAGAGCTTTGGCAGTGCAGATTCAAACCTCCCGAAATCACCATCTGCCTACAATGACGATAAAGATTACCTCGCACTTAAAGAGAGAGTAGAGAAGCTAACATATCTCCGGGGCGGAATAATATCTGCTGCGAACAGACTTGCAAAGGCACACAAAAAAATTGCCGAAGAGTTTACAAAAAGAAAAAAGGTAGATGAGCTCTACCAAGAGCTGCAAGATTTTGAAAAAGAGGTGAAAGCCCTCCAAAGCGGAATCACCACAATTACAAAAGATTGGCCATACTAAATTCACAAAAAACACCATAAACAATTGCCAAACCAATTCAAAATTAGTCAACGATGAAAAGTGATACAGATTACAAACAGGAGCTTAAAGAGATAAGAGAGGCGCTTGAGGTGGCAGAGGGGTTGCGTTTCAAAAAGGGCCTCTCCGAAACAGACAAAGTTGATCTCGAAAAGGCATCCATAGCACTACGAAAAAAGGAGAGAGCCCTTGTAGAGAAGATAGGCAGCGAAGTGGCTGCTCAAATTAAAGCTTCATCCGAAAATCTGCAGGAACTCGCAAAAAAAGTTCGTGCACGAACCACAAAACTCTCCAAAACCGCCAAATGGGCCGAAACCCTAAACAAACTGGTTTGAACATTAGAATCAGATAAATAATTTTTAGAATCGGATAAATCGTCACTTTGGGCTTGGTGAGTTTTCGTCGGTGAAGTATTTTTGCTCAGACATTAGTGGTAAAATTTTTTAAAAATTGTGAGATGGGAAAGTGGGGGAGATTTGCAGGTAGAATTCAGGATGGAAATATCCACTCCTATATGCGGGGCAATAATAAGAAGATAGTATTCTATGATGATATTGACAGAATTGAATTCCTGAAGCGTTGCGACAGGTTCGCAAAACAGTACGACAGTAAGGTGCTTGAGTTTGTGTTAATGGACAATCACGTGCATCTGCAAGTGGAAACAAAGGAGCTCTCTCCTATGATGACTTCATTGATAATGAGTTATGTCGAGTGGTACAACTTTAGACACGAGATTTCAGATAAATTGTTCAAGTCCCCATTCAATAGCTCCTGTAAATTTTCCGATGAGTGGGCGATAGATAGTATGATCTACATCCTTAAAAATCCCGTTAAGGCAAAGATCTGCCCAAATGCTGCAGATTATAAATGGAGTTCGTATGGGTTTCATTTTAATGGCAATTCACCATTGAAGAGGTTTATAGAAGTAGATACCAGTCTGGTAGATAATTACTTTGGTTCTAAGGATCTCTTTGATGAAGCGATTAGGGTATATGACAGAAGTAATCCGGCACTAATGATCTACCCAAATGAGGTTAAAATAGATTCCGTGAAAAAGAAGACGCCTGCCCATCTGCGAATGGAAAATGGAATTTTTTTTGAGGCACTGCCCACCAGCGAACTTTGCCAGGAGTTGAACAGAGAGTTAAATGGTCGTAACCTTTTTACTATCAGCAAAGAAGAACAGGAAGAGATTGTTTTGAAGCTTTTCCGGAATACTAGAGCATCATTCAGGCAATTGTCCCGTTTGACGAATCTGAATTACGATTATGTTAGGCGGATATGCGGTTGTAAAGGGCATTTGGCCAAAAAGTGATGTACAATAAGAGATGCACATATCCGTTTAAAATAGCTAAAACGCTGATGGTGAATAAAGACCCACGATGCTTGGCAAGGTTAAGTTTACAACGACCAGTATTGCAGATGTTTGATTTTGGTGCGGAAGAGGCCGCGGATGTCAACCACGAGTCCGTTGGGTACAAGCATTTTTTCCAGATCGGGTTCGGTGAGGGTGAGGTATTCACGGTGGGGAACTGCGATTATGACGGCGTGGTATTTTGGAGTTGGTGCCGGTGCGAGTGTGATGTTGTACTCCTCCTCGACGGCGAGTGGGTCTGCGTTGGGGTCAACTACATCTACAAGAACGCGGTAGCTGAGCAGTTCGGCTACAATGTCGGCCACTTTTGAGTTACGGATGTCTGAGACGTTCTCTTTGTAGGTGATTCCCATTATTAGGACTCTCGCTTTTTCCATTGGCATATCGTTGGCAAGAAGGCGTTTAACTGTCTGCTTGGCAATGTAGCCGCCCATAGAGTCGTTGACAAACCTTCCGGAGGCGATCATCTGCGGGTGGTATTTTAACTCGGCAGCTTTGTGTACCATATAGTAGGGGTCTACGCCAATGCAGTGCCCGCCAACCAGGCCGGGGGTGTACTGCACGAAGTTCCATTTGGTGCCGGCGGCTTTTATTACATCGTAGGTGTTTATTCCCAGGCGGTTGAAGATTATAGAGAGCTCATTCATCAGGGCGATGTTAACATCTCTCTGGGTGTTTTCGATAATCTTGGCTGCCTCGGCTACCCGAATGTCGGGCGCTCTGTGAACCCCGGCAGCTACGACTGTCTCATAGATTCTTGCAACCTCATCCAGGGAGGCATCGTCGCACGCAGATACAATCTTCACAGTATTTTGAAGAGAATGCTCGGCATCGCCGGGGTTGATTCTCTCCGGAGAGTAACCAACTTTGAAATCTTCAATATATTTTAGACCCGATAGCTTCTCCAGAATTGGAACGCACTCCTCTGTGGTACATCCCGGATAGACTGTAGATTCGTATATTACATAGTCGCCCTTGTGAAGCACCTTAGCAACGGCCGTGGTGGCCGAAAGTAGCGGGTGAAGATCCGGTTTGTTGTACTTGTCAATCGGAGTGGGCACTGCCACAATAAAGAAATTTGCTGTTTCTAGATCTGACAATTTTGATGTATAAAGGATATCTCTGTTTTTAAAAGAATCTGCTTTTAGCTCTCCGCTTGGGTCTACAGCATTACGAAGCATTGTAAGATTCTTCTCTTTTATGTCGTAGCCTATTACAGAAAAGTGTCTTGCAAATTCGAGCGCCAGCGGGAGGCCGACATAGCCAAGCCCAACAACGGCCAATTTTATATCTTTGGAGACTAATTGATTATACATATCTTTTATTGTGTTTCAGATTCATAAAGTGCACATACAAAGATAACAGAATTCGGTTTATTTTCTCTATATTTGCGTGATGTTGCATATGTTATTTGACACTGTTTCGGGTTTAGAATTATGCAGATGTGTTTAGATTTATGCAGATGTGTTTAGATTTGTGCAGATGTGTTTAGAATTTCAAAAATGGCTTGGTTTGTTTTATATACTGCCGCAAGGGCAGAGAAGAGGGTAGAGGAGAGGTTGGTGCAGATGGGCATTGAGACTTATCTGCCTATTCACAGGGTTAAAAGAAGGTGGAGCGACAGGATGAAGATGGTGGAGCTTCCGCTATTCTCCTCCTATATTTTTGTTAATACTACAGATCATAAATTGAGAGAGTTGCTTCTCATTTACGGGGTCTCCAGGATTGTTTACTATTTGGGAAGGCCCGCCGTGGTTAGGGATGCAGAGATTGATGCAATTAAAGAGTTCCTTGTTTTGGCAGAGAACCGGGAGATAATCTCCAATGGAGATGAGGTTGAGATTCTATGCGGGCCTTTCGAGAGCCGTTCCGGCAAGGTAATAGAAGTTGGTGAAAGATTTGCAAAACTCTATCTGGAAGAGTTGGGTGCTAAAATTTGTGTATCTTTGCTGGAGTTAAATAAGAAAAAACAGGCCTGATGCGCCCTTTGAGATTCTCTCAAAAAAACATAATATAATGGATTACAATACTCAGAGAACAAAGCTGATAATGCCCGAATATGGAAGGCACGTTCAGAAAATGATTGATTACGTTGTCAAAATTGAGGACAAAGAGAAGAGGAACGAGCAGATTCGTGCGGTTGTGACCGTAATGGGGATTCTGAACCCGCAGCTTAGAGATCTTAGCGATTTCAAACATAAGCTATGGGATCACGTGCAGATAATTTCTGATTTCGAAATAGATATTGATTCGCCATATCCCACCCCCACTAAAGAGACCTTCTCTACAAGGCCTAACCCTATTCCGCTTGATAAGAGCCCTTTAAAGGCTGCTCACTACGGCAGGAATATTCAGAATATGATTGATATGATCTCTGCCAGGGAGGATGACGAACTTCGTGAAAATATGGTTAAGGTTCTTGCCGGCTATATGAGACAGCAGTATCTAATCTGGAATAAGGAGAGCGTTACGGAAGATCTCATATTCAGGGATATAAAAGTTCTTTCAGAAGGTAAGCTCACTGTACCGGAAGACTTTCATCTGCCTGTCTATACAGCTGCACAGGGTCCGGTAAATATCGGACACGGCGGCCACAGGACAGATGGTGGCGGTTACAGGGCGGAGTCAGCTCACAGAGAGAATGGCTACAGGCAGGATGCACACAGGCCGGGTGGTTTCAGGAATAACAAGAAGAAAATTAACAAAAGAAAATAATGGCTGTATTCAAGGTTGAGGGAGGTCATCGTCTTAAGGGTGAGCTGACTCCGCAGGGAGCCAAAAATGAGGCTCTTCAGATTCTCTCTGCTGTACTGCTTACAAAAGAGAGGGTTGTAATTCACAATGTTCCCGATATTCTTGATGTTATAAAATTAATTGAGCTGCTTGAGCGCCTTGGCGTTAAGGTGGAGCACCTGGGCGTAACCGGCGTGGCTGCGCAAGCCGCGCAAGCCGCAACGGCCGGCTTACCTGCCGGCGCAACCGCGCAGGCAACACCTGCCGGCGCAACTGCGCAGGCCGTAGCTGCTTGCACATCTGCCTGCATCTCGCACTCTTATGCGTTTTGTGCGGCCAATATAGATCTTGACTTTGTCCGTTCACCGGAATTTGGCAAGAGCTCGGCTGCCCTCAGGGGGTCGGTGATGTTGGTCGGGCCGCTGCTCACTCGCTTTGGATTTGCATTTATGCCTAAACCGGGGGGCGATAAGATTGGCCGCAGGCGGCTGGATACCCACCTGATTGGGTTTGAGAAGCTTGGTGCCAAGCTGGATTTTCAACACGAGGGTTCTCAGTTTGAGCTCTCGGCAAAAAGACTTAAGGGTTGCTATATGCTTCTGGATGAGGCATCTGTCACAGGAACCGCAAACATTGTAATGGCAGCTGTGCTTGCACAGGGCACTACAACAATATATAATGCCGCCTGCGAGCCATATCTGCAGCAGTTGTGCAAGATGCTCAACAGGATGGGGGCGAAGATCTCCGGAATCGGCTCAAATCTTCTTACAATAGAGGGTGTAGATTCGCTGGGCTCAACTGAGCATACCATTTTGCCGGATATGATTGAGGTTGGCAGTTTTATCGGGCTTGCTGCTATGACAGCCAGCGAGATAACTATCAAGAATGTGGCCTACGACCAACTTGGAATAATTCCGGATCAGTTTCGCAGGCTCGGAATCAAAATTGAGAGACGTGGAGACGATATCTACATTCCCGCTCACGAACGCTATGAGATTGAAAGTTTTATGGATGGTTCAATAATGACCATTGCAGATGCTCCGTGGCCGGGGCTCACTCCGGATTTACTATCTGTATTTCTGGTTGTTGCGACCCAGGCAAAGGGCTCTGTTCTCATTCACCAAAAGATGTTCGAAAGTCGCCTCTTCTTTGTGGATAAACTTATTGATATGGGTGCGCAGATTATTCTTTGTGACCCTCACCGCGCCACAATCATCGGCCACAACAGAGAGTTTTGCCTGAGGGGTACCCGTATGGCTTCGCCTGATATTCGTGCCGGTATTGCGCTTCTCATTGCTGCGATGAGTGCAAAAGGGACAAGTGTTATAGAGAATATTGAGCAGATAGATCGCGGGTATCAGAATATTGACGGCCGCCTCAATGCTCTCGGCGCCAAAATCGAGCGGATTTAGTTTTAAAATAAAACCTTTTTAAGATGGCAAAAAAGAGTTCCAATGCCGAAACCGCACCTCCTCCTAAGGGGGGCGAAGCCGTAAAACTAATCACAGGCCTGTTCTTTGCCGCCCTAAGTGTATATACACTGGTGGCGCTGCTCTCATACCTTTTTACCTGGGCAGAAGATCAGTCGCTTCTTACCCGGCCGGATGCCTGGAACGCTATTGTACCTGTGGAGAACGGAGCAGGAAAGCTTGGCTTCTTCTGGTCTAACCTTTTGCTCTCCAAACTTTTTGGCCTGGGTGCGTTTATCATTCCATTCTTCTTTGCAGCTGTTGCTATCTACTCTCTTAAAATAAAGAGAATAAGGCTTTTGCGTATATTTTTTCTCACCCTTTACGGTGCCATAATTCTCTCTCTGCTATTCTCTTTTATATTCAGTTTCACAAAGTTTGATGACTGGTTTGGGAATGGTGTGGGAGGTTCTTACGGATACTATGTTAATGAGTGGTTGGTGGGGATGACGGGTCCGGTTGGGGCCGGCGCCCTCATAAGTGTGGTGTTCATAACCTGGCTTATTTTGCTAAACTATAATGTTGTTCTTTGGATTGAGCGCGCAATCTCCTCTATATTCCACAGAAAACCAAGAAAAATAAAGATTGTTGCAGATGATTCCACAGAGGCTGTGGACCGCTTTGTATCTGTTGACGGCGTAGAGAGTGAGCCGGACTCTGCAAATAGATCTGCCGGTATTGGTGCCGGGCCGGCCGCATCTGCACCTGCGGCTATGTATGTGAAGGATGTTCCATTTGAAGTTGAGCAGAGCGATAGTGTGGCAGCTAAGGAGCCTTTTGTGGATGACGATGATGTTCTCGAGCTGATAGGTGAAGATGACGATGTGGATAGTGGTGTTGAGGAGGAGGATTTTCTTAAAGATATTCCAAAATCTACACTGGAGACTCTCTTCGACCCAAGGCTGGATCTGCCTAACTACAAGGTGCCTGTGTTGAGCCTGTTGGATGATTACAAAGATAAAATCTACAAAGTTCCGCAGGACGAGCTGGAGAAGAATAACCGCAAGATTGTTAAGACTTTAAGTGATTACAAGATATCCATTGAGCGTATATTTGCGCGTACCGGCCCTACTGTTACTCTGTATGAGATTGTTCCAAGTGCGGGGGTAAGAATTTCGCAAATCAAGCGTCTGGAGGATGATATTGCTCTTTCGCTGGCTGCGCGAGGTGTTCGTATTATTGCCCCGATTCCGGGGACAAATGCGGTGGGTATTGAGGTGGCGAATGACAAGCCGAGCATTGTGCCAATGAAATCGCTTCTGGAAGATACTAAGTTCAGGAACTCTAAGTTTGAACTGCCTATTGTGATTGGGAGGACAATCTCCAACGAGGCTATGTGCTTTGACCTTGCCAAGATGCCTCACCTGCTGGTGGCAGGGGCAACAGGGCAGGGTAAATCGGTTGGTCTTAATGCCATTATCACATCGCTGCTCTACACAAAACACCCTTCGGAGCTAAAGTTGGTACTGATAGACCCAAAGAAGGTAGAGCTATCTCTCTACTCAAAAATTGAACGACACTTTTTGGCCAAGCTGCCGGATAGTGACGACGCTATTATCACTGATACTCAAAAGGTTGTATATACTCTTAAATCTCTTACAATTGAGATGGATGCCCGTTACGATCTGCTTAAACTGGCCCACGTGCGCACAATCAAGGAGTATAACGAGAAGTTTCTCTCGCGCAGGTTAAACCCGCTCAAGGGACACAGGTATATGCACTTTATTGTTGTGGTTATAGATGAGTTTGCAGATTTGTTAATGACAGCAGGTCGTGAGATTGAGGAGCCGATAGTTCGTCTTGCGCAACTTGCCCGGGCAATTGGTATTCACCTGGTTATTGCGACACAGCGGCCGACCACCAACATTATCACCGGCCTTATTAAGGCAAACTTCCCGGCCCGTATTGCTTTTAGAGTTATCTCCAACATAGATTCACGCACAATTCTGGAGTCGACCGGAGCCAACCAGCTGGTCGGCCGCGGCGATATGCTCATCTCTGTAAGTGGCGAGCTCACCCGTGTTCAGTGTGCATTCATAGATACAGTAGAGGTGGAGAGAATCACTGAGTTTATTGGTTCTCAGCAGGGTTACGCTTCGGCACACTATTTGCCTGAGTATACCGGTGAGGAGGGGGATGTCTCGGCGGCGGGTGAAGTTGATCTCGGTAAACGGGATAAGCTCTTTGATGAGGCTGCAAAACTGGTGGTTCAGTATCAGCAGGGCTCTACATCTTTAATACAAAGGCGTATGAATCTTGGATACAACCGTGCCGGAAGGATAATGGATCAGCTGGAAGCAGCGGGTATCGTTGGCCCTTCGGAGGGTAGCAAAGCCCGCCAGGTGCACATCACCGACTTTAGATCGCTGGACAAAATACTCGCTTCGCTGGATTAATATGAGGTATTTCCTAAGTTTATTTGTAATGCTCTTCACCTTGGCCGCTTTTGGGCAGGGTGCAGATTTTTCAATCTATAATGTTTCGTCTGTAGCCAAGGATGCTCCTACAACAACAGATCTGCTCTCAAAGATGAGAGCGGCAATCAAGCAGCACTCTGCAATAGAGGTTACTTTTAATATGAGTGCCAAATCTGCACAAGGGGAGTTGCTGGCAGACTTTGCGGGTACAGTTCAGGCTCAGGGGAACGCTTTTAAGATGGTTAATCCTCAACTGGAGCTCTTTTGTGACGGTAAGTCTAAATGGATTCTCAGCACCGAAATTGATGAGCTTACAATCTTTCCCAACGACACTTCAGATACAGATCTTATAGAAAATCCGATAGGTTTTCTAACATCACTTGGCACGCAGACAAGTAGTTACAGTTACTCTGCACGGCTTAAGGAGAGCAATGGTAACTGGGTTGTGGAGTTGATTCCTTCAAACAAAAAGATGCCCTACAAGAGTGTGTTGGTGGGTATAGACAAGAGTAGTAACCTGCCCGTGAAGATTGAGTACACTTCAAAGGATGGTAGTAGTTATGTTGTTGTGATTAAGTCTTTTAAGCCATCATCGGGATGGCCTGAGAGCAATTTTATCTTCCCCTCTTCTCGAATGAAGGGGCTGGTGGTTACAGATTTAAGGTAACTCCGGATTTTTCAAATACCTCTATAATTGAAGGGTAGGTGTTGTTCAGATAGTTTTTCAACTCCTCTTTATCTACCCAAATAGCGTGTTCGATATCTTCATCTGCCTGCGGTGTGGTCTCTATGCCGTTGCCGGTGTAGTCCATCTTGAACCAGCTGGTGCATTTAATCCAGAATTTATCGTATCGGCGGTATGTGTGGTAGGTGTCGCAAAGATGCTCTTTTATCTGCAGATGGTTAACCCCGCACTCCTCCTGAACCTCTCGTATTGCACTGCTGCGGATATCCTCCCAGGGCTCCTGTTTCCCTTTTGGAAGGTCCCATCTGCCGTGGCGGAAAATAATAAGATATTGCCCTTTTGTGTTTGTTACAAGGCCGCCGCCCGCACTGATGTGTGTAAGGTTTGAGCAGAGTTGTGTAAAGGTTTCGTTCTCTTGTTTGGTTGGGATGTATAGCTTGCAAATGTGCGGGCTTCTATCGAACATCTCGGGCAAATTGACTATCTCTGTGATGCTTGCCGGGCTGTAGAGTACTGCATTTGGGTCGTTTAGAGGTTGCTCCGCAAGTGAGCATACCGCCAGACTGCGATTTTCGAAGTAGATGCTATACATTAAAAAGAGGATTGTTTTTACTATCTTTGTGCAAAGATACTTATTTTTTTATGGAGTCTACAGAAAAAATTGTTGCAAAGCAGCTGTTGGAAATTAAAGCAGTTATGTTAAATGTGGAGAAGCCCTTTACCTGGGCTTCCGGATGGAAATCACCCATATATTGTGATAACAGAAAGATTTTATCGTATCCGAAAGCCCGGAAAATTATATATAAAGGTCTGGTTAGATTGATAGAGCAGAACTACGAGAATGTTGATGTTATTGCCGGTGTTGCTACCGGGGCAATTGCCTGGGGAATGTTGGTTGCAGAGGCTTTAGGTAAGCCTTTTATATATGTGCGCCCTAAACCTAAGGAGCACGGTACCGGCTCTCAAATTGAGGGTGAACTTCCTCTTAAAGCGAATGTGGTTGTGGTTGAAGATCTTATCTCTACCGGTGGGAGCTCACTATCTGCAGTGGAGGCTCTAAACAAAGCGGGTGCAAATGTTCTTGGAATGGTTGCAATATTCTCATACAACTTCAATAAATCCAGGCGTGCGTTTGAGTACGGGAATGTCGAACTGAGAACTCTTACAAATTACGATACTCTCATTAACGAGGCCGTATCTTGTAAATATATCGCTAACAGCGATCTTGAGACTTTGCAGGACTGGAGATACCAGCCCGAAGTTTGGGGAAATAGTTAGAAACTTATTTTTAAAACAGATGGCAAACACACATATAGAGGGACGGGTCGTTAGAGTTGCTCGTCCTGCCGATATCCTCTATTCGCTCTTTACAGACCTTACCAACTTTACCCGTAAGATGCCTGCAGATATCTCTAACATCAATGCAGATACGTCTAACATCAATGCAGATACGTCTAACATCAATGCAGATATCCCTAATATGCCTGATATCCCTGAAGATATGCGCAATATGCTTGCAGATATGCAGGACAAGGCAGATGTCAGGGCAACTCCGGATACCCTGCTTGCCAAAGTTCAGGGGTTCGAGATTGGTATAAAGATTTGCGAAAGAACCCCTTTCACCCGCATCCGTTACGAGCAGTACGGCTCAACGCCCATTCCGTTTACCTTTACCGTGCTTCTAAAGGATCTTGGCACCGGAACATCAGATTTTCAGCTGATTATGGACTCAGAGCTCTCCGGAATGTTCAAGATGATGCTTGGCGGCAAACTGCAGGAGATTGTGGACAAAGTTACAGACGGAATTGAGCGCGCGCTGGGAGTTTAACTGGCAGAGTTTTGTGAAACTCTCAGGTTATCAGATATATACAAATATGGTTTTGAAAAATTAACAAGATTGTAATTTTTAATTCAATGATTAAGAGCTACTTACACAAAAGTCTGTCAGTTCACTTTTCACCAAATATAATCAATATGAAAAATTTTTTACCAATAATACTCACACTGGCAATGAGCAGCACAACTTTATCTGTATCAGGTAGCACACCAGAATCTGCAAACACATCTGCAAACACATCTGCATCTGCAAGCACATATACATCTGCAAACACATCTGCATCTGCAAGCGCATCTGCATCTGCAAACACATCTGCACCTGCAAACACATATGCATCTGCAAACACATCTGCATCTGCAAGCGCACTAGCACCCGGCGGCAAGCATCTTAAGCACTCAATAATTCCTGAGCCGCAAGTGGTTGTCCCGCTTGATGGCGCGAAGTTAAAAATTGATTCGAAGAGCGTGATAGTGGCAATTGGTTGCGAGGAGATGAACTCTGCAACTTTTTTAAAGAGCTATCTGCAAAGATATTACGGAGTTGATGTGGTTGTAGTGGATAAGCTTCCGGCCAGGGAGAGCGACCGCAAGGCTATCAGCTCTGTCATTCAGCTAAATTTAAGGCAATTGGCAGGCATAGATCCTATGCCAAATTTCGGTTATGACCTTTCCGACCTAAAAAGGGAGGGGGCCTACCATCTGCAGGTTGGTGCTGCACAGGCGACACTAACGGGAGCCAACCCCTCCGGCCTATTCTACGCAATCCAAACCCTGATTCAGTTGCTGCCCGTTCCCGCCGGCCAAAACATCACCGCAATAACCCCAAATTCTGCGACAGCTTCATCTGCAAAAACTTCTATTTCAGGCACTTCTTTGTATCTGCCTCAAATTCTTGTGGTGGACTTCCCGCGGTTTGAGTACCGGGGTATGCATCTGGATGTGGTAAGGCACATTTATTCAGTAGATTATGTGAAACAATATATAGATTATCTGGCTCTGCACAAGATGAACTATTTTCACTGGCATCTTACAGACGACCAGGGGTGGAGAATGGAGAGTAAAAGTCACCCACTGCTCAATGAGATTGGCTCTTGGAGGGCCGGCACGATTATCGGGATTTTTCCCGGAACCGGCGTAGACAGCACTCGTTACGGTGGGTTCTACACAATTGCGCAGATGAAGGAGATTGTGGAGTACGCTGCGCAGCGCTATATCACTGTGGTTCCGGAAATTGACGTGCCGGGCCACTCGATGGCAATCATTGCAACATATCCGCACTTTAGCACAACCCCGGAAATTCCGAAACAACCTGCAATAACCTGGGGCATCTATAACCGCCAGAACAATGTGCTTGCTCCGTCGGAGGAGGTTTTCAAGTTTCTGGAGGATGTTTTCAACGAGTTGATGGATGTCTTTCCCGGCAAGTATATCCATATCGGTGCAGATGAGTGTGCTAAAAAGTGGTGGGAGGAGTCTGCTAAAACTCAGGAGTTTATGCTTAAGTATGGCTTGAAGGACGAGAATGAACTGCAAAAGTATTTTGCAAAGCGTATTGCAGATATTGTTCACGCTCGCGGTCGTGAGTTTATTGGCTGGGACGAGATGCTGGACGATGGTTTAGTTAAAGGTGCAGTGGTGATGAGCTGGCGAAATGTTGAGAATGGCATCAAGGCTGCAGAGCTTGGCCATAAGGCGATTATGACACCTATAAAATATAGCTACTTTAATGTGGCTCAAAAGCGTGACGAGGATACCCTTTGCCACAGAGCCTGGTTTGCACCGGTAGACTCAGTCTATCTCTTTGAACCGGTTCCTGCAGATGTTCCTGCATCGGTAGCTGCCAATATCATTGGAGGTCAGGGATGTATGTGGACAGAGTACTTTCCTCACAAGCAGCGTCTGGAGTACGGAATCTTCCCTCGCTTTTCTGCACTGGCAGAGGTCTACTGGACCCTTCCGGCCAACAAAAACTGGCCAAAATTCCAGCTCAAGCTTGTAGATCAATTTGACCGATACGACCTGTGGGGAGCCAACTACTCCACCGAGATTTTCCGCTCCGCCGGCTTCGACCGAAACCGTTATTAACACCCCAGAAATTGACAATAGTAGCTTACTAACAATTTATTAATAGCCCAATAATTTGGAGAAGCGAGTACTTCCAAACAAATTTCAAGACTATCTGCTGGAGGCGGCAGGTAGCGACAGGACACCAATAATCATGGACGCTCTTGAGAGTACGACCCCATCTGTATCCATCCGCTTAAACCCATTGAAGCCTCTCTCCGTAAAGGTAGATTCTATTGCTAATGAGGCAATTGCCTTAGGCGACAAAGTCCCTTGGTGCCCGGATGGCTACTATCTGCCTTCACGACCAAACTTCACTCTGGACCCCGCATTTCACGCCGGCGCCTACTATGTTCAGGAGCCATCGTCAATGTTTTTGGCTCTGCTTAAACCTCTCTTTGCAGATATTTCTCAGCCCAGGGTGCTTGACCTGTGTGCTGCCCCCGGAGGTAAAACCACACATCTTGTCTCAATGCTTCCGTTGGACTCATATATAGTTGCCAATGAGATTGTTAAAAATAGGGTGGCCCCTTTGAAAGAGAATCTTTTAAAGTGGGGGAACCATCGTGTTGAGGTTACCAGCAAGGATGCCTCAGAGGTGGCCTCATATTGCAAAGCTGTGGGCCTGCAGTTCGACTTTATACTTGCAGATGCCCCCTGCTCGGGAGAGGGGATGTTTCGCAAAGACCCTGTCGCAATTAGCGAGTGGAGTGAAGATAATGTGAAAACCTGCGCAGCCAGGCAAAAAAGAATTTTGTCCGACATCTGGCCGGCCCTTGCCCCGGGCGGATATCTGGCCTACTCAACTTGCACCTTCAACATCTACGAAAACGACCAAAACGTGACCTGGATTCAAAAAGAGCTTGGCGCCCGCCTCGTCTCTCTGGAGGAGCTCTATGATCTGGATCACGATTCAACTGCTCATAATGCTCACCTCTCAGTCGGGCATCTGGAAACACTTCTCAAAAAGTCCGGTGTAGTAAAAGGAGATGCCGGCGGATATCGCCTTTTTCCCGGTTTGGTACGAGGCGAAGGACTTTTTTTCGCACTCTTCAGAAAAGAGATTAATTCAGATCTGCCAGTCGAAAACGAGTCAGTTAAAAACCCTCTTAAAAATTCAAACTATATCGCATCAGGTAAAGACAATATCGCGTCTGGTAATTTGAAGAAACTGCACGATAGAGGCGGCAACTCCCTTGTTAATAAGCATTTGTCGCCAAAACACTCTTCGTCTAAGAGCCTATCTGCCAAGAATTTATCTCCCAAAGAGTTGTCGCCAAAACACTCTTCATCCCAATTCCTGCCTAATCCGGAAGATGCGCTCTCAATTACCGGTA
>Ga0351853_1065_pt1 | contig 27619 bp, 17 predicted proteins | sample BONcelHFGM3001C8_FD_206799 | JGI IMG/M metagenome (GOLD analysis project Ga0351853, IMG submission 206799) | Enriched cells from coal bed in the Powder River Basin, Montana, United States - BONCAT cells FGM rep2 HSBNCT.FGM.300.1.C8 ... | reverse complement strand
GTCCGGAATTTCAATGTCCGCGACTTCTCCAAGCACGTTAGTGCTGTCGTTCGCGTTGTCGTTGCTACGGCCACGGTCTCCTTGCGCCTTCGTCTTATTGCGCGGATTCTTCTTGCACGGCTCATCGAACGGGCCGCGGCGGGGCATCAGGCCATATCGGGCTTGTATTGCCATCAAGCCGCCGGCGTGTTCGGACGGCCCTCAGGCTCGGAGATGAAACGCTTCGGCCTGATGTGGCGCAGACCGAGGCCATGTCTCGCGACACTTCCTGGAGGGTTCTGAATCTCCCAAGAGTCAGAACCGTCCGCCTGAGAAGGAAGAGACTTGCGAGACCCGCGGCCGAGCCGACCGGGCTGGTAGCATTTGCACGCTCCCGTTCCGTCCATGCTCGAACCGACGCGGCGCTTCGTGTTCGTTTCCCTGCACACTGCAAGAAGAGACCCCAGGCGATGTTTACCCAAACCACCACAAACACCCTTGACCAACAAGAAGTGACCCAACTGGTCGCAGCCGCCCAGGACGGTAGCCGGGACGCCTTCGAGCAACTCTTCCGGCAGTTCCAGCGAGTCGTCTACGTGACGGCCTACCGCCGACTCGGCAACGACGCAGAAGCCCAAGAGCTCTGCCAGGACGTGTTCGTCCAGGCCCTGCGCAAGCTCGATCAGTTGCACGACCCGGCCTGCTTCGGCGGCTGGATCCGATCCATCACCACGCGGATGGCAATCAACCGAGCCGTTCGGTCGCGGCCCATGGCCTCGCTCGACGTCGAGGGCGTTGCGCCCGCCGGTGACGACGACGTCCAGACGCCGTTGGCTCAAGTCCTGGCCGAAGAGCGGCGCGAGCAACTGCACGTCGGCTTGAACCGGCTCTCCGACATGGACCGTAGCACGCTCACGGCGTTCTACTTCCGCGGCCAGAGCCTGATCCAGATGAGCGACGAGTTCCAGTCGCCCGTCGGCACCATCAAGCGGCGACTCCACGTCGCACGCAAGCGGCTCGCCCAAGAGTTGGCGACCCTGGCCGCAACCTGACGCCAACACAGCCCGGCTGCTGGATTGGCCACTCCTTGCGAATCAGCCTTGCCAGCATGCTTCCCCGAAGCAGCCGGGCTTTTGATTTGAAGGCCAGCCTTCAGCCTGCCCATCAACCGGCAATCCAATACCCTGGCGGCACTCCTCTCCCCGAGTGCCGCCGGGTCAGGTTGCCGGTTTTTCTGTCGGTTCCGATGCGAGGAGCCGGTTCGCTCGATGGAGGTCGGTTCTCCGGTTAACGCGCGATATAATTGCGGTTTCATCCGGCAAACGCTTTGGTCTGGCACGCGTACAGATTTCGCAGAGAAGTCGTTACCGCCGTTTTGTCGCGTCAGAAATGGGTCACTGTTGAGAATATGGAAATCCCGCACGCTCGCGGGTCCGGCTGTAAGGCCTGCAACAAGGGAACCGACTGGTTTCAGGCACCAGTCACACTTCTGGATGGATCGGGGTGAACGACCACCTCGATCCGCCCGAAAAAACCTATAGCGCTGGCTTCGCGTGCGGGGCAATTGGCAATCCTTGAAGAAAGCGAGTTTCTCGGCCATGGGGGGCACAGCCAAACTGGAGGCACCGAGTTCGAAGGTCATGGTGCCGATTATCGGCACGTCGACGGCTATCGCCATGCTGTCCACATCGAAAACCACCTCAGTCCATGCTGCCGCCACCATCGAAATTCAACAGGTGACAAATCGCCGCCTGCTGAACGCCTTCGTCAAGTTCCCGTGGCAGATCTACGCGAACGACCCCGTCTGGGTGCCGCCGCTGATCCATGACGTCAAGGAATTCCTCAATCCCAGTAAGCACCCGTACCTGCTTCACGGTGAGGCCGCACCGTTTCTTGCCTTTCGCAAGGGCGAAGTGGTTGGACGCATCCTTGCAAGCGACGATCCGTCCCGGGCAGAGGAAACCGGTGAGAACCGCGGTTGTTTCGGAATGTTTGAGTCAATCGACGATCCGGCCGTCGCCAAGCGCCTGATCGAGGCGGCCTCCGACTGGTTGCGAGCACGCGGCCGCTCGTGGATGCTGGGCCCCATCGACTATTCCAACAACTACCCGTGCGGGCTGCTCGTCGAGGGATTCGACACGCCGCCCCGCTACATGATGAATCACCACCCGCCGTACTATGCCGACCTGCTCACCTCGTGCGGCCTGGCAAAATCCAAGGACCTCTATGCGTGGTGGTTCGTCGATCCGAACGACATCCTCGCCAAATGGCGCCGGCTGGCCGAGCGCGCGGCCCGGCGCGACGCGGTCACCATCCGCACTTTCCGCCGCAACGATTTCGACAACGAAGTCCGGCGATGCCAGGAAGTCTATCACGGTACCCAGAAGGACTCCTGGGCCTACACGCGACTGACGGAGGCCGAATTCCAATACATGGCCCGGCGTATGGCCCAGTTCGGTATCTCCGACCAGGTACTCCTCGCGGAAGTCGAAGGCAAGCCGGTCGGCTTCTCGATCACGCTGCCCGACATCAACGAGGCCATCAAGCCTCTCAACGGCCGCCTGACCCGCTTCGGCCTTCCCCTCGGCGCCATACGTCTCGCCTGGAGGATCCGCCGTATCAAGACCGCCCGCATGCTCGCCCTCTGCGTTCTCGACGGCTATCGCCATCGCGGTATCGGCGAACTCCTCGTCCTCAACACCCTCGAATACGGAAAACACACCATCGGCTACACCGGTGCCGAACTCGGCTGGACCGTCGAAGGCAACGACGCCATCGGCCGCGTCATCGAGCGTGTCGGCGCCAGGCGGTATAAGACGTATCGCGTCTACGAGAAAACGTTGGCTTAGGATCGCTCAACGAATAACTGTCACGATTTGATAGTAGCGATTACGCTCCGCCGTGATGTTGTCCAAGAACTCCTGGACAGTTATTCATTGAGCGGCCCCAGGCCGAAGTTGCGTAGAGTTCTCTTTCAATACAAAAAAACCCAGGCCGAGCAGCTCGGCCTGGGGCGTTGTTTCTTGAGTTCACTCGGGGGACGTTGTGTGTCACATGCCCATGGGCAGTGGGGGGCTGGGAGGAAGATTGGACGCAACATCGGGGGTGGCGGCCTCGGAGTTGACTTCCTGGAGGTCCCAGAGTCGCGATTCGGAGTTGACGGAAATGCGGTAAATGCCCGAGTCGAGAGTTCGTGTGGCGGCCTGGCCGGTGCCGGGGTCGAACTTCACCACCAGCGGGGTATCTGCTTCGTACTCGCGGGAACTGTTGGCCGGGACCTGATGAATCTTGTTGCCGACCAAGTATTTGAAGGGGAAGGGGTTCCCGCGGTTGTCGAGGGTGACGCGGTAGACTTTGCGAAACAGATTCCAGCCTTCGTCGGTGACGAGGAACTGGAAGGTGCCGTTCTGGAGCGTGTAGCGGGCGGTTCCGAAGGAGCCGCCACGATCGAAGCGGACTTCCACGCTGCCCGTCGGCCGGATCACTTGCTGGTAGCCGGGGGCGAGAGTGAACTGGTGCCCTCCGGTGACAAAGCTGATCGATGCGCCGTTCTTCGCCGGATTCGTAACGACCACGACCATGTTCGGATCGGTCGGGGCTTCAGGAAGGGGATTGGAGGGGACGTAGCTGGATCCAGAGCCGGGGTATGGGTAGCTGGGATAGTGGCCCGGATAGTGGCCGGGGTAGTGGCCCGGATTATGCCCCGGGTGTGAACCGGGACCATGGCCGCCATTCAGGAGACTGCCGATTCCGTTGACGATGCCCACCCAGTCGGGATCGGAGGACGGATTGCTCGGCGGATTCGATGGCGGGTTGGATGGCGGATTATTGGGCTTCAGGCCGTCCAGGTTGGGAATCAAGGGTACGATGTTGGGAACTTGCGTGGGCTTGAGCTTGAGCTTGTCGGACATGACCTCGATCTTGTTTGCACTTGGAGCCCGGAACAGAGTGCCACTGCCGAATATCTTGCCATCCTGCATTCCACTGAGGATTGAGTCGGGCGGAGCTGCCGTGGATTTTTGAGCGAGCGTGAGGGCGGCAACCAGGGCTGCGGTCAGCAACAGGGCCGTGCGAGAACGGGTGAACATGGTCAACTCCTTCTGTTCGGGGGTAGAGGGATGGCACTTGGGTCTGGCCGAGATTTCTGGCCGTTTGATTCATCATCCGTGATAACAGAAACATGCCCGGATCCGCCGGGCGCCCGACAGGGATTCCTCGCGGGAAGAACGGTTCAAGAAGCTCGACGCCGTGTCACTCGGCGTGATCGGTCAGGCGATCAAGCGGGTGCCGGCGAAGAAGTCCATATGGGGCCGACCGATCCGAATCAATCCCGCATCTTCGTCGGAAGCGACTTGGCACTGGCATCGCGTCTCGGGTCGAGGAAGCTGCTGTTGGCGTCATCACAAAAGCGTTTGATACCGACCCGTTTGATGGCGTCGTCGTCAACCTTTTCCAGCGGCGTGTAGCGCGGGTGATGATGTTCCTTGTAGGGATCGTTGCGAGCGGTGTTGTAGCAGCAGATCAGAACCCAGCGCGGCTTGTCGGATCGGTTCTGGTCGGAACGGTGGAGCAGGTTCCCGTGGAAGAAGACCGCGTCGCCAGCATCCATTTCGACGTAGACCAGTTCCAGCCGCTGGAGGGCCACATTGACGCGTTCCATGTCAGCCCCGGCCTGGTCGCCGGTCAGGACGTGGTCTATGCGCCCCATGTGGTGGGACCCCCGTATAACTTGCAGGCAGCCGTTTTCACGGGTGGCGGGGTCGACGGCAATCATCACGCTGGCCATATCGGGGAAGAGACAACCGTTCTGGTACCAGTAGCCGTAGTCCTGGTGCCATGCCCACGCCCCGCCGACGCGCGGTTCCTTCATATTCATCTTCGAGTGGTAGTGGTAGACCTCCCCGCCGAGAAATCTCTCCATCGAATCGACGAGCCGCTGACCTCGCGAGAACATGCCGTAGATGTCGTCGCCGGGGTGGTTCCACAGGGTCAGTCGGGCGACTCCGCCCTCGCCGTCTTTCCGCTCAACCGCGTGCTCGTCGATTGCTTTGTCCTCGCGCGCCGCCCGACTGAGAAGCGTTGTCTCCTCGGCGTCGTACAGCCCACGGGCAATGAAGTAGCCGTCTTGCTGGAACTGGCGAACGTGATCGTCGGTGAGAGGGTTTCGTGACACGGGGGCCTCCTGAATGAACATGCCTGATGACGCCGCGCAATCTTGGGTGTATCGCCTGCAGGCGCGGCCGTCAACTGGCCGCGGTCACGGACTGGTGCCGGGAAGGTACTCGTAGGCGCCCACGTCGACACGCTCGCCTTGTGGCCTGGGCGTTTCGGCAACATCCTGCGACGGTGCCAGTTCCGGATTGCCGGCATCGATCGCTTCGCAACCACCTTTCAGCCGAAGATCGTATGTCGCGATCTCGACAAAAAACGCGTTCGGATCCTTGACGATCAGGTTGTGGTCCGCGGTGACGCCCTTGCCCACGCTCAGCGCCGTGGTGAGGTTGTTGCGCACAATGCAGCCGGAGGAGGGCGTGCCGCTCTTGTGGTTGCCGATGCGAATCCAGGGCGGACCGGGGCGGCCCTCGCGACGATCGAGGACCGTGTTGTTGACGATGCGGCAGTTCCGGGCCCCTGACAAGGTAATGCCGTGGTAGTGATCGGTAACGACCACGTTGTTCTCCACGACCCAGTCGACAAACATGCCGTCGAAACAGCCGATGCCCTGCAAGGCGCCGCGGAACGGCTGCTGCGGATCCTCGAAGTTGATGATCGTATTGCCGCGGAGCACGATCCCCCGCACCTCGCCCCGGCCGACGCGTCCGTCGGCGCCCCGCGACCAGGACTGGAAGCCGTCGTCGTGGTTCTGGTTGACGTCGTAGCAGTTCTTGACGGTGTTGTATTGGAAGGTGGTATTGTCGCCCAGGCCGCGGAGACCGTCGCCCGCAAAGTTTTCGACTGAATTGCGTTCGATCAACGAATCGGAAGCGGTTACGGAGATGCCGAAATCGACGTTGCGAAAGGTGCAGCCGCGAATGGTCATATTCTTGCCGTCCACCTGGATGCCGTTCCACGCCCGCATGTTCCAGTCCTGGATCGTCCAGCCGGATGAATCCCGGACCGACTCGGCCCGGCAGTTCTCGACGACGATATCGTGAACGGGGCCGTGGAAGCCGTGCGACTCCAGATCGATCAGCGTGCCGGCTTTTGGAGAGCCGTCAGACGCCGGGGTGACGTGGAGGCCCTGGAGTTTCCAGCGGGCCCCGGAGCGGATCAGGATCTTGGTGAACTTGGGGGTATGGTCTTTTTCGGCGGCGATGGTGATGAAATCGGGGTTGTAGTATCCGCGGATTTCCAAGGCGCCGTAATCTCCCGAGCGCAGGTAGATCGTATCGCCCGCCCGGACGGGTGCCCCAGGGTTCTTGGGAACGAGCGGCGCGCCGTCCTTGTAGGGGAGCTTTTCCCACTGGCGGCTTTCGACGCGGCCCTTGTCGAAAACGGACTGGAGGCTTTGCCACGGTTTCAGGGCGCTGCCCTCGTTGTTTGCATCGCCGTGAACGGGGTCGACGTAGAATTCGGCTGCCCCTCCCACTGCAAAGAATGCCGTCAAGCACAGCAGCCAGGCAAGTGTTGCTAATCGGATCACGGAGGATTCTCCTCGACAAGTTGAAGGGTAACTGACGGCGGAGCGACGTAGGAACAGTGCCCCGGCGTCCGAGCCTAACGCGGCGCGGGTCCGTGGTCAACGGATGGCGTCGTTCTTCGGCGGCACGGAAGCTCTCTACAGGCCTCTCTTGGGGGAGTCGGACTTTTCCCGGATTCTCCCCGAACTGCCGTTGACATTAAGGCGTATTGCCTTACAATCAAGGCAAGTTGCCTTAGGAGCGGTGAGTGTCATGACGAATCCAGCAAGAACGGTGACAGAGACGGAATTCGCGATTCTCAACGTGTTGTGGGAACGCGGCCCGACGACGGTCCGGGAGATCGTCGAGGCGGTTTACGGGAAGCATACTCATTCGCTGCACGCCAGCGTGAAGAGCTTGTTGGAGCGACTTGCCGAGAAGGGCTTCGTCGTCTGCCAGCGGCGGGGCGCTGTTCACCTGTTCTCGGCCAGTGTGGATCGAGCGTCGTTTGTGGCCGGGCAGCTTCAGGTGCTGGCCGACAGCAACTTCGGCGGTTCGTTGACTCCACTCCTGATGACCTTGATCGATCACGTGAAGCTCTCGCGCAGAGATCGCGAGGCCATTCGCAGGATCATCGAGAAGATGGATTGAGGTCGCAAGGGGACCGGCACCTTGGTCGCCGTGAAAGGTGGGTTGAGCGATGCTAAACGCACTGGTGTGGAATCTGCTTCTGACGGCCGGGCTGGCCATCCTGCTGGGAGCATTCTGCCATCTGCCCTGGTTGCGCCGGCGGCCGGCCTTGACGCATTGGCTCTGGTTGCTGCTGCTGGTGAAACTGGTAACTCCGCCGCTGATCGAGGTACCGCTCCTGCCGGCCGTTGACGGCAACGAGAAGACGGTTGCTGCAGCACTCACGCCGGGAAGGCCGGCTGCGTCAACGGAATCGCCGACCGTCGCGTCGGCCGCCCCGCCCCATGTTTGGGAGCTGTCGGCGGAAGAGGGGCCGGATCCGGCAGTTGAGCTTCCAAGACCTGTTCCCGCAGACGTTGGCTCATCGTCCACTCTCGACGGCAGAGCCGTTGCGGCGCAGGAGCCGGTCGTTCCGCGAGCCGACCTTCAACCGGCGAGGTCTATCGCTTGGTCGGGCGCACTGCTGGCCTTGTCCTTGCTCGGCACTTGCCTGCTCGCGACGATCTACGGACTTCGCGCCGTGAGATTCCATCGTTGGCTGGAGCGGGCCGGAACGGACAGTCCGGTTCTTGCGGAGTACTGCCGTGAAGTCGCAGCAAGCATGGGCATTGGCGGCGAGTTGCGAAGTTGCCTGGTCGATACACGCATGACGCCCTTGCTCTGGGGGTGGTTCCGTCCGATCGTGGCGGTTCCACGCCAGCTCCTGGACGAGTTCCGGCCGGAACAACTACGGAGCATTCTGGCCCACGAACTTGCCCACCTGGTGCGGCGAGATCATTGGGTCAACATGTTCGTGTGCGTCGTCAAGGCCCTTATGTGGTGGAATCCGGTGGTTTGGTGGGCCGATCGTGAGTTGCGCGTGGCGCAGGAGATGTGCTGCGACGCCATCGCCATCGACCGGTGCGGGGTGAAACGCAGCAGCTACGCTTCAACGCTGCTTATGACGCTGGACTTTGTCCGGCCGCCGGTGGTGTCGAGCCGACTGGCTCTGGGCATGGGTTCGAGGGGTACCGTTTTAAGGAGATTTGAGATGATCGGTGATTACGAGCTTTCTTATCGGATGTCGCGGTGGGCGATTCTGGGGGTGCTGGTGCTAGGCATTCCTTTGATCTGCATGCCCGTGCGAGGCCAGGAAGAGAAGCCTGCGGTGGCGGCACCGGCCGCTGCAGGTGCCGAGAAGGACAAGGCTGCTGCCGATTCCAAGCCGGCGGAGTCAGGCGACTCCGGCAAGGCGGATTCGATCGATCACGAGACCCGCAAGCTCGGTGAAGCGGTCCGGAAGAGACTGACCGATTACTCCGACGTGGAGACGTTCAGTCTCAAGGACGGTGAGACCGTTCGAATGAAGGTCAAGAAGAATATCACGCCGGTGGCAGAAATAGCGATCACTCCTCATTTCGAGACCCAAGGCACGAAGTTTGACCTGGAGGGTTTCGACGCAGAAGGGAAAGCGATCGAGGGAACACGAGCGACTTCGCCGGTAATCCACGACGCTCAGAGCACGAGGATGGGGCTGGGCATGCAATCCCACGTGAACGGGGAGAACGTTCTCTCCAAGATTCAACTGACGCCGCGACGCCAGGGGGACGGCTCTGTGTCAGTGGAGGTGAAAGCACTCTTCACGCGTATGGCAACTCCAGAGGAGATCGAGGCATTGCTCTTGACGCGAGGGAAGGAAGGGGAGTTGCAGTTGAATATGAAAGACATCAGCCGCCTGGTCATTGAATGCCGAGGCAACACGGGCCGGTATCCTGAGAATCTCGCGGAGTTGAAGAAACCGTTGCCGAAAGACGTCTACAATCCCAGCGGCGAGGACTATCATTACGAAGCCGGTCGGAATCGGTTCATCTTGAGCAGTTGCGGCAAAGACGGCGTCTACGGGAACGACGACGATGAGATTTTCATCACCTACGGGGGCGGGGCAACATCAGGACAGCGGCACGAACTCTATCCTCTGGAGAAAGAGGAGACGGTCACGCCCCAGAAAGAGAGATCCCACGGAGAACGTCCTCAGGGAAATTGCTCCATCAGCGGAAAAGTCGTCTCGGCCGAGACGGGCAAGCCGGTCGCTCATGCAACGGTCTACTTGTTCTACCTGGGCACGCACGGCTCGATATTTGTGAACGTCGCGAGTGACGGCACATTCGTGTTGAAGGATATCCCCACGGGTCCCCATGCGCTGCAAACGACGAATACGGCCGGGTATCAAGACTCGCACTACGATCCCGAGAATCTCGGCGGTCCGCTTCCGCAGTTCTCCCTTGGAGAAGGGGAGCGCAGGGCGGATGTCGTGTTCAAGGTCAAACCGGCCTGCCGGATTTCCGGCACGATCCGGGACGAGAACGGGGAGATTCCCGAAGACATCGATGATTTGACCGTGTTGGCCTGGTTTGAGGACGACGATGGCGAGGGATATCGCACCGCGCACGCGAGGATCAATCGTGCCGACGGTTCGTACTTCATCGACCGCCTGGACAACAAGCCGGCCTATGTGATGGCCATCAACTGGAAGGCCGACCAGAAAGACGATCCTTATCCGCCGATCTACTATCCCAGCACATTCTCCCGGGAGGATGCGAAAAGGATCACCTTCGACGAGAAGAAACAAGTCGAGAACGTCGATATCACACTGAAGAAGGAAGGCGGGCTCGTGCTGGAAGGAACGGTCGTCGACGAGACTGGAGCACCCGTGCCGGAGGCGTTTGTGGTCGTGCATCGGCGCGACATGCTTTTTGACTTTGTGACGGACTACACAGACGAGCAGGGCAAGTACCGGATCGATGGACTGGCGAAGGGTGAGTTCCTGGTTCATGTTGACGCGGCGCACCGCGGATTGGTAAGAATGCGCACTCCCCTGGATCTTGACGTAGCCGTCGCGAGCACCCGGCGCGATTTCACGTTGGCCGAGGGTGTGACGATTTCGGGCCGGTTTGTGGACGAAGAGGGCAAGCCCTGGAAGATCGGCCGAGGCCATGGGTATGCCGCCATCCATGGGGAAGAGAACGATTCATCTGGTGGAAGCTTCACCTTGACGGGTTTTCGGAATAAGTACGGACCCAAGGATATCCAGGAAGGCGCGGCCAGTTCCTTTCTTACGGGTGAAGGCGGTTACCGGAACCGCCACATGGTCTTCCCCACGGAAAGTGACTTCCTCATTCACGGCATGATGCCGGGCCAGACGCAGATCGGCTTCTTTCCCAAGGAACAACGGCGTGATGTCGCCGAAATCCGCTACGACGAGCGCGACATCAAGGAGTCGGGCATCCAGACCAAGCCGGGCGACGAGATCAAGGGCGTGACGATCGTGATCGGTAAACATTGAGGAGAGTTCTCGTGCATCTCCAGCTTGGATACCACCACGCTCGATAGTGGCGTCGGCGTCTTGCTTGCGGTAGACTTGGATTCGTGCGATTCTCGCGGCCAGGGTGCGAAAGCCGTCGTGCCCTGGCCACATGGCTGACTGCGCTGCCGTGCACCGGAGCAAGGAAGGATGAGCCACTCGACGGGTGAATCCCATCGGTCCTCAAGAGACGATCGGTCGCCTCGTCACGCCTTTGCCAACTTCCTCGTCGCCTTGATGCTCCTGGCGGCGGCGTGGGCATGGGCACGGTGGGCCCCGATTCGGCGGGCGCCGGAGTTCGAGTTCGAAGAGGTTTCGATTGGTGTCAATCTGCTCATCGCAGGGGCGGTGCCTTGGTTCGTGCAATGGGCCGGGGTAACCTGTTTGTTGGTTGGGCTCTTTTCTTTTCGGTGGGGATTAGATCGGCGAGTTGTTCTCACGGCGGCGGCCGTTCCGCTGATCGTTGGGGCGGCGTGGTGGATCGGGATCGTCGCCGTGCATTGGTCGGAGGATCCGCTCGAGGCGATGGTGACCATGTTCGCCCAGGAGTTTGCTCGCCGACAAGGCGGAGGATCGCTTGGTCAAGGGGTGCTGCACGAGGTGCTCGGTCCGCTCACGGCACCGCTGCTGCTCAGTGGGCCGTACTCCTTGGTGGGATGGAACTTTCTGTTGACAGCCCTGTCGACCGCGGCCGTGATTTGTCTGTGGCTGCCGCTCGCCCGAGCCGGCAAGGGGAAAGAGCCGCGGCTCGGCGTGTATGGCATTGTGCTTTGCGTCTGGCTGCTTCCGGTGGTCATTCGGGCGGTGACGCGGGTGGTGGAAGCATTGTAACGGAATGCTTTGCGGTGGAGTGTCAATGACGCTATTCTAGGGGCTACATTGACCGGCAGTCTGCTGGTTGGCGGAGTCTGATGACCGTTGACAATTCGGTTCTCGGCTCTGGAGAGCTACGGGGAGGTGTTTTGCCATGCGTTTGCTGATTTGCCTGGGGGTTGTAGGTTGTTTTGTTTTCCATCAGTACAGCCTGGCGGAGGAGCGGCCGAACATTGTGGTGGTGCTGGCCGACGATCTGGGGTACGGCGACCTGGGCTGTTACGGCGAGCCGGACGTGCAGACGCCGAACCTCGATCGGTTCGCTGCCGAAGGGACTCGATTCACCAACTGCTACGCGGCGGCCGCCACGTGCTCGCCCTCGCGGACCGGGCTGATGACGGGCCGGACGCCGTACCGTGTGGGCGTCTATCGGTGGATTCCGTTCCTCTCGCCAATGCACGTGCCCGAAACCGAGGTCACGATTGCCACGCTGTTGCGCAACGCGGGCTATGCGACGTGCCATTCTGGGAAGTGGCACTTGAACGGCTGGTTCAACCTGCCGGGCCAGCCCCAGCCCGACGATCACGGCTTCGAGCACTGGTTCTCCACCCAGAACAACGCCCTGCCGAACCACCGGAACCCCTACAATTTCGTGCGGAACGACATTCCGACAGGGCCGCTGGAGGGCTTTTCGAGCGAGTTGGTGGCCAGTGAGGCGATTGAGTGGCTGCGCAGCGGGCGCGACAAGACGAAGCCCTTCTTCATGTTCGTCTGTTTTCACGAGCCTCACGAACCGATTGCGACGGCGGAGCAGTACACGAAACTCTACGAGCGGTTTCCCGATCCGAGCCAGCGTGCCTACTATGGTAACATCACCCAGATGGACGCCGCCTTCGGGCGGCTGATGAAGGAAATGGCGGATCAGGGGCTGGACGAAGGCGAGACGCTCATGTTTTTTACCAGCGACAACGGTCCGGCACTAACCAACTACCATCCGTATGGTTCGACGGGACCCTTGCGGGCGAAGAAGGGCCACATGTATGAGGGCGGGATCCGCGTGCCGGGGATGGTCCGATGGCCCGGACACATTGAAGCGGGGCAGGTGTCGGACGAACCGGTGTGCGGCGTGGATCTGTTCCCGACCTTGTGCGAGTTGACGGGCGTCTCCGCGCCGAACGATCGGGTCATTGACGGAACAAACATTCTGCCGCTATTCGAGGGCAAAGCGGTCATCCGCGAGCGGCCCTTGTTCTGGCAGTACAACCTGGCAAGCAGCAAGCCCGTAGTGGCGTTGCGGGAGGGGGACTGGAAGGTCCTGGCCGCCATCGATCCGCCTTGTCCCAAGTCGGGGGCGGATATCACGGAGGAGCAGATGGCGGTACTGAAGACGGCCAGACTGACGGGGTTCGAACTCTATAACCTGCGGGACGACGTAGGGGAAACGACCGATCTTGCCCTGGCCCAGCCCGAGCGGTTTGCGGTTCTCAAGGCGAAGTTGACGGCGACGTTCGAGGAGATTCAGAAGGAGAGCCCCGTCTGGCCGGCCTGGAAATGGCCTCGGTACGAGGCGCAGCGGATCGAGTGGCCGGAGTATAAGGCGTTGCGGAAGCCGCCGAAGTAGGCGGTGAAGTGCGGCGGCGTGCAGTGGGTGCAACCAAGAGCCTTTGGTTCAGGACGGCGTGCCGCTGCCTGCGACTTGGCGTTAAGCGACGTTTCTGAGATCGTTACTTGATCGACAAGGACGGTGACGCCGCCGTCGACGGTGGTTCGGAGGGCAAGTTCAAAGGAACCGTCTGTTGGGGCGGTGAAGGGGGCGCTTTCGACGAAGTCGTAGGGGAGGGTGAACTGGTCGGGGTCGTCGACGGAGCGGACTTCGTGTTCGGACACGATCGTCTCACCGCCGAGGATGACCACCAGGCGAGGCGGCTCCTTGATGCGCCGCATGTGCCGGGCGTTCTCATAGTACGTAACGACGTATTGCCTGCCGGCTTGCAAGCCTGGCACCTGCTGCGAAAGCGTGCAGTGGTTCTGCATCAACGCGACTTGACGGCCGTGGGGCGTGACACCGTTGTCGACGAACGGGCGCTGCGGGCCGGTGCGTTGCGGGGCACCGGTCCAGAAGGGGTTGATTCCCACGTTGCCCCTGAACTGCCAGCCGCTGATCTTGCCACCGTTCAACCGGGCAACGCCGGGAGAATTCCCGAAGACGTCGGCCTCGAAGCTGGGGTTCTCGATGCGTGGCTCCTCGGCCGCAGAGCAGACGCCGCTCAAACAGACCACGAAGACCGCAGCAATCAACCGGAAATTCACAACAACGTTCCTCCATTTGACATGCGAATCACACCTTCGTCATTTGACTTTCGACATTCGCCATTCACGTCTTTCGCGGGCGTTTGGAAATATCAGGCATGGGCTCGACCGGCTTGAGCGAGCCTTCCCAGGCGTCGAGCATCCTGCGGTGGTCGCGAACCACGCCGGCCAGCTTGGGGTCGTCGTAGAGGTTAGTCATTTCCCAAGGGTCGGCCTTGATATCGAACAGTTGCTCGACGGGGTCGCCGGCGTAGCGGACGTACTTGTAGCGTTCGGTCCGGAGCATCCGGCCGTCGATGTGGTGCTCGCTGCCGACAAACTCGCGCCAGGTGGCGGGTTTCCGTTCCAGCAACGGTCGCAGGCTGCGGCCCAGGCTATGGGGCGGGGCGTCGAGTCCGGCGTAGTCGCTCATGGTGCACATCACGTCGAGTCCGGAAACAAGATGCTCGGTGTCGGCGAGACCCTCGGCGATCTTGCCCGGGCAGGAAACGATCATCGGGACCTTGACCGATTCCTCGTAGGGGTACCATTTCTGCACGTGGCTGTGGCGCCCACGTCCGTCGCCGTGGTCGGAGGTCAGCATGACGATCGTGTTGCCGGCCTGGCCGGAATCGTCCAGGGCGTCGAGAATGCGTCCGATATCAGCGTCGAGCATTTCGACCTGGCGGTAATAGATGTAGAGGTAGTAGCGCCATTGGTCGTCGGAAAAGCCCTTGTAGGCCATTCCGTCCAGTCTGGCCGGTGCGCGGGGGCGGGATTTGTTGTTGGGCGGCAGTTCAGGCAGCAGGCCTTCAAGGGCCTTGAAGGGCAGCTTTTCGGGCACGAGCCGGGGGCCCTGGATGGCCCAGTAACAGATATCGTGGGGCTGCATCAACGATGCGACGAAGCAGAACGGCTTCTTGCTGTTACGGCTCTTGAGGAACGACTCGCTCCAGCGGGAGACGACCGTATCCACAAGGTCGCCTTGCCCCGCGCCAACCGGAAGGACGTTGAAGCCGGCGATCTTCGTGGGGTAGCCGTCGGGGATGTGCCACTTGCCGCAGTAGTAGGAGTCGTATCCGGCCGTCTCGAGCCATTGGCCCATATTGGGGCAACTCGGGTGGATCGCCCGGTTGTTGGAGATGACCCCCGTTTCGACCGGCATGCGGCCGGTGAACAGGGAACTGCGGGCGGGTGAGCAGACGGGGTTGGTGCTGTGCGATTCGATGAAGGTCGCGCCGCGGCGAACGAGGCGGTCGATGTTCGGCGTGTGAGCGTCGGGGCAACCGTGGGCGGCAATCGCGTCCAGGCCGAGCTGATCGCAAACGATGAACAGAAAGTTCGGTTTCGAGTTGCCCATCGCGGGTACTTGAGCGGCCTGTGCCGGACGGGTCAGGCCGGCGGCGAGGGCACCGGTGCCGGCGGCAGTGGTTTTAAGAAATTGCCGGCGGTTGTGTTTCGGTTTGGTCGAGGACATGGGTTTCGTCTTGCGTGGTGGATTGGTTGCACGATGGCTGCGATTGCAGGCGCTGGAGTCCGGGCGTCAGCCTGCTGAATCGCGTGTGGTATCTCATTCACAACAGGCTAAAGCTTGTACTCCAAGGGAGGCTCCGCACGACGGAGTGTAATGGTCATTGTTCTTGCCAGGAATCGAGGAGGTAGACTTCGAGGCCGGCGACAACAAACAGGAGGCGGCCCTGGTCGTCGGTCCAATAGACCCAGGGGACGATTCCTTCGCCGAGTTGTTCGAAAGCGTGTAGGGTGACGTCGCGGCCTCCGGTGAGGGTCCATCGCGTCTGTTGAATGCGGCCCTTCTCAAGTTCCTGCCCGATCTGCTCTTTGGTGCGGCGTTGGCCCAGGGTGACGACGGCCGACGTGCGGAAGGCGACCGTCTGGCGGCGTTTCACCTGGTCGAAGTGATCGAGCATGGTGAACCGGATCGGGGCACCCTCGCCGCGCGGCATTCGCATTACGGCATCCCAGAGGGCCCAGTTGATCGTGAAGGGGCCGCTCATTCCGATGTGCCGCGTGCTGTGATCGTCGACGATTTCGATTCGGCCGTCGGCGGCCACGGCGCGTTTGGCGATCTTGGAGTTTTCGTACAGTTTGGCGTCGGAATCGACGACCTCGGCTGAGTATTGCCAACGAACGGGGGTCGAGAGGGCGTCGGTTCCGCAACGGATCGTGGCGGCCACCTTCTGGACGGTTCCCGGCCCGTTCTTTTCGTAAGCGAGACTCAAGTCGGCCTGGTTCTCGCCAATCGTCTTGCGAACAAGGGTCATGCGACCGACCAGGCCGCCGGGCGCGGGGCCCTGCTGCAACGAGGTGAAGGTGTAGACCCCATAATCGAGCCGCCAATCGCCGGCCGGATCAAAGGGTTCGTCGGGGATCTTGAAGTTGGTCAACCGCGCGGAGATGAATTCCAGGCTGAAGTCGTCTCCGAGCTTGGTCGTTTCGATCATGGCCGTTCCCTGTTTGCGGCGAGTGTTGTGGAAATCGGGAGATCCCCCATATATACCCGATCGGCGGTCCACAATCATCCCCGCGGTCGCGAATATCGGAAAATGGAGGCCGCAACTTGCTTGCCGGTTGGCAGAGGGTTATTATCAGACGAAAGGAGGCGCTGGTATGTCGTTGAATTCACGTGGAACCGGCGTTTCGCCTGCCACGACAGCAGAAATCAGGAGCGAGACACATCATGAAATCAACCGTTCTGACCTTTGCACTTCTCCTCCCCTGTGCTGCATTGCTTGCCGCCGAACCGGCGGGGGTCGAATTCGACGGGATGGCCGACTACGCCGTTGTCGAGGACGGGGCGTTGTTCGATCTGGATGCGTTCACGCTTGCCGCGTGTGTGAAGTTGGACAAGACGGCAGGGGCTCAGATCGTTCTGGGGCGTGGTGAATCGGGGCAACTGTTCACGCTCTATGTCTACAGCGACACGGTGCGAATGCTCGTCGAGTATGCGCCAGAGAAGTACACGCATGCCAACGTGCCGGTCCCGCCGGCCGGCAAGTGGGTTCACCTGGCGGGGAGCTATGACGGGCAAACGATCAAGCTGTATGTGGACGGCAAGCTGGCGGCGGAAACCAAGGCTGTCGGCCGGATCGCCAAGTCGGACGCTCCGCTGATGATCGGCGCCGTCGGGCCGGGGAGCCGCACGCTGGACGGGCGGCTCGATCGGGTGTGCGTTTTCAGCGAGGCACTCAGCGACAACGCCGTTGCCCGGCTGGCCGGCGGCGACATGCCGAAGGCAGACTCGCTGGTCGCGTTCTGGACGGCCGAGTCGGCCGAGGAGGAGGTCTGGAAGAATGCCGTAGCCGGCGGTCCGGATGCGGCCCGCAAAAAAGGCAGCCTGCTGATCTGTCGCAAGGAGAACGGCTACCGGGGCATCTGGTATTCGAACCAGGCGCAGGGCGACGAGTACGTGTTCAAGTACAGCGGCGGTCTGGGGACGTATTGTGCGAAGCATCGACCCTTCGCTGTTTACGCACCCGAAGTGGACAAGACGTTTTTCTGCTACGGCGGGACGGAGGGCGAGGGCAGCAAGCGGACGCTGCTGCACATGGTTTCGTACTACGACCACAAGACTGGCATGGTTCCTCGGCCGCTGCTCTTGCTGGACAAGCACACCGACGACGCCCACGACAATCCGGTGATCTCGATGGACGAGAAGGGCCATATCTGGATCTTCTCGAGTTCGCACGGCACGGGCCGCCCGTCGTTCGTATCGGTCAGCAAGGAGCCCTACTCGATCGACGATTTCGAATTGGTGCACACCACCAACTTCTCGTACACTCAGCCCTACTACTTGCATGGCCAAGGCTTCTTTTTCTTGCACACGCGTTATGGCGACGGGGGCCGGCAGTTGTTTCAGATGACGTCGCCGGACGGCCGCACGTGGAGCGAGGGGGAGAAACTGGCGATGATCGAGAAGGGGCACTACCAGGTGAGTTGGCCGTGCGGCAACAAGGTGGGAACGGCGTTCAACATGCACCCATCGCCTGACGGACTGAACTGGCGAACGAACCTCTACTACATGGAGACCGAGGATCTCGGCAAGACCTGGAAGAACGTGCAGGGTGAGAGAATCGAACTGCCGCTGACGGAAGTCGATAATCCGGCACTGGTTCACGACTTCCGCCGCGAGAAGCGAAACGTCTATATGAAAGACGTGGCCTACGACGCGGAAGGCCGTCCGGTGATTCTGGTCCTGACCAGCGGTGGTTGGGAGTCGGGCCCGATCCACGATCCCCGGACCTGGCAGACGGCGCGGTGGACGGGCAGCGCGTGGGAAATCCGCAGCGTTACCAACTCGGACAACAATTACGATACCGGCTCGCTCTATGTCGAGGACGACGGATTGTGGCGGATCATCGGCCCGACGGAACCGGGCCCGCAGCGTTACAACACGGGTGGCGAGGTGGCGATCTGGACGAGTTCGGACCAGGGAACCACGTGGAAGAGGCTGCGCCAGTTGACGCACGACAGCGAGATGAACCACGGCTACTGCCGCAAGCCGATCAATGCTCATCCGGATTTCTATGCCCTTTGGGCGGATGGACACGGCCGGCAACTCTCCGAGTCGCGACTCTACTTCTGCAACCGCGACGGCAGCAAAGTGTACATGTTGCCGGTGGAGATGGAAGGGGAGTTTGCCAGGCCCGTGCCGGTTCAATAACAGGACTTGGTGGGTGACACCGGCCGGGGGTCACCATTGCATCACCCCGCACACCCTGCTAGCGCAGAAACCGCACCCGGCAGGTGCGGTCCACTCTGGGGTCATGCACGCTCCAATGCGTCTTCCAGCGTTTCGGCCACCGTGCGCAGCGCCTTCACCCGCGCGTAGAGCTTACAGTTCGCCTCAAGAATCGTCCAGGGGGCGTAGGTCGTGCTCGTCCGCTGGAGCATTTCAACCACCGAGACGCGGTACTGCTCGTACTTCTCCCGGTTGCGCCAGTCCTCGTCGGTGATCTTCCACGCCTTTTCCGGCGTCTGCTGCCGGGCTTCGAAACGCCGCAGTTGTTCTTCCTGGTCGATGTGGAGCCAGAACTTGATAATGGCCGTGCCGAACTCGGCCAGTTGTTTCTCGAACTCGTTGATCTCGCGATAGGCCCGCCGCCATTCCTCTTCCGCGCAGAAGCCTTCGACTCGCTCGACCATCACGCGGCCATACCAGGAACGGTCGAAGATCGTGATGTGGCCGGCCTTGGGGACCTTGTTCCAGAAGCGCCAGAGATAGTGGTGACTCTTTTCCAGGGTCGTGGGGGCACCGATCGGGACGACCTCGTAACCGCGCGGATCCAGACCACGGGTGAGCCGCTTGATGTTGCCGCCCTTCCCGGCCGCATCCCAGCCTTCGTAAACGAGCACGGCGGGAATGCGAGCAATGTAGATCTCGTGCTCCAACTGGAAGATCCGCTTCTGAAGCTTGTCGAGTTCTTCCTCATACTCCTCCCGCTCCATGGAGAGGCTTGTATCGACGCGGTCGAGAATCGTGTGCTCACGGGTCGGCGAAACCTCCGGCTTGGGCATCGGTTCCGGGTTGGCCTTGGGAGCGGCCGCCCGGCGACGGAGCTCCTGCTGAATGGCCTCGATGACGGTTTCGAATACTTTGACGCGGGCGAAACGCCCGTCGGTAGCTTCGACCACCGTCCAGGGTGCATGGGCGGCGCTGGTGCGTTGCAGCATCTCCTCGACCGCTTCGATCCACGCATCGTATTTCTTGTGATGACGCCACTCCTGCTTGCCCACCTTCCATGCCAGCACGGGATCTTTGGCGATTTTTCTGAAACGCTTCTCCTGCTCTTTCTTCTCGATGTGAAGCCAGAACTTGACGATCACGCGGCCGGCGTTGGCCAGTTGCCGCTCAAATTGCTGGATATCTTCGTAAGCCTCGTCCCACTGACGTCGCGAGATCCGCTCTTCGATGCGTTCGACCAGGACGCGGCCGTACCAGGAACGATCGAAAACGGCGATCTTGCCGTCGGGAGGAACGATGGATCGGTAACGCCACATCCAGGGATAGTAGCGTTCCATTTCGTTGGGCGCGTTGATCGGGTGGACGGTGAATCCTCGCGGGTCGAGGGCCTGGCTCATGCGGTTGATCAGGCTTCCTTTGCCCGCCGCATCCAACCCTTCGAACACCACAATCACCGGTACCCCGGCTTCCCGCGCCGCTCGCTGGCAGGCTCCCAAACGCGCCTCCAACTCGGGAAACGTCTCCCGGTAGATTTTCTTGGAGAGTTTCTTGCTCAGATCGACCAATTCCAGCATCCCTTGGACCTCCCGTCGTCTTGCACTTTCCCAAAACAGGGGCAACGGCCACATGGGAAATCATACAATACTTCCGGCACGCTCGCCGCTCCCAGCAAGACTGTCACGTGCCCCGAGATCACCATGAAAAGAGCATACCGAAAGGGCCTTCCTCAGCAATCCACCCGATTGAGCGTAGCGGGCGGGCAGCGTCCCCAATCATTTGCCTCCACAGAACAATCAGGGTAAGCTGTATCACTAACCTCAAAGATCGTGAAGTTTTCACAAGAATTCGCGACCAACGGGAGCAGGCCATTTCAGCCGAGCGGTAGCTCGTATTGGCTGGCGGCCCTGCCGCCCTGGGCAACTGTCGGCAGTTTGGCCGTCGTGGTCCGTGATTCACCCGCGTCAATCGGAGAAACTCATGAACAGGCGTCTTTTTCTCATCGTCGTATTCCAAACTCTGGCCCTGCTGGGAGTTAGCATATCCTCCGGCGCAGGGCAAGGATGGCAGGCAGGACTCGCAAAAGCGAAAATCACGCCGGAAGCCGGACTCTGGATGGCTGGCTACGCGGCGCGAGACCACGCGGCCGAGGGTGCCATGCACGATCTGTGGATCAAGGCTCTCGCGCTGTCAGATGCGGAGGGTCACAAGGCAGTGCTCGTTTCTCTCGATTTGCTGGGGCTGCCCCGGTCGATCTACGATAACGTCTGCGGCCGGTTGAAAGAGCAGTGCGGTCTTGACCGGGCCGACGTCATGTTCTGCGCTTCGCACACCCACAGCGGACCCGTGCTCCGCGGGGCTTTGTACGACATCTACCCCTTGGACGACGAACAACTCGCCCGGATCGAGAAGTACTCCACGGAACTGGAGACGAGACTCGTGGAAACGGTTGCCCGGGCATTGGACGAGATGGAGCCGGTGAACCTTGCTCTGGGATCGTCGTCGGCGTCGTTTGGCGCCAACCGCCGGGGATTACGCACGGCGGCCACCGGGGCCACGGCACCGGTCGATCACATCGTTCCGGTGTTGTCTGTGCGTTCCGCACAAGGCCAGCCGCGAGCGATTCTCTTCGGCTACGCCTGCCACAACACAACGCTCGACATCAACCAATGGAACGGCGACTACGCAGGTTTCGCCCAGTTGGCGATCGAAGACAGATTTCCCGGCGCGCAGGCCATGTTCGTGGCCGGGTGTGGAGCGGATCAAAACCCGAACCCGCGACGCTCCGTGGAGCTTTGCCAGCAGCACGGATTGGCACTGGCCGACGCCGTTTGTAGCGCGCTGAACGAGCCAATGGAACCAATCTCGCCGAAGTTGCAGACAGCGATTGAGTTGATCGACTTGCCTTACGGAGAGCAACCGGACGACGAGTATCTGGAAAAGACGGCTGCGGGAGACAACTATGTCGCCCGCTGGGCCGGGCGGCTCCTGAAGGAGAGGCAGGCGGGCCGGCCATTCGCCGAATCCTATCCGGGCTACCCCGTTCAGATGTGGCGGCTTGGCGACTACCGTTTGGTTGCGCTGGGTGGCGAAGTCGTGGTCGACTATGTCCTGACGCTGCGGGAGCGGCTCGGGCCGAACACCTGGGTCGCCGCGTACTCAAACGATGTGATGGCGTATATCCCGTCGAGCCGCGTCCGAGCCGAGGGGGGCTACGAAGCGGGCGCATTCAGCGTCTACGGATTACCCGCGCTGAGTTGGTCGGCCGATATCGAGGATCGGATTCTGAGCGCCGCTGAAAGATTGAGCAAGCGGCTGGGAGGGGAATAGAACCAACCGGGCTTCTCACCGCCAACACAAGCGGACGGATGCAGCGTGGGCTGCTTCTGCGGGTCAGTCGCAGAGCAGCCCTGGCTGCCCGCTATTGACGCCACTCGAGCCCCACCGTGGCTTCGAGACTCTTGATCCACTCGCGGAAGGTTTCGCGCCTGTCCATACTGGCAACGATCCCGAGTTGCCGCGGATTGGCAGAGGAAAGGAACAGGCTCTGAAGTTCCTTCGTGCCGGGCGTAGTATCGACCATACGCACGACGTAGGCAATGGTCTTCGGCTCATTCCACGCCACGGCAACACTGCCTTTGTCGAGACTCGCCACAGTCCGCATGAAATCGGTGCCGACAAATGGGACGGTCTCGCGTTCGGAGGGCGTCTCGCCCTCCTTCGGCTCGGGGGCGACCAGTTCGATCGTACTGAGCCGGGGTTGCCCGTACCCCATCATGTAGAGTTGAATGCTGATCGTATCGAACCACGCAAACGGCTCGGTCGACCGGACCGTGATGCCTGGTTCGCCTGAGAAGGCGGTGGCCAGGGGAACCGGTTCCTTCGCAGCTTCCTGCTTGGCACGAGCCTCTGCGGCCAGCCGTTCTGCTTCGGCCTGGGCTGCCTCACGCGCCTCGATCATCTTCCAGGCGCCGACAACCATCGACCGGATCCCTTCCTCCTCCAGCGTGGGCACTCGCTCGGCTTCCTGCTGGGTCTTCCAGAACAAATAGTAGTTTCCCTCGACATCCTGCGATCGCGCTGGGCGGAGTTCCGCCAGCGAATCGAAAGCGTAGAGCAGAAAATGGACCGGTTGGGCGCCGGCCGTCACACTCGAACGGGCGATATCGAGCTGAAGATCCGACCCTTCGCGCTGGGAAAACAGTTCGGATTTCTTCGCCTCGATGCCCGCGTCGGCGGCGAGCTTGGCAAAATCGGGTCTCGGAGGCTCCGGCACCGAGGACCTGCCCTGGTCGTCCTGCTCGCGGATGTATCGTATGTGGGCGTCGTAATAGAGGGCCATCTGGTTCTCAAGAGGCCGGAAAATCCGCTCAATCTTGTCGGGCGCCAGTCGATTCTGGATCTGCGACTTGACCTCCTCGAACGTGGAGTATTCCGAAGGCGGGTCAAACTTCGGCATGTCAACGTCCAGCGCGCTCGGAGCGTCGGAAGTTGCGTCCTCGGACGGAGCCGTCGCCTCTTCATCAGCCGACATCTCCTTGGCCGGTTCGGGCTCTTCAGGCGCTGCGTCGCTCCTGGCTTCCTCTGCCTTCGATTCCGCTGCCTTCTCGTCACCCGTCTTCTCGTCCGCGGGCTTCTCCTCAGCAGGAGACCGTTTCTCCTCGCCACTCGCTTGGGAGTCGGAGGGAAGATCGCTCACGGGCTGCTCTTCTTTCGTCTCAACCGGTTTCTCTGCGGTTTTCTCTTCTTCGCCGGCCTGATAGGCAGCCAATTGGAACAGAGAACGCGTGCCTGCCTGGCTTTCATCGGTTGGCTTGGGAGTGTCTTCCGTCTTCGGTTCCGTTGCCTCCTCCTTCGTCTCTTCCGACTCGGCCTGAGCCGCCTTCGGGGTATCGTCCTTGGTCTCGCCCGTTTCCGGCTTCTCCGCCTGCTTCTCTTCGCCTTCCGGCTCGGACGGCTCGGGCTTCGATTCAGATCCTTCCGTCATTTCGGGAGCCGGCTGGTCGGCGGGCGGCAGATCGAGTTCCGGATCGGCCAGGCCGGGCAGGCTCCCCTTGAGTTCCGGAGCCGGATCGGAGGGCTTTACGTCAGGCAGTTTGAACTCCTCCTTGTGTTCCTCGTAGTATTTCTCGAGCTCACCCGGCGCAAACAGGTGGTCGGGGTCGACCTTGAAATACTCGATGGCGATCCGCTTGGGAATCTTGAACCCGGGCTCGGGCAGCTCGGGAATGTTCTCCTTTTCCTTGTACTTGTCGAAGAACTTCTTCAGCGTGGCGTCGTCAGGATCACTTACGGAGCCGACGAACCGTTCCACCGGCACTTCCGCCAACTCGATGCTCATATTGCGGTGCAGGCGTTGGTAGTAGTCCCAGCGTTCGCCCGGAGTCATGGGCACCAGACCCGATTGCACGAGTTCCTGAATCCGCAGAGCCTTCAACTCGTATCCGAGCAACCGGAAAAGTTGGCTTTCAGGGAGCCCAACGCTGTCAAGAAGTCCCATCATTTCCGATTGCGTGACCACCCCTTCCGTTACCTGCTGGATAAAGGCGTTCACTGCCATATCGTCGATGACGATTCCCAACTCTTCGGCATGGTTGACAAGGAGCCACGTTTCCACAAGGGCCTCTTCGTCAGTCGACAGCCCCGTCGAAAGCATCTGGGCGAGCGTTGGCCCTTGACTGTTCCGTTGTTTCATGCGGACCAGGCGGTCCACTTCACCCATGAAGCGTCGCACGGCCTGTCGCTCGCTTTGAAGCACCCCCAGTCCGATCCTGCTCAGGTTCCCGTAACGAGTGGTGGTGACAACATCTTTGAGAGCCGCAGCCTGATTCCCGTCACCCACCATCTGGACCACGGTGGGAAGAACGACAAACCCCCCCATTGCAACGATCGTCAGACCGGCAAGCCAAATTTTTTGGTTCTTACGGAATAATTTAAACGGACTGGCCATTCACAAACCCTTCTTTGGCGGGACTAGCCGCCGACATACTCGACTTGACAAGGATGGGGAACCTGTACTAATGGGGCAACGCCACGAGGCGGCCCCGAGTCCGGCAATTCTAAAACCCGTGGTGGTAATTGCAATCCCAAAAGAGCTGATTGTGTCGATCGATCACCCAAATTGGGTAGGAAACCAGCTCTTTTCTCCTTAGGCGGGTCAATGCTACAACATTCTGTAGCCCCGACGCGTCGAATGAGGAACCTGGGGCGGCTCGCACTCCTTCGTCCTTAACAGACTTCCAATCACGCATTTTTAACAACCAGACATGGCCAAAAAGAAGGCAGCCTCGGGCAACACCAATTCCCTCGTGATCGTCGAATCTCCCGCCAAAGCGAGAACGATTGGAAAATTCCTCGGACCGGCATACACCATCGAGGCCAGCATCGGCCACGTTCGCGACCTTCCGAAGGGGGCCAAGGAGGTTCCCGAGCAATACAAGGGCGAGGAATGGGCCGATCTGGGCGTGAATGTCAACGAGGATTTCGAGCCAATCTACATCGTATCGCGAGGCAAGAGCAAACAGGTGCAGAAATTGAAGAGCCTGCTCAAGGAGGCAGATCAATTATATCTTGCAACCGACGAAGACCGCGAGGGAGAGGCCATCAGTTGGCACTTGTGTCAGTTGCTCAAGCCCAAGGTACCCGTCCATCGGCTGGTTTTCCACGAGATCACCAAGGAAGCGATCCTGGAGGCGTTGGAGACTCCGAGAGACATCGACGAGGCTCTCGTCCGGGCCCAGGAAACCCGCCGGATCATCGATCGGCTCTACGGCTACGGGGTCTCCCCGCTCCTGTGGCGCAAGGTGCGGCCGAAATTGTCGGCAGGCCGAGTGCAGAGCGTGGCCGTGCGGCTGATCGTCGAAAGAGAACGAGCGCGGATGGCCTTCGTACCGGCCACCTATTGGGACCTCCAGGCGACCTTTGCACGATCGACCGGAGAGTCTTTCCAGGCCACACTGAGCTCAGTCGACGGGCGGAAAGTTCCGGCCAGCCGCGACTTCGATCCGGCAACCGGCAAGTTGAAAGACGAGTCGCTCTTGCTTCTCACCGAGCAGCAGGCTAACGAATTGCTGGCGCGGATCCGCGGCGGCGACTGCCGGGTTCTGAACGTCGAAGACAAGCCTTATACCACGCGACCTTATCCGCCGTTTACCACGAGCACGCTCCAGCAGGAAGCGAATCGAAAGTACGGCATGACGGCACGCGCCACGATGCAAGTGGCGCAGAGCCTCTATGAGACCGGCCATATCACCTACATGCGTACCGATTCCACGAACCTCGCCGGCGTGGCGGTCGAGGCGGCCCGCGACCTGGTCCGGTCTCAGTACGGCAGCGAATACCTGCCCGCCCAGCCTCGCACGTACCAGACGAAAGTGAAGAACGCCCAGGAAGCCCACGAGGCGATTCGGCCGGCGGGGCATCCATTTGATCTCCCCGAAAAACTGCGCGCCTCCCTGACCAACGACGAGTTCCGCCTCTACGACCTGATCTGGAAGCGGACCATCGCCAGCCAGATGGCCGACGCTCGCGGCCACCGCATCACGATCACGGTGGAGTGCGACGGCGCCCTGTTTCAAGTGAGCGGCAAGACCATCGAATTCCCCGGCTATCTCCGGGCCTACGTCGAAGGATCCGACGATCCGGAAGCGGACCTGGCCGACCGAGAGGCCGTTCTGCCGGCTGTCAACAAGGGGGAATCCTTGGAGTGCCGGGAAATCGAACCGAAAACCCACACCACCAAACCGCCCAATCGGTTCAGTGAAGCCGCGCTGACCCGGACCCTGGAAGAAAAAGGAATCGGCCGACCAAGTACCTACGCGTCGATCATCGAGACGATTCTCGCACGAAACTACGTCTTCAAACGCAACGGCGCGCTGGTCCCCACGTGGGTCGCGTTCGCCGTCTGCCAGTTGCTCGAAAAACATCTGCCCAACCTGGTCGACTACACGTTCACGGCACAGATGGAAGATGAACTCGACGCCATCAGCCGGGGTGAAATGGGACACGTCGACTATCTTTCGGCGTTCTATTTCGGCAACGACCACCCGGGCTTGAAAAAGCAACTGGACAGCAAGGTCGACGAGATCGACGCGCGGAACGTGAGCCGGATTCCCCTGGGCAAGCCGGATGGCGGAGCCGAGGTGGTGGTTCGAGTGGGACGCTACGGCCCCTTTATCGAAGAGGGTGACGGCCAGCGCCGCGCGAGCATACCGGACAACATGCCCCCCGACGAACTGACGCTCGAGGTGGCATTGGAGATGCTCGACAAGTCTGCCCAGGGCGAGGAGCCGTTGGGACATTGCCCCGAGACCGGCAAACCGGTCTACATCAAGGTGGGTCGATTCGGACCCTACGTCCAACGCGGCGACGCCGGCGACGAAGAAAAGCCCCAGAACGCGTCGCTCCTGAAGGGCATGGAGCCCCACGAGATCGATCTGGAAACGGCGCTCAAGCTCCTCAGCCTGCCTCGCAACTTGGGCTCCCACCCGGAAAACGGCGGAGGCATATTTGCCCATTCCGGCCGCTTCGGACCCTATGTGAAATGGGGCGACGAGACTCGTTCCCTGCCCGGCGACATCTCTCCTCTGGACGTCACACTCGAACAAGCCGTCCAGTTGCTGGCACAGCCCAAGCAAGGCCGAGCCTCGGGCCGCAAAAAGGAGCCGATCAAGGTCTTCGCCGATTCGCCCGTCACCGGCAATCCCGTCCAACTGCTCGATGGCCGCTACGGTCCCTATGTGACCGACGGAGTGACGAACGCCAGTCTGCCTCGCACCATGCCGCCGGAGGAGCTGACTCTGCAGCGAGCGCTGGAAATGCTCGCCGAACGAGCGGCCGCGGGCGGCACGAAAAAGAAGCCCCTGAGGAAAAAAGCGGCCAGGAAGACCGCCACGAAGAAGGCCGCGACAAAGAAGGCCCGCAAGAAAAAGACATAAGGCACTCGGACACCCCAAGATCCGGGACTGATAATGTGTTAGACGCGAATCGCGTTCATTCGCTGCAGAATCTCCCGGACCGAAAACAATCGGCCTTTGCCACACCCGGGGCAACTGCGGCACGTTTCTTCCCAGTCTCCAGGCGTGTCGACTGTCGACTCCCAGAAGGGCCATGTCCTGCATTGCCTGGGGCGAGCCTCGTACGCCAGGCACTGGCGTTGTTCCGGGTCGAACAGCACACAATCCCCATCGT
>Ga0351853_1064_pt1 | contig 27792 bp, 19 predicted proteins | sample BONcelHFGM3001C8_FD_206799 | JGI IMG/M metagenome (GOLD analysis project Ga0351853, IMG submission 206799) | Enriched cells from coal bed in the Powder River Basin, Montana, United States - BONCAT cells FGM rep2 HSBNCT.FGM.300.1.C8 ... | reverse complement strand
GTCGGGTTTCGATGGTTGCTGGCGTATGCGGGTATGCGAACGGTGGTGGGCCTCGCTTACGCGCGACGCCGATCGCTCGGCGTAAAGCCTGCTCAGACGCCGGGACCGCGATCCAATGCGTATGGTTCAGCATCAGGCAGTGAGCCCAAATCTCCACGCGCTCTTCCCGGCACCACTCGGCCATCCGTTTCAGGCAGGCGGCGTAATCCCCGTCGCTGAAGAACGCTGATCGTCACGTAGCTGAGGATCAGATCGCTGCCGGAGGAACAGTAGACGGTTCCGCCGCCGGCCGCGTAACCCCCGGTGAGCGTCAGGCGCGGAGATGACGGCGGTGATGTCGCCGGAGGCGTAAAACAAAGACTCCCGACCCGTTTAACCCGGACCAAGACAGAGAGATTGGTTTGCACCTACGGCCGCGAGGTTCGGCGATGGCGGTACGTGCCGAGGGCGGGGTTTTCGTCTCTGTGATGATTCCAAAGGCAAGGAATTGGCATGTTGACTGCCGATTCGGACGCTCGAATCGTCCAGTCCCCTCTTCCGGCCTCGTTTCATCGCTCGGATGACGCCTTCTCGCTCCATGAAAACGGGCGAGTAAATCCCCATAGCAGAAGAGGGGGATTGGCTTACGCCGATGAGGGTATTCAGGTGGGACGCCTATCTGGTTTTGGACGGGCGGCGAAAATGGCCCGTTGACGCTTCTGTTTGTCCCTGGTTAGACGTTCGGATTCACGATAAAATGGGAGTTGTCCACGGGCGGTTTCATAGAGGGTTGCGACTTGGAGGAAGTTCAATGGCTTTTCCTTTTCCCGCCGATTTGCTGGAGTTTGTCCGAGACCAGATGGCTTCTGGGAAGTACGCTTCTGAGGAGGAGTTGCTCCGCGATGCATTCCAGGCTTTGGCTGAGGGGGAGGCAGACTTGACCGCCGTGCGTGAAGCCGTGGCTCAATGGGAAGCCGGCGATCCGGGTGTTCCTCTGGATGAAGCCGTTGAGGCCATTCGTCGTAAGCATGGTATTAGTTAATATCGGTTCGTGTCCCCTCTAGTCTTCCGATGTCATCGTAACTCCGGCCGATGCGGCGGATCGAGCCATCGACGATCCCCGAGGAACCGAGGCTGGCGGCGGTGTCGGCCGCCAGGCGGCCGGCCGAGTCGAACGTGTAGTCGTGCACCACCCCCCGCTGGTCGGTGGTGCTGGTCGTGCGGCCCAGGCGGTCGTAGCTGGTCGAAACGTGGTCGCCGTTGTCGGTGGTAATCGTCCAGACCTTGGTGGCGCCGTCCTGCGACAGGACGTCGTCGCTGTCGGGATAGACCGCGGCCGTCTGCCAGGAGGCGTTGACTGCCGAGGTGTAAAGGTACTTGGTCGCCTGGGATTGGACGCCGCCCCCCGAGCCCTTGGCGTTGTAGGCCGTCATCGTGACGAGGCGCCCGCCGCTTCATCAACTAGAAACCGCGTCTCCGTGTCGACTCGCGTCACGAGTCAGGAGTTGACCTTGCGCTACGCGGAAATCGCCAACCCTGGAGTTGGTTCCACCGGCTCCAGGAACGCTATCGCCTGCCTCCGGCCATCTCCATCCACTCCACCTCCCGTCTGCGAAGCCAGCGGATCACTTGAGGAACCGGATGCGGGAAACCTGCACAGAGCGGATCTGTGGGAGCCCCGGGTGAGCAATCACCCGGGGCCACCCGGCACGACTCCACGTAACACACTGGCCAAAACCGTCGCGCCCGGCGATCTCATTGGGGGTGCAGTCGAGGTCCACCTCGATCTCCTCATAATCCTCGACCACGATCCGGCGCGCGCCGAGGTAATTGTAGGAGGCTGATGGGATGCTGCTACAGGTCTCCCACGTGTGCCCACCCAGTCTTGAACCGTCGCAGTCTTTCAAGTCGATTCTCCATTGCGATTTCAATTGGGATTCGGGAGCCATCTTGAAACACGCACCACCCATCCAATCGCAACTGGAAATCGCTCGCGCGTTTAACAACACCCGAAAAATGGTGCCCCACTATCCGTATGTCCGTGTACACGAGCCCTTGCGCCGAACTGTTCACGATCGTGTCTTCTTCAAACTCCTTGCTCCAATTGTCTTCAGGGGAAATGACGTGCGTGGCAGATCCATCCGGATACACAACGGTCACTTCCTCAAGGACGAGCGTGCGAACGGTAGTTGGTTGGTCGTCATGGAGGCATAGATTAATTCCATAGGGTAGGCTGTCAGTGGAATAGGTCACAAGGAAGGGAATACCAAGTTGCCTCACCCGAGTATCTATGTGCACGTGAAGCCGCAGCCCTTCTTGCATTTCAAACGGGGTTGAACCGCCGTACCAACGATAATCGAGGATGGCAAGACCAAGCGTCCTTAGCCAAAGGCCGCCGCCAATGATCACCAGCAAAACGACTGTCCAAATCGCGTACGAGCGTTTGGTCGGCATGATTGGGTCCCTCACTGGGCAGGACTACTATCAACGGCAATGATCGGTGGTGGGACTGGAACGTTTGTAGCACAACCGTTTGCATTGTTCGGAGTTGACATAGCTGCGTCGGGCGAAATTCATCGGAACTCACCGAGCAGGGGGGCGGGGGCTGGTCAACCGCTAACGACTCACGGCGCTCTGGCCCAAATCACGCGTCACAACCCCAGGACATCCTCCATGCTGTAGAGTCCCGGTTCTTTGCCGGCAAGGAACTTGGCAGCGGCCAGGGCCCCAAGGGCGTAGCAGTCGCGGCTCGTTGCTCGAACGGTCATCTCGACCATTTCGCCGAGCATGGCAAAGACGATCGTGTGCTCGCCGGGGTTGTCCCCCACACGAATTGCATGGTAGCCGATCTCGCCATGGGGTCGAACGCCGATTCGACCCTCGCGGCCGTGGACGTGATTCGATTGGCCCATCACGTCGGAGATGATCTGTCCGAACTTGAGGGCGGTACCGCTGGGGGAGTCCTCCTTGAACCGGTGGTGGCGTTCGAGAATTTCGACGTCGGCGTCCTGGTCTTTGAGTGCCCGAGCCGCCATTTCTGAGAGTTTCATGGTCAAGTTGACTGCCATGCTCATATTGGGCGAGCGCAGGATCGGGATCACTTCTGCTGCCGCGGTCAACCTGGATTCCTGTTCTGCACTCAAGCCGGTCGTGGCGAGAACCAAAGGAATCTTCGCGCCGAGGCACATCTGAAGAACGGAATTGGTGGCGTCGGGCAGAGAGAAATCAATCAGTGCGTCACTTTCTGCCGTGAGACTTGATGCAATGTTGACGCCCAGCGGCCCGACGCCGGCGAGGAGCCCTGCGTCGGCGCCCAGTTCGGGGTGACTGGCGGAGTCGACGGCGGCGACGAGTTCCAGGTCCGGATCGGCTGTCGCCAACGCCACCAACCGGCGTCCCATCCGGCCGGCGGCTCCATGAATTGCTACACGAAGCGTGGTCATCTGCTCTCCTGAGAGGATTGGGATCACTCAACAAATAACTGTCCAGTGATTCTTGGGGAAACGTCACGGCGGAGCGTGATGGCTACTATGAGAATCGCGACAGTTATTTGTTGAGCGATCCTTGGCTGTTCAACGGACAAACTGAACGGTCAATCATTGTCGCCCAGAAGCCCTCATGAACACAACCCGGGGTACGTTCAGCGGGGGCCTGGGCCGCCGGGGCCGGGGCCCGGCCAGCCTGGCTGCGGGGGCTTGTCGTTTTCCTTGGGTTTACCCCCTGATCGCTGCTGAAGGATCTTCATCAATGTCTTCTGAAGCTCCGGCGCACTGACACCCTTGTCCAGAGAGATGACCTCGACGGTTTCGGTGGTCGGCTCGGCCGCCCGGTCAAGGGTTTCAATGACCTGGAGCACGTCCGTAATGAAGTAGGCCGGTGCGGAGACGATGAGGGTGTTGGAGAGATCGTCCACTCCGAGCGAGAGCATTCCTTTGAAAGACGGCGTTTTCCGTTCTTCGTCCGATCCGCTCGAGTCGTAGACATACGTGTAGCTCCGTTCGGGCATATTCTTCTGCTGGTTGTTCGCCAACGCCTTGTCGTTGGCGCTGAGAAGGTCGCGGTAGACCTCCTTGACCGTTTCGGCGATCACGGAAGCCTTCGAGTACTTGACGGCGACAATCTCGGTCTTGCGGATCGACTGGGAGTCCGAAGGCTCAGGCTGGTCGTAGAACTCGATCAGTTCGGCAATCACTTTGAGTTGGCCCGGGTCGGCATTCTGCACGAGAATCGAATTCGACTGGCTGTCGGAGATGAACTTCAGCGGCCGGCGTTGCGATAGGCGGAGTTTTTCACTCTTGTCGTTGTTATTGTTGTTGTATCCGTAGTAATCATAGTAGAAGAAGGATCGCCCCCGGCTGCTCTTGTCCTCTTTCTTGTCCTCGAAAATGTCCTCCAAAGTGAGGGCAACGGAATAGGCCCAGCCGTATTTCAACTGGAAGATTTCATAGTCGGGCCGATTGGGTGCAAGGTTGGCCAGAAGTTCTTCCAGTCGATCGAGCGCTTGCGTGTCTTCCGACGCGATCACCAACCGGCCGTCGGCGCCCACGGTGATGCTTACGGGGGTCTTAGCGGCTGCGGTCTTCAAGGGATTGAGCGCCGGGGCGTCGGCCTCGGTCTTCTCGCCGAGCGGCTCTGCTTGCTCTTGGACGGGAGGGGGCTCGGCGGCAGGTTCTTCGGCGCTTGCCTCGTGCTGTGCGAAACGAAAACGCGGCGAAGGCGGCACGTTCCCGGCAGTGCTCGGTCGAAGGTCTTTTTTCTCGGGGCCGCCGGTCGGCTCCGCCTGTTTCTCTTTCGCCTCGTTGTCTTTGCCAGGCAAGAGCAGCGGATTGGGCGCCACAGCCGGCCAGGCTTTCTCGATCTGCCGGAGAAGTTTCTCCAATTCGGGCCCCGGCAAGGAGTCGATCACGCGAACGGTCGATGGATCTCCGCCCTCGGCCGGGATCTCGCCGAGTTTGACGAGGAGGTTCATGACCTCCGCCATTTCGGCCTCGTTGGCCAGGAGCAGGAGGCGGTTGTTCTCGACGTCGGCATCGATCTTGAAACCGCTCTTGTCGTCCTGTTCTCCGCCCCGGTTTCTCGGGTAGTAGTCCCAGTAGTAGCGGCTGGTATTCTGCTGCTCCTTCTCGCCTGCGTCCATCATGAACTCGATCGTACCGGCCACATAGTCCGCCTGGAGTCGGCGAAGCTGAACGACTTCAAACTTCCGGCCGCTGGCATCGAGGCGGTCGATCAAGTCCTGGATCTTCTTGTGATCGGGGGCAGTCGCGTAGGCAACGATCGATTTGCTTTCCTTGTCGGCCTTCAGGCTTGCATGAACTCCGAGAGCGTCCATATCTTCCAGGGTGGACACGAGCGGTTCGGGGTCGAGAGTGTTGAGCCGATAGACGTGCACCTCAAAAACGCCATCTCCCGAATCGGGCATGGCCTCCAGTTGTTCGAGGAGGCCCTCGACCTTTCGCAATTCGAACTCGTTGCACCAGAGAATCAAGGCGTTGTTTTTCACGTCGGCGCTGACGCGAAACTTGTCTTCATGACCTGGGGACTGGGAACTGCGGGGTCGCGAGAAGGAACGCCCGAAGGGATCGAACGGGTTGTAACCCCGATTGCTGTTGTCCTGGGTATCCTGGTTCGCGTTTTCGGCCCCTCCCATCAGGAAGTTGATCTGCTTGACCACCATTTCGGCACGGAGGTTCTTGAGCGGCAGGATGAGCGATTGCCGCCCGCCGCGGTCCAGCCGATCGACGAGCGTGCGAATGGTGACATGGTCGACCAGTGTGGCGGAAGCGATGATAGCGTTGTTTTCCTTGTCGACTTCAAGATGGGACGTGTGGTCAAGGGATCCCATGTCTTGAATCATCTTGACCACGGCCGCGGGTTCGGCGTTCTCCAGCCGATAGACCTGGATCCGGTTGATGTTCTCGATGATCGACATTTCGGGCACGGTGGAGACATCGAGGATCTCGACGGCCTGCGCGATGACCGCCATCTTGTCAGGTGGGGCATTGACGACGACGCTGTTCTTGCGCTCGTTGGCGAGCAGATAGATCTCGGCCTTCTGTTTGGCGGGTGCCGGTCCCTTGCCCTGGGTGTTCTTGGCCATTTCCGCCTCCATCTGTGCCTGGCGTCTCATGGCCTCCATTTGCTGGGGGTCCATCGGCATCTTCGGCGCCGCACTCTTGGATTCAATCCCCAACAGCTTGTTGAGATGCTCCACGACTTCTCTGGCGGAGGTGTGCTTAAGCACGAACTCTCGCACGAGCCGATCTTGTCCCGAGTCGGACTGTTCCTGCATGAGGACCTCGTAGACCTGGCGCAGATTGAGGACGGCATCCATCGCCTCGAGCCGATTGGTCGCCTGCAACGGCGTCAATTTGCCGTTCGAGCTGCACATCGGCTTCAGTTCTTCGGCTGTTTCCGTGGCCAGAAGCCAGTCGAGTGGAAACGAGACCTTCACGAACTCATAAGGCTGCCGATCGGCCAGTTCCTCGGGCTCGACGCGCGGTACCATTCCCGAGTTGATCGAATCGATCTTGAAGACGGAGATCACCTCGTCCTGAAACAACATGGTGTAGCCCCGGGCGAGAAGATGCCGGTTGATCAGATCGCGTGCTTCGGCAACGTCGTACTTCTTCTGGGTGATCAGATTCAGATAACCCTCGGGCAATTCCTGCCAGTCGAGGCTCATCCCGGAGATATCGGCGATCCATTCCAGAACGCTCGGCCACGAATGACCCTTGAAATTGAAGCTCACCTTCCCCTCGTCATCGGGGCGGATCTTGAGCACTTCCGGATCAGGCGGCTCGGGCGGTTCGGTGGGACGCCTGGTTGGCCCCTCGCCTTCTTTGGGTTTCTTGTCGTCGCCTTCCTTCTTCGCGTCCTTGCCTTCCTCCTTTTTTTCGGGCTTATCGGAATCGGGCTTCTTCTCGTCGCTCGGCTTCTCGCCCTCACCGGCTTTGCTCGGATCGACCGGTGCGTCACCGGGACGAGTCGGGGGGCTCATTGGGCCGCCGGGCGGCCCGCCACCGGGCATCATTCGTGCTGCCCCTGGCGGCATTGGCTGAGGAACGCCGCCACGCATGATAACCGGGCCATTTGGGCCCACTTCGACCGTGACGCTCTCCTGGGCGTGCAGCGCAGCTTCGCAGAGCCCCAGAAGGAGTACGCCGGTCACCACCACCGTCCATCGTTGTTCCAGAAACATCCGAAAACCCCCGGTAAGACCTGCCTTTCAACCTGTTTCCATCACCGCCGCGTCCGGCAAATACCCCAAAATGTCGGCCACAAGGCGATGCCCGGACGAGCAAAGCCTGCGCCGCACAGGCGCGGACATACCCCCGGCCACTGCGCCATGGGCCCATTATCCCACCTGAGCCGGGTGAGCACAATCATTTTGGAGACCTTTCGCGTCCGACAAGGCCAACTGGAAGGCCTGGTGGATGAGACGGTCCGCCATCGAAAACAGACGCAGGCCTTTCGCGGGAGAAATGCCGGTCGGGAGTGTTTTTGTTGATCCCCCCGCTAGAATTATTGATGTTTGCCTGGAGAATGACCCGGTCAATCAACCGATTTGGCCCATTTGCCGGCCTCCCGCTGTTCGGCCTCGGTTCATTCGCCGTGCAAACGTCATATAGGAATCGCCCGAGGGGCATTCCCAAGGAAACACGAATTGGCAAGGACGCCACGGCTAAGACTACGCACCGCGATCAAGACCGGTTCCGCTCTTCAGGTGGCCATCAAGACGCGGCTTATACAAGATGTTTACAGAAAAGGGCTTACGCCACATGACCAATTTGTCCATGCCGCAGATCCAGGCTGAGCCGACTCTACTGAGTGCCGAGAAACTGCGCCGACTCGCGAAGAGGCAGATCGTCGTTCTCGACGGCGCCATGGGTACGATGATCCAGCGGTTGGGGTTCGGCGAAGCTGATTTCCGCGGAGATATATTTCGGTCGCACGAGTCCCCGCTACAGGGTTGTAACGACCTCCTTTCTTGGACTCGCCCCGAGGCGATTCGAAGAATTCACCAGGAGTTTTTTGAGGCAGGGGCTCACGTGGTCTGTACGAACACATTCAACGCGAACCGCATTTCCCTTGCCGACTACCATCTGGAAGACCACGTTCGGGCAATCAATCTGGCTGCCGTCCGGTGCGCTCGCGAGGCGATCCACGCACTGAGTTCCGACGAGCGGCCGCAATTCGTGGCTGGATCCATCGGGCCGACCAATCGTACTGCGTCCCTCTCTCCTGACGTGAACGACCCCGGCTACCGGGCCGTCACTTTTGACGATCTTGTGGAGACTTACGCCGAGCAGATCGACGCCCTGCTGGAAGGCGGCGTCGATCTGCTTCTGCCCGAAACAACCTTTGATACGCTCAACCTGAAAGCATGCCTGTTTGCCATCGAACAGTGCTTCGAACGCCGCGGCGTCCGTGTACCGGTGATCGGTTCTGTGACGATCACTGACCTCAGCGGACGCACTTTGTCGGGTCAGACGTTGTCGGCGTTCTGCACTTCGATCCACCATGCCGATCTGTTCGGCGTGACGATCAACTGTGCTCTTGGTCCGGAACTGATGCGCCCCCACGTCGAGGAACTGGCGGCGATCTGTCCGTCGCGAACGGGCTGCTATCCCAACGCCGGCCTCCCCAACGAATTCGGCGGGTACGACGAGACGCCCCAACAGATGGCGGCGGTGCTGGGTGAATTCGCGGCCAACGGATGGCTCAACTTCGTGGGCGGTTGCTGCGGCACGACCCCCGGCCATATCCGCGCGATAGCCGAGGCCGTCTCGGACTACGTCCCGCGCGAGATTCCGCGGTTGGAGCCTTACGCTCATTACAGCGGGCTGGAGCCGCTCGTCCTCACACCCGACAGCAACTTCACGATGATCGGCGAGCGGACCAACGTGTCGGGATCGCGGATGTTCGCCCGCCTCATTCGGGAAGAAAAGTTCGAGGCGGCCGTGTCCGTCGCCCGGCAGCAGGTCGAGGGAGGAGCGAACATTATCGACATCAACGTGGACGACGGCCTGCTGGACGGAGAAGCCGTGATGCCCCGGTTCCTCAACCTCCTGGCGGCCGAGCCCGACATTGCCCGAGTCCCCTTCATGATCGACAGCTCCAAGTGGTCGGTCCTGGAAGCCGGCCTCAAATGCGTGCAAGGCAAGTCGATCGTCAACTCGATCAGCCTCAAGGAAGGCGAAGAGGAATTCCTCCGCCACGCCCGCCTCGTTCGCCGCTACGGCGCCGCCTGCGTCGTCATGATGTTCGACGAGGAGGGGCAGGCCGTCGCCGTGGAGCACAAGATAAGAATCGCCCGCCGGGCCTATCATTTGCTCACCGAGCAGGTCGGCATGAAGCCCGAAGACATCATCTTCGATCCGAACATCCTCGCCGTTGCCACCGGGATCGACGAGCACAACGAGTATGCCGTGAACTTCATCGAGGCCACCCGGCAGATCAAACAGTTGTTCCCCGAGGTACGAATCTCGGGCGGCGTGAGCAACGTCTCCTTCGCCTTTCGAGGCAACGAGCCGGTCCGCAGAGCCATCCACGCGGCCTTTCTCTACCACGCCATCCAGGCCGGACTCGACATGGCGATCGTCAACGCCGGCCAGCTCGACGTCTACGAGGAAATCGAACCGCAGTTGCGCGAGCGGGTCGAAGACGTGCTGCTCAATCGCCGTCCTGACGCCACGGAGCGGCTCGTCGAACTGGCCGAACTGGTCAAGACCGGCGACACGACCAAGGAGGCCGAACGCGAAATCTGGCGAGACGCTTCGCTCAAGGAGCGTCTCAGTCATGCGTTGGTGAAGGGAATCGTCGACTACATCGACGCCGACGCCGAGGAAGCGCGTCAGCAGTATCCCACCTGTCTTTCGATCATCGAAGGCCCCTTGATGGACGGCATGCGGATCGTGGGCGACCTTTTCGGCCAAGGCAAAATGTTCTTGCCCCAGGTGGTCAAGAGCGCCCGGGTGATGAAGAAGGCCGTCGCCTACCTCATGCCTTTCATGGAAGAAGAGAAGAGGTTGACAGGAATCACCGGCAGCACTCGCGGTACGATCGTGATGGCGACCGTGAAGGGCGACGTCCACGACATCGGCAAGAACATCGTCGGCGTGGTGCTCGGCTGCAACAACTACGAAATCGTCGATTTGGGCGTGATGGTTCCGTGCGAGAGGATCCTCGATACGGCCGTGGAGAAGGGGGCCGACATGATCGGCCTGAGCGGGCTGATTACCCCGAGTCTGGACGAGATGGCCCACGTCGCCCGGGAAATGCAGCGGCGCGGCATGACCATGCCCCTGCTGATCGGAGGAGCCACCACCAGCGCCAAGCACACGGCCGTCAGGATCGCTCCCGCCTACAGCCAGGTGACCGTCCATGTGCCGGACGCCTCCAAGAGCGTCGGCGTCGTCGAGCGACTTGTCGATCCCGGGCGCCGTGCGGACTTCGACCGGGAGAACCGCCAAATCCAGCGGCAACTGGTCGAGTCTTTCGAGCAGCGACAACAGCGAAACCTGATCCCCTACGCCGAAGCCCTCGCCAGGCGTTTCCCCACGGACTGGTCTACCGTTCGCATCGACACGCCCGCGTTCACCGGAAGTCGGGCCCTGCGAGACTTTCCTTTAGAGGAGTTGACTCCCGTCATCGATTGGTCGCCTTTCTTCTCCGCCTGGGAGCTGCGCGGCAAGTTTCCCAAGATTTTCGACGATCCGAAGATGGGGACCGAAGCGAAGAAGCTCTACGACGACGCCCAGCGGCTGCTTCGGCGGATTGTCGACGAGAAGCTGCTTTCGGCCAACGCGGTGTACGGCTTCTGGCCGGCCGCTTCGGTCGACGACGACATCATCGTCTACGCCGACACAGACAGACGTGAAGAACTTGCCCGGTTTCACGCCCTGCGGCAACAGTGGGAGCGAAAGGGGCAGGATTATTTCCGCTCGCTGGCCGACTACATCGCCCCGCTCGATTCAGGGCGTGTCGACTACCTCGGAGCGTTTGCCGTGACGGCGGGGATTGGTGCCAGGGAGCTGGCGGCCGCGTTCGAGGCCGACCAGGACGACTACAACGCGATCATGACCAAAGCACTCGCCGATCGCCTGGCGGAAGCTTTTGCCGAGCGGCTCCACAAGACGGCCCGGGACGACTGGGGCTACGGCCGCGACGAGCAGTTCGACCGCGACGATCTGATTCGAGAAAGATATCGAGGCATCCGTCCGGCGCCGGGCTATCCCGCCCAGCCGGACCACACGGAAAAGCGGATTCTCTTCGATCTCCTCGACGCGACGAAGAGCACCGAAATCCGGTTGACCGAGACCATGGCCATGGATCCCGCCGCCTCGGTGTGCGGACTCTACTTCGCCCACCCTGAAGCCCGCTATTTTTCGGTCGACCGGATTACCCGCGACCAAGTGGAAGACTATGCCCGGCGCAAGGGCATGAAGCCCCGCGAGGCGGAGCGGCATCTGGCGTCGCATTTGGGGTATGACGCGGAGTGAGGGTGGAGCCAGCAATGACCCGGTCGGTAACGGCGTGACAAACCGGCAAACAGCGACTAGAATTCGATTAGCAGGAGTCGGGGTGCGATGTGTGTGCCAGCGGGGCTGCGATAGGCTCGAGGGAGACGCCACCTACTTCCCTCGTACTGATACTCGCGGTCCGTTGATCTGTTAGCGGCTCAAGGCTGTTCGTAGGACGGTCTGTGGTTAGTGGTTTTGGAACTCCTTTTTTCACGGGAGGCACTTCGTGTGAAATTTGTCGTCACAATTGACCGGGACGAGGATGGCACGTGGGTCGTCGAGTGCCCATCGATCCCAGGCTGCGTTAGTCAGGGGGCCACAAAGGGCGAGGCTCTGGAGAATGTCAAAGATGCCATTGCTGCATGCCTGGCAGTTCGTTCGGAACGCGGGATGCCCTTGACGATCGAAACGCAGCAAGTGGAGGTGCTGGCCTGATGCCGCGGTTGCCACGATTGAGCGGTCGGGACGTGGTCCGGGTGTTTGAGTCACTGGGCTGGGAAAAGGCTCGCCAGAGCAGCAGCCACATCATCCTGGTTCGGGAAGGCCACCAAGCAACGCTTTCGGTTCCTGACCACAAGGAAGTTGCATTGGGTACACTGCGGAGCCTGATTCGTTCGGCCGGATTGACTATTGAGGCTTTCACGCGAGCCGCTCAATGAGGCACTTGCGCAGTGTGGAAGAAGCAGCATCGCAGTGTCCGGATTACACCTGCTTGGCCTGTCTGTGCGAGATTGTAAGCTGAGCAGAAAGAGCCTGACTGTGTTCCTTCTCAATACCGAACACGGTCGACTTCGAGCGAATTCCCGGCCTGCGGGTGGAAGATTGGACATTGCCACATCGGGCGAGGTGAGCGTCCGTTCCAAGCGATGCGACGCCAATGCGGCAGCCTTACAGCTTCAGCACAAACCTCAACCCCACTACCAATGCATCGCGATGGACCCCGGAGGGCGACGCGATGTATTGCACGTCCGGCTGAATGGCCATTCCCGGACGGATCGCCGCCCTGTAGTAGCATTCGATCACGGTTTCCCGGTTCGTTCCGCCGCCGTTGAGTTGAGCCGTGGCCACGCCGGCTCCGAAGCCGTCGTCATCGCGGCCCGGCAGCAGCCCCTGATAGACCAACCCGGCTCCGAGATACTCAGGAAAACCGACCTCTTCGTCCGGAGCTGCATTGCTGTACTGGACGAAACCGCCGAGACCCTGCCTGTCTTCCTCGTCCCAAGGGTTCTCTCGCCAGAGGATCTGTTCGAAATCAAGGTAGATGCCCCACCCTTGCGGTTGGTAGTCGCCGGGCGAGACCTCCCCGGCGGAGAGATACATTACTCCGGCGTCGATGGCACCAGGCAAGCGGCCATCGGCCAACTGGTAGCGGCACTCGAGTTCGCCGATCGTCAGCGTGATGCCGGTCCCCGAGAATCCCCAATTCCGCCCGTCGGGCACACCGTCCCACACTCCGACCTTCGCTTGCAGTACGTCCGTCAGATCGGCCAGAACGATTGCCCCGGCGCTGGCATCCGGGTAAGTCGGCACGGCCAGGTGGGGAGAGATGCCGAATCCCGATTGGATGAAATCGCCCGCCAGATCGACCACGAGGAACTCGGCATTTACGTCCTGCTTGCCGACGCGAAGCCGGACTTCGTCGTCGAGGAAATGGAATTCCCACCAATACTCCGAGACCTGCATTCGGTTGTGGAGTGAATCGATGTTGCTCAGTACGAGCGAGTCTCCCACGAAATCCTCCGTCAGACCTCGTCCATGGGTGCTCTGTCCGAGTATAAAAAAATCACTCGCGAAGGGTACCCCGAGTTTCTCCAGATCGGCAATCAGCGCCAGGTCGAGAAGCCCTTCGTACTGCGTGGCGTTTCGCGACGAAATTCCGCCGCGAGTATTGCTGAACACCTCGCCCGAATAGACAGGCTCCACATGAATCCCGCATCCTGGTTCAACCAGCGGACCGAACAGACGTTCGCTTTCATCTTCAAGTCGCCCTGCGCGCATCGCTTCTTCCATTTGGTGACCGATGCTGGACGGATTGCTGCGCTGGGGGCTCGTGTGCGGAGGTATGGCGTCGGTCGATGCCGATTCCTGGGCCGCCACGTGAGACGCGACACCGAGGAATCCGCAAACCGCCACGCTGAATGCAAACCAGATCACGGTTTGCGGCACCGCAAGGATCGAAAAGGCACGCATGACATACCTGAACCGTCGTGGAAGCCAGTTCGTCCGCAACGCTTGCCTCATGTGGAACCCTATTGGACGGATGCCAACCCACCCGTCAACATCAATCCGTCCAACTCAATCGATCGTTGCCAGAGCTCCCGAAGTGCGTCAAGGTACTCCAAATTGGCAGAGAAATAGGTGCGTTGTGCGGTGAGCAGGCTCAGGTAGTCGAACTCACCTTCCCGATATCCTGTCGCAACCAGATCGAGCGATTCTCGTGCGTTGTCGAGAATGTTCGAGCGAAAAAGCTGCACCTGGCGATTGGCGTTGGCGTAGCCTTCGAAGGCCTCGGCGAAACGGTTGAACAGTTCCAGTTCCAGGCGTTCGACTTCCCGAGTCGCCGCGATAAGCTCGGCCTGGGCAGAGACGATGTTTCCCTGGTTGCGGTCGAAGATCTTGAGAGGAATGGCCACGCCCACGTCGGCGAGCGTGTCTTCCCCCGCACCATCGTATTTGACACCGGCCTCGACCGAGAAATTGGAGTGACGTTCCGCACACTGCAAGGCCACGTTGCAGCGGGCCTGCTGAATCTTAGAGCGCGCCTGAGCCAACTCGGGGCTTCCCGAAAGCAGCCGGGCAAGCCCTTCGTCCCAGGTGATGGTCGGGAGGTCGCGAATCAGATCCCCGTCCAGCGGGGCCGGCTGCATTTTCGGTTGCCCCACCACGGCAGCCAATTGATACCAGGCGGTCCGATGCCGGTTACGAGCCATGAACAACCGCACCTCCGCGCGTTCGGCCTCGATCCTCGCCTGAAGCACTTCTGCCTTGCTGACCTCCTGGGCCTCTCGAAGTCGCGATGTGATATCCATCGCCTCGTTGCTGACCTGCAAGAGGTCTTGATGGATGCTGACGGTTTTCTGGGCCAGGAGCACTTCGTAGAATCCGGCACGAACGGCATTCATCACCCTCCAGCGTTGGGCTTCGAGGCGATGCCGTGCCGCCGTCGCTCCGTGACCTGCCGCCGATTGGGCAAGGCGCAGCTTCCCGGCCGTCACTATTTCCTGCGCCACGAAGCTCCCCTGCATTCCCGATTTCCCCTCCGATCCAATCTCTTCGCCCGAGTAACCGATCTCCGGATTCGGATAGAGCCCCGCTTGGATTTGGCGGCCTTGAGCCGCCCGAACGGCCATTTGAGCCTGGGCCAATGTCGGGTTGGACTGTTGCGCGATCAGCCGGAGGTCGGCCAGTGTCAAAGCCCGCACCGTAGCGGCTGCCTTCTCCGCGTTCCACGCCCCAGCCTGTCCCGTCGGATCCGGAATGTTCACGGGAGGAAGCGGTACGGGTGATTCGTCCATCGGTTGGACTGCGATCATCCCTCGGCGCGCCAATTCGAGGTATGGCTCGTCGGCCGCCCCCACGGCACCACCCAAGGCAGCCATGCAGCACACGCAGATAACGAGTGTGATCGTTCTTCGTGTCGCGTCCATTTCGGAAAGACCTCGCCGTCAGAGGTAGAGACCTGCTTTGACAAATGTATCGGACTTCCGGCAAGTACCCCGCAGGACGGTCGTACGGGGAATACACGGTTTGCGGCGTTTTTCCGATATGCCTTCGCGAGAACCGGAAAAAGCGTCACGAAGCGCATAGCATTCTCCGCAAGATCGCCTCCCTCGCTCCAATCGACTCAAACGGAATTCCTTGCCGTTTCACTACGTTGCTCACCCGAGGACGAATCCGGGTTACGATTGACACCAGGCGCGTCACGGATAGGATGGGGTTTTGCGGTAAGATCGAACGAATTTCCCGCCACGCATGCCAGGACCCTCGTTTTCGAGGGTTCCGGTTTTTCCTATGGAGCCCCCCGAATGACCCAGTTTCAACAGGCACGAGCCGGAAACATGACTCCCCAGATGCAGCAGGTGGCAGAAGACGAACGGCTTAGCGTCGAACTCGTTCGCGACGAAGTGGCTCGGGGGAGAATGGTCATTCCCGCGAATCGAGTCCACGTCGAAAAGGGGCTCCATCCGATGGCGATCGGAGTGGCTGCCCGTACGAAGATTAACGCGAATCTCGGTAATTCGTCCCTCTCCAGCGATACGGTCTGCGAACTGGCCAAGGTCGAGTGTGCCCTTCGTTACGGCGCCGACACCGTGATGGATCTGTCGACGGGCGAGCAAATCGACGAGATTCGTCAGCGGATCATCGACGCGGTCAATGTGCCGGTCGGCACGGTGCCGCTCTACCAGATGTGCGAACAACTTGACGATATCGTCGACATGAAGCCCCAGGACTTCCTCGATATCGTCGAGCACCAGGCCCGGCAGGGGGTCGACTACATGACGATCCACTGCGCCCTGCTGCGCGAACACCTCCCGCTCACTGACAAACGCCTTACGGGGATCGTCAGTCGCGGCGGTTCGCTCACGGCCAAGTGGATGGTCGCTCATGGGGAACAAAACCCCTTCTACACGCATTTCGACCAGCTTTGCGAGATCATGCGCGACTACGACGTGACCTGGAGCCTCGGCGACGGGCTGCGCCCCGGCTCGGTCCGCGACGCGAGCGACGAGGCCCAGTTCGCCGAATTGAAGGTGATGGGCGATCTCACGCTTCGGGCATGGGAATTGGGATGCCAGGTCATGATTGAGGGGCCGGGCCACATCCCCATGGACCAGATCGAAATGAACGTTCGCCGCCAGATGGAGTGGTGCCACGAAGCGCCGTTTTACGTGCTCGGTCCGATCGTGACGGACGTGGCCCCGGGCTACGACCATATCACCAGCGCGATCGGCGGCGCCATGGCGGCCTGGTACGGCGCGGCCATGCTCTGCTACGTCACTCCCAAGGAGCACTTGGGCCTGCCCAATATGGAGGACGTCCACCAGGGCGTGATCGCCTACAAGATCGCCGCCCACGCCGCCGACGTGGCCCGGCGTCGCCCGGGAGCCCAGGATCGCGACAACGCCCTTTCCAAGGCCCGGTTCGAGTTCGATTGGGACGAGCAGTTTCGCCTCTCCCTGGATCCGGAAACCGCCCGCCGCATGCACGAGGAATCGCTCACCGAGTCGGCCAACGGTGAGCACCGCTATTGCAGCATGTGCGGCCCCAAATTCTGCTCGATGAAAACGACGGAAGAACTCCGCCGGATGAAGCAGCAGGAGCCGACCGGTTGACGGCGGGCTTCGCGGCAGATCACAATGTGTCGCTGGACTGCAATCTGAAGGTCGAGTTCATCGGGCCGACGTTGCCCAAAGTTGCCCACCATTCCCGTAATCCCCGCCACCCAAGGAGCCGCCATGTTCCGCATCCTGCTTTCCGCCACCGTCCTGTTTGCCGCCTGCTGTGCTGCCTTTGCCGAGGAGAAACCCCAAACCACCGAACCAGCCGGGTTGGACGCCAAGGAAGCGGCCGATGGGTTCGTGTCCCTTTTCGACGGCAAGACCCTCAAAGGTTGGCAGGGCGACACGAAGGGGTACATTGTCGACAACGGCGACCTGGTCTGTGCTCCCGGCGGCAAGTTGATGACGGAGAAGGAGTATTCCAACTTCGTGTTCCGCTTCGAGTTCAACGTCCCGCCCGGCGGCAACAACGGAGTTGCCATCCGCGCGCCGCTCGAGGGTAATGCTGCGTACAACGGAATGGAAATCCAAATCCTCGACGACACGCACGAAAAATACGCCGGCTGGCTGAAAGACTACCAGCATCACGGTTCGATCTACGGCGTCGTGCCGGCCAAGACGGGACACCGCAAGCCGGCCGGAGAGTGGAACAGCCAGGAAATCATGGCCGACGGATCGCACATCAAGGTAACGCTCAACGGCCATGTGATTGTCGATGCCGATCTTGCCAAGATCGACAAGACGATGGATGAGAAAGAGCATCCCGGCCTGCACAACGAAAAGGGGTACGTCGGTTTCCTGGGCCACGGAGATCGCATCGAGTTCCGCAACATTCGGATCAAGGAGTTGAAGAAGTAGGCTGAAGCATTATGTTCCTTGGGATCGAAATCGGCGGCACGAAGCTCCAGTTGGCAATCGGGCCCGGTGGCGGCGCGCCGTTGGTGGAGTTGCATCGGCTCGACGTGGAGCCGGCCGACGGCGCGGAGGGTGTCCTTCGCCAGATGGCCCGTTGCGGAGCCGAGTTGCTGAAACGGTGCCAGGTTCGGGCTGTCGGGGTCGGTTTTGGCGGCCCGATCGATCCAGCCTCGGGAACGACGATCAAGAGCCACCAGGTGGACGGCTGGGATCGCTTTCCTCTGGTCGAGTGGTGCCGCGACACGTTCGGGCTGCCGGCAGCCCTGGTCAACGATTCGGACGCGGCCGGGCTGGCCGAGGCTCGCTTCGGGGCCGGCCGGGGGGGACGCGTCGTCTTCTACAGCAACGTGGGAAGCGGAATCGGCGGCGCCCTGGTGATCGACGGCCATCTGTTCTGCGGCGGCAGCGGTGTGGCCAGCGAACTGGGCCATCTGCGGCCGGGACTTCACTGCGACACGCCCGACCAGACTGTCGAATCGATGGCCAGCGGCTGGGCGATTGCGGCCGCGGCCCGGAGCCGCGTGGCGGAGCGTCCGGATATGGCCGTCGCCCAGGATCTCCTGGCCCGCTGCGACGGTCGGGCACCGCTCCTCACCACGAAACACGTTGCCGCCGCTGCCCTCGCGGGAAACCAACTCGCCCGTCAGGTGTTCCAGGAGGCCTGCGAGGGCTACGGTTGGGCCCTCGCTCAAATGATTACCCTTCTCGCTCCGAACGCGGTCGTTCTGGGCGGGGGTGTTTCGCTTGCAGGCGAAGAGATATTCCTCACCCCGGTTCGGGAGGCCGTTGACCGCTTCGTTTTTCCGCCGCACCGCGGGACCTTTGAGATTCGAGCGGCGGAACTGGGCGAAGAGGTCGTACTGCACGGAGCCATGGCGTTGGCCGGCGAAGCGCCATAAGCATCTGATCCAGCAACACGCGCCTCGCGAGCAGTCTTGGTTAGGGTTAAATTGTCAATACCTGTTGCAGGACCGGTTTGTAGCCTGCCTGGACAGGATGCAATCCCATCCTACAGGGCGGCAGGGCCGCCAGCCAATACGAGCTACCGCTCGGCTGAAATGTTCTGCTCCCGTTGGTCGCGAATCTTTGTGAAAGACTTCACGATCTTTGAGGTTAGCAGCACAGGGCGGCAGGGCCGCCAGCCAATACGAGCTACCGCTCGGCTGAAATGTTCTGCTCCCGTTGGTCGCGAATCTCTGTGAAAAACTTCACGATCTATGAGGTTAGCAGCCCAGGGCGGCAGGGCCGCCAGCCAATACGAGCTACCGCTCGGCTGAAATGGTCGTTAGCGTTTCGGTCTCTCTCCTTCAAGCCGCTCGCGCGGGAGAGGGAACGGCGGCTCCCGATGGCGCTGCGAGTCCAGTTGGACGTCGATGTTCAGAAGGCCGCGGCCGCGCACATTCTGGGCAAGAATCCGTACCCGCCCACGCGGATCGGCTCGATGCTGCAATTCTTCGCCCAAGTAATACATCCGCTCTCCCACGGAACCGACCTGAAATCCACCCACGGTTACGATCCGATCGCCCGGCTCGAATCCTACTCGCCAGGCCGCGCTGCCGGGAATCACCCGCGTGATCACAACGCCGGTGTCGGTGTTGTAGGCATACACGCCCAATCGCCAACGGGGCTCCACGATGAGCCGTTCGCGGCGGCCGAACGCCTCCGCTTGCACCTCGGGGAGCCCATCTTCCGTACCTTCCCTTCCTGCGCCATCCCGCCTGCCTTGCCGAGTGGCTTCCGGGGCGGCACGCTCGCCGCCTTCCCGCTGGCGGACGCCTTCATCCGCCGGCTGCTTGGCGGAGGTTTCAGGGCGGCCTTTGTTCTCTTCGATGGCTGCAACCGAACTTGTGAAGACTGCTGGTATCAGCAACGCTGCCGCAACGAAAATCCTGCGAGTCATTATCTGTCTCCTTCCATTTCCCGGAGTGTGACACACGCGACTCTCGCAATCTTCCCCGCCATTGTCGGGGATTTTGCCCAACCGAACAGGCCTCCGCGATGCAACACCTCGGCGCAAGTCAACCGCCGTCGCGCATGATCGCGCGTAATCCGGCCAGTGTGAAGTGCTGATCAGAAGTCAGGGCGTCGTCAATGTCGGCATCCTGCATCGCCAAAGGTGCCGGGCGAACTCGTTCCCGCCGCGGCGAATTCTCGGATCAGGCCGTACGATTCGCCCAAATGTTCTTCGGGAATCTTGCTGATTTCTGCCTGGATCCGCTCAATGGTCGTCGTGAGGTTACCTCCTATTGCTGAAGCAACCACGGATGACTTCATTCTATGCCACCCGATCGCAGCCGGCAATTCTCGACTTCAACCCCGGAAACGCCAGTGGTTCACTGCGGCCGCCACTCACCCACGCTTCTGATCACTCGAATCCGATCGCCTGCTCCCAACTTCTCGTAGAGCTGTTTGGTCCACACATAGGCTTCTGGCATCGTTCCGACGAACGTGATCGGCCGGGGATAGACGAGCGCCAGGTTCTGCGGCAAGTCGCCAATGCGGAGCACTCCGGGGAACTCGGGCGTCGCTGGATCTTCGTGGCTCATGGGCGGATCGGCGAGGACGATCTCGGCGATCCGCGGATCGAGCACCGCGGCATAGACCGCCAGGGGCGCGGTGTAGCCCTGGCCGTACACCGCGATCGGGCCCGTTGCGTGCTCTTCGCTCAACAGCTTGATTGCGGCCAACAAGTCGCTGACCTGTCGTTCGGGCAGCGTTTGCCCCAGTAGCGGATAGGTTCTCCTGGCCGTCCACAGGTAGCCGGGACCGACCGAGGTGGCTCCGGTGTTTCGCACCTCGACAGCAGCGGTCGCCAGCCCGTCGCCGACCCGGGGCCGCGAGGCCCCGCCGCCCGAGAAAGTGCTGGTTGCGTCCGGCTGGACGGCCAGCGCCAGCGTCGGCATCGGCAGCGGGGCTCCGTCCGGACGCCGGGTCTTGATGCTGACGGTCACCCCGTCGAAGCTGTCGAAGACGTAGGTTGCCATGGTGGCCGTCTTGTCGTTGCCGTCGGCTCGATAGTCCCGCTGCCGAGGCACCCGCTCCGGCAGCGTCGTGCGGAAGGTCACCTCTCGCAATCGTGCGACGGTCTTCTCTTGGTACTCTCGCCAGGCGGCCTCGTCGGCGACCGCGGGCAACTCCGCCTTCTTCACCAGCAGTTGGTCGATCCGGCTCATCTCGTCATGCTCCGGCAGTTTGCCGCCGAAGACCAACAGATTCTCTTCCGGCTCGACGAACTCGGTCACGTCGTCGGTGACCGGCGTTGGATCGCCTTTCAGGTGGGTGTTGAACCAGGTGAAGATCGCCTGGCGGAGCTTGGGCGTGTAGCCGTGCGGTGTCATGTCTTCGACGAGATCGAAATGCTCGTCGGCTCCCAACGCAGCGTACTGGTGACGGACGCGATTGGCCACGTCGCGGTAGCCGTAGGGACGCCACAAGACGTCTTCGGAGCCCGAGGCGATCAGAAGCGAACGGGGAGCGATCAGGGCGCCGATATCGGGCCAGCACCAGCGGTAGTAGTTGATCCAGAAGGCGCAGTCGCAGTGGCCGTCGGTGGCGCGATCCGTGACGACATGCTCGATGCTGCCCGATTGGCAGACGGGCACGACAACCTTGACACGTTCATCGGCGGCCCCCAGGCACCAGGAGATGACGCCCCCGCCGCTCAGTCCGGTGACCCCCATCCGCTCGGCATCCACGTCCGGCCGGGTTTCCAGGTAGTCGAGGGCTCGCATGGCGTTCCAGACTTCCGTTCCGGCCGGCGTGTAGCCACGGCTGGGCCAATCCCAGCGTCCCTCGCGATACGTTCCATGGTGGATTCCCTGAGACTCACCCAACTGGATCGGATCGAGCACCAGCGCCACATACCCATGCTGTCCGAACCAGCGGGGGTTCGCCTGGTATGTTGCGCTGACCTTTCCTTTCGTATGGCCGCACAGGTAGAGAACGGCCGGCAGTCGCCCCGTCACCTTGGCCGGACGGTAGAGGTTGCCGATCACATAGGCCCCGGGCAGGCACTGGAAGTGGACCTTTTCGACCACGTAGTCTCCCCGTTCCAGCACGCCGGTGACCGTGGCCTGGAGCGGCGTTCGCGGCGGCAGCGGCGACAGCCCGAGCATTTCCCGCCACATCTCGCGGCGCTGCGCGACGGTGGCCTCCCACTGCTTTTCGGGCAGCGGCACGGCCAGGGAAGAACTGGACACCTGCCGGGCTTCCTCCCGGGCCGCCCCGTAGATGGTGGTCCAGTCGCCGCGGGCGTTGCTTGTCATGACACCAGAACCACACAGAAGGCTGACACAAGCAATTTGGCAAGTTCGGAGCATGGTCCTCTCCTTGAAGGCAGCTTGATTGTGTTGCGGAATCCCATACCGTTGCCGAGTATACCATGGGATAAAGGCTACCGTCACCAACCATCGCGTTGACGCGGGGACTGTCGCGGTTTTCACGCAGCGCAGCGGCGAGAAAGTGGGACTGTCCCCCTCCGAATTCGGGAAGCCGTTGGTTTGCGAGTTCCTGGGACTCTCAACCGCCGCAGTCCACCGACTCGAACCGAACGATGTTGCCGTCCTGGATCCTGGCGAAGTACGCGCTGACGGCCAATTTCTCGGAAAGCGAGCGGACCCGTCGGACCGCCTTCTTCATGTCTTCTCGTTGCTGCGATTCCAGTTCGAACGGCAACACGGAGAGGCGTTCACTGTAAAACGCGCAGTTGTCGTGGGCAATCAGGATGACTTGCTCCAGCCCGTGCACCTCGACCAGAAAACGCAGTTGTTCCAGGGCCGCCACTTCCTCCCGATAGGCGGCAAAATGCCCGGCCAGACATGCCGCCCCGCCGGACACGGCGAGACGGTCATAGCGAGGCAGATGAAATCCGTTGTGCAACAGATCGTCGCATTGCTCGCCGAAACGTCCGTCGCTGCAATAGACCGCCGCCGCCCCGATACGGTTGACATCGAAGCGAATGGAACTTTCAAAGGCCGGTGGATACTCTTCGGCAAGCATGCTTTCCATCCGAAGTGAACGTCGTGCCCGCAATCGTACGCTTTCAAGCTCAGGCTATCAGCCCTTATTTCAGCAGTAGTGTAGCCCGGATGTTTTCTCCGGGCAAGTCTTGCTATTGGCCGGTGCGCTTCTCCTTCAGCGAAGCCCTGTAGAACTCATCGACCTTCCGCAGGAACGCCTTCGGATCGGCCTCGATCTTTTTCGTGCAAGGTGGACAGCAGACATACACGATCTGTCCTTCCACAATCGTCCACTTGGAACTGGCGGGAAGCGTCTTGTCCATCACGGGACATTTGCCTTGTGCCTTGGCAATGTTCGCGTGGATCGTGGCCCAATGCTTGGGATCGATCTTGCCGTTCGCACAGCCCTTGCAGCAAAGGAACACCTGCTCCTTCTGTTCGCCAATCTCCACTTTGATGGGAGTTCCCATCGAGCCCAGCTTCTGGCCCGAAACAGGGCAAATCTCTTGGACGGCGATCCGCAATTGATCGCGTCGGGCCTTTTCCTGTTCAGCCTCGCTCGGCTCTTGGCCGTACACGCCTTGGGCGACGGCCACGACCAAGGTAACCGCGACAACGGACTTCAGAATTCTCATCTCATTCTCCTTTTCTGCAGGACAAAACTCAAGCGGACGCTTTTCGAAAGCAACAGGAAGGCTATACGCAACCTGCCGCAACCCTCTCGCATCAAACACCCGATCCAACGAGCACTTCACTCGCGGATTTCGTCAGTTTATCTTCGCGACTGCTATCTTCGGTTCCCTCCCAGAAATCGTCATGCAGGCCGGCCCGCATCTTCAGTTCCATATAGGCGCAGTACAGCGTCGGCACGATGAAAGTCGTGAACGGTTCGATGAGCATGCCGCCGAATACCGGCAGGGCCATTGCCCGGGCCACGTCTGCCCCGCGCCCCGTGGAGACCAGTACCGGCATCAGCGCCACCAAGGTGGTCACGGTGGTCATCACGCAGGGACGGATGCGCTTAAGCCCGGCAAAGTAGATCGCCTCGCGAATGTCGCTGATGCTGTTCAGCTTGCGACGGGTGAGCACCTCCTGGATGTAGGTGGCCATCACAATGCCGTCGTCGGCCGCGATGCCGAACAGGGCAATGAAACCGACCCAGATGGCGGTGTTCATCTCCACGCCCATCACGGCCAGGGCGATCATGCCGCCGGCCGCCGAGACGGGAATTCCCGAGAAGACGACCATCGCCAGGGAGAAATTGCGGAAGTGGAGATAGTGCAGGAGCAAATTGATCAACACCACCATCGGCACGATCCACATCAGGCGGCGATTGGCTTCGATCTGGTTCTGAAACGAGCCGACCGGCTGCAGTTCAAAATTGCCCTCGGGAAACTTCAGTTCCCCACTTTCCCGTGCCGACCGCAGCGAATCCATGACCGCGTCGACAGTCTCCAAGTCTCCGGTGGCACCGGAGGGAGAGAAGGCGACGTGGGCAACGAGCCGGGCGTCTTCGCTGTTGATCGCGCCGGGACCCCAGGTCGTCGAGACCTGCGCCAGCCGCTCCAAGGGAACGACGTCGCCGGTGTGCGTGACCACCGGCACTTGCCGCAGTTCGTCGAGCCGCTCGCGGATGTCCCGCTGGAAACGGATCTGGATCGGGTAGCGCTCGCGGCCCTCTACCGTCGTCGTCACGTCGACCCCACCAAGTCCAGCCGAGACGATCTGGTTGACCATCATCGTCGTCATACCGTAGCGGGCTGCTTCCTCGCGGTCCACTTCGAACTCGAAATAGGGCTTTCCCATCACGATATCGGGGTTGACCGTGCCGGCATTGACGTAGTGGTGCTCCTTGAGGCGTTCGGCCACGACGAAAGACGCCTTGCCCAGCCCGTCCAGGGTGTCGCCGTAGATCCGCACGGCCATCGGCGCCTTGATGCCGGCTTGCAGCATGACGACGCGGCCTTCGATCGGCTGCAGCGGCGAGGCCGGAGTGATGCCCAGCACCGTGGCCACGGCATTGATCTGGTCCCAGATCTTCCGTTCGGTCATGCCGGGGCGCCACTCGGCGCGAGGCTTGAGCATCACATAGGTCTCCACCATGGCCGCCGGCGCGGGATCAAGCGCCGACTCGATGCGGCCGATCTTGCCGAGCACATCTTGGACCTCGGGAATCTCCGCGATCATCAGGTCTTGCGTCTGCAGTACCTGCATGGCCTGGGAGAAGCTGGCTGCCGGATAGAGACTGGGCATGTAGAACCAGCTCCCTTCGTCCAGAGCGATCCAGTCGTCGGACTTCAGGCCGGTGAACGTATGTTTGGCTTGGACGTAGCCGGGCAACTCGTTCAAATCGGCCCCGAGCGTGGTGAACACCTTCTCGACCGGCCGCAATACGGTGGGCAGCCCGATCCAGGCCCCCAGCCCCACGACAAAGATCGCCGCCGGGAAGGAGAGCATCAGCAGCTTGTGGTTCAACGCCGTGCGGAGGCGGCCGGCGTAGAGAAACAACACGAACCGGCTCACCGGGTTCTCCTCGATGGGCCGGATCTTCTCGCGAGTCATCCACCAAGCGGCGAGAAAGCCGATCAACGCCGCCGCCACGGTCGCCCAAGCCGGACTGAGCGACGTCGACTCTTCCATGTGGTCGCCCCAGACGAAGTAGCACACAACGGCGCTCAGGCCGGCCACTGCCAGCCCCGTCAGGGCCCCGGCCCACCGCGGCGTGCGCGAGGTTTTCAGGAACACGCGGCAGAGCATCGGCACCACGGTCACCGCCACGATCAGACTGGCAATGAGGGCAAAGGTTTTGGTCCAGGCCAAGGGGGCGAAGAGTTTGTGGTCGCGGCCGGTGAGGAAGAAGATGGGCAGGAAGCTCACCACCGTGGTGCTGATCGCCGTGAGCACCGCGGGGATGACCTGATCCGCTGCCGAGCGGATCACGGCAAGCCGCCGTTTGGGCCCGCCCGGAGAACCTTGCCTCTCCCACTCGGCCAGGTCACCGTAGACGTTCTCCAGCACGATAATCCCCATGTCGACCATCGTGCCGATGGCGATGGCGATGCCGGCCAGCGACATGATGTTGGCGTCCACACCGAAGAGCTTCATGCCGATGAACGCCATCAAGACGGCCATGGGCAATGTGACCGCGATGACGATGCTGGCCCGGACGTGCAGCAGGAACAAGACAACCACCACGATCGTGATCAGAATCTCCTGGGCGAGGGCCTCGGTGAGCGTGGCCACCGTTTCGTCGATTAAGAGCGAGCGATCGTAGATGCCGCGAATCTTGATACCCTCCAATTCCGATTCCAGGGCGGCGATCTTGGCTTTTACTCGCTCGATGACTTCGCGCGGGTTTTCGCGGTAGCGCATGACGACCACGCCGCCGACCGCTTCCCGGCCGTTGAAATCGAGCGCCCCGCGGCGAAAGGCCGGACCGGTTTGGACCTGAGCGACATCGCGGACACGGACCGGGATCCCTTGGCGGACCAGCACGACCGTGTCTTCGATCTGCTTGAGCGTCTCCTCCTCGGTCTTGCCTGAGCCGATGAATCCTTTGCCGCGGACGAGATACTCCATGCCGCCGGCTTCGACCGTCTTGGCGCCCACGTCGATGTTCGAAGCCTTCACCGCGTCGACGACCCGGCTCAACGGGATATCATGGTAGCGGAGCTTGTCGGGGTCGATTTCGATCTGATACTGGCGCTCGTAGCCGCCGATCGACGCCACCTCGGCCACGCCATCGACGCTTTGCAGGGCGTACTTGATGAAGAAGTCCTGTTTCGAGCGGAGTTCGGACAGGTCCATCCCTTCCGGCGGCTCCAGGACGTAGTAGTAAATCTGTCCCAGGGCCGTCGCGTCGGGGGCGAGTGTGGGCGTAACGCCCTCCGGCAGGGAGCCGGAGACCGTGGTAAGCTGCTCCGCCACGCGGGATCGGGCCCAATAGAAATCGACGCTGTCGTCAAACGTGACCTGCACGAAGCTGAACCCGAACATGCTCTTGCCGCGGACGCTCTTGGAGCCGGGCACCGCCTGCAGGGCAATCGAAAGAGGATAGGTGATCTGGTCCTCCAAGTCCTTCGGCGACCGGCCCGGCCATTCGGTGAGCACGATCACCTGGTTCTCGCCCACGTTGGGGATCGCGTCCAACGGGACTTTCTTTGTCGCGTACCATCCATAGACGATAACACCCACCATCGCGGCGAAGACGACCAAACGCTCGTGGATGCAGAAATCGAGCAGTCTTCTTATCATCTCGCCACCTCTCGGATTCCGGCGAAGGAAGTCAGACGTTCGACGACGAAGGAATGGGGCCGTTTCGGGATCATCTCGCCACCTCCTGGGACAACTTGGCGAGGTACTTCAGCGGTTCAGCGAGCAGTGACTCGCGGCACCCTTCACAGCAAATGAAGACGGGCGTTCCGCCGACGTCGATCTTGATGGGAGTTCCCATCGAGCCGAGCAGCATCCCGGCGACGGGACAGATTCGCTGGTTCTTCACCAATGCACGATCTTCCGGCGAGAGCCTTTCGAGTGCTGCAGCGATTTTGCCGGCTTGATTGGATGGTGCAGGCGGTTGTTCGGAAGGCGACCCATCCTCTGCGTCCACGATGGTCATTGCCCCCATGGGCGGCACGTCAGGTGATTGGGGCTCGTCCATGTGGCTGGACGGGCGGGCCTTCATGGGATCGATGAGTGAAGGGTTCCCCGCAAGCTGCATTTGGGAATCGATCAGGAAGTTGCCCGAGTAAGCGACCTGCTCGCCTTCCTCCACACCTTCGAGAATGGCAATCTCTTCACCGCTACTGGGACCGAGTACAACACGACGGATCTCAAACCGGCCCGGCTCCGCCTCCACATAGACCACGCTCGACTGCCCGGCCATCAGAACGGCATTGCGAGGGACGACCAAAGTTCTGTCGCCGTCGACCGGGCGGCTGGCGAACCCAAAGCGGGCAGCGGGAACCAGGTCGATGCCGCACTCCCTGCACGTGCCGGGCGACGACTCAATGACGTGCGGATGCCGAGGACTGATCCACTTGTCGGCCAGTTCAGGGTCGTGGACCTCTGCAAGCGGTTCGCCGGAACTGCCGATACGAGCCGAGATCGTCGCTTTGGCATAGTCACCGATCCGCA